>Ga0335084_10000317_pt1 | contig 39362 bp, 36 predicted proteins | sample Lox_Sample_44_FD_206721 | JGI IMG/M metagenome (GOLD analysis project Ga0335084, IMG submission 206721) | Soil microbial communities from Loxahatchee National Wildlife Refuge, Florida, United States - Lox_Sample_4.4 | ecosystem: Environmental > Terrestrial > Soil > Wetlands | place: USA...
CGGCTGGCGTTGCTGGGGCAGCGGGCGGAGGTGGAGTTCGTGGGCGCCCCGGTGGGGGTGATGGACCCGATGGCCTCGAGCCTGGGCACGGAGCACGCGGCGCTGTTCATCGACACCCAGTCGCTCCGCGCCGAGCAGGTTCCGCTCCCGCCGGGCCTCGCCATCGGGGTGGTGCACTCGGGCATCTCGCACCACCACGCCAGGGGTGAATACCGGGAGCGCCGCCGCGAGTGCGAGGAGGCCACCCGGGCGCTGGGGGTGACGAGCCTCCGGTCACTGACCCTGGACGAGCTGCCGCGGGTGGAGCAGCTCCCGGCACCGCTCGACCGCCGGGCCCGGCACGTGGTGACCGAGAACGCACGGGTGCTGGCGGCGGTGGAGGCGCTGCGGTCCGGGGAGCTCGAGCGGCTCGGCGCACTGCTGGCGGAGTCGCACCGGTCGCTGCGCGACGACTACCAGGTCAGCGTGCCGGACCTCGACCGGCTGGTGATGCTCGCTGCGGAGGCGCCGGGGGTCTTCGGAGCCCGACTCACCGGGGGCGGATTCGGCGGGGCCATCGTGGTCGCGGCGCGGCCGGAGGGCCTGCGGACCTCGATGGAACGGGTGGCCGAGCGGTACCGGATGCAGACCGGCCACGCGGCGACCGTCCTGGTGCCGATCTGAGCGTTCACCCGCGCTCCGGACCGGGTCCTACCCCACCCCGGGAGGCAAGTCGGCCGCTGGACAGCGGGCACGGCCGTACTCTTCTCAGCCCCCGACTCCGCATTGCAGACTTCGCCCATTCAGAAGCCGCTGCCATTCCCGCCGCCCCAACTGGCCGGGCGTTCACATTCGAACGACGGTCGTCCCGGGGAGGCAGGAGGAAACTTTGCCTGGGGTGTCGCCCTGCCGATAGACGCGCCTGACATGGGGCCTGGAAGCGTCCTGCTGGTCGAGGACGACGCCGACATCCGCGAAGCGCTGACCGACGTGCTTCGCATGGAGCGCTGGACGGTCGAGCCTGCGGCAAACGGGAAGGCTGCCCTGGAGCGTCTGCGTGCCGGGCCTCCGCCGGACCTGATGCTGCTCGATCTCATGATGCCGGTGATGGACGGCTTCGAGCTGCTCGAGCGGCTCCGCGGCGAACCGGGACCGACCACGGTGGTGCTCTCCGCGAGCCGGGAGGTGGACCGGGTCCGGGAGCACCCGCTGGTCCGGGCGACGCTCGGCAAGCCGGTCGAGGTCGGCGAGCTGCTCGGGTTGCTCGAGCAGCTGCGCCAGGCCCAGCGGACCCACCGTCGCGGACACTCCGGTCCGATGGGCGAAGGCGGGACCGACGAGAGCCGCTGAGGCCGGACCCCGCACCGGGCCACCGGGCTCGAGGCATCGGTCCTGTGACACGGCCGGTGGCCTCGGCCACACTGCTGACTGCGGTCCCCGGAGGTTCCAGTGCTGAAGCTCTTCGGTCATGACGCATCGCCCTACGTCCGCCGAGTCCGGATCGTCCTCGCCGAGCTGCAGATTCCTTTCGAGCGGGACACCCACGGCTGGCAGGACCCGGCGCCCGAGTTCAGCGCCTCCTCGCCCATCCGGCGCGTGCCGATGCTCGACCTCGGGCCGGCGGCACCGGTGCGGCACGTGTTCGAGTCGCGGGTCATCGCCGGACTGCTCTACGGGATGCCGCATCCCCGTCCGGGCGGAGACCCTCCGTTCCAGGACACGATGTTCGACCCGGGGCTCGCGCTCCTGGACCAGAACGTGGTCTCGGCGGCCGACGCCGCGCAGGACAGCCTGGTGAACGTCTTCCTGCTCGAGAACGACGGTATCCGGACCGAGCAGTCGGCGTACCTCCGGCGCCAGGTGGAGCGGGGGCGGGCGTGCCTGGACTGGCTCGAGGGGCGTTACCAGGGGAAGCGCACCCTCGTCCCGGGACGGCTGGCCTACGCCGACGTGGCGGTGATGAGCCTGCTGGGGTGGATCCGCTTCCGGAAGCGGATGGACCTCGCGCCCTGGAAGGCGCTGCTCACCCTGGAGGCGGCCCACGCGGCGCGGCCGAGCATCGCCTCGACGCAGCCGGCCTAGGTCTCGAGGTAGTCGAGGTCGCGATCGAACGTCTCGGGCGACCCGAGCACCGCGGCGATCGCCACCCCCACGCACACCGCGCCGACCACGCCCGCACTGCCGCGGATCCCCAGCGACGGCACCAGGGCGTGGAAGAGCGCGGCGATGGGGATGATGGCCCCACGGACCAGGTTGGAGATCGAGGTGGCGACGGTGGCGCGGAGGTTGGTGCCGAACTGCTCGGCTGCCGAGGTGACGAAGAGGACCCAGTACCCCGCGCCGATCCCCAGCGGGATGCAGAGGGCATAGAAGGTCGACGGCGAGAGGCCGGTCCACCCGAGCATGGTCCACACCGTTCCGCCGAGGAGGACCAGGTAGATGAGCATCACCGCGCGGCGGCTCCGGAGCGCCTGGCTGAGGAGCCCGCTGGAGATGTCCCCCACCACGAAGCCCAGGTACATGTTGAACAGCGCCGGGGCGACGGCGATCGGTGCGCTGACTCCCAGCCCCTTCCCCACCTCGGGTGCGAGGGAGATGAGGATGCCGATCGCGTACCAGATGGGCAGACCGGTGAGGAATGCCCGGAGGTAGCGCCAGAGCCTCGCCCGTGATCCGAAGAGCATCAGCAGATTGCCCCGGGGCACGGAGCGCTTCTCCACCGACCGGAACAGGGGCGACTCGTGCACCGCCAGCCGCAGCCCGAGCAAGGTCAGCCCCGCGACTCCGCCGACCACGTACGCCGTGCGCCACGGGAGCGACGTACCCACCCACGGCGCCACCAGCCCCCCGGCCAGCCCGACCGAGGCGATGATCGCCGTGCCGTAGCCGCGCTTCCGGGTGGGCATCAGCTCGCTCACCAGCGTCACGCCCGCGCCCAGCTCGCCGGCCAGGCCGAGCCCGGCCACGAAGCGGCAGGCGGCGTATGCCGGCACCGAGTGCACGAGCGCGTTCGCCAGGTTTCCCAGCGAGTAGAGCAGGATGCTTCCGAACAGCACCGAGCGCCGCCCGGACCGATCGCCGTAGATGCCGAAGAGGATGCCGCCGATCATCAGGCCCGCGTTCTGGATGCTGAGCAGGGTGAGCCCGGTGCCGAGCTGCTCGCCCGGAGGAACGCCCAGGTCGCGGAGGCTGGCCACCCGCACCACCGAGAAGAGCAGGATGTCGAAGACGTCGACGAAGTAGCCCAGCGCCGCGACGGCGACCGCGAGCACCATCGCGGCCCGGAGCCCGGAGACGGGCGCGGAGCCTTGCAGCGAGGCGGAGCCGGTCATGGTCCCTCCCTGGACCAACGTCGAGCGCGGGGGCAGAGTGATCCACGGATCGATCTCGCTGGCAACAGGTCAGCGATCGACGTCCCGGGTGTAACGCGGCGCCCGGGCGGACCCTCTACCGGGGCAGCCCCCCATGAATCGCCGCGACGCGCACGCCCTGGTGAACCTCCCCCCGGCCCGCAAGGTCCTGTCCACTCTGGGGTTGCTCGCCGGAGCGTCCCTCTTCGTCGGCGGCGTCGCGCTCTCGGTGCTCCTCACCAACTGGACGGTGACCTTGGGGGGATTCCTGGGCTGGGGCTCGATGCTGATGAAGGTCCGGACCTACGACGGGCCGTGGTTCCACGGGCTGTTCCTCGCCCATGTGGTCTCGCTGGCGCTGGTCGGGAACGTGGCCTTCCGGCTGTTCCGCCAGGTGGCGCTCGCCCGGCGCGCCCGCGCCGCGGTGACCGGCCTGCTGCTTGCGCTCGCCGTGCTCGACCTCGTCTGCTGGCTCCTGCTCCCGATGCTCGGCATCGCCCGAGCACTGCTCGGCCCGGTGGTGCTGCTGCTGGGAATCGGTCTGGCCTACCTCGTGGGCCGACCGATCGGAGACATGTGGCTCTACGAGCGCTGGGCCGCGCCGGAGCGGGCCGAGCCCTACCGGGTGGTGATCGTGGGCGGCGGCTTCGCCGGCCTGTACACCGCGATGGAGCTCGACCGGCGGCTGGGGCATCACCGGTCGCTGGAGATCATCGTCCTCGACCGGCGGAACTACTTCCTCTTCCCGCCGCTGCTCCCCTCGGTCGCCACCGGGGCCATCGAGACGCGCCAGGTGACGTACCCCTTCCGTCGCATCTTCGAGGCGACCAACGTGGTCTTCCGCAAGGAGACGGTGGAGTCGATCGACGTCCCGGCGAAGGTGGTGCGGACCCGCGCCGACGTCGACGAGCAGTCCGGCGCCTGCCACCGCGAGATCCGCTACGACGCCCTGGTCCTCGCGCCTGGCAGCGACACCCAGACCTTCCGGACGCCGGGAGTCGCCGAGCACGCGTTCTTCATGCGCGAGCTGGGCGATGCGGTCTCGGTCCGCAACCACATCATCGACTGCTTCGAGCTCGCCGCCCAGGAGTCCTCCGCCGAGCGCCGCGCCGGGCTGCTCCGCTTCGTGGTGGTGGGCGGAGGGCCGACCGGGGTGGAGCTGATGGCCGAGGTCCGCGACCTCATCGAGCACGTCCTGTCCGTCCGCTACCCAGAGGTGAACCCCGCCGAGGTGGACCTGGTCCTGGTGCAGTCGGCGCCACAGCTCCTGCCCGGCTGGCATCCCACCGTGGTGCAGCGGGCCACGGACCAGCTCCAGTCGCTCCAGGTCCGGGTGCTCACCGGACGGAAGGTGCTCTCGGTCAGCGAGTTCAGCGTGGCGCTCGACGGCGGCGAGACCCTCGCCAGCCGCACCACCGTCTGGTGCGCGGGGGTCAAGCCGGCGGCGCTGCTCGGCGCAGTCGACCTGCCCAAGCACCCCTCGGGGCGCATCCCGGTGGGCGAGGACCTGCGCGTGCCCGGACACCCGGAGGTGTTCGTGCTCGGCGACGCCTCGCTGGCCCAGCACGACGGCAAGCCGCTCCCGCCGCTGGGCCAGGTGGCCTTCCAGCAGGGGACCCATACCGGGACGAACCTGGCCCGGATGATCCGCGGTGAGCCACTGAAGCCCTTCAAGTACTTCAACTACGGCGCCCTGGTCTCGGTGGGCGAGCACTTCGCCGCGGTGGACCTGCTCGGGGTCCGGATGTCGGGGGCCCTGGCCTGGTTCATCTGGCGGACGCTGTACCTGACCAAGCTGGTGGGCTTCGGGAACAAGGTCCGGGTGGTGCTCGACTGGAGCCTGGACCTCCTGGTGGAGCGGAGCATCAGCCAGATCTCCGCCAGCCGTCAGGACCTCCGGGCCGCCGCCGGGGACGCGCACGTAACGCTCCGGGCCGGCGGCAACACCTGACCCCCATGCTTGGCCCGGTCGTCCTGCTGCTCCTCTCCGCGTCGACAGTCCAGACGCTCCGCGTCGACGGGGAGGCCGGGAACAACACCCTGAACGGAGTTTTCGACGCCCCTCTGGGCGAGCGCATCACCGCGGTCTCCTCCGCCGTCACCTGCGACATCCAGGTGGACCGGGAGGCCCGTAACCTCTCCGGGCGTTGCTCCGTACCCCTGACCAGCATCACCGTGGACGCCGACTCGACCAAGACCGAGCACTTCCGGCAGTGGGCCACCAACCGCAAGGCCGACGCTGCTCGCTGCATGCTGGGGGCGCAACTCGACCGGATCGCGGTGTCCTTGCCCCAGGCATCGGGTGAGAGCACCGAGTTCCAGGCCGAGGTTCCCTTCACGGTGTGTGGCCGCCCCCGCGAGGACGGCGGGCGCGAGCACGTGACCGGGACCCTCCTCCGCCTGGAGGATGGGTTCTACCGGGTCCGGGCCCGGGTCGAGCATTTCCACCGGGAGGCCTACCGCATTGGCCCACGGTTCACCGAGGGCTGGCTGGCCCGCGTTCAATCCCTGGCCAAGGTCGTCGCCGAGGAAGGTACGCTGGAGCTGACGTTGTTCGCCTCATCCCCCGGCAGTTCCGCCCGCCCTCGTGCGAGCGGAGAAAACGCGCCGTGTGTTCCGCGGCCGTCCACCCGCAGTTCCGAAGAAGAGAGGAAGTGTCGAACATGAACGGAAAGAATCTGAAGGGGGCACTCATCGCCTCGGCCGTGTGCGCGATGTTCGCCACCGCCGCCCACGCCGGAGACAAGGCCGCCGCCGGGCACGACAAGGCCGGCGGCGAGGTCAAGTGTGCCGGCATCAACTCGTGCAAGGGCACCGGCTCCTGCGCCGGCGGTGGCCACGGCTGCGGCGGCCAGAACGGCTGCAAGGGCCAGGGCTGGGTCCCGACCAAGACCGAGAAGGAGTGCACCGACAAGGGCGGCAAGGTCGTCGTCGCCAAGAAGTAGTCGACGTCTCACCCCACGCCGGAGCCGGAGCGTCCCGTCGCGGGCGTTCACCGGCTCCGGTGTGCTTTTCTCCCAGCCCCAGAACTCATGGTCCCCTTCCTCGGGCACGGCATCGGCCTCCGCACCAAGCACTTCCCGGATCTCCTCGAGCAGGGGCGGCGGGCCGACTGGTTCGAGGTCATCACCGAGAACTTCCTGAACGTCGGGGGCAGGCCGCGGGCGGTGCTGGAGGCGGTCCGCCGTGACCGGCCGGTGGTGCTCCACGGGGTGTCGCTCTCGGTGGGCTCGGTCGACCCGCTCGATTCCGACTACCTGCGCGACGTGCGCGCGCTCGCCGACGCGGTGCAGCCGGCCTGGGTGTCGGACCACCTCTGCTGGGGGACCTTCGGGCGGCACAACGCCCATGACCTCCTCCCGATGCCCTTCACCGAGGAGTCGCTGGCCCACGTGGTGGGGCGCGTCTCCGAGGTCCAGGAGCGGCTCGGCCGGCGCTTCGTCCTGGAGAACGTCTCCAGCTATCTGACCTACGCCGCCTCGACCATCCCGGAGTGGGAGTTCCTGGCCGAGGTGGCGCGGAGGGCGGACTGTCTCATCCTCCTCGACGTGAACAACGTCTTCGTCAGCGCGACCAACCACGGGTTCGACCCGGGCGAGTACCTGCGGGGAATCCCCCGCGACCGGGTGGTGCAGTTCCACCTCGCCGGGCACCAGGACCTGGGCACCCACCTGCTGGACACCCACGACGCCCCGGTGGCGGACCCGGTGTGGGCGCTCTACCGCGACGCGGTTCGCCGCTTCGGCCGGGTGAGCACGCTGGTCGAGTGGGACGACCACATCCCGCCGCTGGACGAAGTGCTGGCCCAGGCGGAGAAGGCGCGGGCGTTGGAGAAGGCGGTGCTGGAGGGAGCGGACTCGTGACCCTGGCCGAGCTCCAGGCTCTCCTGCACGGGCGCATCACCGGCGCGGTGGCCGGGCGCGAGGACCAGCTCCGCGAGGAGGTGGTGCCCCGCCCGCCGCTGGATGCGCTGGAGCGGGTGGAGATCTACGCCCGGATGTACCTCTACCGGCTGGTGGATGCGGTGGCGGAGGACGTCCCGCACACCTCCCGGGTGCTCGGACACGATGCCTTCGTGGAGCTGGTGGGTGACTACCTCCTCGAGCACCCCAGTCGCTCGCCGGACATCGGGCAGGCGGGGCGGCTCTTCGGGTCCTGGCTCCGGACGCGGGAGGGCTTCCGCGCGGACCTGCCGGACCTGGCGATGCTCGAGCGGGCGCGGTCCGAGGTTCGCACCGCGCTGGATGCGCCGGTCGCGGGGGCCGAGGCGCTCCAGGGCCTCCCGCCCGATGCGCTGCCGGCAGCGCGCTTCCTCTTCGCCCCGTCGGTGCGGGTCCTGCGGCTCCAGCACGACGTCCGGCCGCTGTGGGACGTGCTGGAGGAGGACTCGGGGGAGGTCCCGGCGGCGATTCCCGGACCGACCACGCTGGTGGTCTGGCGGCACGGGTTCAAGGTCTTCCACACCGGGCTGTCCGAGCCCGAAGCTCGGGCGCTGATGGTGGCCCGCGAGGGCGGCTCGCTCGAGGACGTCTGCGCCACCTTCGCCGGCGAGCCCGAGCCGGCGCAGGCGGCGTTCAAGACGGTGCTGAGCTGGTTCGCCGATGGATGGGTGGCGGCAGTGACGTCGCAGCGCGGCTGATTTCCTCCACGCCGCCGTCACGCTCGAGCTGCGAAACGGACCGTCCGCGCGGATGGACTGCCCGCGGCATGGGCCCTTCGGCCCATCGACGGGCCCCGGGGACAGGGCTAGGGGAGCGGCCTCGAAGCAGGGAGGTGAGCCATGCGTCCGGGAAGCTCGGACGGCCTGTTCGGCAAGGCGGTTCAACACACCACCCAGCAGGGCGCCCGGCCCCGAGTCCTGCACTGGTTGCGCGGGAACCGGACCCAGAGGCTCATCGTCTTCTTCGCGCTCGCTGGCCTCATCCATCTTCTGCCGGGGTGCGGCGCCCAGCCTCTGGACCCGCGATTCGCAAGGACGTGGTCCGGGACCGCGCTCGAGCTGCTCGGGTCGGCTGCGTTCCAGAACCCGATGCAGATCGAGGTCACCGGGCGGTCCCTTCACTGGAGCGGAGCCGTGCGCTGCTCATGGGGCGGAGTTCCCGACTGTGAAGAGACCGTCGTTCCCACCTTCACCTCGGCGACCGTGACCCTGAGCCAAGACGGCAAGACGCTGCAGCTCCTGAGCTCGGGAAGCGGCGAAGGATGTTCGAGGAGCTGGCCGGCCTCCGCCAGCTTCACGGGAATCTGACCTCGGCAACCGCAGCGGCCGCAAGGAACGGTGCAGAGCGGGGAGCCGCCCCTGGCGGGCAAACCGCTCGAGGGGACTGCTCGGCCCCGCGGATTAGGCCGCCTCGCGGTAGAGGCGCTCGCATTCGGTGCGGACCTGGGAGCGGGCGCGGTGGAGGAGCACGCGCTGGTGGACCTCGGACACGCCGAGGATCTCGCAGGCCTCGTCCGAGCTGAACCCCTGCACGTCCCGCAGGGTGATCACCACCCGCTGACGGACGGGGAGCATCTCCACCGTGCGCTCGATGCACTCGATCACCTCGTGTCGGGCGGCGACGGCCTCGGGGGTCTCCTCCGTCCAGCGCAGGGGTGGCTCACGCCAGGCACCCTGCTCGTCGAAGTGCGACGGATCCACCGCGGGCCCGGAGGGGACGGGAGACCGGCTGTCCTGGCGGATCCGCGCCAGCGCCAGGTGCGCGCAGATGCCGTGCACCCACGTCCGGAGGCTCGAGCGACCCGCGAAAGTTAGGAGCGACCTCAGCATCGAGACCCAGGTCTCCTGGACCACGTCCTCGGCGGATGCGGCGTTGCCGGTGATCGCTCGGGCCAAACGGAGGAGGCCGGGCTGCCATCGATCGACCAGCGCGGCGAAGAGCGCCTCGTCGCCGGCGAGCAATCGGGAGACCACTTCGGGAGGATCCAACTCGGTGGATTCAGGACGCCTCGAGCGAGGGGGACCGGAGCGCACGACCCGAGTACTCGGGGCCCGTCGCCGCGGTTACCCGGACGGGCACGCCGTGCGCCGTAACGGTTCCGCGTCTCGAGCGTACACTCCCGATGCGAGGCGGATGCGCGCGCCATTTGCTTCAGGGCCGCCGCGACCGGCCGGGGCGCGACTGTCTGGCACCGGCGAGCGCCCTCACGATCGGATCGCCGACCCGGAGGCGGGATCCAGTGGGTAGGCACACCGGAGGGAGCGCCGGGCGCGCAAGCGCGGACAAATCATGGTTCGCGAGTTGCACTGCTCCGGCGCCGCGGTCGCCCTCGAGTGATCCCAGAGGCTTGTGACGTCCGTCCCGCGTGCAGGGGACATGCCCGCAGCCCCGAAGTTGATTTGTCCGCGCATGACAAATCACTTGCGGACAAATCAAGTCCCCGTGGCTCGAGTGCGGATGCGGCGTTCGGGCCAGAAGCGATTTCGGGCGGTTGCGCCTCGACTTCGGCGGCCAGCTGCCGTGACCAGGGTCGTTTCATGATTTGTCCGCGCTTGCGCCGCCGGTGCTCGCCCGGGCGGCTCGGTCAGCCTGGAGCTGCCAGAGCGCGTCGACCAGCTTGGGCCGATCGGAGCTCGACCCCTCCCAGGGCTCGACGGCCCGCCGAGCCTTCCCAGGGAGAACAGGGCTTCACACCTCGAGGCGTGAGGGCCTCCTGACTGCCCGGGACGGGGGAGACTGCGTCCGCACCGAGCTGCATCGCGTCCCCGGGGCTGGCACGCCACGCGCAGCGCACCCCGCCCATGTCTCGAATCCCGCAGCTTCCGGGAGGCCACGCCGTCGGTCCGTCCGGATTGCTGGACGTGTGCGTCTGCGCGGCGCTCCGGCTGCTCTCTCGCTTCTGCAGTCGGGAGCTGTCGCGTGCGCTCGACCCGCATGGGCTGAACATCAACGACTTCCATCTGCTCATCGCGCTTCGTGCGGAGCCGCTGCCCCAGATGGCGCTCGCGCGCTCGCTCCATTTCGATTCGGCCGCCGTGAGCCGGCTGGTCGCCCGGGCGGCACGCCGTGGCGAGATCGCCCGGGTCTCGAGAAGCCCGCGCGCGTTCTGGGAACTGACGCACTACGGGAGGTCCGCGCTGGAGGTTGTGTCGATCCCCTGGGAAGCGGTCGATGAATCGCTCCGCCAGGCTCTGGGTGCCGAGCTCGTCTCGCGCCTCCTCGCGCGCGCAGAAACCCTCCCCCGCAGGAACCGGGAGCCGAACGGCGTCTGGCGCGACTGACGTGGCGCCCCCCCCGACTCCCTCAGGGCGAGATCTCGACCCTGCGCCCGTGCAGCTGCTGCACCGGCCGGGCGTTCTTCGGGTACTTCGCCTGGAACGCGTCGATCTCGGCCTTCGACACCTCCACGGGGTTCTGCATCACGACCCACCCCACCTTCTCGCTGCAGGGCGGGGTGGTGAGAGAGCCCGAGTAGAGGAAGTGCCAGTGGCTCTCCGGTAGGAGCGCCGGCAGATCCACCTCCACGCTTCGCTTCTCGCCGGTCGGAGGTAGCGCGGTGAGCACCGGGGCGAACGGGGACGGTGCGCTCCCTTCCTTGAGAAACACCCCGACCACCCCCAGCTTTCCCTCGGGCGACTTGTGGACGAAGTGTGCCTCCATCGGAGCAGCCTTTCCGTTCAGGGTGTGCTCGGAGGGCGTGTGGAAGTGGAACTGCTGCAGGTCGTAGCGGACGCCGCCGTACTTGATGAAGTTCCCGGGCGGAAGGTTGACCTGGTAGCTGTGCCCGGTGTCGACGAGCTCTCCAGTGGACTTGCTCCAGTAGAACTCGAGCACCCGCAGCGGATCGTGGACCTTCGCCTGCTGCTTCGAGAGGGCGATCGGACTCTGGTGGCCTCCCGTCGCACAGGTCTGCGAGACCTCCCCCCACTTCGGAGGGGTGATGCCGCTCGTGTAGCTCCAGTGCTTCTCCCCTTCGGGCTTCGCCGGCTCGTCGGCGACCGCCGGCCGCACGACTGCGAGGACCGCGACTGCGAGCGTCGGGACGATTCGCATGGTGAGGCCTCTCCTTGAACGGACAGCCATGGCGGGCGCACGCCGTGTCGGCGAAGGCGCACGAGGGCCACACCGCCACGGCGAAGTCAATCCGGCACGCGGGGGAGTCCTTGCAACTTCCCCGCGGCTACTTGTGGATCGACAGCTTCACCGGCCCCGAGCGCCGCGCCACGTCCACGCCGGCGGCCCCATCGGCGTAGCGGTGAACCCGGAGGTCGACCCGGGAGGTTCCCACCGCCAGCCCGTCGATGTGGAGCACCTCGAGAAAGCTGGGCAGCACCGGAGTGCTGAAGGTCACCCGCCCGTTCACTCCGTCCACGTCGAGCCCCAGGGTGGCCCGGAGCAGCATCAGCACCGCCCCGGATGCCCAGGCCTGGGGGGAACAGGCCACCGGGTAGAGCGTCGGCCCGGCATCCGGGCGGCGAGGGAACCCGCAGAACAGCTCGGGCATCCGGCCGAGCTCGAAGAACAGGCTCGCCTCGAAGAAGCGCTCGAGCACCGCCAGCGCGGAGTCCTTGAGGCCGTAGTGGGCGAACCCGAGCGCGGCCAGCGCGTTGTCGTGCGGCCAGACCGAGCCGTCGTGGTACGACATCGGGTTGTAGCGGGGCTCGCCCCGGGCGATCGTCCGGATCCCCCAGCCGGAGAAGAACGGCTCCCCGGTGAGCGTCGCCGCCACCTTCCGCGCCCGGTCCGCGCTGACCATCCGCATCGCCAGGCAGTGCCCAGGGTTCGAGGACCGCACCCGGCAGGGGCGCTTCTCCCCGTCGAGCGCCAGGGCATAGGTGGAAAGGTCCTCGCACCAGTAGGCATTCTCGAAGCGGGCACGGAGCTCGTCGGCCAGGGTCTCCTGACGCGCCGCCAGCTCCCCGTCGCCCAGCGCCCTGGCCATCCCCGCCATCGCCCGCCGCGCGGCATGGACGTAGCCCTGCACCTCGCAGAGGGCGATGGGCCCCTCGACCAGCCGGCCATCGGCGTGGAAGATCGCGTCCCCGGAATCCTTCCAGCCCTGGTTGGTCAGCCCCCGGGACGAGCGGCGGACGTACTCCACGAACCCGTCGCCGTCCTGGTCCCCGTACTTCTCGATCCAGCCCATCGCCGCCTGGAAGCTGGGCCAGAGTTCCTTCACCAGATCCAGGTCGCCGGTGGCGTGCAGGTAATCGCCCGCGAGCACCAGGAACAGGGGGGTGGTGTCCACCGCCCCGTAGTAGCGGCGGAAGGGGACCTCTCCGAGGGCGGCCATCTCGCCCTCACGGATCTCGTGGACGATCTTCCCCGGCTCGGCATCGTCCTCGACGGAGGAGTGGGTGGCCTGGGTCGCGGCGAGGAAGCGCAGCACTCCGGCCGCCACCTCTGGCTGGACCCAGAGCATCTGGAGCGCGGTGATGATCCCATCGCGCCCGAAGGGCGTGCTGTACCAGGGGACCCCGGCGTACGGGTACAGGCCCTCGTGCTTCCGGGTGACGAGCATCCGAAGATCCGCCAGCGAGCGATCGAGCCAGCCGTCGAATAGGCCGCTGGAGGAGCGGACCCGCGCCTCCGCCTCCCGCAGTCGCTCCAGCTCCGAGTCCCTCCGGGCCGCGGCCACGGAGTACGACGAGGTCCTCTCCTCCGCGGGACCGTGCGCGCAGCTCACCTCCAGCGAGAGCTCGCGCTCCTCGCCGGCACTGAGAGTCAGGAAGTAGCGAACGTCCGTCGGATTGACCCGCCCCGGGGCCGGGCGGCATCGCAGCCGGGTGCGCCGGAGGACTCCATCCAGCCCGTGGTACGCCAGACCGATGCCGTCGGGGTGGATCTCCGGAGGACTCAGGGTGCCGCGCCGGCGGCGCGGCGTGCCCCGCACCTCGAAGACGTCGACGAAGTCCGCCTCCAGGAGCAGACGCAGCTCCAGGACCACCTGGTCCACGGAGAAGTTGTGGACCCGGAGCCGCTGATGGCACACCCCGTCCTCGAGGACGCAGCCCCGGAAGAGGTGGATGGTTCCGTGCGGCACGGCCGCCCTGCCGTCCCGAGCCAGCTCGGGGTTGGTCAGGTCCACCGCCAGGAGGGCGTTGTCCCGCACCACGCCCGAGCTCAGGGTGAGCGGACGCTGCCCGTCGATCCGCAGCTCGAGACGGGACACGTGGCGCGTTCCGTGGTGATAGACGCCCTGCTCCTGCCGCGACTCGGAACAGATGGCGCCCCCACGGTCGAAGACCGCGAAGGTGTCCTGGTGCATCAGGACGCGGGCCAGCTCATCGTGACCCTGGATGACCCGCGTCTCAGCCATGAGAGGCGAGCCCCGCCCCCCATCCGGCCTCGTCGGCCTCCGCGCCCATCAGCTGCTCGTACACCCGGAGGTACTTCTCCGCCATGCAGGCCACCGAGAAGCTCCGCTCGAATTCCCGACGGCAGGCCATCCGGTCGAGCGCGGCGACCGCCGGGAGAGCCTCCACCGCCTCGTCCACCGAGGTGACGACCGCCCCGGTCACGCCAGGCCGGATGACCTCCTCCACCGCGCCGCCATGGAAGGCGAGGACGGGCGTCCCGCAGGCCATGGCCTCGATCATCACCAGGCCGAACGGCTCGGGCCAGTCGATGGGGAAGATCACCGCCATGGCATCGCCGAGGAAGTCCACCTTCTCCTCGTCGCCGATCTCGCCCAGGTACTCGACTCCCGGAGCATGGAGCAGCGGCTCGATCTCCCGTTCGAAGTACGGGCGGTCGACCGGATCCACCTTGGCGGCGATGAGGAGCTGGACGCCTGCCCGGCGGGCGATCTCCACCGCTCGATCGACGCGCTTCTCCGGCGAGATGCGGCCAAGGAAGGCCAGGTACCCGCCGCGCCCGCGACCGGGGCGGTAGAGGCCCGGCGGAAGCCCGTGGTGCACGGTTCCCACCCACCGCGCGTGCGGCAGCGGTGCGCGCTGGGCGTCCGAGATGGAGACCACCGGGACGTGGGAGAAGACCCGGTAGAAGCGGGCCAGCCCGGGCAGGTCCTGCCGGCCGTGGAGGGTGGTGACCACGGGGGTGGGTGCGTTGCGGATGAGCGGGTAGTGCAGGGCGTCGATGTGGAAGTGGAGGACGTCGAAGTCCCCGGCCCGGCGGAAGACCTTCTCCACCTGGACCTCCGCCTGGAACATCCACAAGGGGTCTCCGCGCAGCGGCCGCTCGACGATGGGGACCAGCTCGGCCGAGGTCTCGGAGTCCGCCGTCGCGAAGAGCGTGACCTGGTGCCCTTGCCGGACCAGCTCCTCGGTCAGGTACGAGACGACGCGTTCCGTCCCGCCGTACCGGCGGGGAGGGACGCTCTCGAACAGCGGTGCCACCTGCGCGATCCGCACGAGTTCCTCCTCCCCCCGGATGCAAGCCTGGCGGCAAGGTATGTCCCGAGAGGAATGGCCGGGAGCCCCGCTCCAGCGCGCCTGCTCGGCCGGGGAGCCCGCCTCAGCGGCTCGCCGGCACCGTGCGAGCCGCGAGCCGTGCGGCGGGAGCGTGCCCGCAGAAGATGCAGCGCTGGCTTTCCGGATGGTGGAACTTCGGGCAGGCAGGCCGGGCGCCGACCCGCATCGCCAGGAATGCGCCCAGGTTCATCCCCACCAGTGGCGCGGTCAGGTACACCCAGAACATCCCCCAGTCCCCCGCGCCCCAGGCCGAGCCGAACGACCGGGCCGGGTTCATGCTCATCCCGGAGATGGGAGCCTCGACGGTGATGTACGTCGCCACCAGCGCTCCCACGACGAGGCCGGTGTACCGGGCCCAGCGCGAGCCGGTCAGCGTTACCACCACCGCCATCAGGACGGCGGAGATGAGCACCTCGGCCAGGAACGCAGCGCCGGTGCCCCAGCGCCCCGGACGGGTCACCACGAAGTCGACCGATGCGTGGGCGACCCGCCCCCCGAGGAGCACCGATGCGAGCGCGACGCCCAGCACCGCGCCCACCAGCTGCCCGCCGATGTAACCGGCCACGTCGCTGCCGTGGACCCGCCCCAGGCGCCAGAAGGTCAGCGTCGTCGCCGGGTTGATGTGCGCGCCGGAGCGGCCGCCCCAGGGTGAGTAGATGATGGCGATCGCCGTCCCGCCCATCGCCATCCCCATGAGAGCCCGGCGGAGCAGCGGATCGCCGATGGCCCGGTGAACCGGCGAGTCCGGGTGCTCGAGCAGCACGCAGAAGCTGCAGGCGGAGAGCATGAACAGGCCGAGCAACGCGCCCTCGATGGCGTACTCGGGCAGATGCTCCAGCAGCCGGCGCATCGCTGCTACAGCTCTCCGAGCCGGGCCAGGACGCGGAGGACCTCGGCCACGCTCCAGGCCTGGGCCGGCGCGCCCACCGGGCGGAAGGGCGGCTCGGGCTCGAAGCACTCCGGAAGCTGGCCGAGGCAGCCGCTCTCCATGCGGGCGATGAGCGAACCCACGGCGGAGCGGGCCCGGGCCCGGGTCTCCATCGAGTCGCCCCGGACGGCGAAGAGCGCGTCCACGTACGGGCCGACGAGCCACGGCCAGACCAGGCCCTGATGGTAGGCCGCGTCGCGCTCCGAGGGACTGCCCCGGTAGCTGGGCCGGTATCCCGGGTCTCCGCGGGCGAGGGTGCGCAGCCCCACCGGGGTGACCAGCGCCGCCTCCACCGCTTCCAGCACCATCGCCCGCCGGCGCCCGTCGAGGAGAGGGAACGGCAGGCCCACCGCCAGCAGCTGGTTGGGGCGCAGGCGCGCGTCCGGCCCCTCGGGAAGGATGACGTCGAAGCAGCAGCGGCGGGCATCGTTCCAGAAGGCGCGGTCGAACGCCCCGGCTACCAGATCCGCCTCGCGCCCGAAGGAGCGCGCCCGCGGCCCGTCGCCGAGCTGGCGCGCCCAGCGCTCCGACAGCCGCAGGGCGTTGTACCAGAGCGCGTTGACCTCCACCGGCTTGCCGTGGCGCGGCGTGACGGGCACGCCGTCGACGCGCGCGTCCATCCAGGTGAGGTTGGTCCCGGGGCCCCCGGCGACGAGCAGCCCGTCCCTCGAATCGACGTGGATGCCGTGGTGCGTGCCCCGGAGGTGCGCCTCCACGATGGCGCAAGCCGCCGGGTAGAACACCTCCCGGACGAAGGCCGGGGAACCACCCGCCTGCTCCCAGGCGTTCACCGCCTGGAACATGAAGAGCGTCGCGTCGACGGTGTTGTACTCGGCGGGGCCCGCCGCGTCGGGGAAGCGGTTCGGCACCAGCCCGCCGTCGAGGTGGGCGAGGAAGCCCTCCAGCACCTCCCGGGCGAGCTGCAGCTGGCCGCGGGCGACGAGCAGCCCGGGGAGCGAGATCATCGTGTCCCGGCCCCAGTCGGTGAACCAGGGGTACCCGGCGATCACCGTCGCCGTTCGATCCGCCCTGCGGACGAGATACGCATCGGCGGCGCGCTCGAGCCGGGCCCGGGCCTCTCCGGCTTCGTCTGCGCGCCGGACCGGCCTGGCGGCAGGGGTTGACCGCGCCGGCTCCGCCCGCCGGAAGAGCCCGGCAAGCGACTCGAGATCCAGCGCGGCGCCGGCCTCGACGGTCGCTGCCACCAGCTCGGCCCGGCCCGGAACGAGCTCCAGCTCGAAGCTGCCGGGCAGCAGGAGGTCCTCGCGGAAGTCGAGCCCCCGGTCCAGCTCCTCGAGGTACTCCACGTTCTCGTGCCACACCGGCGCGCCGCGAAAGGCGCCGCCGCGGTGCGCGAGGCGGAGCGAGGGGAGCGAGGAGTACGGCTGCAAGCGCAGCACGCGCCCTCCGGGCACCGCCTGCTCCTCGAATCCGGTCCAGGCCCCGGGGTTGCGGTGGGCGAGGGAGTGGTAGTCGCGAAAGGCGAGCAGCGGCTCGAGCCGAAGCCGGACCGGGGCCGAGCTCGCGTAGCGCACGACGACTGTCTGCTCCCCGGGGACGAGCAGCACCCTCTTCTCGATCTCCACTCCGCCGACGGACCAGGCCCAGACCGGGCCGTCGTCGAAGGAGAAGCGAACCAGCCGCGTGAACCCGTCGGGGTAGAGGGTGTTCGGGTACTGGTTGACCGCCAGCGGCACCGGGCCCTCGGGTGTCAGCGCGGTCTCCTCCAGCCGGGCGAGGGTGACGACGCGCGCGACCGGCGGATGAAGGCTCGCCACCAGCAGCCCGTGGTACCGCCGGGTGTTCGACCCGGCCACGGTGCCCATCGCGAAGCCGCCGGTGCCGTTGGTGAGCAACCACTCCAGACGCGAGGCGCGCGGGTACTGGGTGCACACCTCGCGGGGCAGCTCGATGGGCGCGGGCGAACGGACGGACACCGGGGCTCCCGGGACGGTCGCAGGCGCGGCGCTGGACGCCCGCGTGCTCACGAGGGACGGACCTCGAGGAAGGCCTTGATGACCCCCTTCTTGCCGTTCAGCGCCTCGAGGAGCATCGGCCAGTTCTCGAGGCCGCGCACGGGGTGGGTGAGGAGCTGCTCCAGCCAGCCTGGGTAGGCCGCCTCGGCGTGGATGAGGTCACGCACGCCCTGCTCGAAGTCGCCCCGGCCGGCGTTCACCGTGCCCAGCAGCATCCGGTTGCCGAGAACGAAGGACTGGTTGATGGCGTCCGAGTGGACCTCCACTTTCCGCTCGCCGCCGGTGATGCTGGAGAGCACCAGCACGCCGTTCTTGGCCAGCGCCCGCATGCCGTCGAAGACCAGCGGGCTGAACCCCGAGCACTCGAAGATCAGATCGTATCCCCCCTCGGACTCTGCGGCCTGGACCACGTTGCGGTCCTGGCCACAGATGTAGCGGGCGCCGGTGGCCTCGACGAGGCTGGCGTTCACGTTTGGCTTGGGGGTGAGGGCGAAGGTGTCGACCGCGAACCCCCGGAGGCGGAGGACCAGGGTGGCCATCAACCCGATGGTGCCCGCGCCGAGCACTGCCGCCCGGCGGGGTGCCCACACCCGGAGCCGGCGCTGCGCCTCGAACGCCTGGCCGATGCCCTTCTCCACCACCGTCATCGGCTCGAGCAGCACGCCCACCTTCGACAGCGTGGAGGGGAGCTTCACGATCCAGTCCGCGCTGTCCACGTATTCCTCGGTGAGGAAGCCGTGCAGCCGGCTGATGCCGCGCTCGAAGTAGGCGTCGTCGGTGGTGAAGTCCTGCATCCCGATCGCGTCGTACACGCTGGTCCCGGGCCGCCGGACCATCGCCACCACCAGGTCACCTGGCTGGAGCTCGGCGACCTTCGGCCCGACCTCGACCACCCGGCCCAGGCTCTCGTGGCCCAGGACCAGGAACGGCGAGCCGGCCGGGGCCTCGCCGTACTCGGCGTCGTTGATCTCCCGGTCCGTCCCGTCCACGCCCACCCGGAGCACCTCCACCCGCACCCCCCGCCCCCGGGGGACGTCGGAGATCTTCGGACGGGAAAGCTCGGCCAGGTGGGCGCTGCCCGCCTTGCCAGGGAACACCGCGACGGCCTTCATGACGCTCTCCTCTTGGGCGCGACCGCCGAGGTCTCCTCGACGGGCATCTCGTGGCTCTGCTGCAGCAGCTTGGCGACCAGCCCGGTCCATCCCGTCTGGTGTGAGGCCCCCACCCCGGAGCCGTCGTCGCCGTGGAAGTACTCGTGGAAGGGGATGAGGTCCTTGAAGTGCGGGTCGCCGTTCAGCTTCGGATGTCCGCCGAAGACCGGGCGACGCCCGCTCCCGTCGCGGAGGAAGATGCGCGAGAGCCGCCGGGAGATGTCCGCCGCCACCTCGGCCAGGGTGGCCTGCTTCCCCGAGCGCGCCGGGTACTCCACCGTGAAGCCGTCACCGAGGTAGTGGTGGAACTTCTGCAGCGACTCGACCAGGAGGTAGTTGACCGGGAACCAGATCGGCCCGCGCCAGTTGCTGTTCCCTCCGAAGAGCCCGGTGCTGCTCTCCGCCGGCTCGTAGCGGACCCCGTAGGACATCCCGTTCAGGTCCAGCATGTACGGCCGCTCGTGGTGCTCGCGGCTCACGCTGCGGATGCCGTAGGGGCTGAGGAACGCCTCCTCGTCGAGCATCCGCTGGAGGATGCGCTTGAGCCGCTCGGGGCTGACGATGCTGAAGAGCCGGCGGCCCTCCTGTCCCGGGGTGCGCATGCAGGCCACGCCGGCGGTGAGGTCCGGACGGTGGTCGATGAACCACTCCAGCCGCCGGGCGAAGGCCGGGACCTTGGCCAGCTGCGACGCGTCGAGCGTCTCCACGGCGTAGAGCGGGATGAGGCCCACCATGCTCCGCATCCGCAGCGGGATGCGCGCGCCGTCCGGGAGATGGAGCACGTCGTGGTAGAAGCCGTCCTCCTCGTCCCAGAGACCGAGCGTGTTCATCGCGTGGGCGATGTTGACGAAGTGCTCCCAGAACTTGCTGGCCACGTCCTCGTAGGTCTCGTCGGCGCAGGCGAGCTCCATCGCCATCCGGAGCATGTTCAGGCAGTACATCGCCATCCAGCTGGTGCCGTCGGACTGCTCGATGTGCCCGCCGGTGGGCAGCGGCGCGCTCCGGTCGAACACCCCGATGTTGTCCAGGCCCAGGAAGCCGCCCTGGAACACGTTGCGTCCCTCGGCGTCCTTCCGGTTCACCCACCAGGTGAAGTTGAGCATCAGCTTGTGGAAGACCCGGCGGAGGAAGGCCAGGTCCCCGGTGCCGCGCCGCTTCTTCTCGATCTGATAGACGCGCAGCGCGGCCCAGGCGAACACCGGCGGGTTCACGTCGCCGAAGGCCCACTCGTAGGCGGGGATCTGCCCGTTGGGGTGCATGTACCACTCGCGGAGCAGGAGGATGAGCTGCTCCTTGGCGAAGTCGGAGTCGACCAGCGCCAGCGGGATGCAGTGGAAGGCGAGGTCCCAGGCCGCGTACCAGGGGTACTCCCACTTGTCCGGCATGCTGAGCACGTCGGCGTTGTGGAGGTGGCCCCAGTCGGAGTTGCGTCCGCCCTTGCGTGACCCGGGCGGCGGCGGCTGGTTCGGGTCGCCCTCGAGCCAGTCGCGCACCACGTAGTGGTAGAACTGCTTGCTCCACAACATCCCCCCCAGCGCCTGGCGCATCACGTTGCGCCCGTCGGCGCTGAGCTCGGCGGGGATGAGGTCTGCGTAGAATGCGTCGGCCTCGGCCCTCCGGGCGGCGAAGGCCGCCTCGAAGTCGTCGCCCACCCCGGAGCTGCCCGGGGCCTTCAGGGCACCCCTGGACAGGCGCAGGCGGACGGTCTGCGTCGCCCCGGCGGGAACGGTGAGCTGGATCCAGGCCGCGGACTTGGTGCCCACCTGGGCGGGGTTCACCGCCTCGGTGCGCCCCTCGATGACCCGGGCGTGGAAGGCGTCCTTGACGTAGGGCGAGGCGTTCGCCGCACCCCACAGGCGCTGGGCGTTGGTCTCGTTCTCGGTGAAGAGCCACTCGGCCTCGGCATCGGTGCGGAGCGTGAAGCTGCCCTCGACCGGGTGCTCGGTGCGGACCCCGACGGTGCGCCCGCTCGGGTCGCGGAGCGCCTCCAGCCTGGGCTTCGGATCTCCGCCCCCCCAGGACCAGACGTTGCGGAACCAGAGCGTGGGGAGGAGGTGCAGATGCGCGGCATCCGGACCCCGGTTGGTCACCTCGACGCGGACCAGGATGTCTTCCACGTCGGCCTTGGCGTAGTCGACGTGGACGTCGAAGTAGCGGTCGTCGTCGAGGATGCCGGTGTCGAGCAGCTCCACCTCGCGGCCGCCGCGACCCGCCTCGCGGTTGCGCCGCACCAGCTCCTCGTAGGGGTAGGGCCGCTGCGGATACTTGTAGAGCATCCGCATGAACGAGTGGGTCGGCGTGCTGTCCAGGTACCAGTAGAGCTCCTTGCAGTCCTCGCCGTGGTTGCCCTCCTGGCCGGTGAGGCCGAAGAGGCGCTCCTTGAGGATGGGGTCCGCGCCGTTCCAGAGCGCCAGGGCGAAGCAGAGCGTCTGGTGACGGTCGGAGATGCCGGCGATGCCGTCCTCGTTCCAGCGATAGGCGCGTGAGCGGGCATGGTCGTGCGGAAGGTCGTCCCAGGCGGTGCCGCCGGGGCTGTAGTCCTCGCGCACCGTGCCCCAGGCGCGCTCGCTCAGGTACGGGCCCCACCGCTTCCAGTGCTTCTCGCGCCGGCGCGACTCGTCCAGACGGCGCTCCTCGGCGTCGATGGAGGTGGCGCGGAGCTTGGTGACCTTGGGGCTCATGGGCTCTCCAGCTGCAGGACGTGGCCGTCCGGGTCGCGGACCCGGAGCGGGAGAAGGGTGGAGGAAGGAGCGCTGGCGCCCGGCAGGGTGACGAAGGCGGCATGGGCGCCCCGCAGCGCCGTGACCAGGGCCGGCGCCTCGGTGGAGACCAGCCGGACCTGCCAGTGGAAGAGATCGCTCCCGCGCTCGTCGGCGGGGTATGGCCGGCCGTCACGCGGGGCGAGGTACTCGAGGAACTCGATGCCAGGGCCCTTCGGGGCACGGACCTGGGTGATTCGCAGCCGGGCGGCGAACACGCCGTTGAGCCGCTCCTGCTCGGGGCCGTGGTTCTCGGAGTGGCCGGCCTCGGCCAGGCCCAGGCGGTCCCGGTAGAAGGCGAGCGAGGAGTCGGTGTCGCTCACCACCACCGCGGTGTGGTCGATCCCCAGCGTCAGCGGGGGGCTCTTGGCGTTCGGGTGCCAGCGCGCGGCGCCCTTCCCCGGCGGGAACCAGATGACCTCGAGCACGTGCCGATCCGGATCACGGAAGTAGAAGGCCTTGATGCCACCGGCGTTCGGGTTCCAGGCCGGCAGCTCCTGGGGCCCGGACGAGGCGTGCTCGACGCGGGCCTCGCGGAGCCGGGCGTAGGCCCGGTCCATGTCCGAGACCACGATGGCCACGTGCTGGAAGTCGCGGTCGTTGCTGCGGGCGTCCACCGGGACCGGGCGGCCCTTCTGGGCCAGGTACTCGGTCAGCTCCAGGCACTCGCTCCCCAGGGTCAGGCGGGCGGTCCGCGTCCGGGCGGCGAACACGCCGGTGCGCCGCTCCAGCTCCGGCCCTGCCTCCTCGCGCTCGCCGTCGGCGCGGAACCCGAGGACCCGGACGTAGAAGTCGCGGGCGCGGTCGAGATCGGACACCGTGTTGCCGATGCAGCCCACCTCCTCCACCCGTGCCGCCGAGGCGCGCGCGGCGACGAGCACCAGGAGGACCGGGAGGAGCCGGCCAACGCTGCGGAGGAAGGTGGAGTGAGGTTCGGGGGTCCGGGGCACGCGGCGCTCTCCTCGCCGCTCACCGGGTGTCCGGCCCCGGGCCCCCCGTTACACCGCGGCGACCGGGATCGCGGACAGCTCGCAGCGCTCGATGATCCACCGCGCCTGCCACTCGCGCTCGCGGGCGAACGCATCCGGATCCCGGGTGGCCACCACCACCGTGTCCGCGGCATGGAGCGCCGCCGCCGGACCCCAGCCCTCCGCGGCGCGGACCGCCGCGGCGGCCAGGTACCCCACTGCGTTCGAGGCCGGAGTCCGGACGTCGCTGGCCAGCCCCTGGGCGACGCGACAGAGCTCGAGCATGCTCCGGGTGCGCCGGAGCGCCTCGGCCTCCTCCTGGCGTCCTTCGCGGAGGAAGGCCTCGACCGTGCGCTCTCGCGCCCGCTCGGCACAGGCGACCCCGTAGGACCGGATGGCGGTCTCGTCCCAGGCCGGGATCCGCCGCAGGAGGCGTCCACGGCGCGCGGAGATCTGCGTGGCCAGAGTGCGGAGCGGGGGGTCGAGCTCCACCTCCCACAGCTCCGGACGGATCCACCACGGTAGGTCTGCGCTGCGGCAGGCGTAGACCCCGCCCTCGGGCTCGACCCAGTCTCCCGGCGCGCCGTTGCCGGGCGCGGGCCAGACGTGACCACCGAACGGCGCGAGGCGACCCGGATCCAGGAACTTCCAGGCGCGCATCGGCGGCTCAGCTCCCGTGTCGCCAGTGGCGGAAGGCATCGAGCAAGTTCTCCTTGACCCGATCCGGAAGGTCGTCCTCGGCGAGCCTGCGCGAGGCGCCGATGGTGGCCCGGAACTGGCGCAGGTACTCCGTGCAGCCGGGGCACCATACCAGGTGTTGCTCGACCCTCGTCCGGGTCGGCTCGTCGAGCGCCCCCTCCAGGAACTCGGTGAGGAGTTCCACCAGCTGCCGGCAGGCGATCTCCTCTGGCCGGGCGACGCTCATGGCGTGACCTCCGCGGCCCATCCGGCCAGCGCCTGCCGGACCTTCGTCCGGGCGCGGTGCAAGAGCACCCGCTGATTGGCTTCGCTGATTCCCAACGCCTCACACACCTCCGCCGAATCCCAGTCCTCGATGTCGCGCAAGGTGATCACCTGTCGCTGGTTCGGCGGGAGCCTCTCGATCTCTGCCTTGATGCGGACCAGCGCTTCGGCATCGGCCAGCCGCTCGTCGGCCCAGCGTTCGGGCCCCTTCGCCCAGTGTCCGGGCCAGCGTGGATCGTCCGGGGGGCGAAAGCTCTCCACCGCACGCCGTTCGCCCTCCGCGTCCTCCGTCTCCAGCGCCGAGAACGGCACCGAACGGGCCTCGCGGCCGCCCCGCATCTTCGCGCAGTTGATCAGGATGCGGAACATCCAGGCTCGGAGCGGGCAGCGACCCTCGAACTTGGCCAGGCCCTGGAGGATGCCGACCCAGGCCTCCTGGACCACCTCCTCGGCGACGGCCTCGGACGCGACGAAGCCCATCGCCGCGCGCACCATCGCCCGGTGGTTCTTCTCGACGAGTGAGAGGAAGGTGCGTTCATCGCCGGACCGGAGGTGCTCGACCAGCTCGCGGTCCTCCGGCGAGAGCAGCGACAGCGGACCGTCCTGCGCCGCATCGGGCTGCTCGAACGAACCACCGGATGACACCGCTGCGGGCATATCAGGTGCGAGTACGGCGGTGGCGACGGAGCGTTACACCACTCGCACTCACGGTATGCCCAGGAAGGTGTCAAACACCTCTGACGGACGCGTCCGCCCCTCACGAGGCCGCTGCCCTCGCGAGGCCCCAGTCACCGCGCGGCCTCACCCGGAGTGCGGATTCCTGGCCCGCGGGAGCCGGTCAGTGCGCCGCGCCGGTCATCGCGGAGGTGACTGGAGCTGAGCCAGGTCGCTCGTTCCGGACCACGGTCCCACCCTTCATCACGAAGAAGAGCCGCTCCATCACCGTGATGTCGCGCGACGGATCGCCCGGGACGGCCACCACGTCCGCCAGCTTGCCGACCTCGAGCGTTCCGCGGTCCGCCACCCCGAGCAGCGCCGCGTCCACCGAGGTCGCGGTCCGGATCGCCGCCAGCGGCTTCATCCCCGCCCGGACGAAGATGGCGAACTGGTTCAGCTGCGTTCCGTGCGGACAGACCGCCGCATCGCTCCCGAACGCGATCCGCACTCCCTTGGCGATCGCTCGCCTCAGCACCTCCTCCGCCCTGCCGTCCGCGTTCGCCGCCTTCTCGATGATGTACGCCGGCGCCTTCGCCTCGCGCAGCCGGCTCATGATGCAGGGCAGCGGGGTGGGCACGAAGTACGTCCCCTTCTTGCGCATCATCTCGAACGCCTCGTCGTCGAGGAACGAGCCGTGCTCGATCGAGTCGATGCCGGCGCGGATCGCCCTCTTCGCCCCCTCGGCACCGTGGGCGTGCGCCGCGGTCTTCCGGCCCAGCGCGTGTGCCTCGTCGACCAGCGCGTCCAGCTCGACCTGGGTGAGCTGCGGAGAGTCGACCTTGTCCGCCTCCGAGAGCACGCCGCCGGTGGCGCAGGTCTTGATGACGTCCGCCCCGTGCTTGGTGTCGAAGCGCACCGCGGCGCGGATCTCGTCCGGCCCGTTCGCCACCCCTTGCTCGGGACCGGGCTCCTTCAGCAGCTCTGGCCGGAACCCGCCAGTCCCATCGCAGTGTCCTCCTCGGGCGCCGATGGCGTTGACCGCCACGAGCATCCGCGGGCCGGGCACCTTCCCCGCGTTGATCGAGTTCCGCAGCCCGACGTCGATGAGGTCGCTCGAGCCCACGTCACGGACGGTGGTGAAGCCGGCGAGCAGCGTCCGCCGCGCGAACTCGGTCGCGGCGATGGCCAGCTCCGGGATGGGCTTCTTCAGGAAGTCCAGCTGGTCCTGCTTCCAGTCGAGGCTCGACTCGAAGCTCAGATGGGTGTGGGCATCCATCAGGCCGGGGAGCAGCGTGGCGTCGCCGAGATCGATCACCCGCGCCCCAGCGGGCACCTCGGCGCGCGGACCGGCGGCGACGATGCTCCCGTTCGCCACCACCACGATTCCCGGGGTGACGAGCGCCTCGGACTTGCCATCGTAGAGCCGCGCGGCACGGAGCACGGTCACCGGCTCGGCAGCGGCGGCGCTGACGCACCACACCGCCACCAGGAGCTGCAGGGGACGAGAGAAGGGACGGCCTCGGGGAGTCGGGAGCTCGAAGGGCATGCCCGATTCAAAGCACCTCCGGCCCCGGGACCACCTGGCGAAAGTTGCGAGTGGTCGCCGGGCCGCGGCGAGCCTGTAACGGCGGGCTGCGACCGGTGGACGACAGGCCCATACCCGGGCAGCTCGCCCGGGTGCGTCCCTCGCAGTCCACGGAGTCTCGACACATGAATCGCACCCTCCTGCTCGGCGCTGCGGTGGCCGGGCTCCTCGGCGCAGCGACCACGGCCAAGGCGGATCCCATCCCCAAGGAGAAGTTGAAGAAGATGTCGGTCATCCCCTGCTACGGGGTGAATACCTGTCGCTCGCTGGGCCAGTGCTCGGGCGAGAACCACGGGTGCGCGGCGCAGAACGAGTGCCGCGGCCAGGGCTGGGTCGCCGTTCCCAAGGAAGCCTGCGTCGCCATCGGGGGCTCCCCGACCCCGGTCGCCGCGAAGAAGTGAACTCCCCAGGGCCGGAGCGCATCGGCTGGTCCGGCGCGCTTCGGTCCACACCTCCCGGACAGACTCCGCCATGAACCTCCGCCTTCTGCTCACCACCGCCCTGCTCTTCACCGGCGCCGCGCGCGCCCAGCTCGCCACCAGCAAGGTGCTCACCCTCGACGCCGCCCGGCGCATCGCCGCCGCCGCCGCCGTGGAGGCCCGGACCGACCGCACCTCGGGCATCGCCATCGTCGACGCCGGAGGCGCGCTGGTCTACTTCGAGCGCCTCGACGGCACCTTCCCCGCGGCGGCCTCGGTCAGCTTCGGCAAGGCGCACACTGCCGCGACCTTCCAGCACGCCACCAAGGACTTCGAGGACGCAGTTCACAACGGCCGCGGCGCGCTCACCGGGGTGAAGGAGATGACCCCGCTCCAGGGTGGCGTCCCCATCGTGGTCGATGGGAAGGTCATCGGCGCCGTCGGCGTCAGCGGGGCCTCGAGCGCCGCGCGGGACGAGGCCATCGCCCGGGCCGCCATCGCCTCCGCGGCCCAGCTCTCGGCCGAGCCGGCGAAGAGCGCCACCGTCGCCACCCTGCCTGCGGCGACGGTCAAGGCTGGGTTCGCCAAGGGCTCGGTGCTGCTCGACCGGGGCGACTACCAGGTCCACGCCAGCCGGCGCGACGCGCCGGGCAAGGCCGAGGTGCACCAGATCGACACCGACGTCTTCTACGTGCTCGAGGGCACCGCGACGCTGGTCACCGGGGGAAAGGTCCCTGACCTCGCTCTCACCGGGCCGCACGAGCTCCGCGGCAGCCGCATCGACGGGGGCGACGTCCGCACCATCGGGCCCGGCGACGTGGTGGTGGTTCCCAGCGGAACCCCGCATTGGTTCCGGGAGGTGAAGGCCCCGGTGCTCTACTTCGCGGTGAAGGTCGCCGGCGACGGGGTGGTCCAGTGAGCGCCCGCTTCCGCCTGGTGCTCGCCTCGGCGGCGCTGCTCGCGGGCCTCCTCCCACTGCTCGCCCACGCCCAGGTCACCGGAGATCCGCCGTTCCAGCGGGCCGACGCCATCGTCGACCTGCGCACCCGCGGCGGCGCCGAGCTGGTCAAGGCCAGCTGGAGGTTTCACGAGGCGCACATCGTCCCCGGCACCAACAAGGCTCCTGGACCGGACCTCCGGGCGTCGGGCGCTCCGGTGAAGACGCAGGACCTCGAGCCCCACGCCGGCGCGGTCGACTTCGACGACCGAGGCTGGGAGGTGGTCGACCCGCCGGACCTGGAGGCCCGCAGGGGCAACGGCAAGGTGAGCTTCGGCTGGTACCGGCTGGTTCTCACCGTCCCCGAGCGCATCGGTTCCGTCCCTGCCGTGGGAAGCACCCTGGTGTTCGAGGTGGTGGTGGACGACTACGCCGAGGTCTGGGTGGATGGGAAGCTGCCTGCGGTCCTCGGCCAGAGCGGCGGCGGCGTGGTTCGGGGCTTCAATGCCCCGAGCAGGGTGGTCCTCACCCGCGACGCCCGCCCCGGTCAGACGTTCCACCTGGCGGTCTTCGCGATGAACGGTCCGGTCTCGGTGGTGCCGACCAACTTCCTCTGGTTCCGCTCGGCCACGCTCGACGTCTACCGGAGCCCCGCGGTCAGCCGGCTCCCGGCGCCGGCGCTCACCGTCGAGCGGAAGGATCCCGCGCTCGACAGCGTGGTCCCTCCGGGTGCGCGGCCCGAGGCGCTGGCCACCGGCTTCGGCTTCACCGAGGGGCCGGTGTGGAGCCCCGAGGGAGATCTCCTCTTCAGCGACCCGAACGAGAACACCATCTACCGCTGGAGCCGCGACGGTCAGGTCTCGGTCTTCCGCACCAAGAGCGGGTACGCCGGCATCGACATCTCCGAGTACAAGCAGCCGGGGAGCAACGGGCTCACCTTCGATGCCCAGGGCCGCCTCACGGTGTGCCAGCACGGCGAGCGACGCGTCATCCGCATCGAGCCGACCGGCGCCATCACCGTCCTGGCTGATCGCTACCAGGGCAAGCGCCTGAACAGCCCCAACGACCTCGTTTACCGGAAGGACGGGACGCTCTACTTCACCGACCCTCCGTTTGGCCTGCCGAAGGTCTTCGAGGATCCGCGCAAGGAGCTGGCCTTCTCCGGCGTGTACCGGGTGAGGGACGGCCAGGTGACGCTGGTGGCGAAGGACCTGACCGGCCCGAACGGCCTCGCCTTCAGCCCCGACGAGAAGTACCTCTACGTCACCAACTGGGACGAGAAGAAGAAGGTGGTGATGCGCTACCCGGTGGCCGCCGACGGCTCGCTGGGAACTGGCTCGGTCTTCTTCGACATGACGGCCGCGCCCGGCGAGGAGGCGCTCGACGGCATGAAGGTCGACGCCGAGGGCCATCTCCTCGTCTCCGGGCCCGGAGGGGTGTGGGTCATCTCCGGTGAGGGCAAGCACCTCGGCACGCTGAGGTTCCCCGAGCTCCCGGCGAACATGGCCTGGGGCGACGCGGATGGGCGGACGCTGTACTTCACCGCCCGGACCAGCGTGTACCGCCTGCGGCTCGGCGTGCCCGGCATCCGTCCGGTGCCGCTGGCCCGGGTCCCGTGACCCCCGGCGTCCACATCGGGGTGGGCCTCCGGCCGCCGCACTACGCGGAGGTGCTGGAGGACCCGCCGCCGGTGGAGCTGTTCGAGGTCATCTCCGAGAACTTCCTCGGCCTCCGAGCGGGGGGAGGCGGACGCCCGCTGGAGGCGCTGGAGCAGGTGCGCGCGCTCCGCCCGGTGCGGCTCCATGGCGTGTCGATGAACCTCGGCTCGGTCGACTCGCTGTCGGAGACGTACCTCGGGCGGCTCCGGTCGCTCGCCGAGCGGCTCGAACCCGAGTGCGTCAGCGACCACGTGTGCTGGACCGGCGAGGGCGGCGAGAACCTCCACGACCTGCTCCCGCTGCCCTGGACCGAGGAGGCGCTGGACCACCTCTCGGCGCGCGTTCACCACGCGCAGCAGCGACTGGGGCGGCGGCTGGTGCTGGAGAACCCCTCCAGCTACGTGGCGTACCGCCACTCCACGATGGCGGAGTGGGAGTTCCTCGGCGAGCTCGCTCGACGGACGGGGGCGGGCCTGCTCCTCGACGTGAACAACGTCTTCGTCACCGCGCGGAACCACGGTTTCCCTCCCGAGCGGTTCCTCGACGGGCTGCCCCCGGCGGCGGTCGCCCAGTACCACCTCTCGGGGCACGACGACTCGGGGCCGCTGCGCATCGACACCCACGACCGGGAGGTCTGCCTCGAGGTCTGGGCGCTCTTCCGGCATGCGGTCCGCCGCTTCGGGCCCCGTCCCACCATCGTCGAGTGGGACGACCGGCTCCCGCCGCTCTCCACCCTGCTCGACGAGGCCCACCGCGCCCGCGCGGTGCTCAAGGAGACCCTCGATGCCGCGGTCGCCCTCGCTGGCTGAGCTGCAGCGCTGGATGCGCTGGGCCCTGACCCACCCGCTCGGAGTCGCTCGCGCGACCTCCGGCGAGCAGCTCGCCCGACTTCCCGAGCGATTCACCGAGCCCCCGGCGCGCGCGCTGCCGGTGGTCGCCGCGGATGAGACTCCGGGACGGACCGCGGCGGATCGGCTCGCGGTGTACGGCAGCGGGTACTTCAGCCGGCTCCACGGAACGCTGCAGGTGGAGTACCCGCAGCTCTCGGCCGCGCTCGGGGAAGTACCGTTCCGCGAGCTCGCCGCCGCCCACCTCCTCCGGCGGCCATCGAGCAGCCACTCGCTGGCGGACCTGGGTGAGGACCTCGCGGAGACGCTCCGCTCGCACCCGCTCGGGCTGGAGTCGCCCTGGCTCGTCGACCTCGCCGCGGTGGAGCGCGCGGGGGCCGAGGTCTGGCTGTCGGACGCCGCCCTGGACGAGGGGGGGCTGCTCGCCGCGAACGAGCGCTGGGAGGAGCTCCGCCTCGCTCTCGCCCCCACGGCGCGGCTGGTGCGCCTGGCCTGGGACGTGAGCGAGTGGAGTGCCGGGAGCGAGCCCCCACCGCGCCGGTCCGGGTGGCTCCTGGTCTGGCGCGTCGAGGCCCGCACTGGCCTGGAGTGGATCGACGACGGGCCCGGGGCGGTCCTCGAGGCGCTCGCCCGGGGCGTTCCTCTTGCGGAGGCGTGCGGGATGGCCGAGACGCTCCGACTGTCGGCTGAGGCCGTCACCACGGCGTTCGCTCACTGGCGGTCGCGCGGCTGGCTGCTCGGGGCGAGGAATCCCGAGGGCTTCTTCGGTGCGGCGTAACGCCGGCCCACCCGACGCACACCCCTCCGAAACCGACCCCGGTAACCGCCCACCCGTGCGAGCCGTATCCTGCACGTCCCCTCCAGGAGCTTCACCATGAACCTCGACGCCCTCCGCACCCGCGCCCTCGCCGTCCTCGATCGCTTCTCGTGGGTCGGCCCCCTCGCCGTTCGCCTCTCGCTGGGCTCGGTCTTCCTCGGGACCGGCTGGGGCAAGCTGCACAGCCTCGGGCAGGTGACGGGCTTCTTCACCGAGCTGGGCATCCCCTTCCCGGCGGCGAACGCGGCGATGGTCTCGGGGATCGAGCTGGTGGGCGGAACCCTGATCCTCCTCGGGCTCTTCACCCGCTTCGCCGCGTTGCCGCTGATGGGCACGATGGTGGTGGCGATCCTCACCGCGAAGCGCCCGGAGATCGAAGGCATCCGCACCCTGCTCGCCTTCGACGAGACACTGTACTTCGCGGGCTTCCTCTGGCTCTTCGTCGCCGGCGCCGGCAAGGCGTCCCTGGACGCGCTCATCTTCGGCCGGACGTCGTCCCTGCCCCGTCCGCTGGTTCGTCCAGGGACGGTCCCCGCCGGGCAGCGCTGACCGACGCAAGCCGTTGCTGCGGTCTCGAGAAGGGGCTGGCCACGTGCCGGCCCCTTCTTTCGTTTTGGAGAACGTCCTCGCCGGTCGCGGGGCCGGAGCGGAGCAATCCGGAGACTCTGCCACGGGCTTCGAGGGAGCGACGCCGCACGCTGCGCGGCCCGTAACGAGCCGAGCGCCTACCCACACTTCCCGGCTGTCCACCCCGGGCGATGGACGTCCGGGAGATGACAAGAACGAGGAGTCACACCGTGAAGATCCGCACCGCGCTGGCCCTGGCCGCGCTCGCCGTCACCCCCGCCTTCGCTGCCGAGCCTGCCGCCAACCAGCCCACGACCCAGGAGGCGATGACCTCCGTCGAGAAGGCCACCGTCGAGTCACTGCAGAAGGAGATCGCCATGCTCCAGCAGGCCGTGGACCAGGTCCGTCAGGCCTCGGCCGCACGAGCGCTCTTCCAGGCGAAGCTGGAGGCCGAGCAGAACAGCCACCCGCTCTGGCCGTAGCCCTCACCCGGTGAGCGACGCCCGCACCCGGGCCGCATCCGCCACCAGCCAGCGGACGATGTCCGCCGCCGGACCGCGCCGGGCGAGCCGGGCTGCCTGTCCCGCCCAGAGCGAGAGCAGCTCGGCCCGTCCGGCGCGCGAGGCAGCGGTCCGCATCGGACGGGTGAGCGCGTTCTGCAGCGGGTAGGGCAGGATGGCCTCGGGCCGCTCCTCCACCTCGGTGAGAAAGCGGTTCACCAGTCCGCGCGCCGCCCTTCCGGAGAAGGCGCGGGTGACCGCCGTGGCGTCGTCGGTCGCGGCGAGCACCGCCTCCTTGTACGCCGGGACCGCGCCGCACTCGTCGCAGGCCAGGAACGCCGTCCCCAGCTGCACGCCGCCAGCGCCGAGCGCCTCGGCGGCGACCCATCCCCGACCGTCCATGATGCCTCCAGCCGCGACCACCGGGACCCGCACTGCGTCGACGACCTGTGGCACGAGCGCCATCGTGCCCACCAGTCCCCGCTCGAAGCGTCCGATGAAGGTGCCTCGATGCCCGCCGGCCTCGCTGCCCTGGGCGACCACCGCCTCGAAGCCGGCGCCCGCGCTCCTGCGTGCCTCTTCCACGGTGGTCGCCGTGGCCATCCGCACCATGCCCGCGCGCTTCAGCCGCTCGAGCTGCGCTGCCGAGGGAATCCCGAACGTGACGCTGAACACCGCGGCGCCGCTCTGCACCACCGCCTCGATCTGCGCGTCCAGCGCCCGGCTCGAGGGGACGGGCGGCTCGGGCGCCGGGAGCCCCAGCTCGGCGTGGATCGGCCGGAGCAGGTCCAGCATCGGCCCCGGATCCACCGGAGGTCCGTCTGGGACCTCGGCGAACAGGTTGATCCCGAAGGGCCGGTCCGTCCGCGCCCGGACCTCGCGGCTCCACTCGAGGATCTGCTCCGGCGTCGAGTACGCGCAGCCCAGGAACCCGAGCCCGCCCGCCTGGGAGACCGCCGCCGCCAGCGCCGGGGTGCTCGGCCCCCCGGCCATGGGTGCGCCGATCAACGGGTGCTCGATCCGGAGCAGGGAAGACAGGCTGCCAGGACGACCCATCGGGACCTCCGCGTCGAGATGTCGCGAGAAGTTAGGCCCGGGCCGTCCCCCCACTCCACCCGTCCCCGGGGGCCGTGCTACTCGTTTCCAGCAGGATGCTGCCCGACCTCCCCCGCTTCCGCGTCGCCACCGAGGCAGACCGGGCGGAGATCGAGGCCCTCATCTCGCGCGCAGTGTTCGGTTTGATGAGGGCCGATTACAGCCCGGAGCAGCTCGACGCCGCGCGCCGTCATGTCTTCGGCGTCGATGGAGAGCTCCTCGCCGACGGGACGTACTTCGTGTGCGAGCGAGGAGGAACCATGGTGGCGGCCGGAGGCTGGAGCCGCCGGCGCAGCCTCTTCGGCGGAGACCAGGCAGTGAGCGGTCGGAGCGAGGGCGCGCTGCTCGATCCCGCACGAGAGCCGGCACGGATCCGCGCCTTCTTCGTGGACCCGGCGCACGCGCGGCAGGGGCTCGGGCGCGCCCTGCTCGCCCTCTGCGAGCGCGCCGCGGCGGAGGCGGGGTTCCAGGGCCTCGAGCTCGCGGCGACGCTCTCCGGGGTCCCGCTCTACGCCGCGGCGGGGTTCGAGCCGGTCGAGCAGATCGACGTCCCCCTTCCGCCGGGCATCCCGTTTCCGGTGGTCCGCATGACCCGGGGCATCGGCTGAGCACGCCGACCGCTCCATCCCGGGTTCGCCGCCGGCTCGCGCTCGCTGCAGGCCCGGGGCCGGGACGTTAACCAGCCGATGGTGAACGCCCTCGTCGCACTTCCTGGGCCGCTCCGCCCCGAGCTTCGGGCCACGCTGCTCGCCCTCTACCGGGACTGGGTCCGCACCGGTCGCGCCGAGCTGCCTCCCGCGGTCGCCCCGGCGCGCCACCCCCGGGGTCAGCCCGGGACGCCTCCCGACGGCTCGGTCAGTGCGCGCCGGCGGGAGCGGCGCCCGGCCGGTTCTTCTTGAGGAAGAGCAGGATCAGCGGCACGAACGCCGCGGTGACGATCGCCAGGTCCTCGATGATTCGCACGTAGGCGAGCACCGCCGCCTGCTGCTGGATGGTGAGGTAGAGCGCTCCGTATGCCCGCCGGAGCGCGTCCGCTGGCCCCAGCGAGGCGAAGGACTGCTGCAGCTGCGCCAGCCTTTCCTGGAGGTAGAGGTTGGAGGACGACAGCCGGTCCACCAGCTGGTTCTGGTAGATCTGCGACCGGCGGGCGAGGGTGGTGACGAAGAACGAGATGCCCACGCTCCCGCCGATGTTCCGGGCCAGGTTCATCAGCCCCGACACCTGGTTGTTCTGCTCCCGCGGCACGCCCAGGTAGGCCACGGTGTTGATCGGCACGAAGAGGAACGCCAGTGAGGCCGCCTGGTAGACCCGGTACATCGTCGCGGTATGCGGGTCGATGCCGAGGTGGATGCTGGTCATGTGCCACAGCGACAGCGACAGCCCGGCGAAGCCGGCGGTGATCAGGTACTTCGCCGGCACGCGCGACACCAGGAACCCCACCAGCGGCATCATCGCCATGGTGGTGAACCCTCCCGGGGAGAGGACCATCCCCGCCCGCTCGGCGCTGTAGCCCATCAGCGTCTGCACGAACTGCGGGATGAGCACCGTGCTTCCGTAGAGCACTGCCCCCAGGGTGAACATCAGCGCGGCGCTGGTGGCGAAGTTGCGGTTCAGGAACAGCCGCACGTTGACGATCGGATTGGGATGCACCCACTCCCAGACCACCGTCCCCACCATGCAGATGACGGTGAGCATGGTGAAGACGACGATGAGCGGCGAGCTGAACCAGTCGTCCTGTTGCCCCTTGTCCAGGACGATCTGCAGGCTGCCGAAGGCCACCGCCACCAGGGCGAGGCCCAGAAAGTCGACCTTCACCCCGCGGCTCTCCTCCTTCTCCTGCTCCAGCCAGGGCGGGTCCTCGACCATGAGCGAGCTGAGGATGAGCGAGACGATGCCCACCGGGATGTTGATGTAGAAGATCCATCGCCAGCTGGCGTGATCGACGATGTACCCGCCCAGTGTCGGTCCGATCGCCGGCGCGAAGACCACCGCCAGCCCGTACATCGCGAAGCCCATCCCCCGCTGCCTCGGCTCGAAGGTGTCGGCGAGGATGCCCTGCTCGCTCGGGGCGAGCCCACCTCCGCCGATGCCCTGCAGCACCCGGAAGAAGATGAGCGACTGGAGGTTGGGGGCGAAGCCGCAGAGCGCGCTGCTCACCGTGAAGAGCACCACGCAGGCCATGTAGAAGCGCTTCCGGCCCACCCGGCTGGAGATCCAGGCGCTGATCGGCAGCACCACTGCGTTGGAGACCAGGTACGAGGTGAGCACCCAGGTCGCCTCGTCCTGGCTCGCCGACAGTCCCCCGGCGATGTGCGGCAGAGCCACGTTGGCGATGCTGGTGTCCAGCACCTCCATGAAGGTGGCCAGGGTGACGGTCAGGCCTACCAGCCACGGGCTGTGGCTGGGGCGCCAGCTCACCTCGGGGTGGGCCTCTGCCGGCATCGAGTCAGTGAGCGAGGGTGGCGCGATCCAGGGCCACCCGAGCGATGGTCCGCTCGTACTGCGCGAGGGCGAGGTTGAGCCTGGCGGTGGTCAGCGCCGACTGCGCGTCCAGCAGATCGGTGGTGGTCGCCGTGCCGGCGGAGACCTGCGCGCTGGTGACCCGGTAGGCCTCCTCGGCGCTGGTGATCGCGGTCTGAGCGACCTCCACCGCCACGAACTGCGCCTCCAGCTGCGTCGCCTTGCTCGCCACGTCGAAGGCCACCTGCTTGCGGGTGTTCTCCAGCAGCGACGCGGATGCATCGGCCTGCCGCTGCGCGCTCTGCGCGGCGTACCACTTCGTTCCCCAGGTGAAGAACGGCCAGCTGGTCACGATGCCGATGAACGAGCTGTTCTCGGGCTGGAAGATCTGCCCCTTCACGTTGCTGTAGGCCGCCTGCACGTCCACCTCCGGGAGCAGCTCCCACATCCGGGCCTGCCCGTTGGCCCGCGCCGCCTCGGCCTGCTTCTGCGCCCGCTGCACCTCGGGACGGTTCTGAAGCGCGCGGTTGATCAGCGCGTCATTCGAGTCCCCCGGACGCACCGCCGCCTGTCGCTCCAGCTCCACCGGCTCCACGAACTCCACCGTGGGGTCCTCGGGGTTGCGCGCCAGCAAGGTGAGCAGGGCCTGCTGAGAAGTCCGGGCCAGGGTGGCCGCCAGGATCCGCTGCTGCTGAGCGTTGGCCACCGCGGTCAGGAACCGGAGCAGGTCGGCCTTGGTGATGGTCCCGGCGTTGTAGCGAGCCTGCGCATCCTGCACCTGCTTCTGTAGCTGCTCGATGCTCGCATCGGCGATCGCCACGCCGGCCCTGGCCTCGAACAGGCGCAGGTAGGTGGTCCGGACCTGCTCGGAGATCTGCGACTGGGCGTCCGCCTGGTCAGCGCGGCTGGCATCCGCGGACGCGCTGGCGGCATGGAGGTCACGCTCCCGGTGGAGCAGCCCGAGGATCGGCTGCTGGGCCCCGACGGTGAAGACGTTGGTGTTCACGTTCCGTGCCACCACCCCGGGGTTGGTGGTCCCCGGAGCGCCCAGCTGGATGACGAAGGGACCGTCCCAGTGCTGCCAGGTGTCGCTGGCGTTCAGCGCCGGGAGGAGCCGGCCCCGGGCGCTGCGCGCGGTGTCCTCCGCCCCCTCGGCCCGGAAGCGCGCGGCCCGGAGCTGGTCATTCACCCGCAGCGCCTCGTTCACCGCCTCGTCGATGGTGAGCGTCTGCGGACCTTCGGCCAGCACCGGCGCGGAAGCGACGAGCGCGGCTGCAATGAGCGAGCGAATCAAGGACACACCTCCGGACCTGTCGGTCACTGGTTCACGTGCACGGTCACCACCACCGACTGGCCGGCGCGGAGGACCATGTTCGACGGGACGGCCTCCAGGGCGATCCGCACCGGGATGCGCTGGGCAACCTTCACGAAGTTGCCCGTGGCGTTGTCGGGCGGGAGGAGTGAGAAGCGGGCGCCGGTGCCGGCGGAGAGACTCTCCACCCTGCCGTGCAGCGTCTTGCCCCAGGTGTCCACCTCGACGTCCGCCGGCTGACCGGGGTGCATCTTCCCGATCTGCGTCTCCTTGAAATTGGCGGTGACGTACTTCTGCACCGGCACGAACTGGGCGACGATCTGGCCGACCGAGAGCAGCCCCCCGGGGTGCGCGGTGATGCGGCTGACGTTCCCGTCGCCCGGGGCCAGGATGTGCGTCCACTCGAGGTTGAGGTTGGCGAGCGCCAGCGCCGCCTCGGCGCTCTTGACCCGCGCGTGCTGGTAAGCAGCGTTGGCTTGGGCCACGGCGATGGTCGCGTCGACCGGACGGCTCACCACCACCCGGCCCTCGGCCTCGTTCACCTGGGCCTGCGTCCGCCGCAGCTGGTCCGACGCAGCATTCACCGCCGCCTCCGCCGCGGTCACCCCAGCCCGCGCGGAGGCGTACTGTGCCTGCCACTGATCGAACTGCTGCTGCGGGATGGCGTTGGCCCTCTGCAGCTCCCGGGCGCGCTCGATGTTGGCCTCGGCCAGCTTGAGGTCCGACTGGCGGCTCACCAGGGTGGCCCGGGCCTGCTCGAGCTGGGCGCGAGCCCCGGACACCGAGCGGCCGCTGCCGACCAGGTTGGCCTCTGCCTGGCTGAGGCTGCCGCGCGCCGAGGCCTCTGCGACCGCGACCTGGGCATCGGCTGCCTGGGCCTGTGCGCGCACGCTCTCCAGCTCGGCCGCCGCCTGAGCGACGCGCGCCTGGTAGTCCCGGTCGTCCAGCTGGAGGACGAGGTCGCCCTTCTTCAGCGATTGGTTCTCGGCCACCGGCACCGAGGCCACCTGCCCGGCGACATGGGGCGCGAGCGGCACGACGTCGGCGTCGATCTGCGCATCGTCGGTCCCCTCCTTGCCCGCGTTCAACAGCAGATAGAGGAGCACCCCCAGGACCACCACCCCGGCCACACCTCCGATGATCCTCAGCGCACGGCGCTTCTTCGCGGCGGTGTCCGCCGCGGTCGCGTCCTTGCCTTGGTCGTCCCGTGCCTGGGCGTGCTCCGGTGCCCGTTCCACCGCGGCATCGGCCATGTGTCTGTCTCCCTCGACCTCGACTGCGCGAGGCGCTCGATAATGGCAGCCTCCGAACGTGGCAAGCGGGTCCTACGTCACTTAACGGGGGGCCGTGTTCTGCCCCTTCTGGGGGGCGAGCGCCTGATGGTGGCACTGCACGCAGGTCTCCATCAGGTTCCCGAACGCCGCCGGCAGCTCCGGGTCCAGGCCGCGCCGCGCGACCTCGGCGAGCGTGTGGGCTCGGGCCCGCAGCTGCGACTCCAGCCGCTCGAGCAACTTCCGGGTGGAGGTCCCCGCATCGGGCCCGGGCCAGGCGCCGAGCCCGGTGTCTCGCTCCAGCCCGGCCGCGAGCTCGGCCACCCTCGGACGGTCGAGGCCGAGCGTGGCGATGGCCAGCGCATCGAGCATCGCCCCGTGTCGCGACATCCGACGGCGGAGGGCGGCCCGAGCGTCGTCCGGGGCGAGCTCGGGCGGCTGCGAATCGTCCAGGGGCCGGGCCCCGCTTTGCGCCACCGCGAGCCCGGCGCCCACCACTCCAGCGGCGATCACCACGCCCGCCAGCCATCTCCTCATGCAGGTCTCCTCGCCCGCGGAGCTCCGAGCCGTCCGGTGAGCACCAGCCCCGCCACCAGCGCCACCGTGAGGCCGGCGGAGATTGCCAGGTCGTCGAGGTGCAGTGGCCCAAACTGGAACACCCGGCGGAGCGGCGGCAGCGCCAGGATCAGGGTCAATACCGCGGTCGCCCCACCCAGCACCGCCCAGAACGCCGGGTTCGGGACACGGAACGAGCGCCAAAGTCCGCCGAAGTGCGCGCGGTGCGACACGATGAGCCCCAGGTTCCCGAGCAGCAGCCCGCTGAACGCCAGCGTGCGCGCGTCGGTGGTCCCCCCGTGCTTCTGCAGGCCGATCCAGAACCCCAGCGCCACCACCGCGAACACCGCCAGCCCCTCCGAGAGGCTGCGGAGGATCTCCCTGCGGCCCATCACCCGCTCCCGGGGGGAGCGGGGCGGCCGTTCCATCGCCCGCGGATCGCCCGGCTCCATCTCGAAGGCAATGGAGCACGCCGGGTCGATGACCAGCTCGAGGAAGACGATGTGCACCGGGGTGAAGAGCATCGGCCAGCCCCAGAGCACGGGAAGCATCGCGATGCCGGCGATGGGAACGTGGACCGCGAGCACGAAGCCGAGCGACTTCTGGAGATTGGCGTAGATGCGCCGTCCTGCCCGGATGGCGCCGACGATGGAGACGAAGTCGTCGTCGAGCACCACCAGGTCCGCTGCCTCCCGGGCCACGTCGGTACCCCGGCCGCCCATGGCCACCCCGATGTGAGCGGCCCGGAGCGCGGGCGCGTCGTTGACCCCGTCGCCGGTCATGGCCACCACCTCGCCCATGGCCTGGAGCACCTCGACCAGACGCAGCTTGTGCAGTGGCGCCACCCGGGCGAAGACCTGCGTCTCGGCCAGGGCGGAGCGGAGCGCCTCGTCGCCCAGCGACTCGAGCTGCGCACCGGTGAGCAAGCGGGAAGCATCGATCCCCGCCTGCCTCGCGATGGCCAGCGCGGTGCTCGGATGGTCTCCGGTGATGAGCATGACGCGGATTCCCGCCCGCCGGCACTCGGCCACGGCCTCCGGGACGCCGGGCCGGAGCGGGTCGGCGAAGGCGAGCAGGCCCACCATCCGGAACGGGAGGCCGCCGAGGTCCTCCGGGGCCGCCCCCGCCGCGAGATCCGCACCGGCAACGGCGAGCACCCGCAGCCCTCGCTCGGCGAAGCCGTGCACCTGGGCATCCAGCGCCCGCCTTCCTTCGGCGTCCCAGCCGGCCAGG
>Ga0335084_10000318_pt1 | contig 39354 bp, 33 predicted proteins | sample Lox_Sample_44_FD_206721 | JGI IMG/M metagenome (GOLD analysis project Ga0335084, IMG submission 206721) | Soil microbial communities from Loxahatchee National Wildlife Refuge, Florida, United States - Lox_Sample_4.4 | ecosystem: Environmental > Terrestrial > Soil > Wetlands | place: USA...
CGCCGCCCACACGATCATCGGACCGAAGGCCGTCGGTATCGCGTTGTTCGGGCCGTACCTGCTCGCCGTCGAACTCGCGTCGATGCTGTTGCTCGGCGGACTCGTCGCCGCCTATCACCTCGGCCGGCACGAGGACGTCTGATGCTCGAACAAATTCCCATGGAACACGGCCTGTTGCTCGCGGCGACGTTGTTCGCGCTCGGCTTCGCCGGCCTCGTCATGCGCCGCAACGTGCTCTTCATGCTGATGTCGGCCGAAATCATGATGAACGCCACCGCGCTCGCGTTCGTCGTCGGCGGCGCGCGCTGGAGCGTGCCGGACGGTCAGGTCATGTTCGTGCTGGTGCTCTCGTTGCAAGCCGCCGAGGCGTGCGTCGGCCTCGCGCTGGTGATCCAACTCTATCGACGCTTCCGCACGCTCGACGTCGATGCCGCCGCGACGATGAAGGGATGACGATGAGCGTTGCCGCAATCATGCCGTTCATCTTCATCGCGCCGCTGGTCGGCTTCGTCTGGCTCACGTTCGCTCGCGAGCACACGACCGAATCGACGGCGGCGATCGTGGGCGTCGGCAGCATCGGGATCTCGGCGGTCGCCACCGCGATCGTCGGCTACGGCTACCTAACGACGATGCCGAGCGGCGGATCGGTCACCGTCGAGCTGTGGACCTGGATGCAGATCGGTCAATTCGCCCCGACGTTCGCTGCGAAGCTCGATCCGCTGTCGCTGACGATGCTCGGCGTGATCACCGGCGTCGGCTTCCTCATCCATTTCTTCGCCGCGTGGTACATGCGCGGCGACGACGGCTTCGCGCGATTCTTCTCGTACATGAACCTGTTCGTGGCGAGCATGTTGTTCCTCGTGCTCGCCGACGATCTGCTGTTCCTCTACTTCGGTTGGGAAGGCGTCGGCCTCTGCAGCTATCTGCTGATCGGCTTCTGGTACAAGGATCCGCAAAACGGCGCCGCCGCGCGCAAGGCGTTCGTCGTCACACGGGTCGGTGACACGTCGATGCTGATCGGCCTGTTCGTGCTGTACCAGACGTTCGGCACGCTGAACATCGCCGCGATCGTGCACGCGGCGCCGCAGGTGTGGAGCGTCGGTTCCCCGATGGCGACCCTCGTGTGTCTGCTGCTGCTCGGCGGCGCCGTCGGCAAGTCGGCGCAACTGCCGCTGCAGACGTGGCTCGCCGACGCGATGGCCGGCCCGACGCCGGTGTCCGCATTGATCCATGCGGCGACAATGGTCACCGCCGGCGTCTATTTGATCGCGCGGCTGTCCGGCCTGTACACGCTGTCGCCAGCCGGGCTCGAATGCGTCGGCGCGGTCGGCGCCATCACGCTCCTGTTGGCGGGCTGCAGCGCCCTCCTGCAGACCGATATCAAGAAGATTCTCGCGTATTCGACGATGAGCCAGATCGGCTACATGTTCCTCGCAGAAGGCGCCGGCGCATACGACGCGGCGATGTTCCACCTGATGACGCACGCGTTCTTCAAGGCGCTACTGTTCTTGTCGGCGGGTTCGGTGATCCTCGCGCTGCACCACGAGCAGGACATCTTCAAGATGGGCGGCCTGCGCGCGCGATTGCCGTTCGCCTTTGCGGCAATGTTGATCGGCACGCTCGCGCTCACCGCATTCCCGTTGACGTCGGGCTACGTCTCGAAAGACCTGATCCTCAATCGCGCCTATCTCGCCGGACACCAGAATCTGTGGCTCGCCGGATTGGTCGGCGCGTTTCTGACATCGCTGTACAGCTTCCGATTGATCTTCATCGTCTTCTTCGGGCCGGAACGCTGGCGCGCGACCTCGCACGGGGCACCCCATCCGGCGCACGAGTTGTCACACCACATTCCGCTCGCAGCGTTGCTCGCGCTGTCGCTCGGCGGTGGGCTGATTCACTTGCCGCTCGGCGGCGTGCTGCCCCCGTCGCCGGTCGTCGGTGAAGCGCCGTTTTGGATCGAGTACGCGCCAGTCGTCGTTTCTCTCGCCGGCATCGCCGTGGCGTGGTTGGCGTTCCTGCAGGCGCCGCAGATTCCGGCGGCGCTCGCGACGAATCCGGCCACGTCGTGGGTCGCGGCGCTCTGGCGCGGCGCCTGGGGCTTCGACTGGGTTTACGACCGTCTGTTCGTGCGCCCCTTCGTTGCCTTGTCTCGGATGAATCGGTCCGATCCATTCGATCGCGTCGTGAACGTGGTGCCGGCGGTACTGCGGGGATTGAACGCGGCCGCGGCGGCGAGCCAGAACGGCAATCTGCGCTGGTACGCGGCGGTCGCCGGCGCCGGCTTGTGCGCGCTGATCGCGATCGTCGCGTTCCTGTGAGCTATGAGCGGACCAGCATGACTTTGGTTTGGTTGATCCTGATTCCGCTGATCGGCGGACTCTTGTCTTGGCGGGCCGAGCGCATGTCCAGCGCTGCACCGCGTGTCGTCGCGCTCGCCAGCATGGGCTTGGCGCTGTCGATTTCGCTGTGGCTGTGGGCGACACAAGACTTTTCCGTCACGGGGGCGGGGTTCTCCGCCGCAGCCGGCGCGCCGCAATGGACGATGGAATTTCGCGCGGCGTGGACTCCGGCGCTGGGCGCGAGCTTCCACCTCGGCCTCGACGGGCTGTCGCTGTTGATGGTCGTGTTGACGAATCTGCTCGGCGTCATGGCGATCGCGTGCTCATGGCGCGACATCGGTCGCCGCCCCGGCTTCTTCCACCTCAATCTACTGTTCAATCTGGCCGGCGTCGTCGGCGTCTTCCTCGCGCTCGATCTGTTGCTGTTCTTTTTTTTCTGGGAAACGATGCTCGTGCCGATGTACCTCATGATTGCGATGTGGGGGTACGACGCGCCGCGCGGCAAATCGCGCACCGACGCCGCGATGAAGTTCTTCATCTACACGCAGGCGTCCGGACTCTTGATGTTGATCTCGATCATCGCGCTCGCGTTCGTCCACTACGACGCGACCGGCGTGATTTCGTTCGACTACCACGACCTGCTCGGCACGCCGATGACGAACTCGGTCGAGTGGCTGTTGATGCTCGGCTTCTTCATCGCGTTCGCCGTGAAGATGCCGATCGTGCCGCTACACGGTTGGCTGCCGGACGCGCACACCAACGCGCCCGTCGGCGGTTCCGTCGACCTCGCCGGCATCCTGCTGAAGACCGCTGCGTACGGACTCTTGCGCTTCGGCATTCCGCTCTTCCCGCACGCGTCGCTCGACATCGCACCGCTCGCGATGTGGCTCGGCGTCGCCGGTGTCGTGTACGGCGCAGTGATCGCGTTCGCGCAGACCGACATGAAGCGGCTCGTCGCGTACACGAGCGTCAGCCACATGGGCTTCGTCGTGATCGGCATTTACGCCGGCAACGAACAAGCGCTGTACGGCGTCGTCGTACAGATGATCGCGCACGGTTTGTCGGCCGGTGCGTTGTTCATCCTGTGCGGCGAAATTCACGAACGGCTGCAGACCCGCGATCTGCGCAACATGGGTGGACTCTGGACGCGGCTGTCGAATCTGCCACCGATCCTGCTCTTCTTCGCGCTCGCGACGTTGGGCTTGCCGGGTCTCGGTAACTTCGTCGGCGAATTCCTGATCTTGTCCGGTACGTTCGTCGTCGCGCCGATGGTCACGGTCGCCGCGTCCACCGGCCTCGTCTTCGCCGTCGCATACGCACTGATCATGGTGCAGCGCGCGTTGCATGGTCCGCTGCAAGGCGCCGTCGCGAACGCGACGCCCGACTTCGTCGATTTGTCGCGGCGCGAACTGTCGATGATGTTCGTGTTGATCGCGCTGCTGCTGGGGCTCGGGCTCTATCCGCAACCGGTGATCGACGCCGCGCGTGCGCCGGTGCAAGCGTTCGACGCGCACGCGACGCATGCCGAAACCGTTCGCGCCGGCCCCGTGCTCGACCTCGGCGTCGGGCTCGGCGCAACGACCGGAGGCTCGCAATGAACGAGCAGAGCGTGGCGCTGCTGCCGCTGGTCGTCACGACGGCGACGATCGTCGTCGCGATGCTGGCGATCGCGATCAAGCGCGACCACCGGTTGATCGCCGGCATCACGATCGTCGGGCTCAACGCGGCGCTCCTGAGCCTAGCGCCGGGACTCCCGATCGTCGAAGCCCACGCCGTCGTCGTCACGAATCTGATGACCGTCGACGGCACCGCGCAATTCGCGATGGCGTTGATCCTAGTGACCACGCTCGGCGTATTGACGATGTGTCCGCCGTATTTCGACGGCTACGGCGGCCATCGCGAGGAACTGTATCTGCTGCTTGGCGTCGGCACGTTGGGTGCGTTGACGCTCGCGTGCGCCAGTCACGCAGCGACGTTGCTGCTCGGCCTCGAGTTGCTGAGCCTACCGATGGTCGGCGCCGTCGCCTATCAGATCGATCGGCCGCGGTCGATCGAAGGCGGCGTGAAATATCTCATCCTGTCGGCCGGCGCGTCGGCGACGCTGCTGTTCGGCCTGGCGCTCATCTTCGCCGAGAGCGGCGCGCTCGATGTCGGCGCGTTGGCCGGCGCAATCGCCGGCGCCGGCTTGGGTTCGCCGATCGTCACCGTCGGCGCCGCGATGCTGCTCGCCGGCCTCGCGTTCAAGTTGTCGTTTGTGCCGTTCCACCAGTGGACGCCGGACGTGTACGAAGCGGCGCCGCTGCCGATCACCGCGTTCCTCTCGACGGTCGTCAAGCTCGGTGCTTTCGTCATTGCGCTGCGGCTGTTGCACGCAGGCGTCGGCAGCGCATCGCCGCTGATCGTCACCGCGATCGTGGTGCTCGCGCTTGCATCGATGCTCGTCGGCAGCGTGCTCGCGCTGCGCCAAACGAACCTGAAGCGCTTGCTCGCATATTCGTCGATCGCGAACTTCGGCTATCTCGCCGTCGTGCTCGCGGTGCCCGGCGTCGAAGCGGTGCGCGCCGCCGGCGTGTATCTCGTCGCCTACCTGATCACGTCGCTCGGCGTGTTCGGTGTCATGACGGTCGTGTCGAGCCCCATGGCGCGACGCGACCGCGAAGAGATCGACGAATACCGCAGCCTCTTCTGGTACCGGCCCGATCTCGCCGGAATCCTGATCGCGATGCTGTTGTCGCTTGCCGGCATTCCGCTCACGGCCGGCTTCGTCGGCAAGCTCGCGATCATCGGTGCCGGCGTGCAAGCGGCGCAGTGGTGGCTGGTCGGCGGCGTCGCGCTGGCGAGCGCGATCGGCGTGTACTACTACTTGCGTGTGATCAACGCGTTGCTCGTCAGCGTCGACATGACTCCCGACCAAGCAACCGTCCGGTTCGGCGGGTTGTATCGGGCCACCGCCATCATGCTGTTATTGGTGACCTTCGCGACGGTGTTGCTCGGTGTGTATCCACAGCCGTTGTTCGCGCTCGGACGGTACCTCGCGTTCCCCTGACGCACGGCGCACAGGACTCCGTGTGCTCGGTGAAATCCGGTCCGCGGCCGATCGCCGAAGCGACCAGCGTAGCGCTACCGTCCAACGGACGCCCTTCGCGGACCTACAGCAGCCAGATTCCGACTATGTGACGTCACAATCACGCCCCCTAGCGCGGTCGTGCTACCGTTTGTGCGCATCGACCAGCGGAGAACATCGACGTGCCCCAAGGCCGACTGCTCGCGAAGAAGTCCGTCGCGCAGATCCAACAGGAATTCGCCCAAACCGACCTACGCCGCTCCCTCGGGCCGCTGAACCTCGTCAGCCTCGGCATCGGCGCCATCATCGGCGCCGGCATCTTCGTGATGACTGGCAACGCCGCCGCGAACTTCGCCGGCCCGGCCGTGGTGCTTTCGTTCGTCATCGCCGGATTCGCATGCGGATTTGCCGGCCTCTGCTACGCCGAGCTCGCCTCGACGATGCCGGTGTCGGGCTCGGCATATTCGTACGCGTACGTGACCCTCGGCGAAGTGTTCGCGTGGGTCATGGGCTGGCTGCTGCTGCTCGAATACGGCGTCGCCGCGTCGACGGTCGCAGCCGGTTGGACCGGCTACGTCGTGAGCTTGTTGCGCGATTTCGGCATCCACGTACCGGTGACGATCTCGCAGTCCACGCTGCAATTGCAGAGCGGCGTTTTGCACAGCACCGACGGGTTCAATCTGGTCGGCGCACTCGGCCTGCTCGCGGTGACGGGTCTCCTCGTCGTCGGCGTGCGTGAATCGGCGCAAGTGAACAACGTGATCGTCGCGATCAAAGTGACGGTGCTCGTCGCGTTCATCGCGATCGGCGTGACGTATCTGAACCCGGACAACTGGTCGCCGTTCGTGCCGGAAAACGAAGGCGGCTTCCGCTACGGCTGGCAGGGCATTCTGCGCGCGGCATCGATCATCTTCTTCGCGTACGTCGGCTTCGAAGCGGTATCGACCGCGGCCGGCGAGGCGCACAACCCGCATCGCGACATTCCGATCGGCATCTTGGGTTCGCTCGCCGTATGCACCGTGATCTACATGTTGGTATCGATCGTGATGACCGGCGTCGTGCCGTTCGGCAAGCTCGGCGTGCCCGATCCGATCGCGGTCGCGGTCGACAAGATGAACCCCAGCTGGGCGATCGTCGGCTTTCCGAACGACACCGGTTCGGTGAACCTCTTCTCGCTCCTCATCAAGGTCGGCGCGTTCACCGGACTCTCGTCGGTCATGCTCGTGCTCTGCTACGCGCAGACGCGCGTGTTCTATCAGATGGCGAAAGACGGTCTCATCTGGGGCGTCTTCGGTCGCGTCAACGAACGCTTCAAGACGCCGGCCGTCGGCACGATCCTGCTCGGCGTCGTGATCGCGATCGCGGCGTCGCTGTTGCCGCTCGGCGTGCTCGGCGACCTCGTCAGCCTCGGTACCGCGCTCGCGTTCGCGATCGTCTGCGGCAGCGTCATCTATCTGCGCCGCCACAATCCGACGCTCACGCGCCCGTTCGAAGTGCCGTTCTATCCGTGGACGCCGATCCTCGGCATCTTCTTCTGCGTCGTGCTGATGATGGGACCGATCCTGCTCGACATCGTCAGCAAAGCGCTCGGCATCGACCTGCTCGGCGTGTTGATCGGCAAGCCCGGCCACGTCGAGCACGACCCGATCGCGCTCGGCATCCTCGGCACCTACGCCTTCGTCGGGGTCTTGATCTACGGTCTCTACGGCTACCACCACTCGAAGCTCGCCCAGCGCGATTGACCCCGCGCGCAAGCGCCCCGCCACTTACCGCACAAAAATGCAATCAAGCGCTTGATTGATTCAAGCGACTGCTTTATCGTTCGCACCTCTTTGTTACGAATCTACTCACGTGTCCGACAATTCCGACGCCCCCGACCGCCTGCTGCAAGCCGCCCTCGAAGTCTTCGCCGCCAAAGGCTACGAAGGCGCCTCGACCCGCGAGATCTGCCGGCTCGCCGAGGTCAATGTCGCCGCGATCCACTACTACTTCGGCGACAAGGCGAGCCTGTACCGCGAAGTGTTCCGCGTGCCTGAGCAGCTCGGCATTCCGCCGGTCGAGATGACGACCCCGGACGTGCCGGTGCGCACCGCGTTGGTTGCGTTTTATCGCCACGTGTTGACGTACATCGCTGCGCCAAAGCAGGTGCAGCAGATGCGGCTGGTCTTCCTGCGCGAGGAGTTGCAGCCGAGCGGCGTGCTAAACGGCATCGCCGAGGCGCCGCGTCGGCTGCACGATCACCTGACGACATTCCTGTGCCGCGCGGTCGGCGCCACCGCGGTCGACACGGCGATCAATCACCTCGCCTTCAGCATCGGCGGGCTTTCGCTGGTGTTGTTCGTGCAGCGCACGCACGTCGACCAGATCGCGCCGGAGTTGTTGGCCGACGACGCCGCAGTCGAAGCGACGATCCAACGCCTGGCCGACCACGGCGCCGCGATGGTCGAAGCGGAGCGCGCGCGTCGCGCCAACGCCGGCTCCGCGCGAGCCGGCACGACTCCTGCGGTACATCACCCCGACGCATGGGGAACGACCGCGACCACGGACACGACGAACACGGGCATACGAGGCGCGCGGCTCCGTCGCGCGACGGAACGGTCATGAAATTCGGTCGAACGGCGCGTTGGGTGTGGATCGCCGGCGTCGCGGTGACCGCCAGCATTGCGGTCGGCGCGAGCAATCTGCGTTCGAATCCACCGAGTGTGGGCCCTACAGCGACGGTCGCGAAGCCGACCGCGGTTCCGAGTGCGTTGACGGTCAGCGTCGTGCAACCCGAACGCGTCGATTGGCCCGAAACGGTCCAGGCGTCCGGCACGATCGCACCATGGCAGGAGGCGATCGTCGGCGCCGAAGTGTCGGGCCTGCGGCTGGCGGAGTTGTTGGTCGACATCGGCGACGAAGTCACGAAGGGGCAACTGCTCGCGCGGTTCGACGACGCAACGATGGTCGCGATGTTGCACCAAACCGAAGCCGCGGTCGCCGAAGCGGAGGCCAACGTGGCGGAAGCGCAAGCGAATGCGCAACGCGCCGAGCGGCTCGGCAAAACCGGCGCCCTCTCGCAGCAGGACGCGACGCAATACCTGACGCGTGGTCGCACCGCGCAGGCGCAACTCGAATCGGCGCGCGCGCGGCTGCGCAGCCAAAAGCTCGCACTCGACTACACGCGCGTCGTCGCGCCGGACGACGGCGTCATTTCGGCCCGCAAAGCCACGCTCGGGATGGTCGCGCAGCCCGGCACGGAACTCTTTCGTTTGGTGCGGCAGAACCGGCTCGATTGGCGCGCGGAGTTGACCGGCGCGCAACTGACGCGGGTTCACATCGGCGACGCGGCGACGGTGCAATTGGCGGACGGCTCGACCGCGACCGGTAAGGTCCGCCAGGTCGCGCCGGTGCTCGATGAGAACACCCGCATCGGTCTCGCCTACGTCGAACTCGACCATGGCGATGCGAACAACAAACCGGCCGCGCGCGCCGGCATGTACGGCACCGGCACGATCACGCTCGGCGTCCGCTCCGCGTTGACGCTGCCGGCGAGTGCCATCGTGCTGCGCGACGGGCACGAGTACGTGTTCGTGCTCGGCGCCGACAATCGCGTCGCGCTGACCAAAGTCAGCGTCGGTCGCCGCGTCGGCAACGGCGTGGAAATCAACGACGGCCTCGACGGCGACGAACGCATCGTCGCCGCCGGCGCTGCGTTCCTGAACGACTCCGACTTCGTGCGCGTCGTCGACGCGAGCGTCGGCGACGCGTCATGAGCGGCACCCAGCTCAACGGTCACAACCCGGGCGGCGCCGGCGTCCGCAACTTCGCGACGTGGTCGATCCGTCAGCCGATTCCGCCGATCGTCGCGTTCATCCTGTTGACGTTCGCGGGCCTCTACGGGTTCAACCGCCTCAACATCACCGACCTGCCGGACATGGACTTCCCGGCCGTCACCGTGACCGCGGTCATGCAGGGGGCGTCGGCGTCGCAGCTCGAAACCGAAGTGACTCGCAAGATCGAGAACGCGGTCGCGACGATCGGCGACATCGAACACATCACGTCGACGGTCACCGAAGGAACGTCGACGACGGTGATCATGTTCCATCTCGAGAAGGACCTGTTCGAAGCGTTGAACGACGTGCGCGCGTCGGTATCGAACATCCGTTCCGATCTGCCGAGCGACCTCGAAGAACCGATCGTCGGCAAAGTGAACACCGCCGGCCAGCCGATCCTCACGTTCTCGGTCGCGTCCGACCGGATGGACGAAGAAGCGCTGTCGTGGTTCGTCGACGATACCGTCTCGCGCAAGCTGCTGTCGGTGCCGGGCGTCGGCAAGGTAACGCGGATCGGCGGCGTCGACCGCGAAGTGCGCATCGAACTCGATCCCATACAACTCTCGGCGCTGAATCTCAGCGCGGCCGAGGTGTCTCGTCAGTTGCGGCGAATCCAGCAGCAACTGTCCGGCGGACGCGGCGAGGTCGGCGACTCGCGCCAATCGATGCGCACGCTCGCGACCGTGCAACGCGCCGGCGATCTGAACGGACTCGACATCACGTTCGCCGACGGCCGCCACGTGCGGCTGGATCAGATCGCGACGGTCACCGATACCGTCGCTGATCGGACGCAGCTCGCGCTGCTCGACGGCAAACCAGTCGTCACGGTGCAGATTCAGCGATCGCGCGGCACCAGCGCGGTCGCGGTCGCCGATGCGGTCATGAAGACGGTCGGCGCGCTCGGCGCCGCCCACGCCGGCGTCAGTTTCACGCTCGTCAGCGACTCCGTGAACATGATCCGCAAGGAATACGCGGCGTCGATGAACATGCTGTGGGAAGGCGCGATCCTCGCGATCGCGGTCGTCTGGCTGTTCTTGCGCGACTGGCGCGCGACGTTGGTGTCGGCCTCGGCGTTGCCGCTGTCGATCATCCCGACGTTCGCCGCGATGTATTGGCTCGGCTTCTCGATGAACACGGTCACGCTGCTCGCGTTGTCGCTGGTGATCGGTTTGCTCGTCGACGACGCGATCGTCGAGGTCGAGAACATCGTGCGGCATTTGCGCAGCGGAAAAACGCCGTTGCAGGCGGCGATGGACGCCGCCACCGAGATCGGTCTCGCGGTGATCGCGACCAGCATGACGCTCGTGGCGGTGTTTCTGCCGACGGCCATGATGAGCGGCATTCCCGGGCTCATCTTCAAACAGTTCGGCTGGACCGCGGTCGTCGCGGTGCTCGCGTCGTTGACCGTCGCGCGGTTGATCACGCCGATGCTGGCCGCACGCTTCCTGACCCATCACAAGGGCGCGCCGGAGACGAGCCGGGTACTCGACTGGTACGTTCGCCTCGCCGCATGGTCGCTTCGACATCGCCGCTTCGTGATGATCGCCGCGACCGGATTTTTCCTCGGTTCGCTCGCGTTGGTCACGCTGCTGCCGACCAGCTTCATGTCGGCGAGCGACCGATCACAAACGCAACTGTCGATCGAGATCGCCCCCGGCAGCACGCTCGACGAGACGCGCCGCACGGTCGATCAGGTGCTCGCGATCACGCGCACCATTCCGGAAATTCGCCAAGTGTTCACGTCGATCGGCGCCGGCGGCAGCCCGATGGGCATGAGCCGCCAAGGCAGCGGCGGCAGCGGACCGGCCGACCTGCGCAAGGCATCGCTCACGATCAACCTCGTACCGCGCGCCGAACGCAATCGATCGCAGACGATGATCGAAAACGAATTGCGCAAGAAACTGCTCGACGTACCCGGTGCGCGCTTCACGATCAGCGCGGGCGGCCCGGGCGAGAAGTTGCAGCTCGTGCTGTCCGGCGACGATACCGAGAAGCTGCAACACGCGGCGAAGGACGTCGTCCACGACCTGCGCGGCATCGCCGGCCTCGGCAACATCACGTCGTCGGCGAGCCTGATGCGGCCCGAAATTCTGATCACGCCGGACTTCGCGCGCGCCGCCGAACTCGGCGTGACGGCGAGTGCGATCGGCGAAACCGTGCACGTCGCAACGGCCGGCGACTACGACCAAGCGCTGCCGAAACTGAACTTACCCGATCGTCAAATCGACATTCGCGTGCAACTGCCATACGAGGCGCGCCGCGATCTCGCCACGATCGAACAGATGCGCGTCCCCGGACGCGACGGGCTGGTGCCATTGTCGAGCGTCGCGAAGGTCACGATCGGCAGCGGGCCGGCGCAGATCGATCGTTTCGACCGCAGCCGCAACGTCAACATCGACGCCGAACTCGGCGGCTTGCCGCTCGGCGACGTGCAGCGGCAGGTCGACAAATTGCCGTCGATCGTCAACCTGCCGGCCGGCATCCGCAAGATCGACTCCGGCGACGGCGAACGCATGAAGGAGTTGTTCGGCAGCTTCGGCCTCGCGATGGTGACGGGCGTCTTGTGCGTGTACATGGTGCTGGTGCTGCTGTTCAAGGATTTCCTGCAGCCCGTCACGATCCTCGCCGCGCTGCCGCTATCGGTCGGCGGTGCGTTTCTCGCACTTTTGTTGTGTCGTCAGTACCTGTCGATGCCCGCCATGATCGGTCTCTTGATGCTGATGGGCATCACCACGAAGAACTCGATCCTGCTCGTCGAATACGCGATCGTCGCGATGCGCGATCGCGGCATGGAACAGACCGAAGCGTTGCTCGACGCCTGCCGCAAACGAGCACGCCCGATCGTGATGACCACGCTCGCGATGATCGCCGGCATGTCGCCGGTGGCCCTCGGCCTCGATTCCGACGGCAGCTTCCGTTCGCCGATGGCGATCGCGGTGATCGGCGGATTGATCACGTCGACGGCGCTGTCGCTGGTGGTGGTGCCGGTCGTCTTCACATACGTCTACAAGGTTCAGACGTGGCTGAAGCGGATCATCAAGCCGCTGCACCACGCGCCGGTCGCACCGACGCCGGTCGCGCCGACGCCGCAAACACACGAAGCGCCGATCGAACCGCGGCCGAGTTGGTCGGGCGAGCCTTCGCCGATCCGTCAGCGGTCGGCGCGTTGAATTGGCGCGGCAACCTTCGCTGTGATTCGAGGCGGTCGAGGGCCGGTGATCGATTCGCGGGACACGCGGCGAGTACGTCCGTGTAGCTCGTCCTCGGCATCCTTGCCTCGGACGGTCCCGCAAATCGATCACCGGCCCTCGACCGCTACAGATCGTCGGCGCCGCGCCCAGTCACCGCTACCGACGCGAGCGTTTTCGCGCCAACAGGACGGATCGTCTGCACGCGCGTGAACGTGTCGCCCCTTCGATTTGCCACCGCGCTCGAGGTTTCTGTGCCGGCGTTCGCTTTGCAGGACCGTGCGAGGCAGGAAGCCGAGCGCGGAGCGTACATGGATGTACTTGCAGCGATCCTGCAAAGCGAACGCCGGCACAGAAACCCGGCACGATGAAGACAACTTGAAGCGCAGTGTGCTACGACTTCACGTCCCGCGGCCGCCCGAACCGATTCACCACCCACGATGCGACCACGCCGGCAACGAGGATCGTCACGATCACGCCGAGCAGGTATTGGTTCGCCCGCGTCCCGAACGTCGCCTTGAGCCACGACGACGCGAGCATCTTGCCGCCGACGACGACGAGCACGAGCGCGATCGACACGTTCAAGTAGCGGAATCGGATGATCAGACCGGCGAGCGCGAAGTACAGCGAGCGCAAGCCGAGAATCGCGAACACGTTGCTGCTGAAAACGAGGAACGGATCGGCGGTGATCGCGAAGATGGCCGGGATCGAGTCGATCGCAAAGATCAGATCGGATAGTTCCACGACGAGCAACGCCAGCCCGAGCGGCGTCAGCAGCAACGCACCGCGCGTCGCGGTCTCGACGACGACGTCGCGTTTGCAATGTTGACCGACGACCGGCGGTTCGAGCGCATCGGCGCTGCCCGCGCGCACGACGAAGTGGCCGCCGTGGAACTGCGACGTCACCGGCAAAAAGCGCCGCACCCAGCGCACGATCCAGTTGCCGTCGAGATCGGTGGCGTCCGCCTTCACCAAGACCATTCGCACGCCGGTCAACACGAGGAAGGCACCGAACAGATACAAGATCCAATGGAAGCGGTACACCAGCGTCGCGCCGACCGCGATCACTACGCCGCGCATCGCCATCGCACCGAGAATCCCCCACAGCAACACGCGCGGTTGGTACTGCGGCGCCACACCGAAGTACGTGAAGATCGTCACCATCACGAAAATGTTGTCGACGCTGAGCGACTGCTCGACGATGTAACCCGTCAGGTATTTCGCGAGCGCCATACTGCCGTCGTTGACGAAGCCGTCGACCTCGTCGACGTCGACGCCGAGGCCGAACCACTTCAGCTCGTACGCGAGATAGACGAATACCCCGAAGCCGAGTCCGAGCGACATCCACGCCGCCGATCGCACGAGCGCTTCGCGCATCGCGATGACGTGCGCGCGGCGTTGAAACACGCCGAGATCGAGCGCGAGACAGAACAACACGAAACCGACGAACCCGAGCCAAACCCACACCAACACGCCACCTCGTTCAACACGCAACTACCCAACCGTGGTGACCACGGTGCCAGTCCCCTCTCCGGTAAAACGACGGGCGCTTCTCCTTTTGCGTCGCGTGCGATCGGCGATCGTACGCGGCGCTCACTCGCCGCTCAGTCCGGCAAGCCGAGCACCCGCTTCGCAATGATGTTGAGTTGTACTTCGGCCGTTCCGCCGGCGATCGTCGCCGACTTCTGCCGCAACCACGTCCGCGTCGCCGACAACTCGTCGTCGTCGAACGCCTCGCCTTCCCATCCCACGCCTCTGAAACCCATCGCGGCGATCTGTAGTTCCGTTCGCTCTTTCGCGAGCAGCGCCCCCGACAACTTCACCGCCGACGACGCGAAGCCCGGCGCGCGGGCGCGCGTTTCTTCGATCACGCGGCGTTGCGTCAGGCGATACGCGTACTGATTCATCTCATGGCGCGTCAGCGCGGCGCGTTGATCCGCATCGGCGATGCGGCCGTCGATCTCACCCGCATACCGCCTGACGATGTCCGGCAGCGGCGCTTCGAAGACGCGCCCTTGCGTACCTGAGATGTTGATGCCGGCGTGCGTCGAGCGTTCGTATTGCAGCAGCCGCTTGCCGACGGTCCAGCCGTCGTTCAACGGCCCAACGACATCGTCACGCCGCGCGACGGCGTCCTCGAACAGCGTTTCGTTGAACGGCGAGCTGCCGCTGATCAGGCGAATGGGGCGTACCTGCACGCCGGGCTGACGCATGTCGATCAGAATCAGGCTGATGCCGTTGTGCTTCGGCGCGTTCGGGTCGGTGCGCACCAGGGCGAAGATGTAATCCGATTCCACCGCGTCCGACGTCCAGATCTTGCGGCCATTGATCAGGTAGCGATCGCCGTCGAGCACCGCGCGCGTCGATAGGTTCGCGAGATCCGAGCCGGCGCCCGGTTCGGAATAGCCCATGCACCAACCGCCTTCGCCACGTGCGATGCCGGGCAGCCAGCGCGCCTTCTGTTCCGGCGTCCCGAAGTCGAGGATGGTGGGGCCGATGTAGTTCACGCCGCGGCCGGTCAACGGCGAACGCGCGTCGATTCGGCGCAGCTCTTCGAGCAGAACGAGATACTGCGCGGAGTTGAGTTCCGCGCCGCCGTATTCGCGCGGCCATGTCGGCACCGTCCAACCGCGCGACGCCATCCGGTCGAGCCACAGCTTCGCATCGCCATCGAGCTCGACCTTCGTCGAGCCCCACGGAATCTGGCCGGGACCGCGCGCGCCCGATGGACAGTTGTCGCGCAACCACGCGCGGGTTTCGGCACGGAACGTCTGCAATTCGTCCATCGGCGCAGTCATCCAACGGAATCGGGCCGATGATCTGGTATCGGGCCGCCGACTGCAAACCGCATCAGGCCCGACCCGCCGCGTGCAACACGCCGAGCGCTTGCACCGTGATCCACTCGTTCATCGCACCGCGCCCGCTGCCCCAATCGACGTAGTCGGCGTTGTTCTTCAAAGCCTTCGACGGCGTCGAGAAACGCGCGTCGGCCGACCAGCCGCCATCGCGCCTTTGTTTCCGCTCGAGCAAATCGAGGGCTTCGGTGCAGCGCGGGTCGTCGATCCGGCCGAGTTCGACCATCGCCGCGAGGCCCGCGAGCACGTCGTAGTGCCAATACACCGGATGATGCAGATCGACGAAGCCCGCGCTGATCGTCGCGCCGTCGCTGCGTCGTCGGAACAGCCGGCGCGAGAGGAAGACGTCGGCGGCGCGTAGCGCCGCCCGTTCGGCGGCGGCGTCGTTGCGTTCCTTTCCGAAGGCGGCAAGCCCGCGCATCGGCAGCAACGTCTCCATGAACGACGACGTATCGGCCGACGGATTCTTGTCGCAGTTCCAGCCACCGTCCGGCCACTGCCAATGCAGCAGGCGTTCGACTAGCGCATCCCCCGTGGCGTCGAGCAACCCGAGCCGTGCCGCCGAGAAGAGCGCATTCCCCTGCTGCGACGCGCAGCGCCGATGCCGCCCCTCCATCACCGGCACGCCGTGCCCGCGATAGGCCTGCTGCCGGCTCGTCGCGGTGAACTCTTTGAAATACCGATCGCGCAACCAGAACTCGAATACTTGATCGCGCAGCGGCACCAGCGCCTCGTCGCCGCCCGGGTAGCCGATATCGGCGAGCGCGGCGAACACCCAATGCGCGCCGTGCCATTTGTCGTAGACGTCGCGCCGCGTCCGAATGCGGCCGTCAGCGCCGCGCCGCGCGAGCAGCGTTCGCACGATCGCGCCTTCGCGAATCTCGCGTTGCAGGCGCCGCATCGACGCCGACGTCGGATCGTCGTCGAGCGCGCCGGCGCGCAGCTTCCAGCGAATCGACGGGTTGTCCGATTTGCGCAGCCGATTGACGAGGTCGTCGTACATGGGGCCGATTGTTCGCCGGCCCGTCGGAAGCGGTCAACCGGCTCGCCGCCTTCTGCGCCCGCGGCGACCCTGCTACGCTCCCGGCGGGGGGCCATTCGATGAACGACACCGCGACTCATTCGGCGAAGCACGTCCGCCGTTTCCGGCAGATCCTGCTGTGGCCGTTGCAGCTGATTCCGCTGCGCGAAGGCACGCAGGTGCAGCGCCATTGGGAAGTGCTGCAAGCGACCACCGCCGATCATCCGTGGCGCGAAGTGATCGACGAGTTCGGCGGCGCCCCTGGTCACTACCAGGAACGCCACTACAACGAGCTGGTCACGTTTCTGCCGTACGTCCAACGATTCCTTTATGGGGAAGGCAACGCCGATCCCTACGCGCCGGGCAACTCGCCGATGCGCGTGTTTCGGCGCAACGACATCGCCGCGGTGCGAGTGTCGGTGGGCGCCGATGCGAAGCCGCTCGAGCTCTTGATCGCGCACATCGACCTGTATTTCTTCCTCGACATCGACATCGTGCTGCTGAACGTCGAGGTATACGCCGACGATCTGTCGCTCGACACCGTGCAGGATGTCCTGCACCGGTTCGGCCGCGCCTATCCGGCCGGTTGGGACGCGACCGGTCAAGGCATCCACTCCATGTACCGCGTCGAGTGGCTCGATGCGAACGGCATCGTGCTCGCGGTTTCCGATTCCGGCGAGCGCCAGAAATTCCTCACGTTCGTCGGCCAACATCGCGTGCCGCGCATCGCCGCGCACTGGGCGTTCCTGCTGGCGCCGCTCGTGCAGGACCAGACGGGAACGCCGGGCCTCTTGCGCTACCGCCAGATCGAGTACTACCGCATGCCGCTGATGGCCTATATCGGCCTGGACGATCCGCGCGCGCTGAACCGCAACGATTTCGTGCGGCTCGGGATGGTCACCGCGAAGGGCGACTCCGAGGTCGCGCCGTTTCCGGCGAACTACGTCGCCGATTTCGAGCAGCGCTACTGCTACGACCGCTATTGGGCCGTCGGCGCCGACGGCAGCGACGGCAGCAACACGCGCTATCTCTGCTGCGGCCACGCGCTCACCGTCGTCGGCGACGCCAACTGGCCGTACTTCACGAACACAGATACGGGCGTGCTGGCGCAGTTTCGCCACCAGCACTTTCTGATCTTCCTGATCGCGCACTTTCAGAAAGCCGCGCTGCTGATGATGTCCGACCAACTCGTGCACGCGCTCGAACGGCTGGAGGTCGGCAATCCGGATTCGGTGAAGCGCTTCAAACGCACCATTCGCCAACGCTTCGAGATCTTCCTGCGCTTCACGCACCGCTATTGGTTTCACGACATCTCGGAACAGGCGACCGCGAAAGCGCTCTTCAAGCTGTGCGCGGAACATCTCGGTCTCGATCCGCTGTACGCGGAGGTCAAGGAGCACATCCACGACATGGACGAGTACCTCGACAGCGACAGCCTGCGCCGCCAAGCGAACACAGTCGTGCGCCTGACCGTCGTGACGATCGTCGGCCTGATCGGCACGATTTCGACCGGCTTTCTCGGCATGAACTTGATCGCCGACGCCGACGCGCCGCTCGGCGAACGGTTCTGGTTCTTCACGATCGTGTTGATTGCGACCGCGTGGCTGACGTTGTACACGATCACCAAATCGAAGCGCCTGTCGGACGTTCTCGACGCGCTGTCGGACGATCGAATGACGCCACGCGAAAAATTCGACGCGATCGTGAAAGCGTGGCGGCCGCGCGACCGTTGATTTCGCCGTGGTTGACATTATTTTCTTAATTCGTTAAATATTGTCGAAAATGGAAACAGACCGTCCGTGATGTCCGCTCAATCCGCGACCGCCGCCATCGACGACACGCTGATCGCGTTGGCCGATCCGTTGCGACGCGGCATCGTCGAATTATTGAAGGTCCAGCCGCGTCGCGCGGGCGAGATCGCCGCGCTGCTCGACGCCAGTCCGCCGCTCGTCAGCAAACACTTGAAGGTGTTGCGCGGCAGCGCGCTGGTCGAGGAGGACCGTATCGGCGACGACGCGCGCGTGCGGGTCTATCGTCTGCGGCCGCAGCGCCTGGAAGAGCTGCGCGATTGGCTGAGCGACGTGGGCGCGTTTTGGAACGACCAGCTCGCGTCGTTCAAAATCGCCGCCGACGCGGCGGCGCGCAAATCCTCTGACGACCGGACAAAGGCGCGCCGGTCGCGTCGTGCGTCGAGGTCGCGAAGATGACGGATGCGGCAATCGTCGTGTCGATCGAGGTCGCGGCGGAGCCGCAACTCGCGTTCGAGGTTTTCACCGCCGACATCGATTCGTGGTGGTTGCAAGGGCCGCAACACCGCTTTCGCTCACCCTGGAACGGCACATTGCGTTTCGAGCCCGGAGTCGCGGGCCGGCTCGTCGAAGAATACGGCGATGGCACCGCTTTCGTGATCGGCCGCGTCGTTCGTTGGGAGCCCGGCCGGCGCTTGGTGCTCAGTTGGCGGCTGCCGAACTTCGCCGACGGCGAAACGACCGAGGTCGACGTGCGCTTCGAGCCGATCGACGGCGGCACGCGCGTGTCGGTCGAACACCGCGGCTGGGACGCATTGCGCGTCGACCATCCGGCGCGCCATGGCCGGTCCGGCCGCGACTTCGCCTACGGGCGCGCCGAGATCTGGGCGAAGAATCTGACGTCGCTGCGTCGGCATTTCGAACTCTCGCCGGCATCGTCCGGCACCACGCGAGGTAACGAAGCATGCAAAGCACACTCGTTCCGTACATCACCGTGAAGGGCGCCGCACGCGCCATCGACTTCTACAAGAACGTCTTCGGCGCCATCGAGAGCGGCGCGCGATACACCGAGCCGAGCGGGCGCATCGGCCATGCGGAGATTTCGATCGACGGCGCGCGGATCATGCTCTCCGACGAACATCCCGAGATCGGTGTGCTGAGCCCCGACACGCTCGGCGGCACACCGCTGACGCTGCACTTGCAGGTGCGCGACGCCGCTGCAACCGTTGCGCACGCCGCTGCGGCGGGCGCGACCGTACAACGCGCCGTGCAGGATCAGCCGTACGGCGAGCGCTCTGGCACGATCAAGGATCCGTTCGGACATCGCTGGATGATCGCGACGCCGATCGAAGAGGTATCCAAAGAGGAGCTGCAGCTGCGCGTCGGCAACGCCTACGAGATCACCTGAACGACGGGGTCGCCGTCGCACGCGTCGCGCGACAAATGCGGTAGCGACCGGCGTCGAGGCGATGGAAATACAGTACCGTGCCGTCGCCGTTCAGCGCCGGCGCCTCGACGAAACCGTCGGCAGCAGCGACTCGCTCCGCTTTACCGAACGGCTGCGCTGCACCGATGCGCTTGACGCGATAGATGCCGATCGTGCGTCGCTCCTTGTCGAGCCGCGTGAAGAAGAGCTCGCGCCGGTCGGCCGAGATCGCCGGGGCATATTCGAGCGCCGGCGTGTTGACCGTCGCGAGCAGGACGTCGCTGAACGAATCGACGACGAATCCGTCGCCGCGCTTGTGCGCGATCTTGATGTCGGCCGAGTCCGGCACCGGTCCGCCCGTGAAGCGCCCCTCGGCGAAGTACAGCGAATCGCCGTCCCGGCTGACTTCCGCGTCGAAATCGACCCACGGCGCTTGCGCGCGCGAGACGCCGCGCACCAACTCGACGTGAGCGACGGTGCCGTTCGACCAACGTCCGCGATAGATCGTCGAATACGTCTCTTTGTACGAACGCGTCGACACAAAATAGAACAAACCGTCTTCGTCGAGACTCGGCACCGCGTCGAGCGCGTCGGAATTTGCGCCTTCGATCTTGCCGATGTACTTGAAGTGGTCGTCGTCGATGCGCTTCGCCCAATGCAGATCGGTGAGCTCCGGCTTCGAATTGCTGTTGTTGAACAGCAGATCACCGGTGCGCGGCGCGATGAACGGCTCCATCGCGTCGCCGTCGTAGCCGTCGATATCGACGCAGCCGGCGGCGACGAATTCGTTCGTCGCCGGCAGATCGGTCGCGCCGCGAATCGCGCCTTGGCACCCAACGAGGCCGATGAGGCTTGCGGCCAAGAGTAAGTACGGACCGAATCTCGACATCGATACTCCGAGGCGGCGCGCGCGCTCGGCGCGCGGAGAGCGCGCAGGATAACGCAAAGATTCCGGCGGTCGATGAGCGGCGACGCGCGTGTCGCCCGGGGCGTCGCGCCGCTACACTAGTGTTCCGATGCGACCGTTGAGGGGACGACGTGGGCGACGTGTTGTGGCGCAAATCGGCAACGCAATTGGCAGCGCTGATCGCGCGCCGTGACGTCTCGTCGCGCGAAGTGATCGCGGCGCACCTCGCGCGCATCGCCGAAGTCAATCCGTGCGTCAACGCGATGCCGGTCGTGCTCGAGCGCAGCGCACTCGCCGGCGCCGACGCCGTCGACCGCGCCATCAAGCGCGGCGAACGCGGCGGGCCGCTGCGCGGCGTGCCGCTCAGCATCAAGACGAACATCGATCTCGTCGGCCAACCCACCACGCACGGCGTGCCGATGTTCGCGAACGCGATGCCGACGCACGACCATCCGATGGTGGAACGGATGAAGGCGGCCGGCGCGATTCCGATCGGCCGCACCAACATGCCGGACATGGGCTTGCGCTCGCACACCGACAGCGCGCTATACGGTCTGACCCGCAACCCGTGGAACCTCGCCCGCACGGTCGGCGGTTCGAGCGGGGGAGAAGCGGCTGCGCTCGCGACCGGCATGAGTCCGCTCGGCCTCGGCAACGACATCGGCGGCTCGCTGCGCAACCCCGCCTTCTGTTGCGGCATCGCGTCGCTGAAGCCGTCGCTCGGTCGCATCCCGCACGCGTCGAGCCTCGAACCCGCGAGCGGTGCGCTCGTCGCGCAGATGATGGCCGTCCAAGGCCCGATGGCGCGCACGGTCGCGGATCTGCGCGTCGCGCTCGCGATCCTCGCCGGTCCGCACCCACGTGATCCGATGACGTATCCGGCGCCGCTCGACGCACCGGCACCGCAAACGCCGGTGCGGGTCGCGTTGGTGCCGCATCCGCCCGGCGGCACGACCGCGCCCGCGTTGCGCGACGCGGTGAAACGCGCGGGCGCCGCGCTCGCCGCGGCAGGTTACCGAGTCGAGGAGGTCGCGCCGCCGATGGTCGAAGACGCGATCCAGACCTGGGGCCGCTGGTTGTCGTGGGAATTCAGCGTGCTGCGCGAGCAGGTGACGGCAGTGATGTCGGCAGACGCCAACACGTTCTTCGGCGCCTTCATGGACTTGTTCGGCACGCCGACGTACACGGACAGCGTTCTGCTCTTCATCAAGCGCCATCAGATCGCGCGCGCGTGGTCGGAGTTCTTCGCCGACTATCCGCTAATCGTCGGACCGACCTGGTGCGAGCCGCAGTTCGAGCACGGCTACGACGTCGCAAATGCGCGCAGCGCCGCCGACGTCGTCAACCTGATGCGTTTCGTCACCCCGATGAATCTGTTGGGGCTGCCGGTCGTGTGCGTACCGACCGGAATCGCGTCCGGTCTACCGACCGGCGTGCAAGTGATCGGGGACCGGTTCCGCGAAGACCTATGCCTCGCCGCCGGTTCAGCGATCGAAGCAGCGCTGGGGCGCATCACGCCGATCGACGTCGTGTCCGCGTGAGCGGACGCCGTTACAGTCGGGGCCGCCCATGAACGACGTGCGTGGTACTCCGATTTCGTACACGAACCCCGCCGCACTCGACGGCTACGAAGCCGCACTGCGCAGCTTCCAGAACTACGTCGGTGATCCGCTCGCGACGCTCGACGGCGTGCTGAGCGAACATCCCGATTTTCGGGCGGCGCAGCTCCTCCGAGCCGCGATCCTGCTGACCGCCGGGGAACGCCGCGCGCTCGGCGCCGCGCGGCGGAGTCTCGCCGCCGCCGATGCGATACGCACGCCGCCCAACGAGCGCGAGAAGGGGCTCGCCCGCGCGCTTCGGCTATTGGCCGACGGCGATTGGCACGCCGCTTGCGCCGCGTTCGACGACGTGTTGATCGAACAGCCGACCGACGTCGTCACGTTGCAGACCGCACATCTATGGGATTTCTTTCGCGGCGACGCATTGAACCTGCGCAACCGCATCACGCGCGTGCTGCCACACTGGGACGCGACCGTACCGGGCTACTCGTACGTGCTCGGCATGCACGCGTTCGGGCTGGAGGAGTGCAATCAGTATCCGCAAGCCGAACAGGCCGCCCGGCGCGCGCTCGACCTCGAACGACGCGACGGATGGGCCGTGCACGCGGTGACGCACGTGATGGAGATGACGGGCCGCATCGACGACGGCATCGCGTGGCTCGACGGCCGCCGGGCCGATTGGGCGCCCGGCAGCACGTTCGCGTTCCACAACTTCTGGCACTTGGCGCTCTTCCATCTCGACACGCAGAACTATGCGACGATTCTCGAACTCTTCGACAACGACATCTATCCCGCGCGCAATGATGCGTGCGTCGTATTGGTCGACGCTTCGTCGTTGCTGTGGCGTTTGCTTCTGGACGGCGTCGACGTCGCGTCGCGCGCAACGATCGTCGCCGAGGTGTGGCGCCGCCGCGCCGACGACGAGCGCGGCTTCTACGCGTTCAACGACGTGCACGCGACGATGGCGCTGTGCGCATCCGGTGCGATCGCCGAAGCGCGCGACTGGGTCGGCCGCCTCGACGCAGTCGTCGCCGACGGCCACGGCGCGAACGTCGCGATGACGGCGAATGTCGGGCTGCCGCTCGCGCAGGCGGTCGTCGCGTTCGCCGACGGCGACTACGCGGGTGCGATCGGCCACGCGTTGCCGATCCGCGATCGCGCCTACACGTTCGGCGGCAGCCACGCGCAGCGCGACGTCATCACGCTGACGTTGATCGAGGCGGCGCTGCGGTCGGGGCGGCGCAATCTCGCGAGGCACTTGATCGCCGAACGAACGGTACAGAAGCCCGCGAGCGCGTGGGGTTGGCGCTTGTTGCAGCGCGCCGGCTGAAGAGATGCAGGACTTCCGCTTCACCGCGAGCGACGGCGTCGACCTTCGCTGTTTCGTGTGGCGCCCAAGCGGGCCGCCGCGCGCCGCCGTGCATATCGCGCACGGGATGGGCGAACACGCTGCACGCTACCGGCGAATTGGTGACCGGCTCGCCGAACACGGGTACCTCGCGATCGCCGACGATCATCGCGGCCACGGCGAAACCGCCGACCCGCGGCGACTCGGCGATATCGGCCCAGACGGCTGGAATCGAATGGTCGCGGATTTGCACGAACTCAACGCGCATCTCGGCGACCTCGCGCCGGACGCGCCGCGAATTCTCCTCGGCCACAGCATGGGCGCGATGCTCGCGCAGCAGTATCTGTGCGCTCACGGCGACACGCTCGACGCCGCGGTGCTGTCGGGATCCCCGGGGCTCGGCGCCGCATTCGCGCTGTGGTTCAGCCACACGATCGCACGGTTCGAGCGCCTGCGCCTCGGCGCCGACGCCGCGAGCCCGCTGATGCAGCGCTTGCTGTTCGGTTCCGCCAACGACTCGTTCAAGGGGCCGACGGGCTTCGAATGGCTGTCGCGCGATGCCGACGAGGTCGCGCGCTACGTCGCCGACCCGAAATGCGGCTTCGTGTTGCGCGTCGGCGGACTGTGCGACCTATTCGCCGGCTCGCGCCGGGCTCGCAAGGCGTCCTCGATCGCCGCAATCCCGCAGCGCCTGCCGATATACGTATTGTCCGGCACCGACGATCCGGTTCACGCCGGCGGCAAAGGCCTCGATCGACTACTCGGCGCCTATCGCAAGGCCGGTCTTTCGAACGTGACCGAGCGGCGCTATGTCGGTGGCCGCCACGAGATGTTCAACGAAACGAATCGCGACGAAGTCGAACGCGATCTGTTGGATTGGCTCGACCGCACCTTGACGTCACTCGGTCGCTGAAACACCGGCGGGACGTAGGACGTTTTCGAGGCGCGGCCGCGATTTGCGGGACCCTCCGAGGCTTACGATGCCGAGGAGGAGCTATATGGACGTACTTGCCGCGTGTCCCGCAAATCGCGGCCGCACCTCGAAAACGTCCGATACCCGAATGATCAAGCGACCGTGTGAAACACCCGCTGCACGTCGTCGTCTTGCTCGAGCTTGTCGATGAGCTCCAACGCTTCGTTTGCCTGATCTTCCGGCAGGTGCATCGGCGCGATACAGACGTATTCGTGCTCCGCTGACAACGGCGTAATGCCGCGCTCTTCGAGCGCCTTCTGCACGTGGCCGAACTCCTCGAACGCGCAGCGCACGACGAGTTGTGGCTCGCCCTTCTCGCCGGTGCTCTCGCCCATTTCCTCGAGGCCGTGGTCGATCAGATATAGCTCGAGGTCGTCTTGATCGATGCCTTCGGGGTTCAAGCGAAACACGCCCATCCGCTTGAACATGAAATCGACCGCGCCGGTCGTACCGAGGTTACCGCCGTATTTCGTGAAGATGCTGCGCACGCTCGCGACGGTACGCTTCGTGTTGTCGGTCGCCGCTTCGACGATCACCGCCACGCCGTGCGGCGCGTAGCCTTCGTAGACGACGACTTCGTAGTCCTTCGCATCGGCGCCGGACGCGCGGCGGATCGCCGCTTCGACCTTGTCCTTCGGCATGTTCACCGCGCGCGCGTTCTGGATGACGCGCCGCAGCGCCGGATTGCTGTTCGGGTCGCTGCCGCCCGATTTCACCGCGATGGTGATGTCTTTGTTGATCTTCGCGAACTGTTTCGCCATGCGATTCCAGCGCGCGAACATGGTGTGTTTGCGGACTTCGAAAATGCGGCCCATCGTGGCCTCTCGTAGTTCAGCGTGACGCGCGCGGCGTCGGAAAAACCGGTGCCGCGCGCGCCGGCGGCAATCTACTCGACCTCCGCGGCGACCGCCAGTCGCGCCGACGACAAGATCAGGAAGAACGCAACGTGTGCCAGGTTCGGCGCCGCCGGCGCGACGAACGAACGCCCCCATTCGAACGGGATCGACAGCACGATCAACGCGACCGTGACCGCGAGCGGATTCGCCGCGGCGAGCCAGCGCGCGGAACCCGCCGCATGGCGTGCCTGCATGTAAACGAACACGGCCGACGCGACGGCGAATGCGACGCCGCACACGAGCCAACTGGTGCCGAGCGCGCCGCGCGTGCCGGCCACCGCTTCGAGCGGCGCCTGCGACGGCGCCTGCACCGCGAGTGACGCGTCGATCGCGAGCGCGGTCATCGCGTGCACCAACGCGCCACTCACGCACGCCACGACGCCGGCGCCCGCGAGCACGTTCGCCATCGTTTGGGCCCGTCGCACGAAACGCCCACGAAGGCCGACGTAGCCCAGACCGTACAGCGGTATGCCGACCACGCCGAGCGCGGCGCCAACCCACAGGACCGCCGGCGACGGCGCGGCGAGGTTGAGTTCCGGCCGCTGCGCATTGCCGACGTACAGCATCATCAGATCGCCGACGCTCGCGGCGATCGCGCCGGCACAGGCGATGCGAAACAGCGTCCCGGCGCTCGATCCCACTACGGCGCGCCGCACGACTCGCGATTCGTCTTCAGAAACGCGATCACGCGCCATGCGTCGTCGTCGCCCTGCGGAAACCCGTTGCCGAAGCCGACCATCCGCGTGCCGGGCACGCCGTTGACGATCGTGTTGTGGATCTCCGCGTCGCTGCCGCCGTGCAGCCATTCGCAGTCGAAGAGATACGGCGCGTCGCGGTTGTCTTTCTTGAGGCTGTGGCAATACGCCGCGCACGTGCCGACGAAAATCCCCTTGCCGCGTTTGACCGCCGCGGGATCCTTCGCAAAGCGATCGGCCGGAGATTGCTCGGACGGCGCCGGCGAACAGCCCACGATGAATGTCGCGACCGCCGCTGCGACGATCGCCGACCGCACGTGTCGGGTCATCTACTTCGACGGCAGCTTGAAGGCGACCAGCGTGCCCCCTTCTGGAATGTTGACGGTGCCGCCTTGGAACGCGGTGATCGTCGCCCACGTGCCGGCGCCGAGCGCGACGTACGTGTCGTTGCCGACCTGATATGCGATCGGCTGGCTGCGCACGCCGCCGCCGACTTTGAATTTCCACAGCACTTTGCCGTTGGCGGCATCGAGCGCGATCGCGTGACCGTCGCCGGTGCCGGTGATGACCACGCCGCCGGCCGTCGCGAGCACACCGCCCGCCATCGGATCCTTGTCGCGATACCGCCAACGGATTTGGCCGGTCGCGACGTCGATCGCATTCAGGTTCCCGTACGCCTTGTTGGCATTGACGTCGACCGTATCGGGCAAGCCGGCGACGTACGGATTTCCCTTCGAGCGGATCGGAATGCCTTTGACGAATTGTTGGCAGGCCTCGATCGCCGGTATGTAGACCATCTTCAGCGTGGGATTCATCGCGCCGGTCCACGCGCCGTTCATGCCGCCCATGTTGCTGGGGCAGACGCGCGTGTCGGGTTCTTCGTCCGGCAGTGCCTTCGGATTGACGACGGGGCGGCCTTTCTCGTCGATGGTCGCCCAATTCAACTGCTCGACGTATTGCGACGCCTGCAGGAATGCGCCGGTCGTGCGGTCGAGGATGTAGTAGTAGCCGTTCCGGTTCGCCTGCACGAGCGCCTTCACCGGCTTGCCGTTGAAGTTGATGTCGACGAGGAAGATCTGCGTGTTGCCGTCGTAATCCCACACGTCGTGCGGCGTGAATTGGAAGAACCATTTCATCGCGCCGGTCGCGGGATCGACCGCCATCACGCTGTCGGAGAAGAGGTTGTCGCCGGCGCGGTCGTCGCCGTTCCAATCGGGGCCGGGGTTGCCGGTCGTCCAATACAGGGTGTTCGTGTCCTTGTCGTAGGCGCCTTGCGTCCACGCCGGTGTACCGCCCGCTTCGTACGACGTGCCGGCCCACGAATCGGCGCCCGGGTCGCCCGGCTTCTCCGGCATCGTGTAGTGCCGCCACACGCGCTTGCCGGTGTCGACGTCGTACGCGTCGAAGAAACCCTTCACGCCGTACTCGCCGCCGGCGACGCCGATGATCGCCATGCTGCCGAGCACGAACGGCGCCGACGTGGCACTGTAGCCGTCTTTGTAGTTCGCGATCTCGACGTCCCATTTGATCTTGCCGGAGAGCCGATCGAACGCGATCAGGTGCGCATCGAGCGTCGCCATCATCACGGTGTCGCCTTTGATGCCGACGCCGCGGTTCACCGGTCCGCAGCACAGACGCGTGTCGTCCGGCAATTTCCGGTCATAGCGCCAATACAGTTCGCCGGTCGCGGCGTTCAGCGCGAAGATTCGGTTGTACGACGACGTCACGTACATGATTCCGTCGTAGACCACCGGCGAGACTTCGAATTGGCCGAGCGTGCCGGTCGGGAAAATCCACGCGACTTGCAGGTTCGGCACCGTCGCCGGCGACAGCTGCTTCAGCGGGCTGAAGCGCTGGTTCGTGTAGTCGCCCCCGTACAAGAGCCACTGCTTCGGATCGGCGGTGCCGGCGAGCAACTGCGCGTCGGTGACGCCCGGCGCCCCGCTGCCGATCGGCTTGTCGTTGGTCCAATGGGTCGGAATGTCCGGCAGCTTCACGACCTCGGCCGCCTGCGTGTTCGCGGGCGGTGTCGTGGCAGGAGTCGGCGCCGGCGGCGGCGCACTACGGCCGCACGCGGCGATCAGAAGGACCAGTGAAATTGCAGATAAAACGCGACGATGGCTACTCGCCAGGAACCCCTTGTGCATGTACCTCTCCCCAACGGCTGCGCGAAGGCTACCCGATCGGCGTTCGGACCGTTAGCCCCGCGTAGCGGGTCGCTTCAGCTCCACCAAGATGGCTCGATATTCGTCGCCGCGATTGTGCGCGGTCTCGAGATGGCCCTTCTTGATGAAGTCGGCCGTCGCCGGCTTCGGCGAGAACGTCGCGCGATCGCCGAAGCGTCCGCCGGTGCCGTCGTGGAAGATCACCTCGAACGGACCGTGTCCGGCGACGTTGACGAGGAAGTAGTCGTTCTCGTGCAAATGCTTCTCGATCGTACCGCCCGCGGGAACCACCTGGTTCCATACCCGCACGTGATCGTCTTCGTAGATCACCTTGGTTGCGATCGGCGCCAACTCCGGTTTCGATTGCTTCGTCATTGCCGGTCTCCCTCTGGTTCCAACGCAGTGTTCGCCGCCGCCGCGAGGATGGCAAGTTTCGCTGCCGCATCGTTGGCGCGCGGCTCGCGGCTTTGATCTAATCACCGCGATGGCGGCGGGTCCCAACAAATCGATCGAGGGGGTGCCGATTCGGCCTCCGACCGGGCAGCGGCGTATTTCGCGCACGCTGCGCACGGCCATGGGCCTTTTTGTCGCGCTCGGCATGGCAGTCCCGCCGACCGCCGGTGCGGCCGACACACTCGCCGGGGTGAAGGCGCGCGACACCGTCCGCTGCGGCGTCAGCGAAGGCATTCCCGGCTTTTCGCAACGCGACGCCGCGGGACACTGGACCGGTCTCGACGTCGACTTCTGCCGCGCGGTCGCGGCCGCCGTGCTCGGCGACGCCGACAAGGCGACGTTCGTCCCGCTGCGCGCGTCGGAGCGATTCCCTGCGTTGCGCCTCGGCACCATCGACCTGTTGTTGCGCAATACGACTTGGACGTTGAGCCGCGAGGCCGGCCTCGGCGTGTTGTTCGCCGGCGTGTTGTTGTACGACGGCGAAACGTTCATGGTCGCCGCCGATTCGCCGGTGCAATCGCCCGAGCAATTGTCCGGCGCGACGGTTTGCGTGGTGAAAGGAACGACGCACGCCGATCAATTGGTCGATTGGTCGCACGCCAACGGCCTCGCCGTGCAGCCGTTGATGCTCGACACCGTCCCTGCAGCAGCCGCAGCGCTGTTCGACGGCCGCTGCGCCGCCTACAGTTCCGACGCATCGACGCTCGCCGCCGTGCGCACGACGGCGCCCCAGGGGCGCACCTTCCGAATCCTCGCAAAGCAGATCTCGAAACAACCGCTCGGCCCGGCGGTGCGGGCCGGCGATGACGGCTGGTTCACGCTGGTACGTTGGGTGTTGTTCGCGTTGATCGCGGCAGACGAGCAAAACCTCACGCAGCGCAACGTCGCAACGCTGCGCGATTCGACCGACCCGGCCGCGCAGCGGGTACTTGGCGCCGACCGCGACATGAGCCGGCTGCTCGGCATCGCCCCGGAATGGTCGTTGCGCGCCGTGCAGAGCGTCGGCAATTACGGCGAGGTGTTCGAACGCAATCTCGGTCGCGACAGCCCGCTCGGCCTCGAGCGCGGCCTCAACCGACCCTGGAGCCGCGGCGGCATCCTGTACGCGCCGCCCCTGCAATGACGTCCACCCGCTTCACCGAGGCGCAGCGGCAATGACCGAGTTCCAGATCGTGTTGACCCTGGTGGTGTTTGGCGCGGTGATCCTGGCGATCGCCTTCGACGTCATCGACATGGCGGCCGCGGGGCTCCTCGGGGTCAGCGTGCTGCTGATGACGGACATTCTCGACAAGGGCGACGTGATGGCCGCGATCGAGTCGGCCGCCGGCCCGCTGTTGCTGCTCGCCGGCGGCATGATCGTCGCGCAGACCCTCGGCAGTACCGGCATCTTCGATCGCGTCAGCACCGTCTATCTGCGCGCCACTCGCGGCAGCGGCAAACGGTTCCTGTTGCTGCTGATCGTGCTCGTCGCACCGCTCTGCGCGCTGCTGCCGAACGCAACGACCGTCGTATTGCTCGCGCCGGTGATCGTGCGCGTGGCGAAAGCACTCGACATCGACATCGTGAAGCCGCTGATCGTCACGGCAATCGTCAGCAACTCCGCCGGGCTTCTCACGCTGGTCGGCGACCCGGCGACGTTCATCGTCGGCCACGCGATCGGCATGAGCTTCGGCGAATACCTCAAACGGGTCAGCCTGGGCGGATTGCTGAGCGTCGTCACCGTCGCGGCGTTGATGCCGATATTGATGCGCGACATCTGGCGCGTGCAGCGCGAGACGCCCGCACCGCCGCCCGAACGCCCACTCGCCCGGCCCGGTTTCGCGATCGTGTCGGTGGCGCTGCTACTCGGCATGATCGTCCTCTTCGTTTTCGGCGAAGACCTGCCGACGAAGATCGTGCCGCCGGAGACCGCGTTCATTGCCGGGTCGGTCGCGCTGCTCGCGATCGGCGCCGTGCACGTCAGCAGCGTCGACCAGGTCATCCGCGAACTGGACTGGCGCACGCTGATCTTCCTCAGCTGCACGTTCTGTCTCGTGCAAGCCGTCACCAACACCGGCTTGCTGCAGTCCCTATCGCTGCAATTGTACGAATGGTTCGGCGCGGAGTTGAAAGTGGTAGCGATGAACTTGCTCGGCGGCGTCGCTTTGCTGTCGAGCGTGCTCGCGAACACACCTGTCGTCGCCGCGTCGATCACGATGGTGAAGGGTTACCTCGTCGCCGCGGAAGTCGTACCCGACGCCGCCCTTGGGCAAGGCTTCGCCGAGTGGCCGCTCGCGACGTTGCCGGTGTTCGTCGCGATGATGTTTGCCGGTACGCTCGGCGGGAATGCGACGCTGATCGGCGCCGCCGCCAATCTCGCCGCGATCGGCGTCGGCGTGCGGAACGGCGCTAAGGTCACGTTCGTGACGTGGCTGCGCTACGGAGTTCCGTTCACCGTCGCGCAGCTGCTGGTGTCGGCGCTGTACGTGTTCGCGCTGTTCGCCCTGTACGGTTAGGCGACCCCGTATCGCCCGGAGGAAACGATGTTCAGCCTGACCAACGGTTCACTCGAGGTGCAACTGCTCGACCCGGTTGCCGATCGCGCCCGCTTCGGCGTGCGCTACTGCACCGGCGGCTACGTCTTCCAAGTGGTCGACTCGGTCCATGGCGACTTGCTCACCGGCCCGACGTTCCCCGACAGCTTCAACTGGTTCGACGGCCAAGGCATCCCCGACGCGTTCAACCTGGGGCCGCTGCATTCGACGACGACGCTCGGCCACGCGCTGATCATCGGCATCGGGGTCTGCGACCTGCCGTCGAAGACGGTTCGATCGTTCAGCGAATGGAACGTCCGCCGCGATGCGACCTCGGCCGAGTTCACGACGCTGCAGGCGTACGAAGACCATGCGCTGCAACTGTACCGGACCGTCACCCTCATCGAGCGTACGGTCCGCTCGCACACGACGCTGCGCAACGACGGCAAGACCGCGATCCCGATGCGCTGGTTCCCGCATCCGTTCTATCCGCAGACGTCTACCGACGAATTGCTGTGGGTGAATACCGCGCTCGACTGGCACGACGCCAACGGCTACACGCAGTCGCGCAACGGCTTCATCGCGCGCACCGGTTGGCCGTGGAAGGAAGGGAAATATCTGCCGCTCGATCATCACGCGACGGCGCCGCTCGTGCTGCTGCAACGGCATCCGAAGCTCGGCATGGTCAGCGCCGCGTGCAGTTACGTGCCGGATTTCTTTCCGATTTGGGGAAATGCGGCGACGTTTTCGTGGGAGCCGTTCTTCGAGCGTTCGGTGGCGCCGCGGCAGAGCGTCAGCTGGTGGATCGACTATATGTTCTGAGCGACGGCCGAGATCGCGAGTCGGCAAGGAACTTCTGCGATGCAACGAATCGATTTGAAGTGGCGCGATCGCGACGGCGTCGAGCGCGTCGAGAGCTTCCAAGGGGTGCGGATCGTGGAGTGCAACAGCGGACCGCACGCCGGTACGAGCATCTACGTCGATGACGAGAAACGCTACATCGGCTACGACGCGGGTTCGCGCCGGCTTTGGATCTTCGACCACGTGCCGGACGACGACGAGATCGAATCGTATAGCGACAGCGACGAGGAATTTCTGGCGGCAATGTTGAAGCTCGGCCGCAGCGTTCGTTTCTAGGACACGCACGACGGATCCTCGAATAGCCGCGCTCGACCACGTCGCCATACCAACCGCGAAGCCGGACGACGTGCTGCTGTTCTAGTGTTCAGACCAACTATTCGGTCGAGCGGACCAAGGAAGCCATCACGAGATTTGCGTTCGCAGAATCCGCGCGCTCCGTCTTCTTGCCGAAGTCAAAGCTACAAGAACGGGATGGTCGAACCTCGCTACGAGGTTCGCTAACGACTCCGTTGCGCCGCGCAGCGGCGGTCGACGTCTCGCTCAGTGACCGTAACGATCGAGGTTGCGCAGCATGTACGCGGCGCCGTGCGGGCCGTTGAGCACCGCGTTCTCGCCGAAGAGCCGCTCCTTTTGCTCGCGATACAGCGCACGGTTGGCGCCGAGCGGCGCGAGCTCGGCGGCTTTGCGCTGCGCATCGGCGAGCAGCGACTCGCTCGGCGCAACGGCTTGCACGACGCCCTTCGCGAGCGCATCCGGTCCGGTCCAGCGACGCGCGAGCTGCACGGTCTCGAAGAACGCATCGAGCGACAGTTTGTGGCGGAACAGCGCGAGCTCGGGCGTCGGTATGGCAAGGCCGAGCTGCATCTCGTTCGCGCAGACGAAGCCGCGGTCGACGCGCATGTGCCGTAGGTCGTGGCACAGGGCGAACATGAACCCGGCCCCGAACGCGTGCCCGTTGATCGCGGCGATCGTCGGGACCGGAAACGTGATCACGCGCGCCATCAGCTTCATGAATTCGTCGGCGAACGGTTCGCGCGCGCCGGCAGCCGGATGCGCGCTCGGATCGCGTACCCAATCGAGGTCGAGCCCGTTCGAGTAGAACTTCTCGCTGGCGGACGTCGTGACGAGCGCGGCGGGCCCGGTCGAGGCTCCCACCTCGTCGAGCACGTTCGCGAATGCGCGGACGAAGGTCGTGTTCCAACGGTTCTCGCCGGCGGTCATCGTCAACGTGAAGACGTCGCCGGAGCGTGTGAGTTCGAGCATGGCGCGATATCCTGACTGCAGCGGGTAGCGCAGCATAGCCAAATTCATCGAAGATCTGACGACCGAACACATGCGCGACCCAATGACGGCCGCCCCGCGAATGGCAAGCGCTGTTCGACGAGTCTGAAATCGCTGCTCACGGCATCGCAGGACGTCCCGCCTTGGGAGACGCGCATGTACTTGGCGCGGCTCGGCACGTTGCCATCGCGGAGCGAGTGAGCGAGTCGCGCTTCCGCGGAAGCGTCTCGGGCCACGTGACAGCGGCACTCGTCAGTCGCCCGACACCGAATCGACGTTGCCGAAGATGCGGTCGAGTTTTGCCTTCAGGTCCACCGGCAGCGGCGGCGCCAGGATCGCGTCGACGTTTTCGCGCAAGTGCTCGACGCTGCCGGTGCCCGTCAAGATTACGTGCGCGCCGGGCTCGTATCGGCAATAGCGATACGCCGCCTCGATCAAGGATTTGACCTCACGGTGCGCGGCGACGAAGCCGAGCGGATCGGTACGGTCGATCGCGTTCGCATCGATTGCGCGCGCTTCGATCAACTGCGCGACGACGGGACCGACACGTTCGCGGTTCGTCAACGCGCGCCGCACCGCGAACATGATCAGCGTGCCGACGTCGTTCGCAAGCGTCAGCGGAAACACCGAGCGGCGCGCCGACGGGTTCAATAGATTGTGGCCGACCATGATCACGTCGAAGTGATCGTCCGGCAGCGCGCGCTTCAGCATCGCGTGATTCGTGTCGACGCCGAATCGTTCGGTGATGCCGATGAAGCGCACCTTCCCGGCTGCGCGCGCGCGGACGAGCTCCGGCAGCAACACGTCGACGCAATAGGCGTATTGATCGGCGAGCACGCCGTGCAAGTGGAAGACGTCGACGTAGTCGGTGCCGAGGCGCGTGAGACTCAACTCGAGGCTCTCGCGCAAGTCGTTCGCGCTCAGCAGGCCCGCTGCGCCGGCCGGCAGCGCCTTCGTCGACAACACGACCGTGTCGCGCCGACCGCGAATCGCGCGACCGACGACGCCTTCAGTGCCGTACGCGCGCGCGGTGTCGATGAAATTGATGCCGAGGTCGAGTGCGGCGGCGACAACTCGGCGCGCGTTGGCCTCTCTCAACAGGCCGAGATGCCACACCTTGCGCCCCGATGCCATGCCCAGCCGACTGTGGCCACCGCAACCCAGCCCGACGACGCTCACCGTGAGCCCGGTGCGACCGAGAACGACCGACTGCATGAAAACCCGCCTCCGTTGCGTGCCTGCTATCCTCGACGCTTGGTCACGGGAGGAGCAAGCCCATGAAATACGGCCTTTATGTGGTGCCGACCGACATGTCGCCGCCGATCACCGAGCTCGCGCGCGCGATCGAAGAGCGCGGCTTCGATTCGATGTGGGTGCCGGAGCACTCGCACATTCCCACGACGGGCTCCACGCCGTATCCCGGGCGCGGTCCGGTGACGCGCGATTTCGCGCGCACGCTCGACCCGTTCGTTGCGTTGACCGCGGCGGCCGGCGTGACGACGAAGCTGAAGCTCGGCACGGGCATCTGTTTGCTGATGCAACGCGACACGATCCATACGGCGAAGACCGTCGCGACGCTCGACATGTTGTCGGGCGGCCGCGTGTTGTTCGGCGTCGGCGGCGGTTGGAACAAACCCGAAATGGAAAACCACGGCACCGAGTACGCGACGCGCTTCCAACGCCTCGAGGAACAACTCGAAGCGCTGAAGAAGATCTGGACCGAGGAGGAGCCGGAGTACCACGGCAAATTCGTCGACTTCGCGCCGTTGTGGTTGTGGCCGAAGCCGGTCGCGAAGCCGCATCCGCCGATCTTCATCGGCGGTGAGACCGACCACACGCTGAAGCGCGTCGCGAAGCACGCCGACGGTTGGCTGCCGCGCGTGCGCGACCCGGAGCTGGTCCTCGCCGGGATCAATCGTTTGCGCGCATTCGCGCGCGCCGAAGGGCGCGATCCGGATTCGATCGCGATCAGCGCGTTCGGCCTCCCGGCGAAGCCCGACGCGATCGCGCCGTTCAAGGACGCCGGCGTGGGCCGCGCGATCCTCGCGATCGCGCCGGGCACGCTCGACGACACGCTGCGCCGGCTCGACCGGTACGCGGCCGATCTGATCCGGTAACAAATCTACAAGACCGACCGTGTCCGACCGCTGGATCATCGCCGCGACTGCGTGGATGATGGCCGCCGGGGAGGCACGTCATGTTCGAAGCGTTGCGCGCGCGCGACGAATGGAAGTTCTTCGGCGTTCTGCCGAGGGCCGACCGTCCGCTCGCCTATGCGTGGTGGGCACTCGTGTTGCTGCGCGGCGCGTTGCCGGCGTTGTTCGCGATCGCGATGGGCGTGTTGGTCGGCGCGGTGCAGCACGGCGATGCGCTCGCGGTTCCGCTCGGCGTCGTCGGCGCCGTGTTCGTCACGCTGCAGGTCGCCTCACCTCTGCACCAAGCGGTCGGCAAGAACCTCGGCAGCCGCACCGCGTCGTGGCTGTACGACGAGCTGACGACCGCGTGCGTGCGGCCGCCCGGCATGGGCCACTTAGAAGACCCGCGCCTCACCACCGACCTGACGGTGGCGCGCGACTTCGACCTCGGTATCAGCGGCCCGCCGTTGTCGATTTCGATGGACTTCATCGGCGGCGGCCTCGTCGAATTCATCGCCGGCCTCGCCGGCGCGTTGGTGCTCGCCGCGTTCGCATGGTGGGCACCGTTCGTGCTCGGCGCGGCGTGGTTCGCCACCCAGTGGCTCTTGCGCGAGAGCGCGGTGTGGCGCGACCGCAACACCAACGACGTGCGCGAGGCGCAACGCCACGCCGACTATGCATATCGACTCGCGGTCGACGCGCCGGCGGCGAAGGAGTTGCGTCTGTTCGGCTTGTCGAAGTGGACCGTCGAACGCTTCGCCAGCCAGCGCCGGCGCCTGCACGATTTGCGTTGGGCCGCGACGCGGCTGCGCGAGCGACCGGTCGTGTGGAGCCTCCTGATCGTGCTCGCCGCGAATCTTCTGGTGTTCGCCGCGATCGCGTTCGCGCTCGACGGCGGCCGCATCGATCTCGGCCGCGCGGTGACGTTCGCGAGCGCCGCGGTGACGACCAGCATGATCGCGTTCGGCGGGTTGTCGTGGGCGCTCGACGGCGCCGCGGCGCCGGCCGGTGCGGTGCTGCGTTTGCAGGATGCAATGGGTCCGCGCGGCGCACTCGCGCAAGGCGCGCGTCGCGCCGACGGTCATCCGGCGCGCGAGATCCGCTTTCGCGACGTGACGTTCGCCTATCCGCTCGCCGACGGTGCGCGCGCCGATCCGGTGCTCGACGGCTTCGATCTGACCATCCCGGCCGGCTCGTCGCTCGCGATCGTCGGCGTCAACGGCGCCGGCAAGACCACACTCGCGAAACTGTTGTGCCGCTTGTACGACCCGCAGGGCGGTGCGATCGAAGTCGACGGCGTCGACCTGCGCGAATTCACGGTCGATTCGTGGCGCGCGCGCGTCACCGCGGTGTTCCAGGATTTCATTCGCTTCGAGATGTCGCTGCGCGACAACGTGGCGCCGTCGGGAGCGCCTGACGACGTCATCGAGGCGGCGCTGGCCGACGCCGGCGCAACGCATCTCGCCGAGCTCGACACCATCCTCTCTCGTGGTTACGAAGGCGGCACCGATCTCTCCGGCGGCCAGTGGCAGCGCGTCGCGCTCGCGCGCGCGTTGTGCGCCGTCAAGCTCGGCGCCGGCGTGGTGCTGCTCGACGAACCGACGGCGCAGCTCGACGTGCGCGGCGAAGCGGAGATCTTCGAGCGCGTGCTCGCTTCGACGCGGCACGCGACGACGATCCTGATCTCGCACCGGTTCTCGACGGTGCGCCACGCCGACCGCATCTGCGTGCTCGAACGCGGCAAGGTCGCCGAACTCGGCACGCACGACGAACTGATGGCGCTCTCCGGTCGTTACCGGACGATGTTCGATCTGCAGGCGTCGCGGTTCGGCACCGACGACGAAGAAGGCGTGACGTACGATGTCCTCGGTTGACGATCTGCCGCCCGCTCTGCCCGCCATGTGGCGCGCGCTCGTGCGCGGCTATCGCGCCGAGCCGCGGCTGATCTCGATCGCGTTCTCGCTATCGCTGCTCGCGGCCCTGCCGGACGCGCTGATCGCGTGGCTCTTCAAAGTTCTCGCCGACGGTGCGCTCGCGCACGACAGGCGGCTCGTGCTGACGGCGCTGCTCGGTCTCGCCACGTGCGCGGTCGCGACGTGGTTCCTGCGCGTGATCAGCGACCGCACGCAACGGCGCTTCCGCGACCGCGTGACCATCGCGCTCGAATCGCACGTGGCGCAGTTGCAGGCGTCGGTACAGACGATCGCGCATCACGAACGGCCGGACTTCCTCGATCGGCTGGCGGTGCTGCGCGATCAAGTGTTCGTGCTCGACCACATGTACATGTCGCTGTTCTCGACGTGCGGCTGGATCCTGCGGCTCGGCGTGACGATCGCGCTCCTCATGTCGATCCATTGGTCGCTCGTGCTGCTGGTCCTGTTCGCGGTGCCGACCGTGCTCACCTCGACGTGGCGTCCCGCCGTCGAGCGCGCCGCAGAAGAACGCGGCGCCTCTGCGAACCGGTTGGCAAAGCACGTGTTCCAGACTGCGACCACCGCGCCACCGGGCAAAGAAGTACGCGTCACGCGCATCGGCGAACGCTTGATCGACATGCGCCGCGCCGCCTGGTCGCGCTGGTACGCGCCGGTCGGCGTGGCTCGCTTCGGCAGCGCGCTGTGGCACGCGCTCGGCTGGGCGATATTCGGTTGCGCGTACGTCGGCGCGGTCGTGTTCGTGTCGTCCGGCTTGCACGGCTCGGCCGGCGACGTGCTGCTGGTGCTCGCCGCGGGCTCGCGGCTGTCCGCGTACATCGGCGCGACGGTCGGTGAGATCGGCTTCCTGCGCGGTATCTGGATGGACGGCTCGAAACGGCTCGCCTGGCTCGAGGACTACGCAGCGTCGATGACGGAGAACGTCGACGCGGCGGTGCCCGCGCGCATCGAAGCCGGCATTCGCCTCGAACACGTGTCGTTCGCCTATCCCGGCACGACGCGCAACGTGCTCGATGACGTGTCGTTGGAACTGAAGCCGGGTGCGGTCGTCGCGGTGGTCGGCGAGAACGGTGCCGGCAAGAGCACCTTGGTGAAACTGTTGTGTCGGATGTATCAGCCGAGTAGCGGCCGCATTCTGATCGACGGCGTCGATCTCGCGCGGATGCCGGCCGACGAATGGCGTGAACGCCTCGCCGGCGCGTTCCAGGATTTCTTCCGCTTCGAGTTCCAGGCGCGTCACACCGTCGGCGTCGGCGACGTGCCCCGGCTGGACGACATGCCTGCCGTAGCCGTCGCGGTCGATCGGGCCGGTGCAGCCGACGTCGTCGAGCGTTTGATCGAGGGCCTCACGACGCAACTCGGCCCGACGTGGCCCGGCGGCGTCGACGTGAGCTTCGGGCAATGGCAGAAGCTCGCCCTCGCGCGCGGCTTCATGCGCGACCGGCCATTGTTGTTGGTGCTCGACGAGCCGACAGCCGCCCTTGACGCCGAGACCGAACACATGCTGTTCGAACGCTACGCCGCGGCTGCTCGTGGCGGCTTCGGCGGCGACCGCGCGCAGGCGCCGGAAGGCCGCATCACGATCCTCGTCTCGCACCGCTTCAGCACCGTGCGAATGGCGGACCTGATCGTCGTGCTCGACGGCGCGAAGCTCGTCGAAGTCGGCTCGCACGAGGAACTGATGGCGAAGCGCGGCCAATACGCCGAGCTGTACGGCATCCAGGCCGCGGCGTATCGGTGAGATCCGCTGACGCGCGCGACCGACGGATCCGGCGCATCGCGGCGTGACGATCCGTCGCAGCGACGGTTTGACGCTAGCTCCGATTGCCCGTCTACTGCGCCGATGAATTCCGCAGCCGACCGCAGACTCGCAGCGATCCTGTGCGGTGACGTCTTCGGCTACAGCCGGCTCATGGAGGAGGACGAAGACGGCACGGTGCGTACGCTGCGCGCATGGCGCGAACAGATCGGTACCTTGATCGCCGAGTATCGCGGCCGCCTCGTCGACTTCAGCGGCGACAATTTCCTGGCCGAATTTCCCACAGCGCGCGACGCGGTGGCGTGTGCACGCGACATTCAGCGCGTGTTGCACGCGCGCAATGCCGGCCTCGCGCCGGCGCGGCGGATGGAATTCCGTATCGGCGCGCACCTGGGCGACGTGCGCACCGAGGGCGACCGACT
>Ga0335084_10000319_pt1 | contig 39324 bp, 34 predicted proteins | sample Lox_Sample_44_FD_206721 | JGI IMG/M metagenome (GOLD analysis project Ga0335084, IMG submission 206721) | Soil microbial communities from Loxahatchee National Wildlife Refuge, Florida, United States - Lox_Sample_4.4 | ecosystem: Environmental > Terrestrial > Soil > Wetlands | place: USA...
CGGCCGACGGAAGGGCCGCCCGCAGACCCGCGTTGAACGCCACGTTGACCGGCCGCGCGGCCTCGCTCTGGTAGACGGCCAGCACACGGCGCGACCTCGCAGGCTCTGCCGCCGAGGCAAGGCCAGCGAGCAGCACCACGGCCGTCACCAGGGACCCCCCTGGCGCCCCGAGGCTCCGGCGCAACATCGACACCCCCGACTGAAGATTCGCGCATTCTATCCGAAACGGATTGTCCTGGATCATGTGTCGGCTCTAAGGTCCTGAAAGGGGATGCGCGAATTCGACCGCCTCCTTGGCGCAACGCGTCGTCGCCGTGGAGCGCCGAGCACGGTGGGCGCCACGACGGATCACCCTCCGGGCCGGCGCGTGCGGGCGCTCGGGACCAAGGTCCGATTCCCAGCGGACCCGGTTCCTCCGATTCATGGGGCTGGCGAGATCCGTGCCCACGGTCGCCGGGGGCTCGCGCCGGAGGAGGGCATCATGGTGAGCAGGGTGGTCGTGGCCGCTTCGGCTGCCGCGGCGTTGCTGGCGTCGGCGGCCGTTCCCGCGCAGGCGGACGACGACGACTACGGCTCGTCGCGCAGGAACACCCTCCGCCTGCAGGTCGGCACCGGGGGCGTCTCCTCCGGCTACACCTGCGTCCAGTACTCCGGCGGATACTGCGGCAACTACTACAACCTGAGCACCGTGCCGCTGACGCTGTCCGCCGGCGTGGACTTCGGCGTCAAGTACATGGCCATCTCGCCTGGCTTCACCTGGCTCTCGACGCCCTTCGCCTCGCGCAACGTGAACGTCTACCAGCCGTCGCTGGACCTGCGCTGGGCGTCGCGCGGCGGCTCGGTGGGCTCGCGCGTCTCGCTGGGGTTCGGGATGCCGATCACGCAGAACGGCAGCGTCGGGTTCAGCACCCGCCTCGGCTTCGGCGGCTCCTTCGGGCCTCGGGACGGGACGACGCTGGGCCTCGACTGCTACATCGGCTGGTCGAACATCTCGGGCGTGAACATCGGCTCGCTCATCGTGGCGCTGGGACCCGAGTTCCACTTCTGACCGCAGTCCCGGGGGAAGCAATGAAGACCACCTCGCAGCTCCGCCTCCGCCTGGCCGCCGCCGCGCTCGCCTTCGCGGCGTCCGGGTGCACCTACTTCACCACGACCAAGCGCGTGGACATGACGCCCTTCGCGGACAACACCATCAAGACCATCGGAGAGATGGGGCGGCTCAGCAAGCCGCCGATCTGGGTGCACCTCAGGAGGTTCCGCCAGAGCCCGGCGGTGGTGAGGACGCTGGAGGACAACATCCCGGTCAGGAAGCTGCTGCGCAACATCGCGTTCTACTCCGCCCAGGTCGTGTCGCTGAACGACTCGGCGCTCCCCGAGAAGAAGAAGATCAAGGAGCTCGTGCGCTACATGCGCGAGGTGGTGAAGCCGGCCGTCGAGGATTCGGACGCAGCGGACTGGGGCGTCACCATCCCGGACCTCGACCCGATCCTCGACCAGGTCACGAAGAAGGAGACCTTCCTCGAGGCGCTCGGGGCGCTCGAGCCGCTCGTGAACGCGGTGCTCCAGTACGGGCTCAAGCTTCAGAACCGTGTGGACGGCGACATCACCACGGCGGGCGAGGACGTGGACCGGCAGATCGACGTCGAGTTCACGACCGTGATCGAGAACGCGAATGCGATCGAGGCCGTCCAGCAGCGGACCCTCCGCGGACTGGCGCTGCTGTTCCGCTACCGGCTGGGCGACGCTGCGGCGCTGAAGGAGCTGAAGGAAGAGGTGCCGAGCGCGCGCGAGCTGCTCGGCAGCCCCGTCCCCTCCGGAAAGGACCTGGCGGCGGTGGAGGCCACGCTGGCGGCGCAGCTCGATCGGCTCAAGGCCGCGCGAGAGCAGCTCGCCCCGGACCTCGCTGACTACCGGGATTCCAAGGTGGAGCTGGACACCCTGCGCGTGAGCGTCCTGGAGTACGCGCGCACCGCGCGGATCACGCTCATCCTCTGGGCCCGCTCGCACCGGAACCTCGGCCGGGGCGTGGCGGTTCCGCCGGTCATCGACGTGACCGGGCTGCTCATGGGGGCGGCGTCGAAGGCTGCCGGCGCGCTCATCCCGTAACCGGCCAGGCACGTGCCCGCCCTCCTCCTCGCGCTGCTGCTGCTCGTCCCCTGCTCCGGATGGGCGCAGGGCGCCACGTCCGACTCGCCGGCGCCGCCCTCGATGAAGGGCGGCGCCCTCCACGCCGGGTGGGGCTACTACGAGGTCACGCACCTCGGCCTCGCCTACCACGTGGACGACCGGGCCGCGTTCGAGCTGTTCGGCGGCGCCGGCCTCGCCGGGAGCGCGCGGACCATGTCGCTCGGCGCCGCCTTCTCCCACGCGCTGGGCGGACCGATCTGGACGGTGGAGTGGGGCTGGGACCTCAAGGCGATCTACTGGACCCAGTCCGACACCAACTACGACTGGAAGAACGTGTCGCTCGTGCTCGGCGGCTACCTCACCAAGGAGATCGACCCGCAGTTCTGGCTCCGGCTCGACGCGGGCGTCGCCCTGTCGGGCGCGCTCGACTCGACCCGCAAGCAGAACGAGAACTTCGCCCACCCCACGCGGTGGAACGGGAGCGTATGCCTGGACGTCGTCTACCGGTTCCGCGGACCGTGAGCAGGGAAGGCCCTCCTTCCGTGGCGCGTGCCGCCCGCCGGGCCCCCGGCCCCTCCGGGCGAGGCCCCTCGGCCTGGTCCCGCGCCCGGGCCCTCGCGCTGGCCGCCGCGCTCGCGCCCTGCGCGTGCTCGAAGATCACGTACCTCCCGGACAACCCCATCGCCGGGTGGTCGCCGCCGGTGGTGCTCATGCACCGGGGCGGCGGGAACGACTGCGGGCCGGGCCTCCCCTGCTGGCCGAACACGCTCCCGGCGGTGCTGCACGGGTTCGACGTGCTGGACGGCGCCGAGGTGGACATCCAGCTCAGCGCCGACGGGACCCTCTGGCTGGGGCACGACAACGAGGTGATCGACTGCGCCGGCAACTTCGTCGGCTCCTGCTTCCAGGACCTGCACGACTCGCAGATCGACCTCGTCGCCTACTGCGATCGGACGGCGCCCGCAGCGTGCACCGCGGGGTCCTCGGCGGACTGCATCCAGCACTACGTCCGCGCCGAGGAGGTGATCGCCGCCATCACCGGCGTCCCCGACAAGAAGATCTCGCTCGACATCAAGGGACAGTACTGCAAGTCGCTGGGGATCGCGGACGCCCAGCGCATCGGGGACGAGGTGGTCCGGCTCGTCCGCACCTACCCGATGGGCGACCGGGTGCTGGCGGAGTCCGAACAGATCAACTTCGTCGACACCGTCGTGGGTTCCGGAGCGCCGGTCCTCACGTTCATGAACGCGCTCGGCGGCGTGGACCGGGCGCTCGGCTCGGCCTCGACGCGCGGCGCGGACGGCATCTCGTTCAAGTGGCAGACCGACGTCATGGACGCCGACGTCGTGGCCGGGATCCACCGGAAGGGCTTCCGCGTCATCATCTGGACCATCGACTCCCCGGCGGACATCGCCGCGGCCTGGGCGGCCGTCCCCGACGTCATCGAGTCCGACAACCCCGACTTCTTCCTGTACGTGACTCCGCAGCCCTGACGTCCTCGTCCAACCCGAAACCCGGAAGGCACCATGACCGACAGAATCCTTGGACGACCCCTCCTCCTCGCCGCCCTCGCCATGGCGAGCGCGAGCATGCCGCGCCTCGCCTCGGCCCAGGCCGAGCCCCCGCTCACGCCACCCTCGCTGCAGGACGGCTCGAGCAAGGCGCCGCCGCCCGATCTCAAGCTGCGGCCGCCGGAGCTCGCGCCCGCGAAGTACCAGCAGAGCTACCTCATCCCGGTGCTCGAGGTCGGGGTGCTCTACTTCATCTGGAACGCCTGGGGGCGCTGGGTGCTGCAGGAGGACTTCGCGAACGTCACCTGGGCCAGCATCAACCGCAACCTGACGGGGGGCGTCTGGTGGTGGGACGAGGACGCGATGGCGGTGAACCAGATCGGCCACCCGCTCCAGGGATCGATGAACTACCTGGCCGCCCGGTCCACGGGCAACAACCTGTGGGTGTCGTTCGGGTACTCGTTCGGCGCGAGCCTCCTCTGGGAGATCGCGGGCGAGACCGAGCCGCCGTCCTACAACGACATGATCACGACGCCCGTCGGCGGGACGGTGCTGGGCGAGATCCTGTACCGCAGCCACGCCCTCATCATCCAGAGCATGTCGCCGGGCGCGCTGCGCGAGGTCCTCGCCTTCATCGTCGCCCCCACCGCCGGCCTGAACCGGGCCATGTTCGGCAACCGCTACGTGTCGCCCGAGTTCTACGAGACGCGGAGCATCTACGCCCAGCTCGGCGTCGGCGGCGGGACCGCCTACACGACCGTGGGCAACGGTTCCTGGAAGGGGGGCGGATCGGTCCAGTTCATGCTCACCTACGGAATCGTCGGCGACCCCGATCTCGAGCTCCGGCGGCCGTTCGACCACTTCGTCGCCCGCGCCGGCATCGTGGCCGGGACCGGCGTGGCGGCGGACATCACCACGCGCGGCACCCTGGCGGCGGCGAAGTTCGGGGGCACCGGCGACTGGCGCGGGCTCTGGGGCCTCTACGCGCTGTACGACTACATCTCGCCCGAGGTGATGCGGGCCTCGGCCGTGGCGCTCGGCTTCGGCGGCGACGGGCAGTGGATCGTCGCCCCCGGCGCCGTGCTCGAGGTGGCCGGCATCGTCGGCCCCGCCTTCGGCGCCGACGGCATGACCGCTCAGCCGCAAGGCTTCCGCGACCAGCACATGGGGCCGGGCGCGATGGGCGTGGTCGAGGCCAGGGGCATCTTCGCGGACCGGGTGCGCGCCATGCTCGAGTGGCGGCAGTACTTCATCGGGACCGCGGTGGACCACAGCGGCTGGGACGACATGTCGTATGCGGTCGCGGGGCTCGCCTTCCGCCTGGCAGGCCCTCACGGCATCGGGATCAGCTCCACGCTGTCCCGGCGCCACGCGCAGTACACCGGCCAGCCGGACACGTTCCAGCAAGCCCGCTCGCTCGTCGTCTACTACGAGCTGCTGGGGAGCGGCCTCGGCGCGCCGCCCCGGCGGATCGTGGACGACGCGAGCTGACCCGATGCCACGCACCTTCGAGACCCTCTCACGACGCACCGCCCGGAGGACCTCATGAACGCTCTCGTTCGCCTCGCCGCAGCCGCCGTCCTCGCCGCCACCCTGCCCGGCGCGGCGCTGGCGCAGTCCAACCCGCCGCCGCCGCCGCAGGGCTATCCGCCGCCGCCCTCGTATCCGCCTCCGCAGGCCTATCCGCCTCCGCAGGCCTATCCTCCGCCGCAGGGCTATCCGCCGCCTCAGGGCTATCCCCCGCCTCAGGGCTATCCACCCCCGCAGGCCGCACCGCCGGCGATGGTCGCCGCGAAGCCCGCCTTCCACCCGCACCCCGAGCTGACGGCCATCGCCGGCTACCAGCTCAACACCGACATCAGCACGACCGCGGGCCAGCTCACCGTGGAGGACGCGCCGGTGTACGGCGCGTCGATCGGCATGGAAACGCACCCCGGCATGCGGGCCGAGTTCATCTGGCTCTACTCCAACCCGACCGTTCACGCCTCGGGCTCGCTGCTCCTGAACGGCAGCCAGCCGATCCACGTGCCCACCCACTACTTCCAGATCGGCGGGACGAAGGGCATGCGGTTCGACAAGATCGAGCCGTTCGCAGGGGCCACCATCGGCGCGGCGCTGTTCCTGCCGAGCCGCCTCACCTACTCGGACGGCTCGAGCGTCTCGCTCAGCGACACCTGGCGCTTCGCCTTCACCCTCGCCGCCGGCCTCGACATCCACCTCACCGAGAAGCTGGCGCTCCAGGCCCAGGTGCGGCTCGCCGCGCCCGTCTACTTCAGCAGCGGCGGGATCTACGTGGGGACCGGGGGCGCCTCGCTCGGGGTGAGCGGCGGCATCCCGCTCTGGCAGTGGAACTTCCTGGGCGGGCTCGTCTTCAGCCCGTGAGCCGCGACCGCCGCGCGAGGCGCCTCACGTCGGCGCCTTCACGCGGCGGAGTCGATCGAGCCGGGGGGCGTTCCCGTCCCCCGGCTCCAGCGGGCTACTTCTTGGCCGGCTCCTTCGCCGGCGCCTTGGCGGGCGCCTTGGCCTTGGGCTTCGCCGGATCGACCGACACGGCCAGCGCGCGGGTCGCCATGATGGTGACCTGGTCGCCGACCATCACGCCCGTGAGGTTCTCCGGGTTCTTCACCGGGAGCGTCTGGGTGTCGCCGTCGGAGGTCTTGAGGGTCACGGACTTCTTGTCCGCGGCGATCGCGGTGACCGTGGCGACGATGGTCAGGTCGGCCTCGGCCGCGGCGGCGGGCTTCTCGCCCGGCTTCGCAGTCGCCATCGCGGAGCTCGAGCCGGACGCGGGGCCGCCGGTGTCGGCGCCGGGCTTCGTGACCCAGATGGCAACCGAGTCGTAGTAGTCCACGGACACGAGGTCGCCGGGCTTCACCTGGGGCAGGTTCTTCACCCGATCGTCGGCCTTGAAGGTGAACGGCTTCCCGGACTCGCCGACGACGGTCACCATCCGCGTCTTGAGGTCCACGCTCTTCACCGTCGCGGTGATGGTCGCCGACCGCGTCCGCTGGAACGAGATGTCGCGCTCGCTCGTCCCCTGTGCCTGCCCTGCAACCGGCCCGGCGAGCAGCGCGGCCGCAGCGAGCATTCCGAATCGACGATTCATGTGCATCCTCCCAACAGGTTCGTGGTCACTGCCGCGGTCCGACCCTCGGCCCGCCGCGCCAACGCTGTACCGCGCCTGCGTGGCGGTGCCACTTGGACCAAGGTCCGACGCCCCGGCGCGGGCGCCGCCGCGGCGCAGGAAGCGCCTGCGTGTGGGATGGCTCCCGATACGAGCGCCGCGCGGACGTCGCGCGAGGGTCCGCCTACAGCCGCATGGCGTCCCGGCAGGCGCTGGAGACCGAATCCTCGTAGAGCTTGAGGCAGGCGAAGACCTTCCCGCCGCCGGGGGGGATCCCCGCGCACAGGCGCTCGGCGTCGCCGCCGCACGCCGCCTTGAAGCGCTCGATCTTCTCTCCCGCGGCGGCGACCGCGTCGCGGCACGTCGAGGAGAGCTCGTTCCACCGGGCCGAGACGCAGGCGAGCACCCGCCCCTGGCCCTGGGGGACGCCCTGGCAGTACTGCCACACCGCGCCCGAGCAGGCGACGCCGAGCTGCCGCGCCCTCCCCTCGACCTCCTGCACCTGCTGCTGGCATGCGCTCGACACCTCGAACCAGCGCGCCCGGAAGCACGCCATGATCCGCCCGTCGCCCACCGGGACGTCGGGGCAGAGCCGCTTCGCGTCGGCGACGCAGGGCCCCTCCGCCGCCGCCGGGCCGCTCGCGGCCGCGCACGCCGCGGCCAGAACCAAGAGCACCGTCCGTCTCATCGCATCCTCCTGCGGGCGCTCGACGCCGCGCCCTGGCCCGTCAGAACGTCTCCCCGACGGTGAGGTAGAAGCCGTTCGACCCGCCCGCGCCGATGGCGTAGTCCATGACGAGGTTCATGCGCGCCTGGTTGTCCGCCATGATGCGCACACCTATTCCCCCCGCCGGCTTGACGCTGTCGAACAGCGCGATCCCCTTCTCGTGCACGCCCAGCGCGGGGTCGTCGATGGTGGGACGCGAGGCCGTCGTCGCGTTGACGAAGACCACGCCGCCGACGAGGCCGCTCCGCGTGAGCGGGAACCGGTACTCGGCCTCGCCGTAGACGAGCGCGGTGCCCCGGAACCGCCCCTGCGGATAACCGCGGCCGGAGCGGTCGCGGTTGTCGTAGCCGAGGGCGGGGAGGTCCAGGTAGGGCGCCGCCCCCGTGGTCACCGCCTGCCCGTAGGCCCAGAAGGCGATGAGGTGGCGCGGCCGCTCCTGGGAGAGGCTCACGTAGGTCCGCGCCTCGCCGTACAGGATCGAGCTCGTCCGGGAGCTGCCGAGCCAGGTGGGGTTCACCCGCCAGGACGCCAGGAGGTACGAGCCGCTGTGCGGATCGAGCGTGTGGTCGCGGCTCTCGTACAGCGCGTTCAGCGAGACGCCGGAGAGGCCGTAGTGCGTCGGGCTGAACCCCTCGAACACGCTGTAGGCGTAGTGGCTGGTGATGGCCGGCGGCGACGCGGAGGTGTCGAGCGACTCGTCCACGATGTTCCAGTGCAGGTCGAGGTGGTAGCCGAGCCCGAGGTACGCGTTGCCGGTCACGCGCCGGAAGACCGTCTCGTGGATCTTCACGAAGTCGAACTTCATCTCCTGGGCGCCCGGCAGGGCGGCGGTGTCGAGGCCGTTGATGTTGAAGCCGCTGCTCACCGGCGTGGCCCCGGTGCCGAGCCCGTAGGTCGGCTGCGAGTAGACGTAGAAGCGGGCGTCCCCCAGCAGCTCCCAGTCGTTCTCCGACGTCAGGGCCACGCTCTTGAGCGACCCCAGGAACTGCTGCTTGGTGGTGAGCATCGCGGACGCGGAGAAGCTCGAGATGGTGGTCTTGTCGGGAGGTCCGAGCGCCACCGCCGCGGTCGCCGCGGCGCCCAGCGCCACGCCGACGTTCGGGTTCGCGCCGAACGCGGGCAGGATGAACATCATGAGCTTCCCGACCGTGGGCGCGAGCGCCGGACCGGACCGGAGCCCGAAGACACGGAGGAGGTCGCTGTCGTCCAGCGACGGCCGGTGCGGCTCGAGCGGCACGCCGACGGCGGAGACCACGGCCGGCGCCGCGTCCTGCGGCGTTCCCCGGGCCGGCGCTGCCCCTGCGGCGAGGGCCGCGACGAGGACCGGCCAGCGCGGGGCGGAATGCGGTGGACGCATGTGCGAGCCCCCATCCCTCGGGGGGCGGTCCCGGGCGACCCCGGGCGATCCCTGCACCGTCCACGCTACTCGACCCGGGCTCCCAAAGGCGATCCGCCCATGGTCCAATGGTGCCGCCATGCGGGTCGGATATCGTGGCAACGTGGATCCTCGACCGGCGAGCGCGTCGCCCGTGAGGCGGCAGGCGGTCCCGTCCTTGGCGGGCAAGGTCTTCGTCGTGGACGACGACAAGAGCTTCCTGCGCTCGATGGACCGGCTGCTCCGGACCGCAGGCTACGAGGTGCGCACGTTCATCTCGGCGCGGGAGTTCCTCGCCGCGGATCGCGGCGACGGCCAGTCGTGCCTCCTGCTCGACCTGCGGATGCCCGGCGTGAGCGGCATCGACCTGCAGGAGCAGCTCGTCGCCTCCGGGTACGACATCCCCATCGTCTTCCTGAGCGGACACGCCGAGTTCCGCTCCGGCGTCCGCGCCATGAAGGCGGGGGCGATCGACTTCCTCGCGAAGCCGTTCACCGAGACGGAGCTGCTCGCCGCCATCGGGAAGGCGCTCGAGCGCGATCTGCGCAGCCGCGCCGGACGGGCAGCGAAGCAGGAGGTGCTCGCGAAGCTGGCGCGGCTCACGCCCAGGGAGCGCGAGGTGTGCGATCTGGTCGCCACCGGCCTCCTCAACAAGCAGATCGCGGCGGAGCTCGGCGCGGCCGAGAAGACGATCAAGTGCCACCGCGGGCGGGTGATGGAGAAGCTGGAAGTGGGCTCCGTCGCGGAGCTGGTGCGCCTCGTGGATCTCGCGCGTAAGCCCTGAAGGGCGGTGCGCAATGCCAGGCCGTGGAGTTTCCGGGTTGCCGCACGCGCTGCGGCGGGGGCGGTCCCTCGCCGCCGCGATCCTGGTGGCGGCGCTCGCGGCGGCTGCGCCTTGCCGGGCGGCCTCCGCCGGCGACCCGGCGGTCGCGGCCTCGCGGAGCAGGACTCCCGCCGACGACGCGGGCCCGCGCGCGAGCGGTGGCAGCAGCCTCGCTCCGGCGCTGGCGATCGTCGTGGGGCTCGAGGCCGCCGCGATCGGGGTCCTCCTCGCCGGCCTCCTCCGGCGGCGCCGCGCGGACGCCTCGGCCTGCCGCCGCCTGGTGCGGATCGCGCACCTGAGCAGCGCCGGCGCGGCGCGCGAGACCGGACGCTGGCTGGCCGACGCGATCGGCGGCCCGCTCGCGTCCACGCTGAACAACCTCGGCGCGGCGCGCCGGCTGCTGCTCCGGGAGACGCCGCCGCTCGAGGAGGTCGCGGCCGCGGTGGACGAGGCGCAGGCGGCCGGAGAGACCGCCGCCCGCGTGGTGAACCAGCTCCGCGCGCTCCTGCCGGACCGGTCCGCCGGTCACCGGCCCGTGGACCTGAACGCGGTGGTGCGCGAGGCGCTCCGGCTCGTCGCCCGCGGGCGCACCGCGGCCGTGACCGCGGCGCTCTCGCCGCTGCCGCCGATCAGCGGCGACCGGGGCGAGCTGCTCCAGGTGGTCCTCGAGGTGGTCCTCAACGCGCTGGAGGTCGCGGCGACCGCCGGGCGCGGCGCCGTCTCGATCCGGACCCGGGCAGCCGGCGGGTCGGTCGAGCTGTGGGTGGACGACTCCGGCGCGGGCACGGCCGAGGAGGGCCGGACTCCGCTCCTCACGCCGCTCTTCGCGACCGATCTCATGGGGCTCGGGGCGGGGCTCGCCGCCGCCCGATCCATCGTGGAGTCCTACGGCGGGAGGATCGCGGCCGAGAGCCCGTCCGGTGTGGCGCGCTTCAGGGTGACCTTTCCCGCGGGCACCTTCCCCGGCGCCCTGGCAGAGGCGGCGCACTGAGCTCGGCCGGCAACGGAAGTTCGCACGCAAGGGATCGGACACGGCGAGCGCGCCCGGCCCTGCCCGGATACACCAGGGTGCGACCAAGGTCCGATTTCGCCCCCATGGCCCGGGCGGACATCATCGGACCCCGGGAGGTCGTATGCACACTCGATTCGCAACGCTCGCGGCGGCCGTGTTGCTCGCCTCGTGCTCGACGTACACCGCGCCGAACTCGGTGGTCTACGGCACCGACGTGGTGACGCAGTACAAGCCGCAGGCCGATTTCGCGACTTATCAGACCTTCAGCGTCGATCCCACCGTGGTCGTGGTGGACGGGACTGGCACCGTTTCGACCACGTACGTCGTGGACGGCACCTTCGTCGCCGCGAACATCGCGGACCACATGAGGGCCGCCAACTACGAGGAGCTGGCGTGGCCGGGGATCGGGACACCGAGCACGGCGGACCTCCAGATCAAGCTGAACGCCGCGCTCGGCAGCCAGGCGGTCTACTACCCCGGCTACTGTGGCTGGTACCCGTACTACTACGGCTGCTACCCGAGCTGGACGTACGCGGGCAGCTACAGCTTCGGGACGCTCACGATCACGATGGGTGACGCCAAGAACTCGCCACCCCCCTCCGGCAACGCCAACATCAACCTCGTCTGGAATGCCGCGCTCTACGGCGTCCTCTCCTCGTACTACACGGGTACTCCGGGGAGCGGCAACAACGTCAACTGGGGCCGGATCAACGCGGCGGTGGACCAGGCCTTCGCGGACTCCCCCTACATCACCAGGCCGCCGATCCCGTAGCGCCCGGAGGACGCCACCATGAGAACCGCAATCGTCCGCATCGCCGTCGCCGCCGCGCTCCTCACCGGGACCGCCCGGGCCGACGAGGCCTGGATGACCACGTCGTCCTACCGGCCCGACCAGACCCTCTGGATCCTGAACTGGGAGATCGCCGGCCCCATCGGCTCCTTCGCGAACTACATCGACAGCACCAGCCTCCGCGGCTTCTCGCTGGAGGGCCGCTCCTTCGTCTCGAAGAACGTCTCCGTCGGCCTGTCGTTCTCGTGGAACCGGTTCGAGCAGTCCTTCGACAAGGTGAGCATCCCCATCACCAACGGGACGGCGACCGGGCCGGTGTACCGCTACAGCGACATGTTCGGGATCCGCGGGCTCGCCCACTACTACTTCTCCACCGGGGCGCTGCAGCCCTACGTCGGCGTCGGCATCGGCGGCGCGTGGGGCTACGCGTACCAGCAGACCGCGGACCTCTCCAACTCGCAGAGCAACTTCAACTTCATCGTGGATCCGGAGGTCGGCCTCCTGTACGTGCTCGCCAAGGGCGGCACCAACGCCGCGCTGAACGTCGCCTTCCGCTACACGTACACGACCGCGACCGTGGGCCGCGAGAAGGACGCGTCCACGCTGTCCGGCATCGTCGGGATTGCGTTCGGGTACTGAGCCCGGCAACCCGGAGCCTCGAGGTGAAACGGCTCGCCCCGGTCCACCCGGGGCGAGCCGTCGCGTCTCCCGGGGCGGCTACTTGGGCTTGGGCGGCGGGTAGTCGGCGAGGAGCTTCCGCGCGGCGTCGTCGATGCTGGCCCGGAGCGTGCTCACGTCCTGGATCGTGTCCGTCGCCGTGCCGCGCCAGAACAGCTTCTTCGTCTGCGCGTCCGAGAAGTCGAGGACCAGCGTGCCGACGCGGTAGTCGCGGACCTCGACCACGGGCGTGGCGACGTAACCGGGGCCGTAGGGGCCGTACACGTACGACCCGGAATATGCGTAGCCGTAGTTGCTCACCTCGACCTGGCGCTCCGCCCACCCCAGGGCCGTGACGATGAAGCTCGGATTCGCGTCGATGGCGACCTTCACCAGCCCCTTGGCCGCCAGCTCTCGGTCGATGGCCGAGTAGATCATCTCGCGCACCGCCGGGTTGCGCGCCGGCGCGGTCTGGTCCGGCCCGGGGGGCGTCGGGTTCCAGGCGTAGGTCTTGTAGTCGCCGAACGGCGCCTGCGGGTTGTACTCGGTGCGGACCTTCACGGTGGAGCAGCCAGCGAGAGCGGTCGCTGCGGCGAGAAGCCACCAGGTCGATCTCATCGTGTCACCTCCTCGCGCGCGGCTGGCACCGGCGCGCTTCGTCGTGGGTACGGCAGGGGAACCTGGTCCGGCACGCACCGCGGCCATTCACCACTTGGAGAGGGCGTCGCGGCAGTCGCCCGAGATCTCCGAGAGGTGTCCCCGGAGGCAGGCGACGAGGCGGCCGCCGCCCATCTCGATGCCGGTGCAGAAGGTGTTGACGTCGGCGGCGCAGGCCGCCTGGAGCTGCGAGGTCTTGAGGCGCACCGTGTTGATCGCCCCCTGGCAGCTCTGGGACAGCTCGCTCTGCTTCTGCACCAGGCAGGCCGCCACCCGGCCGTTGCCGGGCTCGACGTCGGCGCAGAGGCGGTTGGCGTCCCCCTCGCACTCCACCGCGACGTCCTCGGCCTTGTGCAGGGCGGCCGCGAGCTGCTGCTGGCACGCGGCGGTGAGCTTCGACTGGTTGGCGCGGAGGCAGCCGAGCACCTCGACGGAGCCACCCTTCCCCGGTCCGGCGAACGGAGCGGTGCGGGTCTGGTTGGCCCCGGCGCAGAGGCGCGCCGCGTCGGCGGCGCAGGCGTCCTCGGCCGTGGAGGGAGCCGTAGGGAGGAGCGCGGCGAGGGCGACGGCGGTGCGAGCGAACGCCGCGGTCCGCCCGGGAACGAACGTGCCGCTCATGCGGGTGATCCTCTCAGGCCGGGCGCCGGCCGGGAACGGGACCAAGGTCTGATCTCCTCGCCGAGGTCGAGGCGTTCCGGGGGACCCTGCCGGACCGCTCAACCGCGCCGGCCCTCAGGTGGGCTCGGGGCGCCCTTCCCCTCCCAGCGCTCGCGCGGGACGACCACGGGCTCGTCCGGCTGCAGCACGAAGTGCGGCGACATGATCTGCACCCCGGCCGCGTTGAAGGCGTCCTGGATGTGCGCGTGCAGCTCGGAGAGGACCTGGGGCCGGTCCACCGGGTCGGCCTCGAGCCGGGCCACCAGATCGTAGACGACGTAGAAGTCGGAGAGGGAGCGCTGCAGGACGAAGGGCGGCGGCTCCGCCTTGAGGCCGCGGGTCTCCCGCGCGGCCCCGAGCAAGAGCTGCTGCACCTGCCGCCAGGGCGCGTCGAAGCCGATGGTCACCTGCGTGGTGACGAGCGGGCCGGACCCACCCGACAGCCGCGTGAAGTTCCGCACCGCGCCGCCGATCACCACGGTGTTCGGGACGGTGACCTCCTCGCCGCGGAGCGTGACGATCTTGGTGGAGAGGAGCCCGACCTCGCTCACCACCCCCTCGGTCTCTCCGAGCCGGACGGTGTCGCCCACCGCCAGCGAGCGGGAGTAGATCACGGCGAGGCCGCTCATCGCCTGCGAGACGAGCCCGGTCGAGCCGAGCGAGAACATCAGGCCCACCAGCAGGCTCAGCCCCTTCACCGCCTCCGAGCTGGCGCCGGGGATGTAGGGGTACGACGTCGCCAGCGCGGAGAGCCAGACCAGCGCGGAGACGATCCGGCGCGTCGCCGGCACCGTCTCCGGGTAGAGCCCGCGGATCTTGAGGGCGCCGCTCTCCAGCCGGTCGAAGATGCCGCCCAGGAAGTGCGCGAGGAAGCGGGCCGCGGTCATGATGACCGCGACGGTGACCAGCCCGGGGATCGAGGACAGGACGGCGAGCCCGAGGGTGGTGAGGATGCCGAGCGCGCCGCCGGTGAGGGCGTCCGCCCAGGGGGCGGTGAGGGGGAACCGCCCCAGGACGAAGGTGATCCAGACGTCCACGAAGACGGCCACCACCGCCCAGAAGGCGACGAAGGAGAGGACCCGGATCGCCCCCTGGAGCAGCGGCGTCAGGTCGATCCCCCGGCGCGCGAGCCCGGCCGTCCGCCGCTCGGCGATCGCCTTCGAAGCCTTGAGGAACACCCGCCGCAGGCGCACCAGGACCCAGAGCACGGCCACGAGCGCCACCGTCGCCGCGAGGCTCTCCGCCACCGCCCGGAGCAGGCGGGGAACGGAGCGCTGCTCCCGCTCGGCCTGCAGCGCGCCCGTGAGGCGCTCCACGACCGCGCGGGCGAGCTGGTCGAGCGCCTCGCCGGCGAGCGGCTCGACGTCGCCCTCGGTGAGGAGGAACACCAGGCGGTTCCCGACCAGGACCATGAGGCCGCGCTCCGTCCCTATGGTCACCGGCTGGGTGGAGACGGGCTGCTCCGCATCCTGGTGAGAGAGCGCGCCGACCCGTTCCGCCGCGAGCCGCACCCGCTCCGCCGGATCGTTCCCGTGGATGGACCCGCGGAACTTCACGATGAAGCGGTTCGCGACCGTGAGCGTCGCAGGCTCGGCAGCCGTCTGCGGCGCGCCGGCCGGGGCGGCCGCCAGGCCGGCGGCCACCAGGATCGCGCACACGGATCCGTGCATGACTGCCAGCTTATGCGCTTCCGCGGCGAGGGGGCGGTCCTCTCCCGGGGTCGGACCTTGGTCCCGTTCCCCGGAAGGCCGCGAACGCGGTAAGCGGTACCCGGAAACGTCTGCGCGAGAAAGGGAGGCGTCATGCGGCGCATGCTGAAGACCATCGGAGCGCTCGCCCTCGCGGTCTCGGCGGGGTGCGTGAGCTCGAGCAAGTACGAGAAGAAGGCGGAGGAGGCGGCACAGAACGACACCAAGGCCCAGGAGGCGGCCGCCAAGGCGCAGGCGTGCGAGACCAAGGCCGCCGCGCTGGAGCAGCAGCTCGCGACGGCGCAGCAGCAGCTCCAGCAGGTCACCGATGCGCGCGACAAGCTCGCCGCCCAGGCGGCCGCCCTGTCCGAGCAGAAGGGCCAGCTCGAGGCCAAGAGCGCCGAGTACGAGCGGCTGGCGCGCTCGCTGCAGAAGGAGATCAAGGCGGGCCAGATCGAGATCTCGGAGCTCCAGAACAAGATGATCGTGAAGCTGCGCGACCGGATCCTCTTCCCGTCCGGGTCCGCCAAGCTGAGCGCCGAGGGGAAGAAGGCGCTCGACGAGGTCGCCGCGGTCTTCAAGGACATGAAGGGGAGGAACGTGATCGTGGGCGGCTACACCGACGACGTCCCGGTCGCGAAGAAGGGCCCCTTTTCCGACAACTGGGACCTCTCGACCGCGCGCGCCTCCTCGGTGGTCCGCTACATCGCCTCCAAGGGCGTCCCGCCGAAGATGCTCGGCGCCGCCGGCTTCTCGGAGTACCGCCCGGTCGCGCCCAACGACTCCGCCGCCAACCGGAGCCAGAACCGGCGGATCGAGATCGCCCTCGTCCCCGCGGACTGAGGGCTACGCCTTGACGCTTGATGTCGCCGGCGGCGCGTGAGCAGATCGGTTCGCTTGCGCGCCGCCCGCTCCATCGCCCTGGCGCTCGTCGCGTCGTCGGCGCTGACGGCGCCGCGTCCCGCTCGCGCCGGGGACGCGCCCGAACCCGACCGCCCGGCCCCGGCCGCGGACCCCGGGCACGCCCGCGCCGAGGGCGCGCCGGGGCCCGAGCACCGGGTCACGTCCGCCGACCTCACCGGCGACACCTGGCGCGCGGCCGGGATCACGGCCGGGGCCTTCGCGCTGACCGGCCTCGTCGCGATCCCGAAGACCACGGACTGCCGGATCTGCGAGTCCAACAAGCTCGACCAGCACGTCCGGGACGCCCTGCGCTGGAGCGACACGGCGAGCGCCCAGCACGCCTCCGACATCCTCGCCAGCGGCGTGATCCCGCTCCTCGCGGTCGGCGACGCGTGGCGTTCGACCAGCTCGCTCGGCAACGCCGCGCGGGACGCCCTGGTCGTCGCGGAGGCCGCGTCGCTCTCCTCGCTCGCGACCGGGATCGCGAAGAGCGGGTTCGCGCGCCGCCGCCCCGGCCTGCCCACCACCGGGCAGACGAGCCCCTCGGGCAACCACAGCCTGTGGTCGGGCCACTCCTCCTGGTCCTTCTCCATCGCGGTCGCGCAGGCCACGCAGGACACCATGCGCGGGGACCCGGCCGCGCCGTGGGTGTGGGCCATCGGGATGACGCTCGCGACGAGCGTCGCCTACCTCCGCGTGGCCGGCGACGCCCACTGGTTCACGGACGTGCTCGCCGGCGCGGCCATGGGCAGCGCGTTCGGCGCCGCCGTCCCGCTGCTCGAGAAGCGGCTCGTCCACGGCGTCACCATCTCGCCGGCGCCGGGCGGCGTGGCCATCCACTGGTGACGGTGTTGCCGACGAGAGACTGACCGCGCGGCTCCTCCCGTCGCCACCGCGAAGCGGCGAGCCGGGCGGCGAGCCGCCGGACCCCGCGTGGACCCATGACCGGCGCCCACCACTTCCTGCTCGCCCTGACCATCGTCCTGTGCGTGGCAGCCGTCACGACGGTGCTCTTCCGGCGGCTGCGCCAGCCCATCGTGCTCGGCTACATCCTGGCGGGGCTCCTCGTCGGGCCGCACGTCCCCGTCCCGCTGGTCGCCGATCCGGTCATCGTCCAGACGCTCTCCGAGCTGGGCGTCGTCCTGCTCATGTTCGCGCTGGGGCTCGAGTTCGACCTCCGCCAGGTCGCGCGGGTGGGGCCCACCGCCGGGGTCACCGCGGTCGTCCAGTCGAGCATCATGGTCTGGCTGGGGTTCATCGCCGGGCGCGCCTTCGGGTGGACGGTGATCGAGAGCGTCTTCGCCGGCGCCATCGTCGCCATGTCCTCCACGACCATCATCGCCAAGGCCTTCGACGACCTCCGCGTCCGCGGGCCTCTCCGCGATCTGGTGGTGGGGGTCCTCCTGGTCGAGGATCTCTTCGCGATCCTCTTCATGGCCGTCCTCACCGCGGTGGCGACGGGCGCGGGCGTCTCGCCCGGCGAGCTGGGGGCGACGCTCGGCCGGCTCGGCGCCTTCCTCGCCCTCCTCCTCGCGGCCGGCATGCTCGTCGTCCCGCGCGCGATCCGCTACGTCCGCCGCCGCGGCGGTCCCGAGGTGCTGCTGATCGCGAGCCTGGGCCTGTGCTTCGGGTTCTCGTACCTGGCGCTGGCCGCGGGGTACTCGGTGGCGCTGGGCGCGTTCCTGGCCGGATCGCTGGTGGCGGAGTCCGGCCAGGCGCACGCCGTGGAGGAGCTGGTCCGGCCGATCCGCGATCTCTTCGCCGCCGTCTTCTTCGTGTCGGTCGGCATGCTCATCGACCCGGCGCTGGTGGCCCGACACTGGGGGGCGATCGCCGCGTTCTTCGCGCTGGTGGTGGTCGGCAAGTCCGCGGCGGTGGGACTGGGCGCGTTCCTCACCGGAAACGGCGTCCGGACCTCCGTCCAGACCGGCATGAGCCTCGCCCAGATCGGCGAGTTCTCGTTCATCCTGGCCTCGCTCGGGGCCTCGCTCGGCGCCACGCGCGAGTTCCTCTACCCGGTCGCGGTCGCGGTCTCGGCGGCGACGACGCTCACCACCCCGTGGCTCATCGGGGCCTCGGGGCCGGCGGCGTCCTGGATCGACCGCCGGCTCCCGCCGCGGATCCAGACGGTGGTGTCGCTGTACGGAAGCTGGATCGAGCAGCTCCGTTCCTCCCCGGCGCGGGCCACGCTGGGCGCGCGGGTCCGCCGGATCGTCCGCGCGCTGCTCGTAGACCTGGCCGCGGTCTCGGCGATCGTCATCGGTGCGTCCGTCGCGGTTGCGCCGGCGGCGAGCCGGATCGCCGGCGCCCTGCGGATCGGGGCGCGTCCGGCGCGGCTGATCCTGCTGGCGGCGGCCGCCGCCGTCGCCGTCCCCTTTTGCGTGGGCCTCGTCCGGAACGCGCGCGCCCTCGGCGTGGCCGTCGCCGCCGCCGCCCTGCCGTCCGGCGATCCGGGCCGGCCGGACCTCGCGGCCGCTCCGCGCCGCGCGCTCGTCGCGATCGTGCAGCTGGGCGCCACGGTGCTGGTGCTCCTGCCCGTCGCGGCGCTGACGCAGCCGTTCCTCCCCGGCGCACCCGCCGCGGGCGTGATCGCGGTGGCGGTCGCCGTGCTCGGCGTCGCGTTCTGGCGGAGCGCCGCGAACCTGCAGGGCCACGTCCGCGCCGGAGCGCAGGTCATCGTCGAGGCGCTCGCGCGGCAGGCGGCCTCGGGCCACTCCGCCCCGGGCTTCGACGCGCTCAGCGGGTTCCGGGCCATGTTCCCGGGGCTCGGCGAGCCCGTCGCGGCGCGGCTGCGCTCCACGAGCTCCGCCGCGGGCCGGTCGCTCTCCGAGCTGGGGGTGCGCGGGAAGACCGGCGCGTCCGTCCTCGCCATCTCCCGCGGCGACGGATCGGTGATCGTCCCCGCCGCGAGCGAGCGGCTCCGGGACGGGGACGTCCTCGCGCTCTCGGGAACGCACGAGGCGATCGCGTCGGCGCTGGAGCTCCTCGGCGCGGACGCGGCGACGGAGCCCGGGGCCGCTCCGCCCGGCTAGAGGCACCGTTCGGTTCCCGTGCGTGGGCCGGTGCGATTCATGCACCCACGGTGGCTGGCCGGTGGTCCGCAGCGACCATCGGCTCAACCACCATGGTACCGCGGTCCAACGACGAGACACTTCCGCCCGGTGGGCTCCTGTGGCCGGCCCATCGGCCGCGGCCGGAGACGCTCGCCGGCGACGCGCACCTGCCGGTGCGCCGCGCGATCGTTTTCGCCATGCAGGTCGCGGGCATCGTGGTGATCGCAGCGGGGCTCACGGCGCTGACCCTCGTCGCGGTCTGGGGGATCGACCTGCTCGCCCGGTGAAGCTGCTTACCGCGCGAGCGCAATCTCTTCGGGCCGGCCGGCCCGCCGCACGTCACGACGTCCTGGTCGCCGGCGCGCCCTTCCCCGGCCGTCTTGCAACGACGAGCGACCCGCCGAACGTTTCGTGTCAACCGGCGCGACGTCTTGATGCGGCCACCGCGAGCTCCTGGGCCCCTCCACCGCCCTCCGGATCTCCGGCAGCTTCTCCCTCGCCGCGGCCGCGCCGGCGGCGATGGCGCGGTCCTTCGCCCCGAAGTCGAGCAGGTCCACGTCGCCGACGGCCGGCGCCACGAGGACGTCCGCCGCGCGGGCGGCCTCCTCCACGCCCTCGTGCGTCATGATGATGACCGCGCGCATCACCACCTCGACGAAGCTCGAGGGCTTCGCCTTCCCGCTCAGCGCCGTCACGTCCACCGCGATGACCACGTCCGCGCCGCGAGCGCGCGCCACCTTCACCGGCAGGTTCGCGACGACGCCACCGTCCACCAGCAGCCGCTGACCGAGCTGCACCGGCTCGAACACCCCGGGGACGGCGCTCGAGGCGCGGACCGCGGTCGCGACCTCCCCGCGGTCGAGCACGACCACGCTGCCGTCGTCGAGGTCGGTGGCGACCGCCGCATAGGGGATGGCGAGCTCCTCGATCCGCTGCGAGCGCAGGTGGTCCCGCACCCACCGCTCCAGGCGCGCGCCCCGCGCCAGGCCCGTCCCGAACAGCGCGGGCGCGAGCGAGAAGTCGAAGAAGGCGTCGCGGTCGAGATCGCGCGACAGGCGCTCCAGCTCCGGGGCACCGTAGCCGTCCGCGTACAGCGCGCCGACCAGGCTGCCCGCGCTGGTGCCGACGATCAGGTCCACCGGGATCCCGGCGTCCTCGAGCACGTGCAGCACGCCCACGTGGGCGAACCCCCGCGCCGCTCCGCCGCCCAGCACCAGCGCGACCCGGGGCCGGGCGGCGTCCCGGGACGTCTGCGGGAGGCTCCGGGGCGGGAGCGTCGGAACGGAGCGGCAGGCGGTCAGCGCGGCCGCGAGCGCGAGCGCGGCCGGGAGTCGCGAGGCGTGCACCATGGCGGGATGATACCGCGCGTCGATTTCCTTGGAGACGCGCCCGCCGGCAGCTACCACCCGGGGGTGCCACGGCTGCGCCGGATGCGTCGAGCTCTCGCCCTGGCGACGGCCATCCTCCTCGGAGTCCTCGCCATGGGCGCTGCCTCGACCCGCTGGTTCTCCACCTTCGGAGGAACGCTCCGGGGCGCTCGCCTGGAGCGCGCCCGCCGCTCGCCGCAGTTCGCCGGTGGGAAGTTCGTCAACTCCGTGCCGACCCGGATGCTGATGCCGGGGACCACCTGGGAGGTGATCCGGCACCAGCTCTTCGGCGGGGAGCAGCGGGTTCCACCCCGGCCCGTCCCGGTGGTGGAGCGCGGCACCGCCGACTACGCGACGCCACCCGCCTCCGGCCTGCGCGTCACCTGGATCGGCCACGCCTCGGCGCTGGTGGAGATCGACGGGCGCCGGCTCCTCACCGATCCGATCTGGAGCGCGCGCGCCTCGCCGTCCTCGTGGGTCGGGCCGAAGCGGTTCCACCCGCCGCCGCTCCCCCTCGAGGCGCTGCCGCCCGTGGACGTGGTCATCGTCTCGCACGATCACTTCGACCACCTGGACATGGCCACGGTGCAGGCCCTGGCCGCGCGCGGGACCCGCTTCGCCGTGCCGCTCGGCGTCGGCGCGCACCTCGAGGCCTGGTCGGTCCCGCCGGCGCAGGTCACCGAGCTCGACTGGAACGAATCGGTGGCGGTGGGCGATCTGGAGGTCACCGCCACGCCGGCGCGCCACTACTCCGGCCGGAACCCGCTGCGCCGGGACGCCACCCTCTGGTCGTCCTGGGTGGTGAAGGGGCCGCGCCATCGCCTCTTCTTCAGCGGCGACAGCGGCTACTTCGACGCCTTCAAGGCCATCGGGGCCGCGCACGGCCCGTTCGACCTCACCCTCATCAAGATCGGCGCCTGCGACCGGACCTGGCAGGACATCCACATGTCGCCCGAGGAGGCGGTCCGGGCGCACGTCGATCTCGGCGGGAAGCTCATGCTCCCCGTGCACTGGGGCACCTTCAACCTGGCCTTTCACGCCTGGAACGCGCCCGCGGACGAGGCGCTGGCCGCCGCCGAGGCGCTGCACGTGGCCATCGCGATCCCGCAGCCGGGCGAGTGGTTCGAGCCCTCCGCGCCGCCGGCTCCGACGAGGTGGTGGCGCTGAGCCGGTCGGCGCCGCCCCTGGAGGAAACCCGGTGAGAAGGGGGGCGGTCCGGCGGGGTCCGAGGAATTCGGAACCCGCGTGTCCCGAGTCGACCCGGGGGATCTCGTCAGACCGCCGAATGCGGGATGGATTACCCGCCTGGACCAGGCACGGCGCGAGGTGGTGGCTACGCTTGCTGGCGCTCGGTCGTCGGGGCGTGGAGCCTCGCACAGGAGACGCGGACATGAAGACGATGAACGGAGTCATGCAGGTCGCGCTGATCGCTGCGGTGGTGACGGCTTGCGGGCAGGACACCTCGGACCAGTCCGCCTCGCGCACCGAGGCCGCGACGGCAGCCTCCTTCACCGGGAGCCTCACGGCCTCCGCGACCACGGTCGCGGTGGGGACGCCCTTCACCGTCACCGAGACAGCCACCAACCTCACCGCGGCCCAGGTCGGGCCCATCATCGTGGGCATCCGGCGGCTCGGCTTCAACGTGGTGGCGGCCCAGAAGCCGCGCACCGGGATCTGCCGCGTGGCCGGGTCGGCGACCTGCAACTTCCTGGAGCTCGCGCCCGGGGAGACCCAGTCCTACACGCTCACCCTGGTCCCCACCGCGGCCGGGACCTTCCAGATCCAGGGGTGGACCACGTCGTCGTACGTCGCCGGCGGGTTCTCCGGCAGCGTCATCATCACCGTCCACTAGAGCGCATCGGATTCGTTCTAGCCCAGCCGGCGCGCGGGCCGGCCGCGCCGCGCGTCCTGGGCCAGGATGCGCCACACGTCGGCGACGACCGAGGGGACCGCCTCCTCCGCGGCGGGCGAGTCCACCACCACGAGGTCACGGAGCGTGACGGGCGACCGTCGCGGTGCGCGCCCGCCCCGGGCGCGCCGCAGCGCGCCCATCGCGCGCAGCAGGAGCCGGCGATCCGAGGCGTGGTCGAGCCGCCCCAGCGCCTCGCGGCGCGACACCCACGCGACCTCGTCTACCTCGCCGCCGTCCACGCCGCGTTCGCGCACCACGCGCGCATGCCAGTAGAGGACGAGCTTGGGCTCGGGGCGGTCCACGAACAGCTTCGCGCCCGCGAATCGCTCCAGCCGCACCTCGCAGCCGGTCTCCTCCTCGATCTCGCGGCGGGCGGCGTCCTGCCAGCGCTCCCCGCCTTCGAGCCGGCCCTTGGGGAGGCTCCAGTCGTCGCGCCGGCGCCGGTGCACGAGCGCGATGCGGGGACCCGCCGGCGTGTCCCGCCACACGATCCCTCCCGCCACCCGGACCAGCCTCATGGCCTCGATTGTCCTGCAGGATCGGGCCGCGCGCCACCCGACGAACGGCCCGCGAGTGGAAATTTGCGTTTTCGTCACCGGCGCGGCACGTGGCCGGCGCTCGCCGGCGTGCCGTCACCGGAACGTCACCTCGGCGCGCCGCGCCGGCGCTAGGCTCTCCCGGCCACCGGTCGCGGGGCAGGGTCGAGCGAGGTGATCGCAACTCCCGACATGATGAACGAGCTCGGCGAGCGGGCCCTCCTGCTTCCCGAGGCCGTGAACCGCGCGCTCTCGGCGCACGAGCGCGCCGAGTACTGCCTGGCGCTGCTCGACGCTGCGCTGCGTCACGCCCGCGATCCCGCGGCGGCGGCGCCGGACCTGCGCGCCCGCCGCGAGGCGGTGGGGCTCGAGGATCCGACCCTGGACGACGTGGTGCCGGGAGCCCGGGAGGACGGCGCGGCCCTGCACGTTCCCGAGGCCTCGCGCGTGCACCGCATGCTGGTCGAGTGCCTCGACGACATGATCGCGCCGCTGGCGATGGCGGCGGCGGACGGCGCCTCCGGCGCGGTCCGGTTCCGCGATCGCCTCCACGCGGTGCTCGACGGCCTGCCCCCGATCGATCGGGACCGGGTACCGTCCGGATACCTGGCGTCCCTCCACCCGAACGGCGGCGACGGCCTCCGCCGCCTGGTCACGGACCTGCACGGCGAGCTGGACCGCGTCCAGGAGGTCCTGGCGCGCGACCAGCTGGCCGGCGCCGTCGTGTACGGGCTCGACGCGACGGACCGCGACCTCGTCCAGGCGTTCATGGACGGCGTGAACCGCACCGCGCCGCTCAAGTTCGACCACCCTGGCCTCGGGACGACCGCGGTGCGCGCGGGGCCCGCCCTGCTCGTGCGAAACGAGATCGGCGGCGCCGAGGCGCACGTCCTGGTGCTGCGCGTCGTCGGCCTCTCCTGCTCGCTCGAGCTCGCCGACCCGCACCTCCAGCGGGCGCGCTTCTTCCAGACGCTGCTCGCGCCCTTCGGCGTGGAGTGGTCGGAGGTGCGCTCGCGCGAGCCGGCGACGCGGGACGGCGGCGAGGCGCTGTACCGCTGCGCCGGGCAGATCATCGCCCGGGATCGCGGCGAGCTGGAGCGCTTCCTGACGCTGGCGGGATCGCGGGTGGTCTTCCTCATCGACTGGAACCGCGCCCGCAAACGCCTGCGGAACTTCGTGGACGGCCCGGCCTGCGTCGCCATCCTGCGCTGGGCGGCCGACCAGAACTGGGGGCACCGGGCCTTCCTGCAGCTGGGCGGGGAGCGGCTGGTGTTCGAGGCCATGGAGCACGCCTCTCCCGTGCCGCTGCGCTACGGGCAGCGGCTCGACGAGGTGCTGGGGCGCGACTCGGCCGTGGAGTTCCTCGAGTTCGTCCTGCGGGTCGCCGCGGAGGGGCTCCTGGCGCGGCGCAGCGAGCGGTTCGTCCGGGACGAGATCCGGGCGGAGCTGGCGGGGCGCTTCGAGACCCTGGAGCACGGGGTGCTGGCCCTGGCCGCCGACCACGCCCGCGTCGCGGTCCAGCTCGCGGCGGTGGCCTGCGCCGAGATCCGCCGCACCGACGGCGACGCCGAGGCCCGCCGCCGCGCCGCGGCGACCGCCGCCGAGTGGGAGCGGCGCGCGGACGCGATCGTGGCGCGGGTGCGCGGCCTGTCCCGGCACTCCGCGTCCCCCCAGGCGCTGGCGCACCTCCTCTCCGACGCCGACGACGCCGTGGACGCCCTGGAGGAGGCGGTCTTCCTGCTCACGCTCACGCCCCCGGGCGACGCCGCCCCGCGCGTGCGGGAGCCCCTGCTCCGCCTCGCCGTCCAGGCCACCTCCGCGACGGAGGAGTGGGTGCGCTGCCTGGAGAGCGCCGCCCGCGCCCGGCGGCACCGGACCCGCGACGACCTGCAGGAGTTCCTGGAGGCGGTCGAGCGCGTCTCCAACGTCGAGCACCGTGCCGACGAGGCGGAGCGCGCCCTGGCGGTCGCGCTCTTCGAGGCCCCGCTCGACGCCCGCGTCCTGACCCTGGGCACGCGGCTGGGCGACACGCTGGAGGGCGCAGTGGACGCGCTCGCGCGCTGCACGCTCTCGCTGCGGGACCACGTGCTCGGGGAGGCGTCGGCGGGCTGAAGGCCCCGGGGCCGCCCCCGCGCACCCCGCCGCGCGCGGGACGTCGCGCCCGCCCGGCGTGACCGGCTACGGCGGCGCCGTGGCCAGGCCATTCCGGCCGGCGCGGGACGCCGCGACCGGCGCGGGTCGGGCGAGGACCAGCCGCTCCGCGAGGAGCTCGATGCGGCCGCCGGCGAGCTGGCGGATCTGCTCCGGCGAGTGGCGCTGCTTGAGCTGCGGCAGCTCCGCGATCGGCTCCCACCCGGCGGGAATCGGCTCGCCCACCTCGAGGAGGAGCGCCGCGTGGCCGGCGCCGGGAGGCGGAGGCGGGCATCGCTCGGGACCGTGCGGACACGGGTAGCCGCGGACGTCCGCGCCGGGCGCGACGAACCGGTACAGCTCCTCCGCGTGCAGGAAGCGGTCGGGGAACAGCACCGGGCGCCCGCGGATCTCGCCCAGCGCGGCCTCGGGGAACGCGGCCGCGAACGGGGCGAGGAACCCGGCGACGGCGAGGAGGGCCGCGACCGCGAGGTGCGGGAGCGCAGCCCGGCCGAGCTCGACCCGGACGGCGCCGGCCGCCGCCACGGCGGCGATGGCCACCGGCGCGATCCACGCGCCCGCGCCGAACATCCCGGGCCCGAGGGCGACCTCCAGGCGGTCCTCCAGCACCGGGACGAGCGCGGCCGCGGCCGCGAGCGCCGCGAGGGGAACGCGGAATGCGAGGGCGGGCAGCGCGTGCCACCGCACGGCCACCAGGACCGCGAGGGCAGCGCAGGTGGGGAGGAGGTAGTTCTCCTGGCGCTGGGAGGGCACCGAGTAGACCGCCAGGAAGGCGAGGGTCCAGAGCCAGAGGTCCTGCTCGAGCTCGGAGAGGATCCGGCGGCGCTTCCACAGATCGACCAGGAGCGCCACCACCAGCGGGGCGTACAGGCCGGCGTTCGCGACGTCGCCGAGCCAGATGCGCCAGATGGGCCACGGCCCCGAGACGAGCCCCGCGAGGTAGCCGGCCGCCTTCAGCTTGCTCGCGTTCTCGCCCACGACGAACTGCGACAGGACCAGGTCCGGCCGTGGGTCCAGCAGCGGCCAGAGGGCGAACAGCGCCAGCCCGATCGCGGGCGCCAGCACCAGGAACGCTCCGTGGCGCGCCGCGAGGTCGCGCACGCGCCATCGCTCGCGGCGAAGCAGGACGAGCGCGAGGCCCAGCGTCGCCGGGAGGAGGAGGAAGAACGACTTGAAGAGCGCGGCCACGCCGAGGGAGAGGCCGCACGCCAGCGCCAGCGCCACGCCGGATCGCCGGCGCGCGACGACCAGCGCCAGGGGCAGGAAGAGGAAGAGCGTCTCTCCGGCATTGGTCAGGAAGGGCCTTCCCTGCTGGATGGTGGAGCGGAACCCGAGGAAGACCAGGCCGGCGACGAGCGCGGCCGACCCCGAACCGGTCGCGCGCCGCGTCAGCCAGGCCACCACCCCGGCCGTCGCGAACGTGAGGAGCACGACCGGGAGGCGCAGCCGGAAGAGTTCCCAGTCCCGGGCCCACCGCGTCGAGGCGATGCCCTGCCAGAACAGCAGCGGCGGCTTGGTGTCGGTGATCCCCGCGTCGGAGCGCAGCGGGAGGAGCGACCCCGCCTCCGCCGTCCGCCGGGTGATCTGGAGGTAGAAGGGCTCGTCGCCGATGCTCGGGATGCACCGGTTGCCGAGCCCGACGACGTAGGACGCGACCGCGAGCAGCACGGCAGCCAGCGCGCCCGCGCGGGCGAGCGCCTTCGGGCGGCTTCCGGCGGGCGGCACGGGCGGATGTTGCCGAGGTTTCGCGCCGGCCGGGCGACGAGCGCGTGACGACTCCGGGGCGAGCCACGCCGGCAACCGTTGCGAAGCCGTCGCGGAGACGCCGCGCGAGGTCGGCAAGATCGGCCGCCATGCTCACCGCACGCATGATCGCAGTCGCAGCCCTCCCCATCGCGGCCGCGGCCGGACTGGCGGGCGAGCAAGCCCGGCAGGCGCCGTCGCGCTTCGACGGCATCCGCTTCTCGCTGGAGCTGCCCGCCGCGTGGTCCCGCACGCTTCATCTCGGCTGCGCCCGCGAGACGCCGCCCGGAGGAGACGAGTGCTGGGAGGTGGCGCACTTCGCCGGTCCGGGCGGGGGCTGGCTGCGGGTGGTGGCCGACGGCCCGGCGGAGGACGCGGCGGCACAGGCGTTCGCGACGGCCGCGGTCTCGAGCTCCGGCGCGTTGCTCGCGGCTCCGCCGCTCGAGCCGGTGCGCTGGATCTCGTACTCGGCCCGCCGCGACGGTCGGACCTGGCTCCTGGTGGCGGGATCGAGCGGCGACGAGGCGCTCGACCCCGCGACGGTGTCCGAGCTGCTGGCGGGCTTCCGGGCGAGATAGCGGCGCCGACCTGGAGCCGTGATGTTCGCGGCGCTCGCCGCGCCCCGGGCCGTTCCGCGTCCCGATCGACGGCGTCCGGCTCGACGAGTGACGCTCGGCAGACCATGCCGGGGCGCAAGCGCCCGCTGACGGATCCCCCGGCGGGCGGCGCCGCCGCCATGGATTCACCGATTCAACACGGAAGCGTTGCCGGCGGCCTCGCCAAGTGACTGGCCTCCTCCAGCCACGAGGCTTCCATGCTCCTCCGCAGCAGCCGTGCCGCGCTCCTCCTCGCCGCAACCCTCCTCGCCGGCCCCGCCCTCGCCGACCCGACCCCCGGCGTAACCAGCGCCAACCCGAAGTCGCCCGGGCTCGTCCAGCCGAACGTGCTCGTCACCGGGCTCGCCGAGGTACCGGTGGCGCAAGGCGCCACACGGCTCGAGAACCCGGCCACCGTCACCGTGGGCGGCGGCGCGACGGCGACCATCTCCAGCTACGGCTACTGGGCCAACGGTCCGCAGGTCCCGCTGCCGGCGGCTCCTGGCGTCGAGGCCTCCAAGACCGAGCCGGACAAGAACACCTACCTGGTGCTGCGCGGACTGCGCGGCGCAGACCCGGCCTACGACTACGGCACGCACTTCCTCTTCCAGGGGCACGAGACGGGCGTCGCAGGCCGCGGCTACGTCACGCGCATCAACCTCGACGCCGACGGAGATCACCGCGTCACGCTGATCGCCACGCAGGAGCGGAACGGCGCGCCGCTGCCGACCTTCGACGGCTCGACCTGGAACCCCTTCGCCCGGCGGCTGCTGCTCTCCTGCGAGAACGGGACGAGCGGCGGCATCTGGCAGGCGACCCTCGACGTCCCGGCGGTGGTGGAGAACCTGCACGGCTCCTTCGGCCGGGGCGGCTACGAGGGGATCCAGGTGGACTCGCACGGCGACGTCTGGGTGGTCGAGGACGTGGGCGGCCCGAACGGCGCGGTGAACGACCATGCCCGCCAGCCCAACAGCTTCGTCTACCGGTTCGTGCCCGAGCGGGCGGCCGACCTCACCTCCGGCAAGCTCCAGGTGCTCCAGGTCCGCTCGCGCCGCACCGGCCAGCCCATCGTCTTCCACGCCGGCCAGGCCGACGCCGACATCCTCTCCGGCGACGTGAGGGACCTGCACACCTACGGTCTCACCTTCGACACCGCCTGGGTCACCCTCCACGACACCGCGGTGGACGGCACCGCCTCCTTCGACGCCAACGCGCTCGCCAAGGCCAGGGGCGGCACGCCCTTCAAGCGCCCCGAGAACGGCCAGTTCCGGCCGGGCAACGGCTTCCGCGAGTTCTTCTTCGACGCCACCGGCGACACCGACCTCCGCACCCAGGCCGGCTCCGCCTTCGGCGGCTTCGGCGCGATCTTCAGGCTGGCGCAGGCCTCGCCCTCGGCGAGCACCGGCCACCTCTCCCTCTTCTACCTCGGCGATCCGGTCCACGCGGGCTTCGACAACGTCGGCTTCTGGGACGAGAACCGGGTGGTCTTCGTCGAGGACGCCGGCGACACGCTTCACGCACAGCGCAACGCGCTCGACTCGGCCTGGCTGTTCGACGTCCGGGTGGACTACGCCAGCCCGTCGCGGCAGCCGCTCCGCCTCCTGGCCCAGGGGCGCGATGCATCGGCGACCATCGACTCCGCCCTGGGCGGGACGCCTGGCTTCCAGAACGAGGGGGACAACGAGATCACCGGCTTCCATGTCTCGAGCGGGGACCCCGGCGCGAGCGGGCTCCTGGGCGCAGGCATCCCCCAGCCGTTCCGCGACGGCTGGCGCGTCTTCTACACCCAGCAGCACGGCGACAACGTCACCTGGGAGATCGTTCCCGCCCCGGGCTTCCCGCCGGACGGCCTCGAGTAGACCGGCCGCGGCGCAAACGCTCGTTTCGATCTCGCGCTCCCCACCCGGGCGCCGCCGTGGAGCGGCCGGACAGGCCGTTCCCGGCGGCTGGCGACTTCGCCGCCGAGCCGTGCGGCGTCGCCGCCGTGCCGTCACCCACAAGTCACCTCGCCGTTACGGTCGGTTTCGCGCTCATGACGCATAGATGCCCACACCACTTTCCCGAGCCGTATGCCGTGGGCGCGCGGGCGCCCCCGACGTCCGACGGCTGGGTCTCGCGCTCTGCGCGCCGGAGGTTGGAGATGCCTGCACACCGGATCCTCGCGATGCCGTTCGTCTTCGCGGCGGCGATCGCCGCCTCGTCCTGCTCCGAGAAGACGCCTCCCTCCGCCGGTACCTCCGCCGCTCCCGCGCCCTCGCAAGGCGGGACGGTGCGCATCCAGGGGGCGGGAGCGAGCTTCCCGGCGCCGCTGTACTCGAAGTGGTTCAAGAGCTACAGCGGGTCGCACGAGAACGTGCAGGTGGACTACCAGTCCGTCGGCAGCGGCAGCGGGGTGAAGAGCTTCATCGACAAGACGGTGGACTTCGGCGCCAGCGACGCGGCCATGTCGCCGGAGGAGATCCAGCGCGTGGACGTCGGGGTGCAGCTCCTGCCCATGACGGCCGGCTCGATCGTCCTCGCCTACAACGTGCCCGGGGTGAAGGAGCTGAAGCTCTCTCGCGCGGCGTACACCGGCATCTTCCTCGGCAAGGTGAAGCGCTGGAACGATCCCGCCATCGCGAAGGCGAACCCGGGCGTCAAGCTGCCCGACTCGCCAATCAACGTGGTCGTGCGCGCGGACAGCAGCGGCACCACCTACGTCTTCACCAAGCACCTCAGTGCCGTCAGCCCCGAGTTCGCGAAGAACCCGGGCAACGACAAGATGCCGAACTGGCCGGTCGGCACGCGGTCGAAGGGCAACGAGGGCGTCACCGCCAGCCTCATGATGACGCCGGGCTCCATCGGCTACGTCGAGTACGGCTACGCGAAGAGCCAGAACCTGCCGACGGCGATCCTCGAGAACAGGTCGGGCGCGTTCGTGGCCGCCACCCCCGCCTCCGGGCAGGCGGCCCTCGCCTCGGCGCAACTGCCCGACGACCTGATCGCGTGGGCCTCGGACCCGGAGGGCAAGGACGCCTACCCCATCGTCACCTACACGTGGGTGATGCTCTACAAGAAGTACCCGGACCGGGCGAAGGTCGCGGCCATCCAGGACCTCTTCCGCTTCGCGCTCGGCGACGGTCAGAAGGAAGCCGAGGCGCTGGGGTACATCCCCCTCCCGCAGAACGTGGTCGAGCGCGACCTGGCCGCCCTCCAGCGCGTGGCGTCGGCGGAGAACGTGACGTCGCGGTGATCCAGGCCCGTCGAGGCTCGGGAAGCGACCCGGTGCCGCGAGGTGGGACGGTGAGCCACGAGACGCCGATCGCGCGCCCACCGTCGCGAGGCCAGCTCCTCGCCGACGCGGCGTTCCGGCGCCTGAGCCAGCTCTCGGCCGCCCTCGTCCTCGCCGTCGTCGCCTTCATCGTCCTGCGCATCGCCTTCGCGGCGGCGCCCGCCGTGCGGGAGCACGGACTCGACTTCCTCACCGGGCGCGTCTGGGATCCCAACAAGGGGCGGTACGCCATCCTCCCGGAGATCTGGGGGACGCTCTACACGTCCGCGCTGGCGCTCGTCCTCGGCACCGCGTTCGGCGGGGCCGTCGCGATCTTCCTGTCGGAGGGCTTCCTGGCGCAGGCGACGTACCGGGTGCTGCGGGCGTCGGGGCTCGCGCTTCGCCCCGGGTGGAGCAAGCTCCCGGACCTGCTCGAGGTGACGCTCAAGAACCTCGTCAGCCTCCTCGCCGCGATCCCGAGCGTCGTCTACGGGCTGTGGGGGCTGTTCGTGGTCATCCCCCTGGTCCGCCCGGCCTGCAACTGGCTTCACTTGAAGATGGGCTGGCTCCCCCTGTTCGGGACGGACCTCTCCGGCCCCGGCGTGCTGCCCGCCGTGATCGTCCTCGCGATCATGATCCTTCCCACCATCACGGCGATCAGCACCGATGCCCTGCTCGCCGTCCCCTCGAAGCTCCGGATGGCCGCCTACGGGCTCGGCGCCACGCGCTGGGAGACGGTCCTGGGCGTCATCGTCCCGACCGCGTCGCGTGGGATCTTCGGCGGCGTGGTGCTGGCCTTCGGCCGGGCGCTCGGCGAGACGATGGCGCTCGCGATGCTGGTCGGCAACGCCAACCAGATCAGCGTCTCCCTCTTCTCGCCGGCGAACACGCTCGCGGCGCTCCTCGCGAACGCCTTCCCGGAGGCGGGGCCCAGGCAGGTCGGCGTCCTCATGTACGCGGCCCTCGTCCTGCTCGGCATCACGCTGGCGGTGAACGTGATCGGCTCGATCCTGCTGCAGCGGGCATCCGCGGCCGTGGAGGGAGCGCGCTGATGGACGCGATCACCTCCGTGCCCGGCTCCGCCCCGCAGGGCCCCTTCGCCGGCGTGGACCTGGACGGGCTGGAGCGCTCCCTGCGGCGCCCCCGGACGCTCATGGGCGTGCTCCTCAGCGGCCTGGTCAGCGCCATGACGCTCCTGGCCCTCGTCCCGCTCTTCTCCGTCCTCTTCATGCTGGCGTGGCGCGGAGGGAAGAAGCTCAGCCTCTCGCTGTTCACGCAGCTCCCGCCGGCGCCGCTCGAGGCGGGCGGCGGCTTCGGGAACGCCATCGTGGGGACGCTGTTCATGGTCGGGATCGCGACGGTGATCAGCGTGCCCGTGGGAATCCTGAGCGCCACCCACCTCGCGCAGGCCGGCCGGGAGAGCCGGCTCGCCGCCGCGGTGCGGTTCGCGGGGAAGGTCCTCACCGGCTTCCCGTCGATCCTCGCCGGCGTCTTCGCCTACGGCGCGGTGGTGCTGGTGACCGGCACCTTCTCCCCCGTCGCCGGGGGCGTCGCGCTCTCCATCCTGATGCTGCCCACGGTGATGCTGACCGCCGAGGACGCGATCCGCGCGGTGCCCGCCAGGATGAAGGAGGCGGCGATCGGGATGGGCGCGACCCCCACCCAGACCACCTGGATGGTGCTCCTCCCCACCGCGCTGCCGGGCATCCTCACCGGCGTGATGCTGGCCGTGGCGCGCGCCGCCGGCGAGACGGCGCCGCTCATCTTCACCGCCCTCTTCAGCAACTACTGGATCCTGTCGCACGGCCGCCTGAACCTGATGCAGCCCACCGCGTCGCTGGCCGTGCTCATCTACAACTTCGCCGGCATGCCGTTCGAGAACCAGGTCGAGCTGGCCTGGGCCGCAGCGCTCGTGCTCGTCCTGCTGGTGCTCGCCGCCAACCTCGCCGGCCAGGGCCTCTCGCGCCGGCAGATCACGTCGTGAGGGCGCCCATGCGCAATTCCCACCCAGGTCACAACGGAAACGGCTCGGCGAACGGCGGCGCGGCCACGAGGGCAGCGGACGTCGTCATCGACTGCAACATCCGCGAGCTCTACTACGGCGAGTTCATGGCGGTGCGGGACACCGTCATCCCCGTGAAGCGGAACACCATCACCGCGTTCATCGGGCCCTCCGGCTGCGGGAAGAGCACGGTGCTCCGCTGCCTCAACCGCATGAACGACCTGGTGCGCGGCTTCCGCTTCGAGGGCCAGGTGCTCTTCCGGGGAAAGGACATCTACGCCCGGTCCATCGACCCGGTGGCGGTGCGCCGGTACATCGGGATGGTGTTCCAGCAGCCCAATCCCTTCGCCACCAGCATCTTCAACAACGTGGCGTTCGGGTTGCGCCTCAACCGGTACAAGGGGAGCGTCGCGGAGCGCGTGGAGAAGGCCCTCCGCGGCGCGGTGCTCTGGGACGAGGTGAAGGACAAGCTCGACGCCAGCGGGCTCTCGCTCTCCGGCGGCCAGCAGCAGCGGCTCTGCATCGCCCGCGCGATCGCCACCGAGCCCGAGGTCCTGCTCATGGACGAGCCCTGCTCCGCGCTCGACCCCATCGCCACGCGCAAGATCGAGGAGCTGATGCTCGAGCTCAAGACCCGGTACACCATCGCCATCGTGACGCACAACCTGCAGCAGGCGATGCGAGTCGCCGACCAGACTGGTTTCCTCTACGTGGACACGAAGCAGGGAGGCCGGACCGGATACCTGGTCGAGTTCGGCCCGTCGAAGGAGCTCTTCGAGGCGCCCCGCGAGCAGCACACCAAGGAGTACATCAGCGGGGAGTTCAGCTAGCAGCGGGGGGTCCGGGGCAGGCAGCCTCACCGAGGGTCCTCCGACGAGGCCACCCGCGGCTCCTGGCGCCGCTCACGGGTCATCCCGCCGTGGACCGCCGCACCTCGCCCGGGGGCGGCCCGGGGCGGCGAGCCCACTTCTTCACCACCTCGTTGCCAACCCGTTCCGGCGAGCGCCGCGGGGCGGGCGTACCACGGTTGGCACCGAAGCCTCGAGTGAACCGCTCCGGTGCCGTCCGCGCCGGCGCACGACCAGGGGAACGAGAGATGGCGCCTTCCTTCGCGAGCCCGGGTGCCCTTCGCCGTGGAGCGGCCCTGGCCCTCTCCCTCGCCGCGCTTGCGCGGCCGGCGCGCGCGGCGGACGAGCCTTCCTTCAAGAGCGAGGCAGAGCCCTCCCGCGTCACGCGCCAGGAGCGTCCCTTCGCGTTCGCAGTCGACCCCTCGACGCCGAGCGCGGGTGTCTGGAGCGCGGGGTACGCCTTCGGCCTCGGTTCCGGGGTGGCCGCGGATCGGCCACTGCCGGTGAACATGGCCAGCGCCTCGGGCAGCTCGACCTTCTCGGTGGCGGTCGGCGCCACCGACCGGCTGGCCCCGTTCCTGAGCGCGACGCTGGCCGACGCCGGGACCTCGAGCCCCACCAGGAGCTACGCGGCCGGCCTGACCTGGCAGGTGACCCATCCGGCCGCCCCCCTGCGCCTGACTGTCACGGCCGGCGGGATGCACGAGGGCGAGAGCGGCGCCAACGGCGCGACCGCGCTCGTGGCCGCCAGCCTCGAAGAGGGGCCGCTGCGGTTCGTCGCCAACGTCCGGGCCGACAAGGTGTTCGCCGCCGGACGCGACAGCGTCGACTACCTGGTGGTGCTGGGGACCGCCTGGCGCCTCGGCACGGCGTTCCGGCTCGGCGCCGAGTACGTCGGCCAGGACCTCGAGGAGACCTTCGCCGACGAGGCCGAGGGGGGAGCCCGACACGCCCTCGGGCCGACCCTGTCCCTGGACCTCGACGGCGGGCGCTACCAGGTGGCCGTGGGCAGTGGATTCGGCCTCACCGCCCGCTCGCCCCGCGCGGTGGCCCGGGGGACGGTCGCGGTCAACTTCTGAGCGGCCCCACCTCGCTCAAACGGAGACCCAGGCTTCACACGAGGTGAGTCCGAGCCTCCCCCGAGGATCGGATCGGCCGGCAGCAAACAGGAGGACGTTCGATGAAGACGCGAATGCTCGTTGGCTCGATCACGTTCGGCATCACCGTTGCGGCCGTGGCGCTCTCCCTCCAGGCACGTGCCCAGTCCCGGGAAGCCCCGGAGGCGGCGCCGCTGCAGCTCGCGACGGGCCAGCACGTCACGCCGACCGCCCCGCGCGGCGCGGTACAGCAATTCCTGAACCCGGGGCTGCCGGCCTACCCGGACTTCGTCGCCGGTGAGGCGGTGCGCTCGCGGCTCAGCCCGGACGGCAAGACCCTGGCGATCCTCTGCGCGGGCCAGAACTCCCTCGACAATCCCGACGGCAACACCGACACGGCCGGCTCGACCCAGTTCATCTTCCTGTACGACGTGAGCGGGCGGCACCGGGAGGCGCCCCTGCTCACCCAGGTGATCCAGCAGACCAACGCCCACGTCGGGCTGGCGTTCTCCCCGGACGGAGGCACGCTCTACGCGGCGGGCGGCAGGGACGACGCCGTCTACGCCTACGCGAGGAGCGGCGGGCTCTGGTCGCTGGCCGGGACCATCCCGCTGGGCCACGGCGGGAGGGGCGTCGGCATCGGGGTCGCCCCCAACGCCAGCGGCCTCGACGTCTCCGCCGACGGCCGGACGCTGGTGGTCGCCAACAACTACAACGACTCGATCAGCGTGATCGACACGGCGAGCGGAACCGTCCGCTACGAGCACGACCTGCGCCCCTACTTCACCGGCAACGAGGGCACCAGCGGCGGCGTGGGCGGCACCTTCCCCTTCGCGGTCGTGGTGAAGGGCAACGCCACCGCCTACGTGTCGTCGGACCGCAACCGCGAGGTGGTCGTGATCGACGTCGGCTCCGCGACCGCCGGCCGGCTGCTCAAGCGCATCCCCCTCGACGGCAACGCGCTCGGCATGGCGCTCGACGCCTCCGGCTCCAGGCTGTTCGTGGCGCAGGACAACGCCGACCAGGTCGCCGTGATCGACACGGCGCACGACCGGGTGGTCGAGAAGATCGACGCGCGCGCCCCGCCCGGCCTGCTGCCCGGGCCCCACACCGGCGCCGCCACCTTCGCCGTGACGGTCTCGCCCGACGGCCGGACGCTCTACGCGGTCAACGCCGGCGCCAACTCGGTGGCCGTGATCCCGCTCCACGGCCCGGATGCCTACCGGGTCCGCGGCCTGATCCCGACCGCCTACGAGCCGCACGACATCACGCTCAGCGCCGACGGCGGCTGGATGTACCTCGTCAGCGGCAAGAGCGTCACCGGACCCAACCCGGCCCACCTGGCCAGCGCCACGGCCTCGATCACCTCGATCACCTATCCGGGCGGCAACGCCGCGGCCGCCGCCGCGGCCAGGGCCTCGAACCAGTACCAGTTCCAGCTCGAGCGCGCTTCCCTGGTCAGCGCTCCCGTGCCGACGGCGGGCGAGCTCGAGCGCCTGACCCTGCAGGTCGCCGAGAACGATTTCTACGGCCGCGAGTCCGTCGGCCACGACCAGGAGGTGATGAGGTTCCTGCGCCACCGCATCAAGCACGTCATCTACGTGGTCAAGGAGAACCGCACCTTCGACCAGATCCTGGGCGACCTCGGGAACGGCTCCGACGCCGACCCCTCGCTGACCCAGTTCGGCGAGGGCATCACGCCGAACCTCCACCGCCTGGCGCGGCAGTTCGTCACCCTGGACCACTTCCTGGATCCGGGTGACGGCAGCATGGACGGCTGGTCCTGGAGCCTGCAGGGCCGCGTCACCAACACGGAGACGATCACCCAGCAGATCAACTACGCCTTCGTCAACCGGGGCCTGTCGTACGAGTCCGAGGGCTCGAACCGAAACGTGCCGGTGAACCTCGGGACGGTCGCCCAGCGCGACGGCGCCGCCGGTCCGGCCGGGACCACCAACTACTCGACCGCCACGGCGGGCCTGCCCGGCGGCACCTCCAACGTGCTGACCGGCACCGGCAACCACGCCTCCTCCGACGCGCCGTTCGGCGCGCAGCAGGGCTACATCTTCTCGGCGGTGCTGCAGGCCGGCGGGACGGTGCGGAACTACGGCTTCCTCGTGAACAACATCGGCACCATCGGCACCAAGGCCTCGCCGGTGAGCGATCCGTACGGCGCGGGCGTCGTGCAGGTCGCGCCGCTCGACCCATCGCTCGCCCCGGTGACCGACGTCTACTTCCGCGGCTACGACCAGAACTACCCCGACCTGTGGCGCTACAACGAGTGGAAGCGCGAGTTCGACGGGTTCGTGGCCGGGGGCGACCTCCCCAGCCTGTCGCTGGTGCGCGTGAGCCACGACCACATGGGCAGCTTCGGGACGGCGCTGGGCGGCGTGAACACCCCCGAGACCCAGCAGGCCGACGACGACCTCGCGGTCGGCCGCCTGGTCCAGGCGGTGTCGGAGAGCCCCTACGCGGCCGACACGCTCGTCATCGTCACCGAGGACGACTGCCAGGACGGCCCCGACCACGTCGACTCGCACCGCGCCACGGCGTACGTGGTCGGCCCCTACGTGAAGCAGGGCGCGGTGGTCAGCACGCACTACAGCCAGGTGAACGCCCTGCGCACCATCGAGGACCTCCTCGGCACGCAGCACCTCAACCTGAACACGGCTTTCCAGCGCCCCATGACCGACGTGTTCGACCTCCGCTCGTCGGGCCGGTGGAGCTACGTCGCCGAGGCCTCGACCGTGCTGAGCGGGACCGCGCTGGCGCGGGCGCCGGGCGGGCTGGGCGCACGGTTCGCGAAGGGCGTGGCCGTCGCGCCGAAGCACGACGCCAGGTACTGGGCCAGGGTCACCGCCGGCTTCGACTTCTCCGACGCCGACCGCGTGCCGCCTGCCAGGTTCAACCGGGTGCTGTGGACCGGCCTGATGGGCGGAAGGCCGTATCCGGCCGCGGTGGGCCGCCAGGTCCTCGACAAGCCGGAGGACTGACCCGGCCACCGCAGGCCGCCGGGGAGGCGGGGCGCTCCGGCGCCCCGCGGCGCTTGCACGCGGGAGCACGCTACGGCGTCACCGAGCGTCGAGACCCGGCTCGACGACCGGTGGCCGCAGCTTCATAGCGCTTGAGCTTCCTCTTCAGGGTGGCGAGCCCGATCTCGAGCTCCGCGGCGGCGCGGGTCCGGTTGCCGCCCGCGCTCTCGACCGCGGCGAGGATGTACTCGCGCTCGACGTCCTCGAGCGGCCGGGTGCGGCCGGCCGGCCGCGGCCTCGGCATCGCGACGCGCAGCTCCTCGGGGAGGTCCTCCACGTCCACGCGCGCTCCTGCTGCCAGCGCCACCGCGTGCTCGACCGCGTTCTGGACCTCGCGGACGTTGCCCGGCCACTCGTAGCGGAGGAGCTGATCGGCGGCGCGCGGCGTGAACCCGGTCAGCTTGCGGCCCATCCGCCTGGCGGTCTCCGCCAGGAAGACCCTGGCGAGCGGCAGCACGTCCTCGGGGCGGTCCCGCAGCGCCGGGACCCGCAGCTCGATGACGCGCAGCCGGTAGTAGAGGTCCTGGCGGAACCTTCCGGCCCCGACCTCGTCGGCGAGGTTCCGGTTGGTCGCCGCGACCACGCGGACGTCGACCGGCCGCGACCGGTTCTCGCCGACGCGCCGGACCTCCTTCTCCTGCAACGCGCGGAGCAGCTTCACCTGCATCCCAGGCGAGATCTCGCCGATCTCGTCGAGGAAGAGCGTCCCGCCGTCCGCCGCCTCGAAAAGCCCCGGGCGCTCGCGATCTGCGCCGGTGAACGCGCCCCGGGCGTGCCCGAACAGCTCGCTCTCGAGCAGCGTCTCCGTCACCGCGCCGCAGTTCACCGCCACGAACGGACGGGACGCCCGCGGCGAGTCCTCGTGGATCAGCCGCGCGATCCGCTCCTTGCCGACCCCGCTCTCGCCCGTGACGAGCGCCGTGGACTCGACCTTCGCGACCCGCTGGGCGAGATCGAGGACCCGGCCCATCGTCTCGCTGCGCACGACGAGGCCCTTCCGCTCCTCGGCTCCGGGCTCGGCCCGCGCCAGCTCCTGGCGACGTGCGCGGAGGCGACGCTCGGCGCTGCGCAGCGCGGCGGTCACGCCCTCCAGCGCGGAGTCGAGACAGGCCTTGCCGTAGAAGGCCAGGTGGGGCTCGATGCCCGGACCCCAGTCCTCCTTGAAGCGGCCGACGAGGTGGCAGGCGGGATCGCCCTTCCCGCGGCACCGGTCCTCCACGCAGTAGACCTCCCGCCCGTTGGCGAGCGAGAGGTAGCCGCTCGCGAACCCCGCCAGCGTCCAGCAGACGGGCTCGTCGGCCGGGCCCAGGTGCAGGAGGTGTTGCTCCGCCTCGTAGGAGTCGTGCCAGATCGACTCCACGAAGGGCGCCGGCTCCATGGAGGAGGTCCGCTCCGGCTGCTCGATGACGACGAGCCCCTGCAGCATGTGGAGCCGGCCCCCGGCGATCCGCCACTCGTGCTCGCTCGCCCAGGGGAAGCCGGTGCGGAGGTTCTCCGCGATGCGCCGCCCGTGCGCGTATCCGAATCGCGTGAGGATGCCGCGGGCCGCGGTCAGGCCGAGGCTGTCGATGAGCTCCCTGCGGAGGATCCCCAGGGCCACGGCGTCGAAGAGGAGCACGCGCTCGCCACCGAAGCGGATGACGCCTCCGCCGGGCTCGAAGGAGAGCAGCTCCCGCAGGTCGAGGT
>Ga0335084_10000320_pt1 | contig 39306 bp, 32 predicted proteins | sample Lox_Sample_44_FD_206721 | JGI IMG/M metagenome (GOLD analysis project Ga0335084, IMG submission 206721) | Soil microbial communities from Loxahatchee National Wildlife Refuge, Florida, United States - Lox_Sample_4.4 | ecosystem: Environmental > Terrestrial > Soil > Wetlands | place: USA...
GGGCGAGGCGCTCCGCTCCCCGCGGTAGTTTCGCACGCGCGTCACCAGGGCTCGCAGGGCCTCGACCGAGCGCTCCGCGCCGGGATCGCTCCATTCGGGCCTCTGCCGGGGAAACGCCGTCACGATGAGCGTTCCGACCTGCCCCGTGACCTTTTCCCAGATCTCCTCGGTCACAAACGGCATGAAGGGATGGAGCAAAGCGAGCGAATCCGCCAGGCACCGGTAGAGCGTCTGACGCGCCGCCTCGCGGCTCTCGGTCGACGCTCCGGGCCCGGACAGGCGCGGCTTGACCATTTCGATGTAACCGTCGCAGAGCTCGTGCCAGAGAAAGGAGTAGATCGCCTGGGCCGCCTCGTCGAAGCGGAAGAGCTCCAGTTGCCGCGCGACCTCGCCGGCGGCGTACGAGAGGCGCGAAAGGATCCAGCGGTCCGGCAGCTCCAGGTCCCGCGGCGGGGTTCCGTCGGGACGCTCGGGGTCGAACTGCCCGAGGGCAAAGCGCGAGGCGTTCCAGAGCTTCGTCGCGAACGCGCGCGAGCCGGAAAGGCGCTGCTTCTCGAGCGAAACGGTCGGACCGCTCGAGGCCGCCGCCGCCAGCGCGAATCGCACCGCATCGGCACCAAACTCGTCGATCGCCTCGATCGGGTCGATGACGTTTCCCTTCGTCTTCGACATCTTCTCGCCGCCCACGCGCACCAGGCCGTGAAGGTGAACCGTGTGGAACGGAGCCTTGCCCGTGAAGTGCAGGCCGGCCATGATCATCCGCGCCACCCAGAAGAACAGGATGTCGTAACCGGTGACCAAGACGTCGGTCGGGTAGAAGACCTTCAGGTCCGTCGTCTCCTCGGGCCACCCGAAGACGGAGAAGGGCCAGAGCTGCGAGGAGAACCACGTGTCGAGAACGTCCGGGTCCTGCTCGAGACGGCCCAGGCCACAGGTCGCGCAGGCCTTCGGGTCCTCCTCGGAGACCGTGATGTGCCCGTTCTCGCAGTAGAAGGCGGGAATCCGGTGCCCCCACCAGAGCTGGCGCGAGATGCACCAGTCGTGGATGTTCTCCATCCAGGCGAAATAGGTCTTCGCCCAGGACTCGGGCACGAAACGAACCGCCCCCTGCTGGACCGCCTGGATGGCCGGGTCCGCCAGCGGCTGGATCTTCACGAACCACTGGGTCGAGAGGTAGGGCTCGATGATCGTGTCGCAGCGCTGACAGTGCCCGAGGGCGTAGCGGTGATCCTCCGTCGCGACCAGCCGATTCTCGGAGGCCAGGCGCTCGAGGATGGCCTTGCGCGCCTCGAAGCGGTCGAGCCCGGCGAAGTCCGCTCCGGCTTCCTTCGTCATGCGGGCGTCCGGCCCGATCACGACGACGGCCGGGAGATTGTGGCGCTCCGCCGTCGAGAAGTCGTTGGCATCGTGCGCCGGCGTGACTTTCACGATCCCCGTGCCGAAGGCCCGGTCGACGAGAATCGGGTCCTCGACGATGGGGAGCTCGCGTCCGACGATCGGCAAGACGGCCGTCTTGCCCCGGAGCTTCGCGGTGCGCGGGTCCTCCGGGTGGATCGCGAGCGCCGTGTCGCCCAGCATCGTCTCCGGCCGCGTGGTGGCGACGACCGCCCCCGAGCGCACGCCCGGCACGTCGTAGCGGATCTGGTAGATCTTGCCGTCGACTTCCTTGTGCACGACCTCGAGGTCCGAGACCGCGGTCCCGCAGCGCGGGCACCAATTGACGACGTAGCGGCCCCGGTAGATCAGTCCCTCTCGATAGAGCTGCACGAACGCGTGCCGCACCGCGCGGGAAAGATCGGGGTCGAGAGTGAAGCGCTCTCGCGACCAGTCGAGCGAGCAACCGAGGCGCTTCATCTGCGTCTGGATGGTGTCCTTCGCCTCGCGCTTCCACGCCCAGACTCGGGCCACGAACCCTTCCCTCCCGAGCGTGCGCCGGTCGATGCCCTCGCTGGCGAGCTGGCGCTCGATCACCATCTGGGTGGCGATGCCCGCGTGGTCGGTCCCGGGAACCCACAGGACGCGGTGCCCCCTCATCCGGTTCCATCGGGCGAGCACGTCCTCGAGCGTTCGCCCCAGAGCGTGTCCGATGTGCAGGCGGCCGGTGACGTTGGGCGGCGGGATCACCATCACGAAGCGCGGGGAGCTGGCCGGGCCGGACGGCTCGAAGCGCCGCTCGGCTTCCCAGGACCGGTACCACTTCTGCTCGAAGGAGGCGGGATCAAAAGTCTTCTCCAGCCTCCGCGAGGCGTCGGACGCACCAGGCTTCGTCGTTCCTTCGGGCATGAAAAAAGGGCTCGGAGCCCTTTCATTTATCACACTGGCCGCCGGGCGCCTTGCGAGCGCCGGACGACGCGAGCAAGCGGCGCGACTTACAACCGAGGACGGCCCTCGAGCGCCTCCGGTTTAAGGCCCCGAAGCACCGCGTCGATTCCGGGGACGTTCGGCGGCGCAGGCGGGAGGGAGGCGAGTACTGCGCCGGCCCGAAGGGTCACTCGAGGCCGGCTTCGAGCTCCTTGATCCGCTGCTTGATCACGATCTCGGCCATGTCCGGGATGACTTCCCAGGCGATCTCGCGGATGATCCGATCCGACAACTTCTCGACGACGCGCGCGGCCAAGCGATCGATGTCCGCCTCGGACAAGCCCGCCGCGCCCGAGACCGACGAAAGCATCTGCGCCAACTCCGGGATCGATGAAGTCTGGGCCAGAGCTTCGAGCTCGTGGGGAGGGGCGGCTGGCGCCGGCGGAGGCGATGGAACCTCGGACGGGGCCGGCGGAGCTTCCGGAGGCGGAACGTCGAATAGCGCATGCGCCGCGTCGGCGCTGATCTCCTCGACATGGACCTCGGCGGGTGGCGAGGGAAAGGGCTCCGTCGGGCGCTCCCCGAACGCCTCGGGAGCGATCTCAGCCGTCGGCTCCTCCTCGCCGCGCCGGCCGGGCTCGACCGCGGGCTCTTCGAAGAAGGGCGGGCTCGGAGGCATCGTGGGGGTCATCCAGTGGCTGCGCTCGGGACCCGCGTGCCGCTCCGGCTCCTCCGTGAGCCAGCTCGACTCCTCGATTTCGTGCTCAAAAGTCGACTCCGCTTCCCGAACGACCGGGGCCGCCGGCACGGCGGTGTCGGGCAGGCCCTGCGCCTTCTCGAACGCCTCGATCGCCGAGTCCACGTCGCCTCTGCCGTACTCCTCCTCGAACGGATCGCCGGTCGGAAGGCGCACGCTGCCGGTGAAGTCCTCGGGAGAAAAGCCCGCGTCGAAGGGCTCCGGTTCCGGGCCGCGGCCAGGGGGAGCGCCCGCGCCCAGCGAAATCTCCTCGGGGATCCGCATGGCGACCGTGGCGGCGGAGGTTCCCACCTCGGCGCGCGCCAGCAGCGCCTCGACTTGCCGCAGCAGTTGCTGCGAGTCGAATGGTTTCGAGACGATGGCGTCGGCGCCGATCCGCTCCGCGCGCGGCCGATCGAACGGCTCGAAGGTGCCGGTCAGCAGGATCACGGGGATTCGGGACGTGGCCGGGTCCCCTTTGATTGCCTCGCAGACCTCGTAGCCGTTCTTCTCGGGCATCACGACGTCGGCCAGAATCAGATCGGGACGGTCCTCCCGCACTTTCTCGAGGGCGCGCAGGCCGTTGCTGACACAGGTCAGGTCGTAGTCGCTGTCGGAAAACGTCAGCTCCACGACTTTCTGGATCGTCAGGCTGTCGTCGGCCAGCAGAATCTTTTTTGGCATCGGGATGTCAGCGTGAGTGCTTCAAAAAGCTACACTTGCTTTCACTGTCTGTCAATGGAGAAGAGGTCCGAGCACGAAGGTCGGAGGCCATAACCGTTGACCCCGCCTCCTTCCACCTACGGGTTTCCCCCTTCTTCCTCACCTCCCCAGACGGCCGCGAGGTAGCGCCCCGGGGGACGGCGGCCGAGTTGGCCAGAGAGGTAACGCGAGGCCTCGACGACCTTCGGCAGCGAGACACCGGTCGCCACACCGAGGCCCTCGAGCATGTAGAGGAGGTCTTCGGTGGCCAGGTTCCCCGAGGCGCCGGGCGCGTACGGGCAGCCGCCCAGACCGCCCGCGGAAGCGTCGAAGGTCGTGACACTGCATTGAAGACCGGCGAAGACGTTGACGAGCGCGGTGCCTCGCGTATCGTGAAAGTGGAGCGCCAGGATCCCCCGGGAAATCCCGGACTCGTAGAGCGTCTCGATGACCGCGTAGACGTCGGCCGGTGTGGCGACGCCGATCGTGTCGCCGAGCGAGATCTCGTCGACACCGAGATCCAACAGCTTGTGGACGACCTCCCGCACCGCCTCGGGCGAGACGTCTCCCTCGTAGGGACAGCCGAAGGCGGTCGAAACGTACCCGCGGACACGGATCTTGCGCTCGGCCGCGCGCGCCACCACCGGCCGAAAGCGCTCGATCGATTCGTCGACCCCGGCGTTGATGTTGTGGCGGTTGAAGGTCTCGGACGCGGCGGTGAACACGGCCACCTCGAGCGCCCCGGCGGCGATGGCCCGGTCGAGCCCCTTCTCGTTGGGAACCAGGACCGGATACCGCACACCGGAAGCCTTCCGGATCCGCCGGAAGACCTCCTCGGTGTCCGCCAGCTGCGGGATCATTTTCGCGGACACGAACGACCCGACTTCGATGGCCGGAAGGCCGGACTCGGTCAACAGGTCCACGAAGCGGACGCGAGCTTCCACCGGAAGACTCTCCGCCTCGTTCTGAAGGCCGTCGCGCGGCCCCACCTCATAGACCGTGACTCGATCCGGCAGGTGCGGGCGCCGAATGGCGTGGTCGGCCCAGGACTCCACGGGGATCATTATCCCGCGGTCGCGCCGATTTCCCTCCGCCTGGGGGCTGGCGCTTTCGGACGTTCGCCGGCTATGCGATCTCCACCAGGGGTGTTCCCGTCTCGACGAGGTCGCCCTCTCGGTGCGGAAGGCGCCGTACCGTGCCGTCCCGAGGCGCTCGGATGGCGTGCTCCATTTTCATCGCCTCCAGAATGAGGAGCAGCTGGCCCGCCCGGACCGCCTCGCCCTCCGACACGCAGGTCTGGCGGATGCGGCCGGGCATGGGAGCAAGGAGGTCTCCCGCCTCCGTCCGGGGCCGCCCGGTCGAGCGCACCGTCATGAATTCGTAAACCTCGCCGTCGCACCAGACGAAAACAAGATCCCCGCGGCGGGCGACACGGATGCGGTGGCGCCGCCCCTCGATCTCGAGGATCTCTCCGGCGGCGCCGTCGGCGGCGACGCGGAACTCGAAGCGCTCCCCGTCGAGCGAGACCGCCCGCGGCTCGAGACGCACGTCGCGCACGCGATCGCCACTCGCGATCCTCAAGCGCTCACCCTCCAGCCGGTCGCCTCGCCCCAGGGATCGCCCGCCGGAGTCGGACCTCCCGCCGCGGCGCTGCCCCCCGGGCCCGACCGCTCGAGCAGGCGCGCCGCCGCCACCCACGCGGCCGCGGGCGGCTCGCCCGACGGCGGTGACAGGCGCGAGACGAGGTCGGTCGTATAGCGGCCCGCGACAAACTCCTCCGAAGAGAGCACCGCCGCGAGCAGCCGCCGGTTGGTCTCCACCCCGAGCACGATCCAGTCCGAGAGCGCCCGGCGCGCCCGCTCGATCGCCGCCTTGCGATCCGGACCGAGGACGACCAGCTTGGCCAGAAGGGGGTCGAACTCCACGCCCACCTGAGAGCCCCGAGCGATGCCCGAATCGACCCTCACCCCCGGTCCCGACGGCTCCGCGTACTCGAGCACCTCCCCCGAGCGGGGCAGACAGGTGATGGGATCCTCGGCGTAGAGGCGCAGCTCGATCGCGTGCCCGCGGGGAGTCAGCCGGGCCCAGCCGTCGGGCAAGCGCGCCCCGTCGGCGATTTCGATCTGGGCGCGCACGAGGTCGATCCCCAGGGTCGCCTCCGTGATCGGATGCTCTACTTGGAGCCGCGTGTTCATCTCGAGGAAGTAGAAGTTCCGCTTTTCGTCCAGCAGGAGCTCGACGGTGCCCGCCCCGACGTAGCCCACCGCGCGCGCGGCCTCGACGGCCGCCTCGGCCATCCGGCTGCGCAGCGGCGGATCGAGCGCCGGGCTCGGAGTTTCCTCGATGATCTTCTGATGCCGCCGTTGGGCGCTGCACTCGCGCTCGAAGAGGTGCAGCACATGCCCCGCGCGGTCGCCGAAAATCTGAAACTCGACGTGGTGGGGTCGCTCGAGCAGTCTCTCCAGGTACACTGTGCCGTCGCCGAAGGCCGCCACCGCCAGCCGCCGCGCCTCGGCGAGGGCGGCCTGGAGATCCTCCAGCCGGTCCACGCGCGACATCCCCTTGCCGCCGCCTCCCGAGGAGGCCTTCACCAGCAGCGGGAAACCGACACGGCCCGCCTCCGCCGTCAGCTCCTCGTCGCTCTGCGCGGCAGGGTCGGAGCCCGGCACCACCGGCACACCCGCCTCGCGCATCCGGGCCCGTGACCGGACCTTGCCCCCCATTTGCTCGATCGCACTGGCGGGCGGACCAACCCAGAGGAGCCCCGCCCCCTCGACCGCCCGCGCGAACTCCGGACTCTCGGAAAGGAATCCGTATCCCGGATGTACCGCATCGACTCGGGCTTCCCGCGCCGCCTCGATCAGCCGCGGAATCGACAGATAGGTCTCGCGCGGCGACCCCGGGCCGAGACTCACGGCGCGCGGCATCTGGCCCACGTGAAAGGCTCCGGCGTCGGCTTCGGAGTACACCGCGACCGCCTCGATGCCCATTTCGCGCGCGGTTCGCGCAATCCGCACGGCGATCTCGCCGCGGTTGGCGATGAGAAGGGAGCGGATCAATGGGCTCTCCCGCGCTTTCCGTCTTCCCAATCCGCCCAGAGGCCATAGGCCTTCATCTGCCGCTCGAGCCCGCTCTGCCCGAGGAGCCGGAGGACTTCCGCGCGCGATTGCCGCGGCCCGGGACGCTCCGGCGCGCTTGCCAGGCCGAGTGTCGCGACCGCGGCGACCGCCGCATTCCAGCGAGCCTCCCGAAGATCCACCTTGTCGAACGTGTCCGATTCGGCGTGATAGTCGGCCAGGTACCGCTCGGTTTCCTGGTCGGCGACGAAGTTGGGCACCCCCTCGAGGAGGAAGTCGAAGTTGTCGGTGCCGAGGAGGGCCTCGTCATTGGATCCGCTCGCGCCGGCCGCCGCGACCGGCAGGAGCGCGGCGGACAGCGCCGGCGTGAGCTCCGGACGCCCGTTGTTGAAGTAACCGCGGATCCGACCGTCGCCCACGTCGTGGATCAAGACCGCGGCGTGCCGATCCAACTCCGCCCGATGCCGGGTGACATAACCCCGTGACCCCAGAAGCCCCGATTCCTCGCCGGTAAAGAGGACGAAGCGAACGGTCCGCCGGGGGCGGGGGCCAGAGGCCAGAGCGCGCGCGACCTCGACCACCAGGGCGCAGTTGACGCCGTTGTCGAGTGCCCCCGTTCCGAGATCCCACGAATCGAGGTGGGCGCCGAGCAGGACGATCTCCTCCGGCTTGCCGACGCCCCGAATCTCGGCGACGACGTTCTCGGCCTCCCACGGCCCGCCGACCCGATTGCGCAAGTCGAGCGAGACGGTGAGCGCCGACCCGGCGTCCAGAAGACGACCGAGACGCAAGCCGTCCTCGCGCGCGACCTGCGCCATCGGGATGGGAGCGATCGCGCCCCAGGTCACCGTGTGTCGGTACAGCAGATCGCGCGGACGTGTCGAGACGAAGAGAATCGCCGCCGCGCCGCTCTCGACCGCCGCCTGCAGCATTTCGGGAGCCGCCAGGTATTCGGCGAACAGGTCCTCGAAGGAGCGCATGGGCCGGGACCGCACCAGAACGACCGCCCCTTCGACCGAAGCGCCGAGCTTCCGGAAGTCCTCGCGGCGGCCGGTCCCGCCGTCGACCAGCCGGGCGACGAGCGCACCCGGAGTGGAAGGCGCCAGCCCGAACGACACCACACGGAGGGGAAAACGCTCGGGAGACACGAGCGCCGCCGTGGCCGACTCCCCTTCCCACTTGGCGGGCACCGAGAAGCTCTCCCGAGTCACCGTATCGACGCCGGCCCTCCGGAAGGCGTCCACACCCCAGGCGAGTGCCCGCTCATAGGCGGCGCTGCCCGTCACACGGCCGCCGATCTGGTCGGTCAAGACGCGCAGGTTCTGCTCCATCGCCGAACGCGGGGACAACACCTCGGCGATCAACGTCTCGGGCGGGCGACCGGCCGGAGGCGCCGGAGCGGCCGAAAGAACCGCCGCCAGCCCGAGCGCCAGCAGGAGCCCGCGGGCCCTGATTCTCGTCATTCTCCCCTCCTCGACTTGGGCGTAGGAGATTCTACGGTTTCAGGCTTGGAGCTTCCGGCCGGCGCCGCCACGTTCTAGACTGGGCCCATGTCGATCGAAGGCGGCATCCCGGGAAAACAGCAGCGGCTCGTCTGCCCAAATTGTGGCAAGGTGTTTTTCGCCTGGCGGCCCGACACGGCACCCGGCGCCAAGGTCAAGTGTTACTTCTGCAAGCACGAATTCGAGGACGAGGCGGCACGCCGAACGCCGCCGCCGCCGGCTACTCCCGCCGCTCCGACGACCGCTTGACGGCCCAGCCGGGCGCCCGTTTCTCGAGGAAAGCCGTCAGGCCCTCTCGGGCTTCCTCCGAAGCGCGGCGGTCGGCGATCGTCTCGACGGTCAAGTCCATGGCATCTCCCGGCGAGAGCCCGGCGACCCGGCCGATGAGCTCTTTCGCGACGCGCACCGCCTCGGGCCCCGAGGTCAAGAGCGAGTCAACCTTGCGCCGGCAAGCTGCGGAAAGCTCGCCCGCCGGCACGACTTGGTGTACGAGCCCGATCCGCAGGGCCTCTCGCGCATCGAAGCGGTCGCCGGTCAAGAACAGATCCCGTGCGCAACGCGCTCCGATGGCCCGCAGGACATAGGGAGAGATCACCGAGGGAAGGATCCCGAGCTTGACCTCGGCCAGCGCGAAGACCGCGTCCTCCGCCGCGATGGCGATGTCGCCCGCGGCCACGAGACCCACCCCCCCGCCAATCGCGTGGCCCTGCACGGCGACGACGACCGGCCGAGGGCAGTCGTCGATCGCGCGGAGCATTTCGGCCATCCGCCGGGCGTCCTCCCGGTTCTCCTGCCGGGAATAGCCGCCCGCCTTCCGCATCCAGGCCACGTCGGCCCCGGCGCAGAACGACGGCCCTTCCCCCTCCAGGAGAACGACCCGCACCCCGGCATCTCCCGAGATTTCGCCGAAGGCGTCCGTCAATTCCGCGATGAAGACGTCATCGAAGGCGTTGCGAACCTCGGGTCGCGCCAGGACCACGCGACAAACGGGTCCCTCCCGCATCACTCGCAGTCGCGTTGGGGCGGTTCTCGAGCTCATTCGGAGAGCAGGTCGAGCTTCCCGGCCAGATCGAGCGGGACTGAGACGTCGCCGCCGGGCAAGCGCACACGAAGCTCTCCGCGCAACCGGCCCTCGACCTCGCCGCCCGTGGCCAGGGCGCTGCCGGCGGCGGCCAGGAGTTGCCCGTGCTCGATGTCGATCGGGAAATCGAAGACGTTGTCCTTGCCGGCGTGCAGCAGGAGGCCTCGCGTCTCCCCCGCGCCCACCTCGTAGCCGTTGGCGAGAAGCCGATAGACGGCGGCGGCGACCTTGAGCGGGAAGGCGAAAGGGTTGCGCACCGTAACCGATGCCTGCGCCTCGCTCTCGAGGATCGAGAAACGGGTCAGCTTCAGTGCGGAGAGCTGCACGAAGCGCGACACCGCCTCCTTCTCGCCATCGATACTCACGTCTCTCCAGGGCAGCGTACCGCTCCAGTCGACCCGCTCCCGCCGCCCGACCGTGCCGTGCAGCCGGAAATCGAAGTTCCCCAAACGGAACCGGTCGGCCCAATCGGCAGGGATGTCTGCGTAGCGAAGGTTCAGGAATAGCTGCAGGCGTCCATCGGCCGCCCGCTGCGCCGGCCCCTTGACGGGCAGCTCGGCGGCGGAGCCATTGACCGCGACGGTTCCCGAGAAATCGCCCGTGGCCTCTCCCGGCGCCGGCCCCGCCACGATGGCGGTGAACGCCTCGGACCCGGCGGGGCGGATGACCAGCCCGATCGGAGCCGAAGGGGCCGCGGAGAGGGCGAGCACGGCGAGCAGGAGCGCCACCGCGCGATGGTAACCGATCGGCGGGCCTCTCCTACATCCGAAAGACCCCGAAACGCGTTTCGGCGATCGGAGCGTTGTACGCCGCCGAGATCGCGAGCGCGAGCGCCGTCCGCGTCTCCGCCGGGTCCAGCACGCCGTCGTCCCAGATTCTCGCCGTCGAATAGTAAGGGCTGCCCTCGACCTCGTACTTCTCCCGCGTGGGCCGCTCGAATTCCGCGACCTCCTCCGTGGTCATCGGAGGCTTGGCCGAGCGCTGCAGCTGCTCCTGCTTGACGGTCGAGAGCACGGAAGCTGCCTGCTCGCCGCCCATGACGGAAATCCGAGCGTTGGGCCACATCCAGAGCAGGCGCGGGCCGTAAGCGCGGCCGCACATGCCGTAGTTGCCCGCGCCGAAGGACCCTCCGATGATGACGGTGAACTTGGGCACCGCCGCATTGGCGACCGCGTGGACCATCTTGGCGCCGTCCTTGGCGATCCCGCCCCTCTCGTATTCCTTGCCCACCATGAAGCCGGTGATGTTCTGCAGGAACACGAGCGGAATCTCGCGCCGGGCGCACATCTGGACGAAGTGCGCCGCCTTCAGGGCGGACTCGGAAAAGAGAATTCCGTTGTTGGCCACGATCCCGACGAGGAATCCCGAGAGCCGGGCGAAGCCGCAGACGAGGGTCGTCCCGTAGCGCGCCTTGAACTCCTGAAACCGCGATGCGTCCACGAGGCGCGCGATCACTTCCCGCACATCGTAGGGCTTGCGCAGGTCGCGCGGAACGATTCCGTAGATCTCCCGCGGGTCGTAACCCGGGTCCTCGGGTGCCAGACGGTCCGCGGGCAGCGCCTTGGCGCCCCCGAGGGAACCGACCAGCGATCGGGCGATCTCCAGAGCGTGAGCGTCGTCCTCGGCCAGGTGGTCGGCGACACCCGAAATGCGCGTGTGGACGTCGGCTCCCCCGAGCTCCTCCGCGGAGACCTCTTCGCCGGTCGCGGCCTTCACCAGGGGCGGGCCGGCAAGAAAGATGGTGCCCGTTCCCTTGACGATGATCGCTTCGTCCGACATCGCGGGGACGTACGCCCCTCCCGCCGTGCAGGAGCCGAGGACGACGGCGATCTGGGGAATTCGAAGGGCCGACATTCGCGCCTGGTTGTAGAAGATGCGCCCGAAGTGGTCCCGGTCCGGAAAGACGTCGGCCTGGAGCGGCAGGAACGCTCCCCCGGAATCGACCAGGTAAACACAAGGAAGGCGGTTCTCTTGCGCGACCTCCTGCGCCCTCAGGTGTTTCTTGACGGTGATCGGGAAGTAGGTGCCGCCCTTGACGGTGGCGTCGTTGGCGATCACCATGACCTCCCGGCCGGCGACGCGGCCGATCCCCGTGACGAGCCCGGCTCCCGGCGCTTCCCCCTCGTACATTCCGTGGGCGGCGAGCGGCGAAAGCTCGAGAAACGGAGACCCCGGATCGAGCAAGCCGTCGACGCGGTCCCGCACGAACATTTTCCTCTGCTCGGCGTGACGCTCGCGCCCGGCACCGCCCTCCCGCGCGCGACCGATCTCCTCGCGCAATCTCGCGACGAGGGCCTCCATGGATTCCCGCCGGAGACGAAACTCCTCCGAATGCGGGTCGATCCGAGTCTCCAGCTTCTCCATGGCCTCAGCGGGATCCGCCGCGCTCGGGCCGCGCCGACTTCAGCTTCGCACCTTTTCGCCCGCCTCGCGAGAGATGAAGTCGACGAGCGACTGCGTGGTGGTCCCGGGCAAGAAGATTTCCCGAATCCCGAGCGCCTTCAAGGGGCCGATGTCCTTTTCCGGGATGATCCCGCCGGCCAAGACCAGAATGTCCTCGCCCCCCCGCTCCTTGAGGAGTTTCAGAATCTCCGGGAACAGAACGTTGTGCGCGCCCGATAGGATCGAGAGACCCACGACGTCGACGTCTTCCTGAATCGCGGCCGCGGCGATCTGTGCGGGTGTCTGCCGGAGGCCCGAGTAGATGACCTCCATTCCGGCGTCCCGCAAGGCCCGCGCGATCACCTTTGCGCCCCGATCATGCCCGTCTAGGCCCGGCTTGGCGATCAGAACGCGGATTGGCCTCGCCATCGGCGCGAAGTCTATCAATCCACCAGAGAAACGGCGTCGGCCACCCGGATGCGCTGACCCTTGCTCACACGCACCGTGAGTCCGAGGGCCCCGCTGCGCACCTTCAGGAGTCCGTCGACCATGGAGAGATCTCCCTCGGGCTTTTCGGCTCGCGAAGTGACCGCGATGCAATCTTGACTCGGCCCCGTCACGTCAAAGAGCGCGTCGCCGATGCGAATTTGACGCCCGACCCACTCGTCCTCCTCGAAGGCCTTTCCTCCCGAAAGATCGATCAGGAAGTTCGCCCGCAGCCAGCGCGTCTCGACCGGGGCGCCGTAGACACGCTCGACGAACCGCAGCGTCGGGCGGGAGATCAGATGGAGCAGCCCGTGCGCCGAGCCGGCGGGCGCCCGGCGCAACTGGACGGGCCGGCCCAGCCGGCGCGAGACGTCGGCGAGCCATCCCGGATCCGTCACCGGAACCTCGCGCCCGTCCGGCAGGAGAACGCGCGTCCAGTTTTCCAGGTCGGCGATGACGAGATCCTCGAGGAACCGAGCCGAATACCGCAGGAGCTCCGGGGCTCTGCGCCACGTCAGCGGCTCCGAGGTGCGCTCGTCCACCAGCTCGAATGCCCGATCCCCCACCGCGCCTTCCGGCCGCACCACCACCTCGTTCGGGGTCTCTCCGGAGAACGGCTCGATCGGGAAGCGTCGAAGCTCGGAAAGCTGGCCGACGACTTCCGCTAACTCCATTTGCACCGCCAAGATACTCCGCCGTTTCGAGGCCAAGTCGCTTCGAATGAAATTCGTAGAATTCGCGGATATATAAATATTAATTAGGTTAGACAATATTATGGCCTAACTAAATAAGGGTGCCGGACGACGGAGCCTCAGCGCAGGTCGGGCAGGAGCCTCGCCATCGCCTCCCATGCGCGCCGGCGGTGCGAGAGCTGATCCTTCTCCTCCGCCGACATCTCCGCGAACGTTCGCGAGTCGCCCTGCGGCACGAAGAGCCGGTCCCACCCGAATCCCCCGGATCCTCGCGGAGACGCCGCGATCGACCCGTGCGTCTCGCCACGCCCCACCCGGAGCCTCTTCCCATCGAAGAAGGCCACGGCGCAGATCGCCGTGGCCGATCGGTCTGCGAAGGCGTCGAGCATCCGGGCGATTCCCTCGAGTCCGATCGTCTGCTCCATCCATTTCACCAGTGCTCCCGGAAACCCTCCCCAGGCGGCGATCGCGAGGGCGGAGTCCTCGACCAGCACCGGCGAGCCCACGCGCTCGAATGCTGCGCGCGCCTTGGCCTCGACGATCTCCGAAGGGTCGAGCGCTTGAGGCTCGGGTACGTCGATCGCCCGTTGCTCGACGGTAAAGCCCATCCGTCGAGCCTCCGCAGCCTTCTCCGCGCGCGACGTGACGAGGATCCACGGGGCCCTCACGCGGCGATTCTCACACGGCGAGGGCTTTCGCCGGCGATCCGCGCCGCGATGCGGCGCCGAACGTCACGACTACAATGGCCCGGATGGACACGGCCGACTCTCGCTGCCCGCGTTGCAGCGCCGAGGTGCCGAGAGAGGCCCGCTTCTGCCCGTCCTGCGGCAACGCCGCGACGCGTCTTGCGCCCGGCCAGATCCTCGACGGCAAGTACGAGATTCTCGACAAACTCGCCGAAGGCGGCATGGGGCAGGTCTACCGGGCGCGCCACATCCATCTCGATGAAATCCGGATCATCAAGGTCACCAAACCGGATCCACTCGGCGAAGGTCTCGAGCCCCTTCGCTTTCAGGAGGAGGCGCGGCTGGCGACGACGATTCGCCATCCCAATGTGGCCGCCCTTTACGATTTCTCGAGGCTGCCCGATGGTTCCTTCTACATGGTGTGGGAATTCATCGACGGCGTCACGCTCGAGGAATGGATCCGCCGAAACGGAGCCATGCCCTTGCCCCAGGCGATCGAAGTGGCGAGGCAAGTCCTGATGGGTCTGGGCGAGATCCACCTCCAGGGCATCGTTCACCGAGATCTCGCGCCCGACAACATCATGCTTCGTCGAGGAGCTCGCGGAGAACTCAGAGCGAAGATCATCGATCTCGGGATCGCGAAGCGGGTGGCCGCCGAGGCGCGCCAGATGACCAGCACGGGGATGTTCGTCGGCAAGCTCAAGTATTGCTCTCCCGAGCAAGCCGGGGCGCTGCCGCGCGGTGAGACGGTCGACGGCCGCAGCGATCTCTATTCGTTCGGCGTGGTGCTCTACGAGATGCTGACGGGCCGCCCGCCCTTCGAGGCCGAGACACCGGAAGCCTACCTCGGCCAGCATCTCCACACGCCGCCGCCGCCGCTCGACACCTCGCGCCTGCCCGCCGAGGTCGGCCCGCCACTGGCTGACATCTTGAAACAGGCGCTTCAGAAGAATCGCAACCGCCGGTTCCGAGACGCCGAAGAGTTCCGAAGAGCTCTCGAGCGGCTGAAGCTGCCGGAAGGCGACTCGGCCGCGCTCACCGTGGCCGCCGGTCCCCGCCGCGCGGCCTGGCCGGTCGGTGCGGTGGCGGCGGCGCTGATTCTGCTCGCGGCAGCGGCAACGTACCTGATGATCCACCGGTGGCCGCGGCCCGCGCCGGAGACGGTCCCAACGCCGCCGGCTCTCGCCGCATCGGCGCCGCCCTCGACGCCCGCGCCCGGGCCGGGCGCCGCGGAAGACGTTCCGGCCGCGCGCGTCGTCGAGAGTCCGCCGATTCCGCCGCGAGGCTCGAGCCGCACCGTCGCCGACCCGTCAGAAGCCGGCGTCGTCAGAGCCCCCGCCGAGGCCAAGCCGGGACTCAATCCCTCCCCCGCCCCGGAGCCCACGGACGAGGAGGCGGTCGAATCCGTCCCGGACCTGCCCGCGCGGATGGATGGAGAATCCGCGCAGCGCTTCCGCCGGTTCGTCAAGCACTGGTCGACGCTTCCCGTCGAGCGCCAATCGAATCAGGCGATGTACCTCGCCCGGGGCGCGAGCCTCTTCGTCGCCGCCTATCCGGACGATCCCCTGTCCGCAGACCTGCGGCGCAGACTCCCCGGCACGCTCAAGGAGCTCGCCGAGAAGGAACTCGACGCCCTTCGGCCGCGCGTCGCGTTGCGCTTCTACGAGGCGTATCGCCGTCTCGACTTCGCGCCGGCGGCTCCGGACCTCGACCACCGCTTTGCCGCGTTGCCTCCCTCGGCGAAAGCGCGCCGGCCGCCGGGCGGCTAGGCGAACCGCTTTCGCTTTTTAGGGGCGCGTCTTCGCCGCGGTCACCGAGGCGTCGAGAGTCTCCTCGGGCGAGAGCTGCCCGAGGATCTTGTACATGGGAACCGGTGTGGAAAGACCCTTCAGGGAGTAGTGGCCGAGTCGAGCCACTTTGTATCGCCCCCGGACCGCCTCGTACGTCGCCGGACCAACGACGATGTCGCCAGCCGTGGCCACGAATTCCTCCATTCGGGCCGCCACGTTGACGGCGTTTCCCAGCACCGTGTAGTCCACGCGTCGCTGCGAGCCAATCTCGCCGACGATCGCTTCGCCGGTGTTCAAGGCGATCCGCGCCTCGATCGGAGGTTCGCCCTTCTCCGCCCGCTCGCGGTTCCACGCCTCCACCTCGCCACGCATCTTCAGCGCGGCCGCCACGGCGCGCTCGGCGTGGTCGGGCTGGTCGATCGGTGCGCCGAAGAATGCCATGACGGCATCCCCGATGAACTTGTCGATCGTGCCCTCCTGAGAGAAGACCGCGTCCGAGCAAAGCGTGAAGAAGCGGGTCAGGAGGCGGGCCAGGGGCTCCGCCGCCATCTTCTCCGACCAGGAGGTGAAGCCGACCAGATCGGCGAACAGAATCGTGACCGTCTCGGTTCGGACACCCTTGAAGGCGCCCGACGCGCCGACGTCGGCGATGATCTCTTCGACCACATGGGGCGAGTGATATCGCTCGAGCCGGCCACGGATCCGCCGCTCCTCGGCCACCCGCTCGTGAAGCCGGGCCCGCTCGATGGCCACCGCCGCGAAGTTGGCGAGCGCGGTCAGCAGGTCGAGGTCCCGCTCCGTGAAGGTGCCGACGTGCAGGGGGGAATCCACGTGGATGACGCCGATCACCGAGTCGCGGATCCAGAGCGGCGCGCACATGGCCGAGCGAATCTGCTGCATGCGCACCGACATCTCGGCGCCAAAGCGCTCGTCGACCTGCGCATCCGAGGTGAGGACAGCCACCTTCTTCTTCCTCACCATGTCCACGATCGTGCGGGAATAGGGAGCCGAGCCGTCGGTCGTCGCGCGCTGGGGCGACTTGAAGCGAGTAATCGAGAGCTGCAAGCCTCCCGCCTCTTCGAGCAGGAGGAATCCCCGGTCTACCGGGAGGTACTCGAAGATGAGGTCCATGACCTTGGCGAGCACGGTCTGAACCTCGTCGGCCGAGATGAGAGTCTTGGCCACTTGCACGAGAATCTCGAAAACCTTGTTCCGGTAAGCGACATCGAGCGCGGCCCGCTTTCGCTTCTCGGTCGTCTCGGGCACCGGCGCCACCGCATCCTTTTCCAGCCCGAAGTCCAGGTTGAACTCCGCGATCGGCCGGATGCACGTTGAGGTGGAGTCGAGCGCAGGCTCGGGCGAGGCCGGCGTCTCCTTCTCGGCGAGCTCCCGAACCAGGAGTCGGAACGTGCCGATGGTGATTTCGTCGCCGTCTCCAACCGAGGACTCGGGCATCGGCCGGTCGTTGACGCGCACCCCGTTGGTCGAATGGTTGTCCCGCAGCACCCAGATCTCATTCTCGCGGCGCAGGTAGGCATGCCGTCGCGAAACCGAAAAGTCGTTCAGAACAATGTCGTTGTCGGTCGCCCGGCCGATCGTGGCCTCCTCGCCGGCGAGGTTGAAGACCTGGGAGCGGCCGTCGGCCTCGTAATGAATCTGCAGCATCTGAGCGGAAAAATTATAGACCTCGGCGGCGCCGCGAGGCCGCCTATGAGCGCAGGCGGAACTCGATACGGACCTCCTTGCGGGAGGCGATCGGGCCCGCGCGCCCCCGGGCCGGTCGATACTGCCACCGCCGCACGGCATCCGCGGCCGCCTCCGCGAGCCCGAAAGGCAACCCCTTGAGCACGTCCGCCCGCACGACGCGCCCGTCCGCCCCGATCACGACCTCGAGCACGACCGTGCCTTGAGCGCCCGCGCGGCGGGCCGCGTCGGGATAGATCGGGTCCACCCGGGACAGGAGGGCGGCCGGCTCGAGTGGTTCTTCCGCGGAGCGCAGGTCCGGCCTCGCGCCGGCCGGCGCAGCGCCCGAGGACCCGGCAGCCGGGGTCGGAGGGGGCGCCTCTGCGCTTGCCAGCGGCAGAGGACCGATGAGCTCGGTGACGGCAAGATCCTTCAGGGCGCGCTCCTTGGCGGGCTCGATTACGGGACGCTGAGGATCCGGCGGGATGACGTCGACCTTCGCCGAGTCGACGAAGGCGAGGCCGCCGTCGGGCCCCCTCAAGGCGTAGTAGGCGTGATCGACCGAGTGGATTCGGATCGTGGTGCCCTTCTCCAGCCGGCCGGCGCGCGGCGCCATCGGGAAGGGAGCCAGGAGCAGGTCGGCGTCTTCGAGAAGGACGGCCGAGACCGGCGCGAAGGAGAGGATCGTGCCCGCCCGCCGCGAGCGGGTCTCACGATCCGAGTCCCGCTCGATCGAGGCGGCCGGCAGAAACCCGGAGGCGTCCTTCGTCCGCGCCTGCACCCAAAGCCCCGCCTCGTCGCCAACCGCGACGCGCGTCCCGCGCGGCAACGACGCGATCGACCGAGAACGGGAGTTCGGCTCCGCCTTGAGTTCCGCCTCCTCCACCGTCACCGTGGCGAGCGGATTCTCGGCGCGCCGCGGCGCGGCGGGAGCCGAACGAGGTCGAAAGAGCCAGACGGCCGCGAAAAGACAGAAGGCCAGAGTGGTGATCGACCCGATGAGGACGGCCCGCCGCGAGATTCGAAACCGTCTGACGGACCTCTCGTTCATGTCGACCTCTTCCGAGAGGCTGGCACGAGGCCTTCCTCGAGACATCGGGAAGACGCGCTTCGGAGCACCCTCAGCTCTTTGCCCCCCGGCCGACTCCCGGCGAAGACCCCTCGCCGAGCAGGGTCACCAGCAGCGCCTTCTGCGCATGCAGCCGATTCTCCGCCTGATCGAAGACGGCGGAGGCGGCACCGTCGATCACCGACGCCTCGACTTCTTCGCCGCGGTGGGCGGGCAGGCAGTGAAGGAAGATCGCGTCCGGCGCCGCCAAGCCGAAGACGCGGGCCGTGACAGCGTAGCCCCGAAACGCCAGGACGCGCGCGGCGGCTTCCGCCTCCTGCCCCATCGACGCCCAGACGTCGGTATACACGGCGCGGGCGCCGGAAAGCCCTTCCTCGAGCGACGTCGTCACTCGGACCGCGCCTCCCGTCAGCGCCGCGGCCTCGGCGGCCCACCCGACGACGTCTGCCCGCGGCTCGAAACCCTTCGGCGTCACGACGGAGACCCGGGCACCCAGCTTCGCGCCGGTCACGAGCAGGCTGTGGGCGACGTTGTTTCCGTCGCCCACGTAGCAGAGCGGAAAGCCTCGCACGCCCCCGAACCGTTCTCGAACCGTCTGGAAGTCCGCCAGGGCCTGGCAGGGATGCAGAAGGTCCGAGAGGCCGTTGATGACCGGGATCGAGGCGTGCTGCGCGAGACCGTCGACCGTCGCCTGGGCAAAAACGCGCGCCATGATCCCGTCCACGTACCGCGAAAGGACCCGCGCCGTGTCGGAGATCGGCTCCCCGCGCCCGAGCTGCAGATCGCGCGAGGAGAGGAACATTCCGATGCCGCCCAGCTGAAACATGCCGGCCTCGAACGAGACGCGGGTGCGCGTGGAGGACTTCTCGAAGATCATGGCCAGCGTCTTGCCGGCGAGCGCCGTCCGGAAGGCGTTCGGGTCCTTCTTGACCTTGGCGGCCAGCTCCAGGAGATCTTCGATCTCCCCCGGGGACCAGGTGTTCTCGTTGACGTAGTCGCGCTTCATGTCTTCTCCCGAATGCGGGTTCCGGTCCTTCCTTCCAGGGCGTCGCCGAGGGATTCCGCGCGCGTAATGAGCACCTCGTGGCCGCCGGCCTCGATGAAGCGCACGGCCGCATCGATCTTCGGGCCCATGCTCCCGGCAGGGAACTGGCCTTCGGCCAGCAGCTGCCGGGCCGCCTCGACGCCGAGCTCGGGCAAGGCCGTCTGCGCGGGCTTTCCGAAATCGCGCCAGACGCGGTCGACACCCGTCAGGATGATGAAGAGGTCCGCTTGCAGCGAGGCGGCGAGCATCGACGCCGCGTAGTCCTTGTCGATCACCGCCTCCACGCCCCGGATCTCTCCCTGCTCCGTGACCACGACCGGCACGCCGCCGCCGCCCGCCGCAACCACGATATGACCTCGGTTGATGAGGGCGGCCGCCACTTCGACCCCTCGGATCGCGAGCGGCTTGGGGGAGGCCACGACCTTTCGCCAGCCGCGTCCCGCGTCCTCCACCATCGGCCAGCCGGTCTCCTCCTGGATCCTCGTCGCCTCCTCGGCGCCGTAGAACGGGCCGATCGGCTTGGTGGGGCGCGCAAACGCCGGGTCCGCGGCATCCACCTGGACCTGCGTGATGATCGTCACGACCTCCTTGCGGAAGCCGGCACGCGGGAGCTCATTGCCGAAGGCCACCTCCAGCAGGAACCCGATCGAGCCCTCCGTCTCGGCCACACAGAAGTCGAGTGTCTGCCGCGGAATCCGATCCGCCGCCGCTTCCGCCTGAATCAGGACGTTTCCCACCTGGGGCCCGTTGCCGTGCACCACCACGAGCTCGAATCCGCGCCCGAGGATCGGCAACAACTGCCGGACCGCCTCGCGGGCGCGCTCGAGCTGTTCGGTGGTCGTGCCCGAGTCCTCGGGCCTCAGCAAGGCGTTGCCGCCGAAGGCGACGACCGCCAGCGGCCGGACGAAGGGAAAGAAGGGGGTGCGGTTGATCATCGGTCGAAACGGCGAGGTCGAGTCTCGGGGGCGACGCGGAGCGAGGCCCCTGGACGCCGTCCGACCCGCGCTCGGTTCACAATCCGCGATTCCGGCGTCAAGGGCCGACGTCGTCGCGCGACAGCGGCATCGCCATGCAACGGGGACCGCCCCGCGCGCGCGACAGCTCGTGCGCGGCGAGCCGGATGACGTACTTCTTCTTCTTGGAGAGCTGCAGGTCCGTCTTGCCGAGCAGGAGGTCGGCCTCGTCCACGACCCGATAGCCCGCTCGCGACAGCTCCTCGGCCGTCCGCTCGTTTCGGTCGTAGATCAAGAGGGCTCCGGGCGCCATGGCGAAGGCATTGGCGCCGTCGGTCCATTGCTCGCGCCGCTCGGCGATTGGATCGTCTCCCCCGCACCGGATGGGCTTCAGATCCATCTTCTGGCTCTTGAGCGCCGAGAGGAGGTCCTTCTCCGTCGTCCAGGTGATCTCGCGCTTGGTCAGGTCGCATTCGTAGACATCGGCCTCCTCGGCCCCGTCGGGCAGGATCATCGGTCCATAGACGAGGCATTCGTCGCGCGAGAGGACGGTGAATACCGTGTCGAGGTGCATGTAGGAGCGGGCCGGTGGGATGGCCACGACGAAGATGCGCTTGATCGGCGACTTCTGAGCCTTGAACGACTCGGCCAACCTTTCGATCGTCGTCTTCTCGGTTCGCTCCGAATAGCCGATGGCGAGAAGGTCGTCGCGCAAGACGAGGATGTCGCCGCCTTCGAGTGTCGGCCGCATGCGAGCGTACGATTGCGCCCGTCCGTAGTCCGCGGAGAACTCTCGAAACCAGAACCGTCCGCCCTCGGTCTCGAAGCGCGGGTGAAACTGAATGACGTAGCCGGAGAGAAGCGGTTCGCGCAGTCTCGCCGGAGTCGCCATCGATCCCCGGATGGCGCGGTCGCCGACGACGACGAGTGGATCGCGCTGGAAGAAGTAATTCGGCACCGGCGGCAAGTAGTAGAGGTCGCCCGTCGATTGAGCCATCTCCTGCGCCGGCCGCTCGATCCCCGTGACCAAAGCCGACGCTAGCGCCTCGGGAGTCAGCTCTCGCAGGCGGTAGTCCATGTCGGGGCCCCACGACAGGGTGCGGCCCAAGTCCTCCATGATCGCGGCGCGCTGTTCCGGCACGGCCAGCACCTCCTCGAGCAGCTGCTGGACGTCGAGCACCTCGTCGGCGACGAAACCGAGGACCTGCTGGAAGCGGCGGTGCTCCTCCCGTGCGCGGCTGCCATAGAGGATGTCGTCGAAGAGCAGCTCCTCCATCATGGAGGGCACCATGCGGTCGATCTCCGGACCCGGCAGGTGCACCAGGACGGTCTTCAGCTTGCCGATTTCGGAGTTGACGTGAAGGCTCATGGACTGCGAAAAACGCGAAATTCTACCAGAGGGGTGACGCTCCCCTCTCCCCCACCGACTCCTCGCTGCCGCGGAGGCAGAACCGCCTCACGGAGACAGCACCCGCGGGCGGGTCCCGCTGAGACGCGAAAAGCCGAGGGGGGAGGAACTCAGGACGGCGGCAAAGAAGGACGAACCGGAACCTCCGTATCGAGCTTCTCCTCCCCGCTTTCGGCCACACCCTCCAGGCGCGCCGCGAATCGGTCGAGCGACCGCGCGGCCAGCTCGTATTGCTTCTGCGTGTTGGAGAGATGCGCGCCCACCTTCGCAAACGGCTCCTCGACCTTCTCCCACAGGCGCGCAAGCTCGGCAAGCTTCTCTCCGATCTCCTGCGCACTGTGCTGCAGCTCCATGCCGCGCATCCCGATCGCCACCGTCGAAAGATAGGCGTAAAGCAGGCGCGGCGAAACCGGGATCACCCGGCGCTCGACGGCGTAGTCCGCCAGCGACGGCTCCTCTCCGTCCGCAGCAATCTCGCTGTAGACGGCCTCGGCCGGCACGTACATCAGGGCGAAATCGCAGGTGCCGGCTTCGGGCCGGATGTACTTCGCGCGGATCGCATCCACGTGCCGGCGCACGTCGGCGGCGAAGTCCCGCGAGGCCCGCCGCCTTTCCCCTTCGTCGGCCGCCTCGCGCGAACGCCGGTAATTCTCGAGAGGAAACTTGCTGTCGACGGCGACGACCCGATCTCCCAAGAAGATCGCCGCGTCGACCACCGCGTCTCCGAACCCATATTGCATCCGCCAACACCGTTGCGGCAGCACCTGGGACAGAGCCTGCTCGAGAAAGGTCTCGCCCAAGGTGCCGCGCAGCTTCGGCGGCTTCAAGAGCTCCTCGAGCCGCGTCACGTCTCCGGCGAGCTTTTCGATTTTTCGCGACGCCTCGTAGATGCGCCCCATTTTCTCGCCGACGTCCTGCAACAAGGTCCCCGACTTGCCCAGGTGCTCCGTCAGGCTCTTCTGTCCGTCCGCGAGGCTCCGCTCGACACCCTGCACGCGCTCCTCGACGGCTCGGCGAAGCTCCTCCAAGTGTCGGTCCAGGGCCTCGGATGCCTGCCGCGCGGCACCCATGTCCGCGAGGACTCGGTCGAAGCGCGCGGAGGCGCTCCGGAAACGCCACAGCAGCGCCGCGAGAACGATGGCGACGAAAACGGCCATTCCGGCCAGAGCCAGAGCCGGGCCCGAGGAGGTCACGGGACCATGGTGAGCCCTTCGGGGGGACAGATGATGTCCGAGCGGAGCAGCGGGCGTGGCTTCGGGGAGCCCGGGCCGACCGCCGCCATGCGACAATGATTGAAGTGGAACCGACCCGACCCAAGAAACCCACTCCCGCGGAAGACCGCGAGGTCGACTACCTGATCTGTAAAAACTGCACCACGCCGAGCTACGTCTTCGAGATGGAGGCCGGCCGGATTACCGAGGCGCAGTGCCTGGTTTGCGGCAACGACGAACCCTCGCAGTTCCTCCGAGGCGAGGACGCCGGCAGTGAGCAGGACTGACCGGGCCGGAAACCCGCTGGCCGATCGCTATGCGTCGGCCGAGATGTCGCGGATCTTCTCTCCCCAATTCAAGTTCGAGACCTGGAGGCATCTGTGGCTCTGGTTGGCCGAGGAGGAGCGGCGGCTCGGCCTGCCCATCTCTGATCTCGCCCTGTCGCAGATGCGCGAACACCTCTCCCACATCGACTTCGACGCCGCGGCGCGCGAAGAGGAGCGGACCCGGCACGACGTGATGGCGCACGTGCGCGTCTTCGGCACCGCCGCGCCCGCCGCGGCGGGAATCATCCATTGGGGCGCCACCTCGGCGTACGTCTCCGACAACGCCGACCTTCTCCAGATGCGCGACGCGCTGTCCCTGGCGGAGCGACGGCTGGTCTCGGTCCTGCGCCGACTGCGCGACTTCGCGCTGGCGCACCGGGACCTGCCGACCCTGGCCTACACGCACTACCAGCCGGCGCAGCCGACCACGGTCGGCAAGCGCGCCGCGCTCTGGGCTTCCGACCTCCTCATGGACCTCGAGTCCTTGCGCGCCGCGCGCGGCGGACTGCGCTTCCTCGGAGCCAAAGGCGCCACGGGCAGCCAGGCTTCCTTCTTGCAGCTCTTCGGCGGCGACTCGGGGAAGGTCGAGGAGCTCGACGCCGCGCTGGCGCGCCGCGCGGGGTTCGCCAAGCGCCAGCTGGTCACCGGACAGACCTACTCGCGCAAACAGGACGACCTCGTGGTGCGCGCCCTGTCGGGGCTGGCGCAATCGGTCCACAAGATCGGCACCGACCTTCGGCTGCTGCAGCACGACGGCGAGCTCGAGGAACCTTTCGAGACCGGCCAGGTGGGCTCCTCGGCGATGCCCTACAAGCGCAACCCCATGCGCGCCGAGCGCATCTGCGCGCTCGCTCGGCACGTGATCGCGCTCTCCTTCGACACGGCCATGACGGCCTCGACCCAGTGGCTCGAGCGAAGCCTCGATGACTCCGCCAACAAGCGCATCGCCGTCCCCGAGGCGTTCCTGGCCTCCGACGCCATTCTGATCCTGCTCGAGAACGTCGTCGGAGGCTTGGTTGTGCACCGCGAGATCTCCCAGCGCCGCCTCGCCGAACAAGCGCCGTTCCTCGCCACCGAGAACCTCCTCATGGAGGCCGTTCGGCGGGGCGGAGACCGTCAGGAGCTTCACGAAAAGCTGCGGGTCCACGCCCGTGCCTCGGCGGACCGGATGCACCGGGAGGGAGGGATGCCGGACTTGCTCGGGAGGCTCGCGGCCGACCCGACCTTCGGCCTGTCGCGCGAGCAACTCGAGGCCGCGGCCCAGCCCGAGAGGCTCGTGGGGCGTTGCGCGGAGCAGGTCGAGGAGTTCGTCCGGCAAGAGCTCGACCCGGCTCTGGCCGGCGTGCCGGAGATCGAGGCCGCGCCGGTTCGCGTTTGAGGCGAGCCCGTCTCTGGACTCCGCTTCTCTTGGCCGCTCTGGCCTCGGCCTGCGCGACGACCCATCCTCCTCCGGCGCCCGGCCCTTCGGGAATCCCGGCCCCCGGAACCGCGCCGTCTCCGGCTCCGGGCTGGTCCGAGGAGGGCATGGCTTCCTGGTACGGCGGGGCCGACGGCTTCGAGGGAAAACCCACCGCGTCCGGCGAGATCTATGACTCGAGTCAGCTGACGGCCGCGCACCGCGAGCTGCCGCTCGGGACCGTCGTCGAGGTCACCAACCGGGACAACGGCAAACGGGTTCGCGTCCGAATCAATGACCGGGGGCCTTTCCTGAAGGGACGGATTCTCGACCTGTCGCAGGAGGCCGCCCGGCGCTTGGACGTGATCGGGCCGGGAGTGGCGCCGGTCCGGATCGAGATCGTGCAGGCGGCCCTGGCCCCGCCGACGGTTTCGGCGACGGGACTCTGGGCAGTGCAGATCGGCTCGTTCGCGGAACCCGGTCACGCGCAGCGGCAGGCCGAGCGCGCCCGAGCGGCGGGGCGGCAAGCGTACCTGGAGCCCTACCGCGGGCTCTCGCGCGTGAAGGTCGGCCCCTTCCCGACACGCGGGGAGGCCGAGGCCGTGCTGCAGGAGCTCGAAGGGGCCGGGTTCGAGGGAATCGTGGTTCCCCAGTAGCCGATCATTTGGAGATCAGCGACAGGACCCGAATCTAGCGACAACGCGGGAGTTCCCGGCGCTCCGGACCCACGCCGGACAACGGAAGCCGGCGCAAGCCCGCCTCGTGATCGAGTAGCCACTGCTTGAGCGGCAGCCCCCCGCCGTAGCCCGTCAGCGAACCGTCGCTCCCGACCACGCGATGGCAAGGAATGACGATCGCGATGGGATTGGCGCCGTTGGCGGCCCCCACGGCCCGCACGGCGGCCGGGCGACCGATCTGCCGGGCCAGCTGTCCGTAGGTGACGCGGGAGCCGTAGGGAACCCGGACGAGCTCCCTCCAGACGGCTCGCTGGAACGCGGTCCCTTCCGGGTTCAACCCGAGGTCGAACTCGCGCCTCGTGCCGTCGAAGTACTCCTGCAGTTGTCGCATGACCTCGGCGCAGCGAGTGCCATCGACGGCCGGAAGGTCGGGCTCCTCTCGCCGGCCCCTCGCGAATTCCAGCCGAGCGACCGCTCCCGTCGGGTCGATGACGGTCACCATCTCGCCCAACGGCGTGCGAAACCGACAGCCGTACATCACGCTCGCATCCGAGTCTAAACTCTCCCCTTCACATGGGAACCGCGAATTCTTCTCCTGGCCGGAGCGAGACCGCGACCGCGGCAATCCTCTGCCACGGCCTGGCCAAGTTCTATGGCGAGGTCCGCGCCGTGGACGGTCTCGACCTGGAGGTTCGCTACGGCGAGTGCTTTGGTCTGCTCGGCCCCAACGGGGCCGGTAAGACGACCACGATCGAGATCCTCGAGGGCTTGACGGCGCCCGACGCGGGAGATGTCCGCGTTCTCGGGCGGCGGTGGGGCACTCATGAGCGCGAGCTGCGGGGCCGCCTGGGTATTTCGCTTCAGGAGACTCGCTTCTCCGACAAGTTGACGGTCTTCGAGACCCTCGACCTCTTTCGCTCGCTCTATCCCAGGGGGCGCGAACCGGAACAATTACTGGCCGACCTCTCGCTCGAGGAAAAGCGCGACGCGCGCGTGGGCAAGCTCTCCGGGGGTCAGCGGCAGCGTCTGGCAGTGGCCTGCGCGCTCGCCGGGGATCCCGAAATCCTCTTCCTCGACGAGCCCACGACGGGGCTCGATCCCCAGAGCCGCCACCAGCTCTGGGACAAGATGGAGAGCTTCCGCGCCGCGGGGCGCACCGTGCTTCTGACGACGCATTACATGGAAGAGGCGGAACGGCTCTGCGACCGCGTCGCGGTCGTGGACCACGGCAAGATCATCGCGCAGGGGTCGCCGGCGGAGCTGGTCGCCGGGCTCCGCGCGCCGCACATCGTGGAGTTCGCGTCGGAGCCGGCACTCTCCGCCGAGGACCTGAAGGCTCTTCCCGGGGTCCGCGACTGCCGACGGCGCGATGACCGCTGGTTCGTGAGCGTGGCAGCGCTGGTCGACGCCGTGCCGGCCCTGCTCTCGCGCCTCGACCGAGGCGGCTCGAGACTCCTCTCCCTCTCGACGCACCGCGCGACCCTGGAGGATGTCTTCATCTCCCTGACCGGCCGGGAGCTTCGCGATGAGTAGCCGCCGCCCGCCCCTCTACGCCCTGACCCGGGCACGCGTGCTCGAGTTCATCCGGGAGCCCGAGGCGGTCTTCTGGGTCTTCGCCTTTCCCGTGATCATGGCCCTGGTGCTGGGCTTCGCGTTCCGCGATCATGCGCCCGAGAGGCTCCCCATCGGGGTCGCCGGCGAGGCGGGCTTGCGCCAGCTCGGCGGAGCGCCTCTCACGTCCTCGGCCTTGAAGACCGTTCCCTTCGCCACTCTCGAGGAGGGACTTCGGGCCCTCCGGACCGGCAAGATCGCGCTCTTGATCGAGAACCGCGAACCCCTCGTCTACCACTTCGACCCGACGCGCCCGGACGCGCGCCTGGCCCGACTGGAAGTGGACGACGCGATCCAGCGCGCCGCCGGCCGGAAGGATCCCGTTGAGCGGCGCGAAGTTCCGATGCACGAGAAAGGGTCGCGCTACATCGACTTTCTGCTGCCGGGCATCCTCGGACTCAACCTGATGGGCACGGGCATCTGGGGCATTGGCTTCGGAATCGTCAACGCGCGCTTGAAGAAGACGCTGAAGCTGATGACCGCGACCCCGATGCGCAAATCCGAGTACCTCCTGGCCCAGATCTTCTCCCGCTTCGTCTTTCTGGTGCTCGAGATCGCCGTGATCCTCCTGTTCGGTGTTCTCGCCTTCGGCGTCCCCATCCGCGGCTCCCTGATGCTGTTGCTCCTGACCGCGCTGCTCGGCTCCCTGTCCTTCGCCGGACTGGGTTTGCTGGTCGCGGCGCGTGCCCAGACGCTCGAGGCGGCGAGCGGCCTCATGAACTTCGTGATGGTTCCCATGTGGCTCCTGTCCGGAGTGTTCTTTTCCGCGGAGCGCTTCCCGAAGGCGGCCCAGCCTCTGATCCAGGCCCTGCCGTTGACGGCCTTAAACGACGCCCTGCGCGCGGTCATGCTCGAAGGCAAGGGCCTGCCCGCGATCACGGGGCAACTGCTGCTTCTGGCCGCGTGGGGGCTCGTCACCTTCGCGATCGCATTGAAGATCTTCCGCTGGCAATAGGGGGCGCGAATGAAGACCCTTCTGGTGACTCAGGCCGAAGTCCCGAAGCTTCTCCCCATGAACGAGTGCATCGAAGTGATGGCCTCGACGATGGCCGAGCTCGCGCGCGGCGAGACGATCTTGCCGCTGCGCTCGATCCTGTGGCTGCCGGGCCGGGTCGGCGGTCTCGGCCTGATGCCGGGAGCCCTCCTGCCCGAGCAGGTGCTCGGCCTGAAGGCGATCACGTTCTTTCCCGGAAACGAGGGCACGCCGATCGACACGCACCAGGGAGCGGTCCTCCTCTTCGAGGCCGAGCACGGGCGCCTGCTTGCGGTCATCGACGCGACCTCCATCACGGCCATTCGCACCGCGGCCGTCAGCGCCGTCGCGACCCGGGCGTTGGCGCGCGAGGAAGCGGGCGATCTTGCGATCCTCGGCGCGGGCGTTCAGGCGCGCACGCACCTGGAGGCGATGCGCGGCGTCCGCCGGATTCGGCGCGTGCGGGTCGCGAGCCGCCGGCTGGAGAGCGCGCAGGCCTTCGCCCGGCGCGAGTCGAAAAGACAGGGGATCGCCATCGAGGCGGTCGCGAGTCCCCGGGAGGCGGTGCTCGGGGCGGACCTCATCTGCACCACCACCTCCGCCCGGGAGCCGATTCTGGCCGGCGACTGGATCGCCCCCGGCGCGCATGTGAACGCCGTCGGCTCGAGCATTCCGGCGGCCCGGGAGCTCGACACCGCCGCCGTGGCGCGCGCGCGGCTCTACGCCGACCGCCGCGAGTCGGTCCTGAACGAAGCCGGCGACTTCCTGATCGCGAAGGCGGAGGGCGCGGTCGTCGAAGGCCACATCGTCGGCGAGATCGGCGAGGTCCTGATCGGCAAGACGCCCGGACGCCGGTGCTCGGAGGAGATTACGCTCTTCAAGTCGCTCGGCCTCGCCGTCGAGGACGTTGCCTCGGCGCGCCACATCTACGACAAGGCGACGAAGACCGGCGCGGGGATGTTCCTCGATTTTGGAGGGAAGCGCGACGAAGGCGATTGAGCCGATCCCCCTCTCGGAGATCCGCACCGCGCGCGAGCGACTGGCGGGAATCGCGCTGCGGACACCCCTCGTCCGGCTCGAGCTCGAAGGCGTCTCGGAGGAGATCTGGCTCAAGCTCGAGAACCTTCAGCCGATCGGCTCCTTCAAGATCCGGGGCGCCGGCAACGCGATGCGAAAAGCCGGCCCGGAATCGCTTGCCGGGGGCGTCTATACGGCGAGCGCGGGCAACATGGCGCAGGGAGTCGCCTGGAACGCGCGCCGGCTCGGAATTCCCTGCACGGTGATCGTCCCGGAGAACGCCCCGGAGACCAAGCTCGCCGCGATCGGGAGACTGGGCGGGCACATTCTCCGCGTTCCGTTCGATCGCTGGTGGCGGGTCCTCCAAGAGCACCACTACCCCGGCGCGGAGGGGTTCTTCATCCACCCCGTCAGCGATCCGGCCGTCATCGCCGGAAACGGCACGATCGGCATCGAGATCCTCGAGGACTTGCCCGACGCCGACACCGTGCTCGTCCCGTTCGGAGGCGGCGGACTTTCCTGCGGGATCGCGTCAGCGGTGCGGGCGGTTTCTCCGGCGGCTCGGGTCTTCGCCTGCGAGGTCGAGACCGCCGCCCCCTTCGCGGCATCGCTCGCGGCCGGGGCGCCGCGAGAGATCGCCTATCGGCCGAGCTTCGTCGACGGCATCGGCGGCAAGAGCATGCTCCCCGAGATGTGGCCGCTCGCCCGAGGCCTTCTCTCCGGCTCGCTCGTCACGACCCTCGAAGAGATTGCAGCCGCCATACGCCTCCTCGCCGCACGACAACGTGTCATTGCGGAGGGTGCGGGAGCGGCGTCGCTGGCCGCGGCCCGAGGAGGCAAGGCCGGCGGCGCGAAGATCGTCTGCGTCGTTTCAGGCGGGAACATCGATCCCGACAAGCTCGCGACGATCCTGACCGGTCAGCTACCTGAGTGAGAGACGGAGAGGTCGCGCTCTCAGCCCTCGCCCCTCGCCCCTACCGGAAACGCCACCCGAGGAGCAGGACGATGGTGTTCAGACCGAGATTCGGCAGAACGGTCCCGGCGTTGGAGTAGTGCAGCCAGCGCGCCTCGAGCGTCCAAGTGTGGTCGCGCTCCGGGCTCCCGACCACTCCCAGGCCTCCCTGCAGGATGAAGTTGAACCGCCGGTTGATCTCTTCGACGTCGAGATTCGTCCAGCAAAAGCCGACGCCCAGCTCCAGGTAGGGCGCCACCTTCCCCGTTCCGAAGAAGTAGCGGGCATCCACCGGCACGAGCCCCGCTGCGAAGCCGTCGGGCCGGAAGTATCTCGCCAGGTGCCCTTCCATCAGGTACTCGAAGCGCGGGCCTAGCCGGAATCCGGCTTGCGGCTCCAGCACGAGCGCCTGCTCCTCGGTCGAGCCTCGGTTGATCTTCACGGAGTATCCGAAGCCCGCCAGCAGCGCGAGCTCCGGCTTTCCCCTCTCGGGCAGGTCGAGCGTCTGGCCGGGGAGCGAGGCCACGCCGCAGAGTCCCAACAGAAGAACGAACGCCCGGCGCCTTGCCGCCATCGGACGACCGCAAGCGGCTAGCGCTGCCAAATCTTTCGCTCCTCCAGTTCCTCGAGCGTCTTGGGCCAATCCCCCCGGAGCAGCTGCGAGAGCGCCCGGTCGGCCAGGAGGCGGCCCCCAGTCTGGCAAGAGGCGCAGTAATTGGACTCGTTCTCGGCATAGAGGATGCGCTGCACCGGCTGCCCGCAGTCGGGGCACGGACGGCCAAATCGTCCGTGCACGGCCATCCCCTCTCGGAATGCGGTCACCTTCTCCGGAAAACCCTCCCGCGCCCTGGCGACGAGGCTCCGGCTCCATTGTTCGAGAGTCTCCCGCGTCGCGCGCCAAAGCCGTTCGAGCTCTTCAGGGTTCAGATGCCGAGTGAGCTTGGCCGGCGATAATCGGGCCCGATGCAGGATCTCGTCGGAGTAGGCGTTTCCGATCCCGGAGAAGAGGCGCGGGTCGGTCAGCGCCCGCTTGACGGTATGACTCTCGCGTGTCAATGCCGCTTCGAACGCCGGCAGATCCGCCTCGAGCACCTCGAGCCCTCCGCGCTCGAACTGCGCGAGTGCGGACCGACCGCGGACCACGTGGAGCGAGGCGCGCTTCTTCGACCCCGCTTCGGTCAGGAGCAACGTCCCGCCCGGAAAGTCGAAGGCCGCCAGAGCCCGCGCGCCGACCCGCGCACCCTCCTGCTTCCAATGCAGCCGACCCGCGATCATCAAGTGGAGGACGAGAAAGAGGTCTCCTTCCAACACCAACACGACGCGCTTGCCGATGCGCTCGAGCCCGAGAACACTCCTTCCCTCCGCGTCGCGAAGCGGCGGCTCGACGGAACGCAGGAGGAACGGGCTCCCGAGACGGATCGCCTCCAGCCTCTGACCCACCACTCGCGGCTCGAGCGCGGCCAGGTACGCCAGGATGTCTGGCAGCTCGGGCATGAGCGGGAGCTTAGCGTCAAAGGGAGGAAGCGACGGGCCGAACTAGAATCCGCGACCGGGACGGCTCGATCCGACCCTTAGACTTCGCAGACCAGCATGTTCTCCGCGATCCGCCGCTATGCCCACTGGCTCCACACGATGTGGCCGGCGGGAACCGTCGAGAAGCTGCCCGAGGCGCGCGCGGACGGAACAACGTCCATAACGGGCGTGCGCATCGTGGGGGATCTGACAGGCGTGCCGCTGCTCAAGTTCGCCTCGGACACCGGGGCCCGCGCGGTCGACGCCATCCTGTCGGAGCGGGAGTTCGCGCGGGCCCGGAACGGCGATCTCGAAATCCTGGATCTCGCGATCGTCGGAGCCGGCGTCTCCGGCATCGCGGCCGCCCTGGAGGCCCGCAAGAACGACTTGCGCTTTCGGGTCTTCGAGGCCTCGGAGCCCTTCTCCACGGTCGCCAACTTCCCCAAGGGGAAGCCGATCTACACCTACCCGTCCGAGATGACGCCCGCGGGCGGGCTTCAGTTCGAAGCGGAGGTCCATCCCAAGGAGCGTCTGCTCGAAGGACTGGAACGGATCCGGAAGGAGGCCGGCATCTCGGTCACTCATTCCCGCATCGAACGAATCGAGCGACGCGGGGACCTGCTCTACCTGCACCACGAGCCGGTCGACGGACAACAGCCCGCCCCGACTCGGGCCCGGCGGGCGATCGTCGCCATTGGCCGGAGCGGCAGTCACCGGCGGCTCGGCGTTCCGGGCGAGGAGGACCCGAGCCGAGTCTTCAACCGGCTCTACGACCCGGCGGAGTTCGCGGGGAAAGAGGCGCTGGTGGTCGGAGGCGGCGACTCGGCGCTCGAGACGGCGATCGCCCTCGTGGCTGCGGGCGCGCGTGTGACCCTCTCCTACCGCCGGACCGAGCTCTCGCGATGCAAGCAGGATAACGTCGCGCAGGTCCTGAGGCTCGCGAAGGATCCTGCGGCAGAGGTGGCCGTCGAGCACCCGACTTCGGAGCGCGTCACGACCTCGACGGGTTCGTTCCTGAAGGTCGAAGGGAAATCGCATCCCCCCGGGCGGATGCGACTCGCCCTGGCGACCCGCGTCCTCCGGATCGAGCCCGAGCGCGTGATCCTGGCGGACGCGGCGGGTCGAGAAGAGGCGATCGGCAACGACGTCGTCTTCACGATGCTCGGGCGCGAGGCTCCCCTCGAGTTCTTCCGCCGCTCCCGAATTCCGATCCGAGGGGAGTGGAGGCCCGCGACCTTCGTCGCGTTCGCCGCCTTCCTGCTCTTCTGCGTGTTCCTCTACAACTGGAAGGCCAATGGCGCGGTCAATCGCTACTTCGAAGAGCGCGGCCTCTTCCCGTACAACGTGCCGGGGCTCCTCGAGGGCGCGGGGGGCGCGGTCGCCGCCGCCGCCCGGACGCCGTCGACTCTCCTGGGAACTCTGGCGATCTCGCTTCGGGACCCGGGCTTCTATTACTCGGCAGCCTACTGCCTCTGCGTGTTGATCTTCGGTGTCGCTCGAATCCGGAGACGCAAGACGCCATACGTCGCGCGCCAGACCTGGACGCTGATCGCCATACAGTGGATCCCTCTGTTCCTCCTGCCCTTCCTCCTCCTCCCGTACTTGGGGCACAACGGGGCCTTCGACTCCGGATTCGGCAAGACCCTCGCGGACAACCTCTTCCCCGCCGCCGACTCGGGTCAGGGTCGCGAATACTGGCGGGCCTTCGGCTTCATCCTGGCCTGGCCCCTCTTCGTCTGGAATGTCTTCTCCTGGAAGCCCATGGCGTGGTGGCTCGTCATCGCTTGCCTTCAGACCTTCGTCGTCATTCCGTGGATCGTGCGCCGGTGGGGCAAGGGCGCCTACTGCGGGTGGATCTGCTCCTGCGGGGCGTTAGCCGAAACGATGGGAGACGCCCATCGCGAGAAGATGCCGCACGGGCCCGCCTGGAACCGCGCGAACATGACGGGCCAGGTCGTGCTCGCGGCGGCGCTGCTCCTGGCGGCCGGACGAGTGCTGTCGTGGGCCAGCCCGAACACCTGGCCCGGGCGCGCCGCCGGGAGCCTCTACGACGGGCTTCTGTCGGGATGGTCCGTCTTCGGGATCCCGCTCAACTACTATCGGGTCGTCGACATCTTCCTGGCCGGGATCATCGGCGCCGGGACGTACTTCTGGTTCTCGGGCCGCGTCTGGTGCCGATTCGCCTGCCCGCTCGCCGCCCTCATGAACATCTACGCGCGCTTCACCCGCTTCCGCATCTTCGCGGAGAAGGCCAGGTGCATCTCCTGCAACGTCTGCACGGCGGTCTGCCACCAGGGCATCGACATCATGAACTTCGCGAACAAGGGACTCCCGATGGCCGATCCTCAGTGCGTCCGTTGCTCCGCCTGCGTCCAGTCCTGCCCGACGGGAGTGTTGTCCTTCGGACGGTACGACGCCTCGGGGCTACCCGTCTACGACCGTTTGCCGGCGTCGCCCTTTTCGACGTAGCCCCGGCGAGGGCCGGTTGCCCGATGAGTCGCGGACTCGGGCCGCACTCGCGATGGGAAGTGCCGGTTACTTGACCTTCTTCTTGAACTCGCCCATCGGTCCGAGCGACTTGCGCAGCAGCAGCTCCGAGTGACCTCGAATCAGGTAGTCCATCAGCGCTCCCACCAGCCGGTAGCCCATGCGCTCGTAGAGCTTGCGCGCCTCGTAGTTGAACGAGGAGACGCAGATGAAGACGTTCGGCGAGTCGCGAAAGATCCGATTCTCCGCGAACTCGACGAGCTTCGTGCCGATCCCCTGGTTGCGGAGCTCCGGGGTCACGCAAAGAGTCTGGATGTAGCCGACGAAGGCCCCCTTCATGTCGAGGATGAGGAAGCCGGCCAGCACCGAGCCCAAACGCGCCAGATAGCGCTCGCAGGTCTCGTCCCTCATCCGCTCGAGCGCTTCCTGATAGGAACGGCCGAGGGTGGTCCACGGCTCGGACGAAGACATGAGGCGGGCACACCATTGCGCCTCCGCTTCGGTTTCGAGCGGTCGAACGGTGAGCGTGTCGGTTGCCACGGACATCACTCTCCGCTGCGCGGAATCAAGCGCCGCAACGCCAGGTCAAGGTCAAGAGCCTCTGGCCCATTCTAGTCCTCGTCCCGAGGGAACTCGAAGCGCCGGCCGGTGTCCCTTTCCGACGTGGTCGAACACGCAGCGAGGGGCCGCCCTCCCGATCCGCGCTGGTATCAGATCGGAGCGCTCTCGGGGCTTCTCCTCTACGGACTGACGTCGCTCGACTTCGACGTCACGCTGGCCCGGGTGGCGCTCCTGCTCGCGGCGGCGATCTCCACTCAGTTCGTGTGCACCCGTATCTGGAGGCTCCCATCCTTCGACCCGAAGAGCGCGCTGATCTCGGGCCTCTCGCTCTGCCTGCTGCTGCGTACGAACTCCGCTTCGCTCGCGGTCCTCGCGGCGGCGGCCGCCGTTTCGAGCAAGTTTCTCCTGCGGGTCGGCGGCAAGCACCTCTTCAATCCGACCAACTTCGGAATCGTCGCGGTCTTGCTCGCGACCGGCCGGGTGTGGGTGTCACCGGCTCAGTGGGGAAACGCCGCGTTCCTCGGATTCCTCCTGGCCGGCATCGGCGGATTCGTGGTTCATCGCTCCACCCGAAGCGACGTCACGCTGGCGTTTCTGGGGCTCTACCTCGCCCTCGTCTTCGCCCGATCGGCCTGGCTGGGCGAGCCGCTCGCGATCCCGCTGCACCGTCTTCAGAGCGGGGCCCTTCTGATCTTCGCCTTCTTCATGATCTCGGATCCCAAGACGACCCCGAATTCACGAGCGGGCCGGATCCTCTTCGGCCTCCTCGTCGCCGCGGGCGCCGCCTTCATCCAGTTCCGCCTCTTTCGCACCAACGGCCCGCTCTGGTCCCTCGCGGCCTTCTCTCTTGCCGTTCCGGGAATCGACCGCTTGCTGCCGGGATGCCGTTACGTCTGGGCGGGGTCGCCCGAACCGCCTTCGCCGCTCTCGAAAGGAGCCTCCGATGAAACGCCCCTTCCTGATTCTCGCTTCTGGCCTCTTGCTGCTCGGCGTGAGCCGCCCCGCGCTCCCGTTCTGCGGGTTCTACGTGGCCCGGGGGGACGCGAAACTCTTTAACCGCGCCTCACAGGTCGTCCTCGTCCGGGACCGCGACCGGACCGTCCTGACGATGTCGAACGACTTCCAGGGAGATCCCACGGAGTTCGCCATCGTGGTGCCGGTGCCCACGGCGCTCGCGCGCGAGCAGATCCACGTCGGGGAGAAGTCTCTGCTCGATCACCTGGACGCCTACTCGGCGCCCCGATTAGTCGAGTACTTCGACCCGGACCCGTGCCGCATGGTCGCGGCCGAAGCGCAAGGGAAGGACGCGCTGTCGATGGTGCGCCCGGCGTCGGCCGCCGCCCGGAGGGAGAAGAGTCTCGGCGTGACCGTGGAGGCGCGCTACACCGTGGGTGAGTACGACATCCTGATCCTGTCGGCCAAGGAATCGGAGGGACTGGAGATCTGGTTGCGCGAGAACGGATACCGGATACCGGAGGGCGCCTCGCGAGTTCTTTCCGGTTACCTCAGGCAGCACATGCACTTCTTCGTGGCGAAGGTCAATCTGAAAGAACAGGCTCGCCTCGGCTTCTCTTACCTGCGCCCGATCCAGGTGGCCTACGAGTCGCCCAAGTTCATGCTCCCGATTCGTCTCGGCATGGTCAACGCGAACGGGCCCCAAGAGCTCTTCGTCTACGCGTTGACGCGCCGAGGTCGCGTCGAGACGACCAACTACCGGACGGTAAGACTCCCTTCCGACCAGGACGTGCCCCTCTACGTCAAGGAAGAGTTTGCCGATTTCTACCGGGCCCTCTTTGCCGAACAGGTTCGCCGCGAGCGGATGCAGACGGTCTTTCTCGAGTACGCCTGGGACATGGGCTGGTGCGATCCCTGCGCGGCCGATCCCCTCTCGCGCGAAGAGCTCCGACAGCTGGGCGTCTTCTGGCTGGATGATCCCGAGGAGCGCGCGCGCGGTGCCGCCGGCGTCTTCGTCACCCGCCTGCACCTTCGCTACGACGCCGAGCATTTTCCCGAAGATCTCGTCTTTCAGGAGACCTCGGATCGGCAGAATTTCCAGGGACGCTACGTCCTCCGGCACCCGTACGCGGGAGAGATCGCCTGCGGTGCCGCCGAGCGATATCGCGAAGAGATCGCGCGGCGGCAGGAGCGCGAGGCCGAAAACCTCGCGGCGCTGACCGGCTGGAAGATCGATCAGATTCGCGTCAAGATGAAGCTGCCCTCGTCGGGAGACGGAAAGAAGTGGTGGGAGAAGATATGGGGAGGGCGGTGAGGCTTGCCCCCCGCCCTAGCCTCCGCCCCGACGCGGGAAAGAGAAGCCGCGACTCCTACCGGAGCTGCTTCGGCGGCTCGTGCTGCAGCCGGCCCCGGCGCTCGTGGCGCTCGAGCGCCAGTCGGATGAGCTCGTTCAAGAGTTCCCGCAAGGGGACTCCGGACGCTTCCCACAACTTCGGGTACATCGAGATCGCCGTGAAGCCGGGCAGCGTGTTCACCTCGTTGAGGAGGACCCGATTGCTGCCCCGCTCGAGAAAGAAATCGACGCGCGCCATTCCGGAGATGCCGCAGAGCCGGTAGGCCTCGACCGCCAGGCGCCGGACCTCCTGCGCGGTTGCCTCCGGCACGGGCGCCGGGATCAGCAGCTTCGCCCGGTCCTCGACGTACTTGTCCTCGTAGTCGTAGAACTCGCGGCCGGGCACGACCTCCCCCACGATCGAAGCCCTCGGTTCACTGTTGCCGAGCACCGCGCACTCGAGCTCCCGCGCGTCGATTCCGTCCTCGACGAGCGCGCGCTCGTCATACCGGAACGCGAGTTCGAGGGCTGGCCCGAGCGCCTCCCAGCTCTTGACCTTCGAGACGCCGACCGAGGACCCGCCAACCGAGGGCTTGACGAAGACCGGGAGGGAGACGCCGAACTTCTCGAGCCTCGCTCTCGCCGATTTCGCTTCATTCTCCCCCGGGGACACGACGATCGCGCGCGGAGTCGGGATCCCGGCGTCGCGCACGAGCGCCTTGAAAACGGCCTTGTCCATGCCGATGGCCGATCCCGTGACTCCGGCGCCGACGTAGGGAATGTCGAGCAACTCCAGGAATCCCTGCAGGGCGCCGTCCTCTCCCGTCGTGCCGTGAATGATCGGGAAGACGACGTCCGCGCGACCCGGGCCGATTTCCGCCGGCACCAGCGTCTGCGCCCCGGGCGCCGGCGCCTCGGGGAGCCGGTACTTCTCCGGCGCGGGTCCGGAGGAAAGAAGGCCGGCCGAGGCGTCGGCCGTCAAGAAGCGGCCGTTCTCGGCAATGGCGAGCGGGATGACCTCGTACCGCGCCGGATCGAGGCCGCTCACGATGGTGCGAGCCGAAATGCGCGAAACCTCGCGCTCCACCGAACGACCCCCGAAGAGAACCACCACGCGGAGCCGGCTCACCAGCTCACCACGCGCACCTCCTCGACCGCCGGCGCGGCGCGCAGCCGCTCGAGCACGGACGCGGACGGCGGCGAATCGACGGCGATCACCGCTGCCGCGCTCTGGCCCTTGCCTCGCGCCAGTGAGAAGTTGGCGATGTTGACCCCTCCCTCCCCGAGGATGGTGCCGACGCTGCCGACGACACCCGGCACGTCGCGGTTCTTCAGGAACACGACGGTGCCCTCGGGGCGAAACTCGAGAGGCAGCTCGTCGACCGCCACCACCCGGGCGTCGCGGCCGGAGAAGAGCGTGGCGTCGGCCCGACTCGTGCGCCCGCCGCCCGAGACCGCCACGCGGATCGAGCGGACGTAGTTTCCGGGATCCTCGTGCCGGGTCTCCGAGACGGAGAGGCCGCGCTCCTTCGCCACGTGCAGGGCGTTGACAAAGTTGACCGTCTCGGGGGAGTGCCCCTCGAGGGCCCCCTTCACCGCGGCGACCGCGACAGGGCGCAGGAGATCCTCGGGCAGTCCCCAGGTCTCCACACCGACAGCTGCCAATCTCGACTCGGCAAGCGACGAGAGAAAGTGCGCCGTGCGCTCGGCCAGCCGCATCCAAGCGGCCGCCCCCGTCGGATCGGCGGGACCGCGAAAGGGCAGGTTCACCGCCGGGACATAGGATGCGCCCGCGAGCGCCTCGAGGAGAGCCTCGACGGTCTGGAGAGACACCCGCTCCTGCGCTTCGCGTGTCGAAGCGCCCAGGTGCGGCGAGGCCACGACGTTGGGCAGTTTCGCGAGGGCGTCGTCGGGCGCCGGCGGCTCCGGATCGAAGACGTCCAGGGCCGCCCCCGCCAAGTGCCCGGACCTCAAGGCCTCGAGCAACCCCTCCCGGTCGACGAGACTTCCCCGCGCGACGTTGACCAGAATCGCTCCCTTCTTCATCGCGAGGAGCTCGGCGCGGCCGAGCAAGGGCTTGCCCTTCTCGGTCGCGGTGGCGTGCAGTGTCACGATGTCGGCGGCGGCGAGCAGCTCCGGAAGCCCGACCAGCGGCACGCCCAGCTCCCGGGCGCGCTCCTCGGGCAGATACGGGTCGTGTGCGATCACCTTGGCCTCGAACGCCCGGGCCCGCGCGGCGACCCGGGAGCCCACCTGGCCGAAACCGACGATGCCCAGGGTCTTGCCCGCGAGCTCTGTGCCCAGGAACTTCGACTTCTCCCAGCGGCCCCCGGCCATCGAGGCCGCCGCGGCCGGGACCTTGCGCAGCAGGGCCAGCAGCAGCGCGAACGTGTGCTCGACCGCGGAAACGACGTTGGCCGTCGGGGCGTTGATCACGAGGACGCCGCGCGCCGTCGCGGCGGGGACGTCCACGTTGTCGACTCCGACTCCCGCCCGGCCGACCACCTGGAGGCGCGGCGCCGCCGCGAGCAGCGCCGCATCGACCGCCGTCGCGCTGCGCACCAAGAGCGCATCCGCCACGGAGAGCTCCGCCAGAAGCTTTTCCCGCGGCGCGCCCGAAAGATCGACGACCTCGTGGCCGTGCTCGCGCAGCCGCGACAGACCTGCCTCGGCCACCTTCTCGGCGACGAGGATGCGGCTCAT
>Ga0335084_10000321_pt1 | contig 39262 bp, 32 predicted proteins | sample Lox_Sample_44_FD_206721 | JGI IMG/M metagenome (GOLD analysis project Ga0335084, IMG submission 206721) | Soil microbial communities from Loxahatchee National Wildlife Refuge, Florida, United States - Lox_Sample_4.4 | ecosystem: Environmental > Terrestrial > Soil > Wetlands | place: USA...
AGCGTCGGCGCGGCCGAGCTGCTCCAGCACGCCGCGCCGGGTCGCGTCCGACAGCGCGGCGAACGAAGCGTCGAGGCGGGTTTCGTTATACTGAACCATATGGTTCAGTATATAGCAGATCAGCTTGCGGCGTGCAAGAGGAAGAACCTATGAGGCTGGTGCCAACTTGGATTGGCATAGTCATCCGGGCGGCTAGGTTCTGCTGATCACCGAAGGTGCCGGCTACTATCAGGAACGGGGGAGCCCGCGCGCGTTGTTCGCAAGGGAGATGTAATTAAATGCATCTCCGGGAGTCGAGCATTGGCACGGCGCAACCCCAAACAGTGGTTTTGCCTATCTGGCAGTGACACCCACTCAAAGAGGAAGAACAATCTGGTTGGAGCCTGTTGCCCACAACCCAACCCACAATTCGAGTGGTCTTATATGACTTGCGCTGCGTTTGGCAGTCCCCGCGCGTCTTGTAAGTTGTTGTGAAACCTATTCATGCAGCGCTGTCACGGCAGAGGCCGCGGGTTCGAGTCCCGTCGTCCCCGCCATTCCCGGCTTGGCACTCTGAAATCTCTGGCAGTCCTCTAATCAGGAAGGGCAGCATACCTTACCCAAAACGCTTCGAGCGCCTGCACGGCGGCGACAAAGTCGTTCAGATTGCCAGGCTTGGTCAGATAGCAATTGGCGCCCAATTCGTAGCTTCGGGAGATGTCGCGCAGGGAACCGGACGTTGTAAACACGACAACGGGAATCGTGCGCAGGCCGGCGTCGGATTTAAGTTCGGCGAGCACGCCGCGCCCATCGCGGCGGGGAAGATTCAGGTCGAGCATTACAAAACTAGGACGAACGGCTTCGGAAAACGGAGAAGCGCGGCGAAGGTATGCCATCGCCTCTTCACCATCCGACACGGTGTTGAGATGGCTGCCGTAGGGTGTCCTTGCCAGGGCATCGCAAACGAGGCCAACGTCGGCAGGGTTGTCATCAACCAGAAGGATTTCCGCTGGACGTCTCATGTTTTTTCGAGCCCGTCCTGATTCGAGCCGCAATCCGGCAACGTGAAGCGGAAGGTAGAGCCTCGGCCGAGATCCGATTCAACCCAGATTTTGCCTCCGTGCTGTTCAACGATCTTCTTGCAGATGGCGAGCCCTACCCCGTTCCCGGGATATTCGGCACGAGCGTGGAGGCGCTGGAAGATCATGAAAATCTGGTCATGATGTTCAGGAGCGATGCCGATGCCATTATCGGCAACCGAGAACAGCCATGCCGTATCGGCCTTCTCAGCTGTGATGCGGGTTTGAGGCGGTTCGGCGCCGTGGAATTTGATCGCATTGCCAACGAGGTTCTGGAAGAGCTGGACCAACTGCGAGCGGCTCACGGCGACCGCGGGAAGGTTGTCGCAAACGACGTTGGCGCGACTTTCGTCGAGGGTGGACCGCAGGTTCTGCAAAGCCTCGTGGACAGCGAGATTCGCGTTCACTGCCTTCGGCTCGGAGCCATTGCGGCCGACGCGTGAGAACGCGAGCAGGTCCTGGATCAACGTCTGCATGCGAAGAGCCCCCTCGACGGCATAACCGATGTATTTGTCCGCATTGTCATCGAGCTTGCCACGATAGCGTTCTGCCAGGAGCTGCGTGTAGGAGGCAACCATGCGAAGAGGCTCCTGCAGGTCGTGGGAAGCAATGTAAGCGAACTGTTCCAGATCACGGTTGGAGCGCGTCAATTCGGCCGCTTTCTTGGACAGCGTTTCTTCTGCGCGCTGGCGGAGCCGGCGGAGAGCTTCCTGTTCGGTGACATCGCGCAGGATGACTGTGAAGAGCTTGCCGGTTTGAGTTTCTACCCGAGAGAGAGAAGCTTCCATGGGAAATTCCGCGCCATTGGCCCGGAGTCCGACCAGAGTCTCGACCTTCCCCATGCGGCGTCTCGTGGCCGCTCCGGCAGTGAACTTGCGGACGTGCTCCTCGTGCGCCGCCTGGAAGCGTTCTGGAATGAACCGGTGCAGGGGCTGTCCCATAGCCTCCGAGGCAGGACACTGAAAGACGAGTTCGGCCGCCTCGTTAAACAAAACGATTTGTCCCTGTTCATTGACCGTGACGATCGCATCCATCGCAGAGGCGAGGATGCCAGCCAGGCGTTCCTGGTTTTCCTTGAGAGCGTTCTCCGCTCGCGCGCGTTCCTGGCGATAACGAGTTTCTTCGAGCGCGCGGGATACCGAAGCCGGCAACCGTGTGAGGCGATCCTTCAGGACGTAGTCGGTGACGCCGCGCTTGATGCACTCAACGGCTGCGATATCTCCCAGGGACCCGGTCACGAGGATCACGGGGATATCAAGATCCTCGGCGCGCAGGATATCGAGGGCCTCCACGCCCCTCCATTGCGGCAAATTGTAATCGGCGAGAACCACGTCGTACGGCGTGGCGGTGACGCGTGCCCGGAACTCAGCCTCCGTCTGGACCACGTCGCTGTCGACTTCAAAGCCCTCATGTTCGAGAGAGTGCCGGACCAGTTCGGCATCGAGCAAGTTGTCTTCGACGAGCAAGGCACACAACTTCCTCTTGCCGCTAACTGTTGGAGCTGCGCTCGCCATGACGCACCTCGGCCTTCTTGTCCCCATTCGATATCGGGTATTGGTTGATCACCAGCCAGTAGAGTCCCATCTTCTTGACCGTGTCGCGGAACTGATCGAAATCCACCGGCTTCTGGATATAGCTGTTCACCCCCAATCGGTAGCCATTGACGAGGTCCGATTCTTCGCGCGAAGAGGTGAGAATGACGACGGGGATGGACTGTGTGCGCGGGTCTGCCTTGATGCGCTGCAGGACCTCCAGGCCGCTGATTTTGGGCAGTTTCAGGTCGAGGAGTATCAACCGAGGAATCAGCTCCGGAGCGCGCTGCGCATAAGGGCCAGTGCAAAACAGGAAGTCGAGCGCTTCCTCGCCGTCGCGCACGATGAATATCTTGTTCGCGAGATTCTCACGCCGCAACGCGTGCAGGGTCAGCTCGATATCGTCCTGATTGTCCTCAACCAGAAGGATGTTGACTTCGCGATCGGTCATCTGTTTGCTCCTGTCATGGCGGCCGCGGCGTCGTTTCCGGACTTGACCGAGGCGAGCGTGAAGTAAAACGTAGCGCCCTCGTTGAGGACCGCTTCGGCCCAGGCCCGGCCGCCGTGTTTCTGGACGATCCGTTGGACCGTCGCCAGACCCACGCCGGTGCCTTCGAAGTCTTCCGCACGATGCAAGCGCTGGAAGACGCCAAATAGCTTAGAGGCGTATTTCATGTTGAATCCGACTCCGTTATCGCGCACGTAGATGACAGTCTGGCTGTTCTCCAACGCTTGCCCGATGTCGATGACGGCTCTTGGGCGCGGCCGCGAGTACTTGAGTGCATTGGAAAGAAGGTTGTGAAACACTTGCTTCAGCAGGGCAGGATCACCTTCGACGTAGGGGAGTTCCCCGATCTTCCATTCGACTGACCGGCCTTCGGCCTCGGTTCTGAGGTCATCGATGACCGAGCGCACGAGTGAATCCAGCCCGGTCACCTGCAACTGCAATTCGTGGCGGCCGACGCGGGCCAGGTTCAGCAGATCGTCCACCAGTTGGCCCATGTGGTGGGTGCCTTCCTGAATGCGCTGCAGATACCGTCGCGCTTCAGGCTCAAGCGTGAGGCTGAACTCCTCGGACAGGATCTTGGAGAAGCCGCTGATGTGGCGCAAGGGAGCGCGCAAGTCATGTGAGACGGAATACGTGAACGCTTCCAGTTCCTTGTTAGCGGCCTCAAGCTGGGCCGTGCGCTCGTGAACCCGGTGTTCCAGTTCCTCGTTGAGCCTGCGGATCTCCAGTTCGATGGCTTTCTTCTGGGTGATATCACGGCCCACGACCACCGATCCGGCAATCTTGCCTTCGTGGTCGCGAATGGGAGCAAAGCTGTAGCTGCCCACCCAGGTTTCGCCCGTATCCTTGCGGCGGAGGGTGTATTCGGCGTCGGTTGCCGTTTCCCCACGCAGAGCCCGGGGCACAGCCCACATTTCGAATGGCGCTAGATCCCCGCTGGGCAAGAACACCTCAAGGAATGCAGGGTACTCAGCAAGAGTCCGGGCGCATTCAGATTTGTTCTTGAACCTGTGGAAGACGGCAAAGCCTTCGTTGAAATCGATGAACTTACCGTCGGTGTCGGAGATAAACACGGCGTCGGCCATGCTGGCGAGGGCGGCTTCCAGCTTGACCCGGCTCTCCCGGAGGGCCTCTTCGTCCCTTTTGCGTTTGGTGATATCAAGGAAGGTGACGACCGAGCCCAACAGTTTCCCGCCATCAAACAGAGGATGGGACCAGCACTCCACGGGAAAGGAAGTGCCGTCCTTGCGCCAGAAGACGACGTCATCCGCGTGGTAGGCATCACCGGCGCGAACTGCGCGACCGAGCGGGCATTCTTCGGGTGACAGAGGAGAGCCATCCGATCGGCTGTGGTGCATGACAGCATGCAGGTTCTCTCCCAGGATCTCGCTTGGCTCGGCGTAGCCGAGCAACCGTAGTGAGGCGGGATTGCAGAAGGTACAGCTACCGGCGAGATCGTCGCCCATGATGGCTTCCGCGGTGGAATCCAGCAAAGCGCGAATGCGCCGCTCGCGATCGCGCAAATCCTCTTCAGCCTTTTTGCTCGCGGTGATGTCTTCGGAGAAGATGACGATCCCCCCGATGTTCCCATTCGCCTCGTGCCAGGGGCGAATCTCCCAGCGGATCCACTGCACCGAGCCATCGGCGCGCTCGAAGCGATCGCGATCGTTGCGGACAACTTCCCCCGCCATTCCGCGGCGGTGAGCGTCCTTCCACGGTTGGGGAACTTCGGGAAAGATCACGTAATGCGATACGCCCCGCAGCTCACGATCTCCCAGGCCGTAGTCAGCTCGCCAGCGCCGGCTGGAGACCATGTATCGCATCTCGCGGTCAAACATGGCCAACGCGGCCGGAGCATGTTCGACGAAGAGACGCAACCTCGCTTCGCTTTCCTCCAATGCCTCGGTGCGCTGCCTGATCCGCGATTCCAGGTTGAGATTCAGATCGTGGAGCTGGCGGCGTATTGTTGCGGAGCGAGTGATCTCCCGGCTCGTGATCAAACCGGCAAGTAGCAACAGCGCGATTCCCGCCACGCTACTCAAGGTGTTGACGGCAACACTTCGGCGGCGTGCCTTCTCGGCGCTCTTTGTGCGCTCGGCAAGGAGTCGCTTCTCTTCGTTCTCGATATCTGCGAGTGTGTCGCGGACCCGATCCATTCTTCGCTTGCCTTCGAGGAACAGATCACGCGCCGGAACGGCCTGTACTCGCCGCCGCTCCGCGATCAAGTCCTCCGCACCGGCTAAGTGGGCGGCCACGAGTGGACGCAGACCCTCGACACGCGATCGTTGCACCGGATTATCTGCAGTCAGGGAACCGAGAGTGCCGAGGTCCTCGCTCAGATGGTCGCGCCCCTTGGTGAAGGGTTCGAGAAATGTCTGGTCGCCGTTGGCCGCAAATGCCCGTGCTCCGTTTTCAATGTCGACGCAATCCCTGAGGACGATGTCGATCGCCGTTCTCACCGCATGCGTGTGGGTGACCCAATCCTCACTTTCTGCGGCCCATCGCATGCTCTGCCAGGAATCCAGGCCTCCCAGCATGGCCAGCAGGACGCCCATGGTAATCGCAACCGAGGACCAGCGCCTCAGCCCGGTATCAACCAGAGAGCTGTCAGGGATCTCCGAAGCGTCAGGAAATCCGTCGAGCAAACTCGTGCCCCCGGCATTCGCGCGCCCTTCGCTCCGGTCCAGGAGAAGCGCCGCCCACCCGAGCAGTCCGGCGAGCAGGAGGCCGAAGGTGACGGCGATCATGCTGAGTTCAGCCCAACTTAGGTAAAAGGGCGTCAGCAGGGGCCTCGAGAGCAACCAGCCAAACACCAGCAACACGGTGAGCGTCGCAGGGACGGCGCGGCGGAGCCAACGGGCACCAAGGCTTTGCCGGACTAGTAACCCACTCATCGCCTGGTCGGAACGTATGCAGACGACGGCCATCGAAGATAGAAGGAAAGTCACCGCCGAGGGCAAAGAGAGGTGGGTGTGCGACATCCGTGTCGGGAAGATGAAATCGAAAAGGCCAACCATAGCCGCGACCATGGTCACGACACAGAGCCATTGGGCTGGCCACCGACGCCGTCGGGGAGTCGTCCAGTCCAGGAGTAGAAGGGCACCGCCGAGAAGAATGAAGTTGAAGCCCGAAATCGGCGACATCAAGCCGAGGCGCACTGCGCCAACATCTTCCGCTGGTTGTGCTCGGTACACCCAATGGTCAACGCCGCCGTTCCAGCCGAACAGATGTTCGCACGTAGTGAACAGGCCGACGAGAAAGACCACTCCTGCCAAAACCTGGGCGATAGACCGGCGACGACGGCTCTGCGCATTGTCCGCCTGCTTCTGACGGCGCAGCCAGAGCGCGCTCCCTAGGAGAATGAAGCACACGGCGCTGTTCGGGCGCGTCGTCACCTGGCCGGGTAGCCAGCTTTTGAGCAGGTCCACGGCGAAGAACCATCCCCAGAGAACCGAGAGGCCAACCCCAATCGTGAACAGACTCGTAGAGGCCACGAACAACGAGGGCCATCGGGGTGCTGGAGATGCAGATTCACGGGTCATGCAACACACTCAAGGGTCAATGTCGCGTCTCACGGATTCACCGCGTCGTCCTTAACGGCGCGTGCCCTGTGCCCGGCGTAGGGCAAGCGAGGACGCGTAGACATACGGGGAATCCGCTCTCCAGTGAAGATCGTCAGTTCGCGGGGCAAAGATGAGTGGAAAAGGGGACTCTCCGGGACTGCGAGGGCGACGGGGAAAGGTGTCCTTTGGGGAGTGGCCTTCGGTAGAGAGGCCATCCCTCCCGGAACTGCAACCGGAGGGATGGCGTGCAACGAAGTCTACGAGTTACGCTACAGCCGTGTTCGAGTGGGCGGTCGCGAGGGGACGAAGCGGGTCGGACAGCCCGCGCATTACCTTCTCGAATTGCTCCAGATCCAGCGATTGCGGCCCGTCGGAGAGCGCGCGTTCCGGGCAGGGATGGACTTCGACAATGACGCCGTCAGCGCCCACAGCGATGGCAGCCCGCGAGACAGCTCCGATCAGACTCTGCTTTCCCGTTCCGTGGGAGGGATCGGCAATCACGGGAAGGTGGGAAAGCTCCTTCGCCAGCGCGATGGACGCGAGGTCGATCGTGTTGCGGGTGGCCGTTTCAAATGTCTTGATCCCACGCTCACACAGGACCACCTGATTGTTGCCGCCGGAGAGCAAGTACTCCGCCGCCAGGAGCCATTCTTTCACGGTTGCCGAAGGGCCACGCTTCAGCAAGACCGGTTTTTGGGTCGTGGCGAGTTTTCGGAGCAGGGCGAAGTTCTGCATGTTGCGTGCGCCGACCTGTAGCATGTCGGCATACTCGCAGATGAGGTCAGCATCCTCCGTGCTCATGACTTCGGTGACGACCGGAAGCCCCGTCTGTTCACGGGCTTCCCGCAGAATCTTCAAGGCTTCGATCCCCAATCCCTGGAATTCGTATGGGGATGTGCGCGGCTTATAGGCGCCTCCTCGCAACATGGAGGCCCCGGCGCGTTTGACGCCGTGCGCGGTTTGGAGGAGTTGCTCACGCGACTCGACCGAGCAGGGACCGGCCATAACGACAACTTCTTCGCCGCCGATCTTCACCCCGCCGACGTCGACCACCGTCGGGTGGGGACGCGTCTGGCGGCTGACGAGCTTGAACGGCTGGGCGATGGTGACGACATTGTCGACCCCGGGGGCGACGGAAAGCGCCTCGATCTCGTGACGGCGTCCACCGCTGCCGACGGCGGCAACGATCGTGCGTTCGGTGCCACGTGTGACGTGGGGTTGGAATCCGGCTTCACGGACTCGCTGGATTACGTGCTCAATCTGCTCGGGAGTGGCACTGTCCGACATGTTCACAATCATGGAGAGGTTTCCTTTCTTTGCCTGGCCCAAAAAGCAAAAGCCGCGATCTCAATATCGCGGCGCCGTTTGTGGATTTGCTGGAGTCGTTTCTAGGGTTGGCATTTGCTCCAGTGTTCCACCTCCGCCGCCGGAGTAAACCAATAGCGGGTAAATCGGCCGAAGGTGGTAAATCGAGTCATTAATTCTCCGATCACTTTCCAACTCGCCATGCGGCTTCGCCACAGGGCCTGCTGGGGGCTCCTACTGGCTTAGCGAACTGGCAACACTCGAGAAGGCGTTATTGGCGTTGCCTCCAATCAGGCGGACCGTTCCAATGACCAACACGAGGATTACGGCCAACATGACGGCGTACTCGGCGATGTCCTGCCCCTGTTCGTCCGACCACAGATTTCGGCAAACCTGAAGCATTCAATCCTCCAGCCCTCGTTCAAACGGGGGGAAAATCCGAACGAAGCTCGGACGTTAATAATGCCGACTTGAGAGATGAATGTCAATCGAAGCCCAGAGCCGATTTTCACAGCTTTGGCACCTCGCGATTTAGAATCAAAAACTTATGCCGCCTGTACTGGAATATGAACGGATCATGAAGGAATACCGGTCATGGACTGGAAGGAGACGGATCCGGGCGCTGGAGGATTTCTCGCTCGCGGTGGAGCGGGGAGAGATATTCGGTTTTCTGGGCCCGAACGGGGCCGGAAAGAGCACGGCCATCCACTTGGCCATGGGATTCATGAAGCCCTCGGCAGGAAAAGGACGAATGCTGGGCAAGCCATTCGGCCATGTGGCGACCCGCCGGCGCATCGGATTCCTTGCCGAGAATGTCGCTCTCTATCACCGCCGGGCGGGAGCTGCGCTCCGGTTCTACGGTGGGCTAAGCGGACTGCACGGGCAGGCGTTGACGCGAGCTGCGACGGCTGCCATGCAGGCGGTCGACATGCAGGCAGAGGTAGGACGAAACCTGGCGCAGTTTTCGCGGGGGATGGTGCAGCGCATGGGGTTGGCCCAGGCTCTAGTGAACGACCCGGAGTTGCTGATCCTGGATGAACCCACATCAGCGCTGGACCCGGCGGCGCGAGTCGCGGTCCGCGAGTTGCTGTTGCGCTGCCGCGATCAGGGAAAAACGGTATTCCTCAGTTCGCATTTGCTTTCCGAAGTGGAGTTGGTGTGCGACCGCGTGGCGATCCTCAGCCGGGGCCGGGTCGTGCGGACGGGCACACTCAACGACATGCTGGAGATCACGGGTCAGGTCGAGATCGTCGCTGAACAGGTTCCGCTCACCCTGTTTGCCGGCGCGGCGATGGATGGATCACGAGTGCGATTTCTGGTGCGCGGGAATGAACAACGCAGAGCGATCGAGCGCGTGTGGGCGACGGGCGGGGAAGTGGTCAGCGTGAATCCGGTCCGTAGATCGCTGGAGGAATTGTTCCTGGAACTTACCCGGGACCGCACAGAGGACGACCGAGCGGACAGGGGTGTGTCATGAGAGCCGTACTCCTGTTGGCAGCCAATTTCGCGCGCGAGCAGCGTTGGCCGTTGTTCTTCTTGTTGCTCTGGGTACTGGGCTGGGCGCTGTTTGGGCTGGTGGATCCGGAACGCGGTCCGGAGGATGCACTGATGATCTTCCGACAACTGGCCGTGTATTCGGTGACGTTCGGAGTGTTCTTCGGTAGTTCGGCGATTCAAGCGGACCAACGCTCGCGGCGCGTGCTGGCCGTATTGTCCAAAGGAATCTCGCGCCAACAATATCTCCTGGGCCTGCTTGCGGGGATGGGACTCGTGCTCGGCATCTTCTGCCTTTGCATGGGATTTACAGCAACTTGGCTGTTGGGCCGCTTCGGGGTCCATCTGGCATCGCTCTGGTTGGGGATGCTTGCGTTGTGGACAGCCTGCCTGCTCACGGCGTCGCTGACGCTGGCGATGTCGACCTTTCTGCCCCCGCTGTTTTCGGCGATCGCCACGGGCACGTTCGCGGGGATACCGGCGCTCCTCGCATTGCGAGGAGACGTAGTATCGAAGTTCGTGATACCAGTCTATGGGCTTGTCGAGCCGTTGATCGCTTCCGACTTCGCGCCAGCATGGCATGCGCGGCCCCTGCTCCTTCTACTGGGGTGGGTGGAGGCGGCAGTTTTCTGGATCATCGCTTCGTGGATCTTCTCGCGCCGCGATCTGGCAGTGGCAGCAGAATGAATGACGCGAAGGCGTCCGGTGGAGACTACTGACCGCTTGCCACTGTGGCGCCCGGCGTCGTGTTCTGGCTGATGTGCAACATGCCCATGCCGGCATCAGTCGCTTTTCTGAGTACCCGCCCTGGCAGAACTCCGAGGTAGAACGTAGCGATCAAACAGACAGCAACGGCCAACCAGGTCGCTGCCGGAACTGGGGGACAGGGAACGTCCGCGCGAGGCTCGCGCATGTACATCATCACGATCACACGCAGATAGTAATAGGCGCCGATGGCGCTGTTGAGAACACCGATGATCGTGAGCCAGACGAGATCCGACTGCAGGGCGGCGCTGAAGACGTAAAACTTGGCGAAGAATCCGCCGGTGATCGGGATGCCGATGAGAGATATCAGGAAGAACGTCAGCGCCGCAGCGAGTGCTGGGTAACGCTTACCCAGTCCGGCATAGTCTTCGAGGGTGACATATTTCTCGCCCACGTTGCCGAAATGGCTCACCACAGCAAAGGCGCCGACATTCATCGCCGCATAGGAAACGGTGTAGAACATCGCGGCGGAAGTCCCGAGCTCGGGCTGGGCGGTGAAGGCAACGAGCAGATATCCGGCATGCGCGATGGATGAATAAGCGAGCAGGCGCTTGATGTTGTCCTGCACCAGAGCTCCAAGGTTGCCGATGGTCATCGAGAGCGCGGCGGACACCCAGAGGAGCCAGAAACGTCCGGGAGCGTTGATCTCAAACATGACCCGCAGCAGGACGGCGAAGGCCGCGGCCTTCGGACCCGTCGACATGAGACCGACGATCGGCGCCGGAGCGCCCTCATAGACGTCTGGCGTCCAGACGTGGAAGGGTGCTGAGGCGACCTTGAAGCCGAGGCCCACGAACATAAGCCCCATCGCGACGTAAGCGAGCATGGGCACAGAGCCCGATGCCAGAGAGGAGGCGATCTTGTCAATGTTGGTGGAACCGGTGGCGCCAAAGATCATGGCGACGCCGTACAAGAAGAACGCAGTCGCAAAGGAGCCGAGGAGGAAGTATTTCAGAGACGATTCGCTGCTGGCGGCCTCGCGGCGGCGGAAGCCGGCCAGAATGTAGGTGGAGATGGAGGAAATTTCGAGCGCGATGAAAATCAGGACCAACTCAACCGCCGAAGACATGAGGCACATGCCGACGGTTCCGAACAGGATCAGGCCATAGTATTCGCCGGCGCGGATGCGCTGGACCGCCATGTATTCATACGAGGCGAGGATGACGACGGCGGAAATGGCAATGACAAGCGCGTGGAAGAAGACGCTGAAGCCTTCCACACGCACCATGTTCCAGAAGGCGTTGCCGGGGTCCTGTGCCATGAAGAACGTGGACACGAGCGCTGCCAGCGCGCCGATCAGAGCGATGGCGCCGAGCGACTTGTGACTGCGGTCCTCGTCGAGCAGCGGGTCGACGATCATTATGACGATGCCGAAGAAAGAGAGGACAAGTTCCGGCAGGATGCGGATGTATTCGGAACCGGTGGGCGGCGTGATCGCCAGCGTTTGAGCGAGCAGAGCTGGGAGATGCGTGATCGCCGTCATTGCCCGACCACCTTGGCCGCAAGTTGTGCGAACGGTTGAAGTGCCGACTGGACCGCCGGGTCAATCGAACTGAGCCATATAAGGGGAGCGACGCCCATGAGGAGAGCAATGGCCGCTGCCGGCCACAGCGCGGCTTTCTCGCGGGTATTCAGGTCGGGAAGGGTGCTGTTCACGTCGTTCCTCACCTTGCCAAAGAAGACGCGCTGGTACATCCAGAGCAGATAGCACGCGCTCCAGATCACTCCGGTGGCAGCAAGAATGCCGTAGATCGGGCGCGCTTGAAATGCGCCGCTAAGGACGAGGAACTCGCCGATGAAGCCGTTGAGCATCGGAAGACCGACGGAGGCAAGCACGATGAAGAGGAACGACGCGGCATATTTCGGCATCGGGGTTGCAAGTCCGCCGAAATCGGAGATTTCGTACGTGTGACGTCGCTCGTAAAGCAGGCCAGCCAGCATGAACAGTCCGCCGGTCGCGATGCCGTGTGCCAGCATGACGAAGACGGCGCCATCAAGTCCCGCGGGATTGAAGCTGAAGATGCCGAGGACGACGAATCCCAGGTGACTGACCGACGAATACGCGATTAACTTCTTCATGTTCGGCTGGACGAGCGACACCAACCCGCCATAGATGATGCCGATCAGCGCCAGCACAATGATCCAGGGAGCGTTGCTGCGCGACTGGTCAGGGAATAGGCCAAGATCAAAGCGCAGCATGCCGTAGGTCCCCATCTTAAGCAATACGCCGGCCAGAAGGACGGATCCGGCGGTCGGCGCTTCCACGTGGGCGTCGGGCAGCCACGTGTGAAGCGGGAAGAGTGGGACTTTTACAGCGAAGGCGACAAAGAATCCGAGGAAAAGCCACTGTGCGGCGGCGACGAAGCCGGGCACGCTTCCGGCGCGGATCGCGTTCTGCAGTACCACGAAATCGAAGCTGCCGGTCTTGGCATAGAGCCACAGGATAGCCGCCAGCATGAACACCGACGCAACCATCGTATAAAGGAAGAACTTGACGGCGGCATAGACGCGGCGTCCGTGGCCGTACATGCCGATCAAAAGCGCCATCGGGATCAGTGTTGCTTCCCAGAAGAAATAGAACAGGAAGAGGTCGAGGGCCGTGAAGACGCCGATCAGCGCAGTCTCGAGAATCAGCAGCAGGATGAAGAATTCCTTCACCCGCTCGTGGATCGAGGTCCACGAAATCAGCACGCACAGCGGCGTGAGAAACGTGGTCAGGACAATGAGCCAGACCGAGATTCCGTCCACTCCCATGTGGTAGTGGATATTCGGGCTCGCGATCCAGGCCTTGTCGATCTCGAACTTGAACAGGCTCGGGTCGCTGCCGAGATGAACAGGCAGGTGTAGAGAGGCGACAAATGCCAGCAGCGAGATGACCAGGGAGAAGACTTTGATATCGCGATCACGACGGGGAAAGAACATCAAGAGCAACCCGCCGGCTAGCGGAATAAACGTTACCAGCGTGAGGATGTAGGGATTGAGAGCGGAAATCATCAACGCACCCCCATCCAAATCATGTAGGCAATCACGACCGCGCCACCGGCGGCGACCCATCCTGCATACGATCTCAGGTTGCCCGACTGCATGTGGCGCAGGTTGTCGGAGGTGTGCCGCGCGGCATCGGCGGCGTTATTCACGATCGCGTCGATGATGCCCTGATCGACGCCTTTCCAGAGGATTGCGGAGGATCCATCAACCACGGGTTTCACGAAGAGCACGGCATAAAGTTCGTCGATGTAGTATTTGTTCGCAACCGCCCGATACAAACTGCCGAAAGCCTCTGCGATGACCCCGGGCAACTTCGGCAGCCGCGAGTACAGCAACCAGGCGAGGATCCAGCCGAGTCCGGCAGCGACGATAGAGACAGCCATTAGCAGGTGTTCCACACCGGAACTGGCGGTTTCACCCACCGTGTCTGCTGCGGGGGCGCTCTGGAAAACAGGCGCCAGAAAATGCTCGAAACGACCGCCAACACCTATCCAGCCGCCGAACACAGAGAGAATAGCCAGTACAACGAGCGGACCCAGCATTACCCAAGGGCTCTCGTGAGGTTCCCCATGCCCATGTCCGTGGCTGCGGTCACCGTGTGCATGCGCCGCGGACGCGGTTGCGCCCCGATAGTCGCCGGCAAAGGTCATGTACATCAATCGGAACATGTAGAACGAAGTGATGAAGGCAGTGACCACTCCGATCAGCCAGTAGATCCAGCTCCCGTAGGGGCTCGAATAGGCTTTCCAAAGGATTTCATCCTTCGAGAAGAAACCTGCCAGGCCGGGAATGCCGGCGATCGCCAAGGTTGCGATACCCATCGTGGCGAATGTCACCGGCATGTACTGTCGCAGCCCGCCCATCTTGCGCATGTCCTGCTCGCCGCCGACGCCGTGAATCACCGAACCAGCGGCCAGGAAGAGCAGGCCCTTGAAGAACGCATGCGTCATCAGGTGGAAGATGCCCGCCGAGAACGCAGCCACGCCGCAGGCCATGAACATGTATCCGAGCTGCGAAACGGTGGAGTAGGCGAGTACCTTCTTGATATCGGTTTGGCAGATGCCGATGGTAGCGGCAAAAAGCGCGGTCAGCGTCCCGACGATGGCGACTACGGTGAGGGCGCCAGGGGCACGTTCGAAGATTGCATGCGAGCGCGCAACCATGTACACGCCGGCGGTGACCATCGTGGCCGCGTGAATCAGCGCGGAGACGGGCGTGGGGCCTTCCATCGCGTCCGGCAGCCAGACATAGAGAGGGATCTGGGCAGATTTGCCGGCGGCGCCGACCATCAGTAGTAGGCCAATGGAAGTCAGCGTGCCGATGCCGGCTGCCTCCACCGGCTGGGCCGCAATCTGTTCGAACAACTTAGTGAAATCCAGAGTTCCGAAATGCTTGATTAGCAGGAAAAGCGCAATCAGGAATCCGAAGTCGCCGATGCGATTGACGATGAATGCTTTCTTCCCGGCCGATGCAGCGGAATCCTTGATGAACCAGAACCCGATCAGCAGATACGACGCAAGGCCCACGCCTTCCCATCCGATGAACATGAGCAGGTAGTTCTTCGCCAAAATCAGCGTGAGCATGAAGAACATGAACAGGTTCAGGTAGGACATGAAGCGGTAGTAGCCGTCGTCGTCCGCCATGTAGCCGACGGAGTAGATGTGGATGAGAAAACCAACGCCGGTGACGACCAGCAACATGACGAGCGAGAGCTGGTCAAGGTAAAACGCAAAGTCAGCATGGAAAGCGCCGGCGCGAATCCAAGGGGCGAGTTCGCAAAAATAGGGAGCCGCGCTCGAAGAAAACATGGCCGCGATGTCCAGCGCATACAGGAACGCGATGCCCGGAAAGAAGAGGGCGACAGCAGAGATGGTCTTCTTCGAAAATGACCGCCCAAAGAAGCCGTTGATCGCCGCCCCGGCCAGCGGTAGCACCGGAATCAGCCAAAGATAGAGGTTCGGCGTCATAGTTTCAGCAGGTTCACCTGATCGACATTCAAAGTTTCGCGCGTGCGATAGACAGCGATGATAATAGCCAGTCCAACGGCAGCTTCGGCAGCGGCGACGACCATTACGAAGAACACGAAGACCTGTCCGCTCAGCACGTGCCAGTGTGCGGCGAATGCGACAAACGACAGGTTCACGCCGTTGAGCATCAGCTCAATCGACATGAAGATGGTGATGATGTTGCGCTTGATGAGGAAGCCGAGCACGCCGCAGACGAACAGAATTCCGCTCAGGATCAGGTAATAGGGAAGGGGAATGGCAGTTACGGATGTCATCGACGCTCCCTTCCAGCGGCCACCAATTGGGGACCTTCGTTTTCTTCTTTCGCCGCTGCCGGTGTGGTCTGCGGACGCGCCACTGCTCCCGGGCGGCTGGCGAGCACCACGGCGCCCATGATCGCAATCAGGATGAGGACTGACGTGACTTCGAAGGGCAGCAGGAAGTCGCTGAAGAGCAGGCGAGCGATGCTCTTGGGATCGCCAAGCAGCGCGCCAATCGTAACTGATTGCGTGTTGCTGTGATGGATGAGCACCCAGGCGACGAGGACCGCGCCGATCACCACGCCGGGAACGCCGAGCAGAATTGCAACACGGCTGCCTTTGGTCCGCTCTTCTTCGCCCGCGTTGAGCAACATGATGGTGAAGATGAACAGCACCATGATGGCGCCGGCATAGACGATGACCTGGATGGCAGCGACGAATTCGGCGCCAAGCAGAAGATATTCGGCGGCGAGCGAGGCCATCACAACCACCAGCGACAGAGCGCTGTTGATGGGATGGCGCTGCACGAGCAGGTTGATCGCGCCTGCCACGCAGATGATGCCGAAAAACGCAAATAGGGCCAGATGAAGCATCTTTGTCAGATCACAAAAGCTACGCGCTACGGGCTTCGAGCTACGAGCAACCCTTATGCTCTTGCCGCCACCCACAGAGCTGTTACGACCAGGTTCGCAATCGACAACGGTAGCAGGACCTTCCATCCGAACGCCATCAGTTGGTCATAGCGGAAGCGGGGAAGCGTCCAGCGTACCCATACGTACAGAAACATGAAGAAAAAGACCTTGAGACAGAACCAGATTACGGGCATCGCCATGTTGAGGAGCGAGCCATCACTTCCCCAGACCGGGCCGAGCCACCCGCCGAAGAACAAGAGCGTCGCGAGACAAGCCACCGTCACCATGTTCGCGTATTCGGCCATGAAGAACATGGCAAATTTCATGGCGCTGTACTCGGTGTGGTATCCAGCGACGAGTTCGGATTCGGCCTCCGGCAGGTCGAACGGCGTACGATTCGTCTCCGCATAGGCCGAGATCAGATAAAGGAAGAATGCCAGCGTCCCAAAGGGCAGGTAAAACACGTTCCAATGCATGTGCCGCTGCGATAGGACGATGTCACGCAGGCTGAAGCTACCAGCCCAGATCAGCACCGGAATCAGCGACAGGCCGAGTGAGACTTCGTAACTGACCATCTGGGCGCTGGCGCGCAGGCCGCCGAGCAGAGAGTACTTGCTGTTCGAGGACCATCCGGCAAGAGCGACTCCGTAGACGCCCATCGAGGTGATTCCAAGAATTACCAGCACGCCAATGTTCAGATCTGTGATCTGGAACGGCGTGCTGATCGGCCCGATTGTGAGGCCGCCGACATGAAAAGCCCGGATATCCAGCGAGTTTCCGAAGGGCACGACCGCGATCGAGGTGATCGCAAAGACGACCGAGATCACCGGCGCCGCAATGTAGAGCGGTTTGTAGACGTACGGGGGCGTCAAGTCTTCCTTGAAAATGAACTTGACGCCGTCGGCCAGGGGCTGCAGCAATCCGAATGGACCGACCCGCGTGGGACCCCAGCGGTTCTGAATGTGCGCGGATACCTTGCGCTCCAGCCATACGCTATAGGCCACTGCCGTAAGCAGGACGAAGATGACAGCCAGCGACTTGATAATCGAGATAATGATGTAGGTCGTTATCGTCAACGAGTTCTCTTCCGGCGCGGGTGCCTTCGTCCGCGCGGTCTTGCGCCTAGTCCGCCGCCACTTCCGTTTCGGCGGACTTGTTTTCCATTACGGAATTCAACGTATGCGAATAGCGGCCCAGCGTCCCGGAACTGAACAGGTCGTCATTCGCGGGAACAATCAGAGCCGGATCGTGCTGCGCGCCCGGCCCGCTCTCGGCAACCTCCAGGTGCTGGTCGTTTCCAGCCAGCAGGTTGATCCGCGAAACGTCGTAACCGGACACCAGGCGCTGGATTTCGTCGAGGATGGCGATGGGATCGAACGGCGTCATCTTCGGTTCCAGGCTGTGTGCCTCGAGCCACACCGCGTGCCGGTCGGCTTCGCCCGATTGCGCGCCGCGTGTCTGTCCCATGTCGGCACGTGTGCCGCCGCCAAAAGGAACGAGCTTGTGCACGTCGAAGCCCATGGCATCGGCGACGCGGACGATCATCTCAAAGTCAGGTTTGCTGCCAGCGACTTCGCCCGCCTTCTTGGCCAGTTGCAGGTCACCGCAGGTATTGGTGACCGTGCCTTCCTTCTCGTAGGCGTTCGCCGCGGGTAGAACGACGTCGGCGATCTCGGCAGTTCCGGTGAGGAACATGTCCTGCACTACCACGAAGCTCTTCGAGAACGTGAACGGATCGATTCCCAAGCGGCCGATGGGATTTGAGCCCACCACGTATAGAGCCTTCAAGTTGCCTGCCTTGGCCGCGTCGACCATCTGCGGCAGGGTCAGGCCTTTGCCGGCGGGAGGCGTGCCCCACTCGTCGGCAAACTTTCCGGGAGCCGAGACCGGCTGATATCCGGGGAGCAAGTCGGGATAGAGGCCCATGTCGGCGGCGCCGCGCGAGTTTGCATAGTCGCCGAGGCAGATCAGTTTGGAGCCGCTCAGCGATCCGGCGAATGCGGCAAGCTTCGCGAGGTCAGTACCGCGAACCTCCGACCCGAAGATGATGACTAGATTCTGCTCGGCGCGAATCTTGTCGCGCAACACGCTCCAGGCGTCGGCATTGGTCATGTCGGTCGCGAGCGCTGCGCGCTGCGCGTCGTCGCCCGCAAGGAATGCAACCGCTTTGCCTTCGGCGCCGGCAGGAAGCAATCCAAACGCGGCTGATTGGCGGCGCAATTTCACCGGCGCGGAGTTGATCATGTAGAGCCGCGAGCGGTGCAAGCGAACATTATTGCGAATCTGCCACGCGAGCAGCGGATGCTGGTTGGTCGGATCGTTCCCGATGACGAGCACGGCCGGCGCGTTGTAAACATCGCGCATGGAGGCGGTCCGGCCCGGCTTGCCGTGGAGAGCTCCTGCGAACGCGGCGTAGTCGGCGGTGCGGTGGTGGTCGACGTTGTTCGTCTTCAGCACCATGCGGGCGAACTTTGAAAGCAGGTAGTTTTCTTCATTCGTGGTACGGTTCGATCCGATCACGCCGATGGCGCTGCCGCCATCCTTATCGCGAACTTCCGCGAACCGCTTGCCGATGCGCTCAAACGCCTCCTCCCATGTGGCTGGAGTGAGCTTGCCATCCTTGCGGATCAAGGGCTGTGTCAGGCGCGCCGTGTGGTGCGCGAAGTCGAAGGCGTAGCGGCCCTTGACGCAAAGGAAGTCGTTGTTGATGCCGCTCTTGTCGCGGTTATCGCCGCGCACGATCTCCATGCCAGTGTCGCAGCGTCGCACGCCGAGCGTGGTCTTGCAGCCGTCGCCACAGTGCGTACAGACGGTGCCGACGTGCTTCATCTCCCACGGGCGAGTCTTGTAGCGGTACGCGCCCGAGGTGAGCGCGCCGACCGGACAGATGTCGATACACATGCCACACTCTTCGCACTCGAGGTGATCGTCCTGGTTGGGCGCGATCACCGAGCCGACACCACGGTTCTGAACGCCCAGCGCCCATACGTCCATACCTTCACCGCAAATGCGCACGCAGCGATAGCAGAGAATGCAGCGCGGGCGGTCAAAATAGACGACCGGCGACCACTGCTGCTCCTCGCGGTGATTCTTCGCTTCCATGAACTTCGACTCGGCGGCGCCGTAGGAGAAGGTCATGTCCTGCAGTTCGCACTCGCCGCCGGCATCGCACACGGGACAATCGAGCGGGTGGTTCCCGAGCAGAAGTTCGACCATCGACTTGCGAGCCTGGCGAACTTCGTCACTGTCGGTGGTGACTGTCATGCCTTCGCTCACGACGGTGGTGCAGGCGGTCTGCAACTTGGGCATCTTCTCGATTTTCACGAGACACATGCGGCAAGCGCCCTGCAGAGATAGATTCGGGTAATAGCAGAACGAGGGCACCTCGATGCCGGCGGACTTGCAGGCTTCGATGAGCAGCGTCCCGGCCGGGGCGGTGAGCTTTTTCCCGTCGACAGTGAGGTTTAAGTCGGGCATTTGTAATTTGTGATTTGCAATTTGTAATTGAGCCCCAGTTGGCGTCGGGGCAATTACCTATTACAAATTACCAATTACAAATTCTCGCTACGCCAAGACCGGCAACCGTTCGACACTGCCCGCTTTCTCAAACGGGCACGGCCTTCCTTCCAAGTGATCCTCGAACTCCTTCCTAAATTTTTTTACGAATGCCATCGTTGGCATCGCCGCCGCGTCGCCGAGCGGGCAGAATGTACGGCCCAGCATATTTTCGGCGAGGTAATAAATGTTATCGATGTCCTTCTTCAGGCCCGCACCGGCGTGGTAGCGAGTCAACGTTTTCTTCAGCCAGTCGGTGCCCTCGCGGCAGGGGATGCACCAGCCGCAACTTTCGTGCTGATAGAACTTGATGGTCCGCAGGGCAAACTTCACGATGCAGTTGGTGTCGTCGAGCACAACCACGCCACCGGAGCCCAGCATCGAGCCGGTTTTGGCCACGGAATCGAAGTCCATGGCGACATCGATCTCCTCCGGCAGCAGAATCGGAGTCGACGATCCGCCCGGAACGACGCCCTTCAGTTGACGGCCGTTGGGGATTCCGCCGCCGACGCCGTAAATCATCTTCTTCAGGTTGTAGCCCATCGGCAATTCGTACACGCCGGGCTTCTCGAGGTTTCCCGCGAGGCAAAACAGCCGCGTGCCGCCATTCTTCGGTGTGCCCAGCCCGGCATACCACTCAGCGCCGCCCAGAATAATGTGGGGAACGCTGGCGAGCGTCTCGGCGTTATTGATGACGGTCGGGCCGCCCCAGAGTCCGACGACGGCAGGGAAGGGTGGACGGATGCGCGGGATGCCGCGCTTGCCTTCGAGCGACTCCATCAGCGCCGATTCTTCGCCGACTTCATAGGCGCCCGCGCCGCCGTGCCAGTGAATGTCGAGATCGTATCCGCTGCCGAAGATGTTTTTGCCAAGGAAGCCCTTGGCGTAGGCGTCCTTGATCGCCTTCTGCATGATGACCGACAGATAGCGATACTCGCCGCGAATGTAAATGAACCCCGTGTGCGCCTGCACGGCAACGGCCGCAATAGCGACACCCTCGATGACTGAGTGCGGATCGTGCTCAAAGATCAGGCGATCTTTGCATGTGCCTGGCTCGCTCTCGTCGCCGTTGCAGAGAACGTACTTGGGTTTTGGCGATTGCTTGGGAACGAACGACCACTTCATCCCGGTCGAGAAGCCGGCGCCGCCGCGTCCGCGGAGGCCGGAATTCTTGACCTCGTTGATGATCGCGTCGGGCTGCATGGAGAGCGCCTTCTGCAGCGCCTTGTAGCCGTCGAGCTGCAGATAGCGATCGATGTCGGTCGCACCCTGGCCAAAGCGCTTCGAGACGACCTTTACCTCGTCGGGATGGGAGGTGAGAGAAGCCATTTATCGGGTGATCGGGTGATCGGGTCATCGGGTGAAGTTAAATCATCCGATCACCCGATGGCCAGATCGCCCAATCTACTGCGTTCCTTTCTTCTTGTACTCGTCCAAAACCTTGTCCAGTTTCTCGACGGTCAGGTTCTCGTGAAAGTCGTAGTTTACCTGGATCGCCGGGGCCCAGCTGCAAGCACCGATGCACTCGACCTCTTCGAGAGAGAACAGACCGTCGGGCGTCGTGCCTTTGTGGCCGATGCCCAGCTTCTTTTTGCAGTGTCCGAGAAGTTTCTCGCCGCCAACCAGCATGCAGGCGATGTTGGTGCAGACCTGGACGTTGTACTTGCCCCGCGGCTTGGTCGTCAGCATCGAGTAGTAGCTGATCACGTTCCGGACTTCGAGTTCAGTCAAGTCGAGGCGCTGGGCGAGTTCGGTGATGACCTCGTCGTTAAGCGCGCCGATTTCGTCCTGTGCGTAAAGCAGCGTCGGCACGAGACAAGAGCGCTTCGTCGGGTAATGCGTGAGCATTTCGGCGAAGCGAGTTTCGAATTCTTGTGAAAATTTCATTCCAATTCGATTTGGTAATTGTGGAATCGGGTAATTTGGTAATTGAAAACCCGGGCTGCCAACTGCGCATTCCAAATTACAGAATTACCCGATTACCAAATTACAGAATTCCTATCTGTCAATGTCTCCCAACACCACATCAATGCTACCTATGGCCGCCACCACATCGGCGATGAGCCGGCCTTCGCACATCTTCGCCAGTGTCTGCAGGTTCGCGTACGACGGGCCACGCATGTGCACGCGGTACGGTTTCGCAGTGCCGTCGCTGACGATGTAATACCCCATTTCGCCGCGGGGAGATTCGACAGCCTGGTAGACCTCGCCCGCCGGAACCGTGAAACCCTCGCTGATGATCTTGAAGTGATAGATGAGGGCTTCCATCTGGGTCTTCATCTTTTCGCGGTCGGGCAGGACAACCTTCGGCGCGTCTGCTTTTACCGGTCCTTCCGGCATCCCCGCCAGCGCCTGCTGCACGATACCAATCGATTCACGCAGCTCCTGAACCCGGCAAAGATATCGCGCCCATACGTCTCCGTCGGCGCAAACCGGGACTTTGAACTTGAAATTCTCGTAGCCCGAGTAAGGGGCATCACGACGCAGATCCATGTCCACGCCGCAACCGCGCAGGGTAGGCCCGGTAGCGCCCAACGCAATCGCATCTTCGGCAGTCATCCTGGCGACGCCCTTCACACGCATTAAGAAGATGGGATTGCCGGTGAGAAGGCCTTCGTATTCGTCGACGTTGTTGGGAAAGCGGTCGGCGAATGCTTTGACTTTTTCGAAGAAGCCGATCGGCGGCTCCAGAGCCAGTCCGCCGATGCGGAAGTACGACGTCATCATGCGCTGCCCGCTGACCATCTCGAACAGGCGCAAGATGTCTTCGCGCTCGCGGAAGCAGTAGAGAAAGACCGTCATCGCGCCCAGGTCCATGGCGTGGGTGCCGAGCCAGACCAGGTGCGAATTGATGCGCGTGAGTTCGTTCATCAGCACGCGCATCCATTGCGCCTTTGGCGGAATCTCGAGCCCCAACAACTTCTCCACTGCCAGGCAGTAGGTGAGGTTGTTGGTCATGGGGCAGAGATAGTCGATGCGGTCAGTGAGCGGCACTACCTGCTGGTAGAACTTCGCTTCGCAGGTCTTTTCAATCCCGGTATGAAGGTAGCCAATATCGGGCATCACACGAACCACAGTCTCGCCGTCAATCTCAAGCACCAGGCGCAAGACACCGTGGGTCGACGGGTGCTGGGGACCCATGTTCAGGACGAGGGTGCGGTCCTGCCCGGGATCTGCGACGGCGCTAGGAGGGAATTGAGGCATGGCTTACCGGTAGCCCTCCACCGGGTAGTCTTTGCGCAAAGGATGGCCTTCCCAGTTGTCAGGCATCAGCAGGCGTTCGAGATGAGGGTGCCCGGTAAAGCGGATGCCGAACAAGTCGAAAACCTCGCGCTCGTAAAAGTTCGCATTGGGCCAGACCGATGTGACGGATTCGACAACTGGGCTTGAGCCGTTCAAACGGGCTTTGAGCCGGACCCTTTCCTTCTTTGGGATCGACAGCAGATGGTACACGACTTCAAAGCGCGGCTCGCTCGGATACCAGTCGACAGCCGTGAGGTCGGCGAGATAGTTGAAGGGACACTCAGCATCGTCGCGCAGAATGGCACACGCCTCGCGGATCAGACCTTTCTCAACCCACACCGTGAGTTCTTCGCGATCGAACTTGGCGGCCTGGACGACAGCGGAATTCCATCCCAGGAGCCGGGCGAGGGCAGGGTGCGACTTCAGCTCTGCAAGATCGGTAATCGGAGGAGAGAGTGGCATCAGATCCGCCCTCGTCTCTCGGCGGTCAGACCCCAGTCGATGACGCCCTTCTTCCACACATAGAACAGACCAACCAGAACGATTGCGATATAAATCGACATCTCCCAGAAGCCGAACATTTTTAGTTCGCGCAGGATGACCGCCCACGGGTACAGGAAGACAGCTTCTACGTCGAACAAAATGAATAGCATAGCGACGAGATAGAACTTCACCGAGAAGCGCTCCCGGGCATCGCCGATGGGCTGGACCCCGCATTCATATGGGGACATCTTGGCTCGGTTGGGCTTGTGCTGCCCGATCAGCCACGACAAAACCACGATCGCCCCCGCAATGCCAAAGGCGATCGCGAAATGCAACAGCAAAGGCAGGTAACGGGCGAAGTAATTGTCGGGCATAGGACGAGCTAGATATAATGCGCGCCAAGCACTGTACTGAATGTTCTAGATTAGTTTTTGACGAGCGGAAGTGTCAAGCAAACGGCGCGGTTTCCGGGACGTTTCGTTCCAACGATTGTCTCGGGCAGCGGGAACTGGCGACTCATCGACATGATTTTTGGCTTTAATACAGATATCAAGCACGAAGACACTGTGTACCACGTGCAGAGCGAAGCGCGCGAGAGTGAGCAATTGCTGCAGACGCAGGTCTTCGTTCGTGGACGCTGCATCGGGAAGCGAGCTGTTTCCTACGGAGCCGCGGGCGCGGGTGGGGATGGCAGCGACCAGCATAAAGAGAAGATGCTGCGCGAACAGCACCGTCTGGTTCTGGAAGCGATCCGGGAAGGGAAGCTGGACACGCTGCTCGACAAGCGTGACACGCCCGAAACGCTGGCCGCGATCAAAGAACTGGAGATGGAGTGGCTCAACTCCAACTCGGTGCATTCCGGCGGAACTCTTATGATGCATCTGCGCGTAACCGAAGGCGGCGCAGCCGTGGAGGGAGCGCGACTCACATTCCGCCTCGCGCGTCCCGACGCTTCGCCCTACTACGCTCAGGTTCTCTCCGATGCCGGGGGGAACGCGGAAATGACGTTCCAAGTCGACGAGAAGGCGCTGGCGGAAGCGTCCGTACTGGTGCAGGCAAACTATTCCGGCCGTACGGCCACGCGCAAATTCCGTCTGCGCGCGGCGGAATAGTCGAAGCGGTTTTGTTCCTTCCCCTTGCCCCTTCCTTTCACGAATTGCGAGAATTAAAGAATGCAGTTGACCATCAATGGCGAGACGCGGACTCTGTCTCCGGCTGCGACGCTAAGCGAGTTGATCGAACAGCTGGGACTGAAGTTGGATCGGGTCGCGATCGAACTGAACCGGGAGATCGTACCGCGTGATCGCTGGACAGAGACCGCGCTCCGGGACGGGGATCGGTTGGAAATCGTTCACTTCGTCGGCGGCGGACGCTAGTCCAAATGTATTGACGTAGGGCGGAGGTCGATATGGCGAGGGTTAGAAGCCAGCTCGGGCACGTTGGAATGGTCGCAATCATGCTGGTGGCCGGGGCTCAGGCCTGGGCTCAAGGGCCACACCGATTTCAGCCGGGGTTCAACCTCTTTTCAAAACAACAAGATGTGCAACTGGGACAGGAATCTGCGGCTCAGGTGCGCAAGCAGATGACCGTGATCAAGGATCCTGTGCTCACGGAGTATGTGAACCGTGTTGGGAAGAAATTGGTGGCGTCGCAGGAGGCTCAGGAGAGCGGATTCCCCTTCACGTTTGAGGTGGTGGCCGATCCGTCGATCAATGCTTTTGCATTGCCGGGAGGACCGATGTTCATCAACACCGGTTTGCTGCGGGCAGTGGACAACGAAGCGCAACTGGCGGGCGTGATGGGGCATGAGATGTCGCACGTGATTTTGCGGCATGGAACGAACCAGGCATCGAAGGCAAATCTGATTCAGCTCCCGGCTGCGCTGGCCGCCCAGTTGGCAGGCAAGGGAACGATGATGGGCCAGTTGGCACAGCTGGGTATTGGTGTGGGTGCCGGCAGCGTGTTGCTCAAATTCTCAAGAAACGCGGAAACCCAGGCAGATTTAATGGGATCCCATCTAATGGCCGAAGCAGGCTATGACCCAATGGAAATGGCCCGGTTTTTCAACAAACTGAATGCTGCGAACGGCCCGGGAAAAGGATTTGCCGGCAGCGTGGCGCAGTTTCTTTCCGACCACCCCAATCCGGATAACCGCGAGCGCGCGATTGAACAGGAAGCGAGGTTGCTGCCGACAAAGTCGTACGGATACCAGACGGGAGACTTCAAACGGATGAAGGACGCGGTGGCAAAGATCAAGGAACCAAAGCCGAAGGCGGCCTAACAGCAGTCGCCGTCACCGCAGTAAACTCGCCTCCGCTCCCCGAGCAGGATCCGTACCTCTACGTGCCCGGCAAAAAGCCGAGTGTCTTCGTTGCGAAGTTGGGCAAGTTGGGGAAGATCGAGGGCAAGTCGCTCGGTTGTACTCCAAACCATTGCGCCAGCGTTGCGCCGTACTGATCTAGCGAAGTGGTTGGAATCCAGCGTCCTTCCTGTGTGGCGTCGTCGGGTCCACCCAGAGCCAGGGTCGGAAACCTGCCGTAGAAATCCTGGCCCGCCACGGCATCACCCATGATGAGATGATGGCTTCCCCATGCGTGATCGGACCCGGCGGTGCTGTCGGGCAAGAAGGTTCTCGAGAAGTCCGACATTGTGAATGTGACTACCTGTTGCGGTATGCCGAGTTCGCCAATCGCTTGGTAGAAAGCGTTCATCGACAAGCTGAGGTCATGCAGCAGCCTGTCCTGTCGTGTCATCTGCGAACTATGGGTATCGAAACCTCCGTTGGACACGAAGAAGATCTGGCGAGGCAGGCCAAGGGCGCCGCGCACCTGAATAATCCGGGCAACCTGCTGCAATTGCCCGCCGAGCGGGCTCTTCGGGAACTTCGTCTTCAGCGTCGTACCCGTGGCAAGGGCCGCCGCCAGAGTCTGGGCATCGTGAACAGCGTTCGAAGTCGTAGCGCTGGCAGTCTGGATCAGCGAAAGTCCAGTATCAAAGGTAAGCAGAGACTGAAATGCTGCCAGTCGCGCATTGTCTTCGGCGGATCCTGAGTAACCTGTCACGGACAAGGTCGGGTCGCCGCTGGCTTCGATGGGACGTGCAACCAACCCTTCGGCAAAGACATTCACGCCCGCCAGGGAGATCAGCAGGGGAAGGCTGCCGCCGTAGATCGCCTGTATTTTGTCGGCGAGCCGCCCACCCCATCCTATGTCGGCAAACGTATTGAGAGTGGCGGTCTGCATCTGCTGCTGCTGGTCGGAGTGTGAGAATAGGTTCACCGGCAGATTGACGGCCGCGTGCAGATACTGGTCGCGCGTAGTGGGCTGCACAAGGGTGCCAGCATTGACCAATGCCGCCAAATGGCCTGCATTAAAAAGTTGCTGCAGCTCGACAAAGCGGTGGTGGAACGAATACGGCGAACCGAGACTCTTCGGCTGGATGGGCAGGAGGGTATCCTGCGATAACGCCAAATTGGCACGAATCGATGCATAGTTGGCATAGTCGCTGGCGCTGTACGGGACGATCATGTTGTTGGCATCATTGCCTCCGAACAGAAAAATACAGACCAATGCCTTGTAGTCTGTGGCAGCCTGCGCGAAGGCGCTGACCAGCCCAAACCGGCTGAAACTGGCAGTGGCTGCGCCGGCAGCGGCAGCACAACAGGTCGTTCGGAGAAAATCACGCCGCGAGAATCGTGGCATACGCCCTCCAAGACTCGATGTCTTCAGTGTTCCACCTGAAACTGGGAAGAACTTTCAACCAGGTAAAGTGCCGCTTCTGCGCGGCGGGTGTTGTCGGGAATAACAGCGAGCGTGCCAGCCAGGGTGCTGCGCATGTCGCTGGACATCTGGCCGTGCAGCATGTTCGTCGATACCAGGTCGAGCAGAGTGCTTACATCACCAGCTGCGGCGACATATGGAGAAATGTCGGTGGTGGTGCCAGGGCCGACGCTGCCGTAGATCAGGTCATTGATGAAATTGACACGCGCGATTGTCGTGGTGCTGTTCAGGATGTCGAACTCAGGGCCCAGCAGCGTGGTGCCGGGTATCTGGTAGTTCGGGGGATAGAAGTTGAAAACCGAAGGAGACTTGAAAGGTTCCTGGCGCATGTTCGCGGCATACACATTCAGATGGGCACCGTCCGTTATGGCGCTCACGGCACGCATCGACATAATCATATGGAGCAGTGGCTCGCGGAGATGCCCGTCCGAGGACTGGACCTGTGTGGGGTCGTCGCCACGGCGGGCTTCAGGGTCGAGGAGAATGGCGGATACTACTGCCTTGAGATCGCCGCGCACGCCGCTGCCGTTATCGTTAAACACCTGCGCGACACGACTCACGTAGTCGGGACTCGGATTGCTCGTGACAAGCTTCTGGATCAACTGCGCACAAATAAACGGTCCTACGTTGGGATGGTTGACTATGTTTTGCAAGGCAGCATCCAGGTCAGCCTGAATATCGCCATTGGGTGGCAAGATGGTTCCGTTCAGGAGAACTTTCGAGCTCTTACTGTAGTGTTTCTGGTACGGCCACATAGGGCCGCTATAGTACGGCTTGGCAAAAAAATGGGGCGGCTTTCCCCCCGGAGTGGGCGGATATGACCACCCGGTAAACACCTGACCAAAGCCTCTGATTGCGTCTTGTCCATAAGTTGGAATCGTATTGCCACTTCCATCCAGTTGAGGGGTTCCATCAAGGTTGAGTTGCATCAGGCCAATGGAAAATAGCTGCAGGATCTCACGCGCGTAATTCTCGTTGGGCCGGCAACGTAGACTGCACCCATTGTTGTTTCCCATGTTGAGATAGAAGCCCATCGTTGGGCTGAGCGTGGCATCCTTCAGCAGCGCAGAGAAGCTGCCGAAAGCGTCGTTCTGCAACATGTTCATCCAAAGCGAAAAGGCCGTGGGATCGTTGATTTGAGTAGCCGAGACCACGATGATTTCCGACAGCGCAAAGGATACCCGCTGACGAAGCTGGTCCTGTCCTTGCAACGCATTCACAAAGAACTGTTTCTGGATGAAGGTAATGTCATCATCCGGACCGGGAGTCGCGTAAGTGGACATTGGCGCGCTGAATTGCTGATCCAAATAGCCCTGCAATCCAGCACCCTGCACTTGAGTAATCGCCGCAGGTGTAGGTCCCCAGCTGGCCTGTTCGAGAAAACGAGCAGCGACCATTGCGCTGACTGCAGCAGGTTGTTTCGTGCCGGCCGATTGCGCGGACGAAGTTGCTTTGGATGGAACACGAGTGTGGGAACCTGCAGAGCGAGCCATCACACTGTCTCCAAACGTCAGCAACACCGTTAGAGAGAGGGAGAGAAATCGAATGCAGGTTGTACGTCGGCAAACGGAGTTCGGGGTCATCGGCCACTCCCAAATAGCGTCAGATTGACGATCGAAGTGAACGGGAAGTGCGGGGCCCAAACTATCCCAGGGAAAGTGCAAATGTGCACCGGAAGTGCAAATTCGCGGTTAAGTGCGCGGTAAGTTACACCCGTTGCCCCACCGTGTCAAGAGAGATTTTGTACGATTTACATAGTGAGCGGCTACCGGGCTTCAGTTAGGGACACCAACCCTGAACGGGCTGCTGGACACGGCTCTTAGAATTTCTTGGGAACCCTAATCTGCATTAAAGGGATCGCGTTTGTGTGCTGGCGTATTGCTGAGGTTGCACACAATGAACAGGGATATCGGCGACGGACCCTTCGGTCCAACCCGAACGGGAGCGGGAGTGGAGGCCCCGGGCAGAGTCGAACTGCCGACCAACGGTTTAGGAAACCGCTGCTCTATCCATCTGAGCTACGGGGCCGCAAGAGCATTTTACTGCACCGGATCAGGCGCGTACGGCGCGCGCGACTACAAGCCTCTTTGAGCAGTGCTGGTTACCGCTTCGATTACCGTGAGATTACGAACTGGCGAGGACATTCGACCGCGAGGAAGCGGCAGTCCGCGCGAGTGCAAGTTGTTTCACTGTCGAAGCAGGACGCGAGGTTGAAAACACAGGGTTTTGCGCATTCCGGGCGGCGAATCACGTGCCCATAAGTCGACCATGATCGCCGTCTCCCGTTTCGCGCTGCTCGCGTTGCTCGTTGTAGTTGGTTACCCTGCTTTTGCGCAGGAAGCTTCGCTGCCCGACTCGCCTTCGCAGAACTTCGTCAGTTCGCCGAGAGTCGTTTCTTTCACGTCTCCGGAGCCGCACAAGTTCTTTGACCGCCAGAACAAAGTTGCGTTCACCGCGCTCGCGGGGTTGATTGCCGTGGATGCGGTTACGACGCAACGTCTGATCAATTCCGGCCAGGCGCACGAAGCGAATCCCATCTGGCGGCCCCTCGTCCATCAGGGCTGGCAGGGGGAGATGGCTGCCTCTGCGCTCGGCTTCGGCGCCGCGCTCGGGATGTCATATACGCTTCACAAAACGGGTCACCACAAATTGGAACGCTGGGCCAACTGGCTCACCGTAGGTATGGAGGCAGGCAACGACGCTCACAATTTGATGCTCGACGCCAGCAGGTAGAAAACCAGCAAGTCCCGATTTTTGCGGCGTGTTCTTCCAAGAGCAGTCTTCTATTTCCCGTAACGTCGCTGAAATAGCATCGCTTCGCTCGTCACTCGGTAGTCACTTCGGGTTAGTGGGACCGCTGCCGTATAATCCAGGTAGTGTTCAAATATTCCATCGTAGTTCCTCTGCACAACGAGCAGGAAAACGTCACCGACCTGTATGCGCGGCTGAAGGCCGTGATGGAGCAAAGCGGCGAGCCTTTCGAAATGGTGCTCGTCGACGACGGTTCTGCTGACAACACATTCGCGTTGCTCCGCGAAATTGCCGCTGTCGATAGCCGAGTCACCGTTGTAAAGCTGCGCCGCAATTTCGGACAGACAGCTGGCCTGGCTGCGGGTTTCGACCATGCGCGCGGCGAGTACATCATCGCCATGGACGGCGATCTGCAACACGACCCCGCCGACATCCCAGTATTTCTGGAGAAGATCGCCGAGGGATATGACATTGTCAGTGGATGGCGGAAGAATCGCGTCGATAATTTCTGGCTGCGCCGCTTTCCATCGCGCTGCGCCAACTGGCTGATGGCCAAATTGAGCGGCGTGGACATCCACGATTTTGGGACGACCTTCAAGGCCTACCGCCGAGAAATTCTGGAGCAGGTTCCGCTTTATGGAGAATTGCACCGGTTCATTCCGGCGCTGGCTTCCTGGCACGGAGCGACGATCATCGAAGTCCCAATCAAGAACGTGAACCGCGAGCGCGGCGCTTCACACTACGGAATCTCGCGCACGTTTCGCGTGTTCTTCGATCTGATCACGATCCGCTTTCTGCTCCGCTACCTGGCGCGGCCGCTGCACTTCTTCGGCACGGTGGGGATGTTCGGCATCTTCGCAGGATGTTGCGTCGGACTCTGGCTCATTGCGCAGAAGCTGCTTCATCAGACGGACGTCATGGTCAAGCACGGTCCCCTGATGCTGTTTGCGGCGGTGCTGCTGCTGGCTGGATTCAACCTGCTGGCGATCGGCCTGCTCGGTGAGATGCAAGTGCGCCACTATCACGAACCGGCGCAACGCGCTCCCTATTCCGTCGAGAAACTACTGCGGGCGCAAAGCGAAGAAAGCACAATCTCCGAATAATTGCAGAGTGCAGAAGTCAAATTGCAAAACTGAAAAGCGCTGAGCCGCGAGTTTAAAACTCGAAGCTCATCGCTACTTCTGCAATCTGACCTCTTCCATCTGCAATCGATTCAGCATCACACACGCCTGTGACGGGCATTCCTGCTTGCGGAATCTTCCCGGGTAACAATGACAGTACCGGCCAAGCCAGCCCCAGGGAGATATAATGCCATCCGCCGTTATGGAACCGACCACCACGTTTGCACTTCGTCTTGCGGGCCGCATGTCGCGGCTCGGCACCGAAACCGCGTTTGAAGTTCTGAACCGGGCGCGAGCGCTCGAAAAACAGGGCAAAGAAATCATCCACCTCGAGATCGGCGAGCCTGACTTCGCTACGCCGTCCAACATTGTCGAGGCTGCCATCGACGCTTTGCACATGGGCTGGACGCACTACGGGCCGTCGGCTGGCCTGCCTGACCTGCGGAAGGAGATTGCCGGCTACATCAGCCGCACGCGCGGCGTGCCTGTCAGCAGCGATGAGGTGGTTGTCGTCCCCGGCGGCAAGCCGATTATTTTCTTTACTATGCTGTCATTGGTGGATGAAGGGGATGAGGTCATCTACCCCAATCCGGGCTTCCCGATCTACGAGTCGATGATCAACTACCTGGGCGGCCGGGCCGTGCCGATTCCACTGCGCGAGGAGCGCGACTTTGCGCTCGACGTCAACGAACTGGCGTCGCTGATCACCGATCGCACGAAAGTGATCATCATCAATTCGCCGCACAATCCGACCGGGGGAGTGCTGACGAGACGAGACATCGAGAAGGTCGCGGAAGCCATTGGCGATCGCAACATCATGGTCCTGTCGGACGAGATTTACAGCCGCTTGATTTTCGAGGGCGAACACTTCTCGATCATGAGCGTGCCCGGATTCAAAGAGCGTACGATTCTGCTCGACGGTTTCTCGAAGACCTATGCCATGACCGGATGGCGGATGGGCTACGGGGTGATGCGTCCGGATCTGGCCGCGCACATCACCCGCCTGATGACGAACTCCAATTCCTGCACGGCGAGCTTTACGCAAGTAGCGGGGATTCACGCGCTCAGTGGAGATCAGTCGCCTGTCGACAAGATGTGCAGCGAGTTCAAGCGGCGCCGCGATGCGTTTGTCGCCGGACTGAACAAGATCAAAGGCTTCTCTTGCCGCATGCCGAAGGGCGCGTTCTACGTCTTTCCAAACATCACCAAGACAGGCTGGCCGTCGAAGAAGCTGGCGGATGCGTTGCTCGAACAGGCGGGCGTGGCATGTCTGGCGGGAACGGCATTCGGAGCCTTCGGCGAAGGCTACCTTCGATTCAGCGTGGCCAACTCGCTGGAAAACCTGAACACGGCATTGGGGTGGATTGAGGGCTGGGTAGGAAAGAATGTGAAGTAGAGGGCGACAGTCGTCCAAGAGCGATCAGCGCTTCTTCATGTCGATGGGAACAGTCACGGCGACTCTGCACGTCCCGCATCCTGAAGGTTTGTATCTCCTCTCAGATACCAGCCGCAGGAGTCTCTGGTCCAGTGTTTTGCTACCAGAAGTCTGAATCAGCATCGTATCTCTTACGTCTCCAGATCCGGTCAGAACGAACGAAAGCTGAGGTCGCCTGCTTGAATCCATAACCTCCTTTGCTGTAGAGGACACGTCGAAGGTGAAGTCCTCGTCTGGTCTACAGCCCACGAAGACTGCTCCCTGAGGAATGTCGGTACCTCCGTACCATGTCTCACCGGAACTCGGACCGCCATCGCATAAGATCAGAATGTCGAATGGCGGTTCAGGCGGCGAAAACGCGGGCGGGCGCGGTGTTAACTCGCTCAGATTGAACTCGGGCACCCAAGCGATGCGATACAGGAAGGCTGCTGCTCCGGCGAAGATCACCGCGATACTGAGCGCCAAGAAGACGTGCCTTCTCGTTGCTGTCATTGTGGCTACCGGAGTTTGCTGGACGGGTGGTTATGCCCACATGATATCCAGCTAAATACGGTGGGCCGGACTCGCCCTATACCCTTAGGCACCGTTCCCCCATCAGAAGTTCCCAATTGTCTTCTACAACAGAATAGCTTGACAACGCACCCGTTGTTGTCCGATGGTGCACCACAGACTGCTACGCGACCCGCGTCACCCCCGCCTGTGATCGTCCTCACTGCCGCCTGCGACAAGCCCGGGCTACGCTCGACCCTGCAAGCCTATGCGCCGTTTCTCGTCCTGCCCAAAGCCCGGCGCCGCTGAAGGAGCTACCCCATGTCCATCCGGAATTCGAAGACCAGCGAAGTTCTGCGCACATACACCATTGATGACCTGAAGGAGCAAGCCAACCTGATGCGTGGCTACAACCTGGTCGCGCTGTGTGCGGCGGGGTCCGGGCACGCCGGCGGCACGATGTCGATCATGGACATCACGGCGGCTCTCTACCTGCGCGTGGCCGATCACGATCCGAAGAACGCCAACTGGGTGGATCGTGACCGCATCATCTGGTCGACAGGACACAAAGCGCCGAGCCTCTACCTGGGGCTGGCCTTCGCCGGGTTCTGCCCGAAAGAAGATGTCGTCTATCTGCGCAAGCTGTATTCGCCGTATCAGGGGCATCCGCATTGGCTGAAGCTACCGGGAGTCGAAGTCTCGACGGGATCGCTGGGTCAGGGATTGAGCGTGGCTGTCGGGATTGCGCTGGCGGGCAAGTTGAACCAGAAGAACTACTGCACGTTCTGCATCATGGGCGACGGCGAGCAGCAGGAAGGGCAGGTCTGGGAAGCCGTCATGGAGGCGGGGCACCACAAGCTCGACAACATCGTTGGCATCATCGACCGCAATCGTCTGCAGATCGACGGCTGGGTCAAGGACGTGATGAACGTCGAGCCGCTGGAAGAGAAATATCGCAGCTTTGGCTGGGAAGTGATCACGATCAACGGCCACGACATGCAGCAGGTTGTCGACGCGCTGGAGAAAGCGAAGAAGGGCTGCGGCAAGCCGGTAGCGATCATCGCCGACACGGTGAAGGGCAAGGGCGTCAGCTTCATGGAAGACGTGGCGGGCTGGCATGGCAAATCGCCGAACAAGGACGAGCTGATCAAGAGCTTGCAGGAACTGGGACTCGACGGACACATTCCGGTAGAACCGCTCCTTGAGCATGCGAAGCAATATCAGGCGGCGGTCGAGAAACGGCTTGAGGCGAAGATGCCTCGCTTCCATCGCAATTACTGGTGGAACGCCGACGCCACAATGAAAGTGGAGATGAAGCCGACGCGCATGGGCTTCGGCCAATCGCTGGCGGCGAATGGCGACGATCCGCGCGTGGTGTGCCTGGGGCTGGACATTTCGGGATCGATCACCATCAGTGAGTTCTATGCCAACAAGCCCGAGCGAAAGCCGCGCTGGATCAGCATGGGGATCGCCGAGCAGTCGGCGACGGCTGCGGCGGCAGGCTTGGCGAAAGAAGGGAACCTGCCGGTGTTCGGCACTTATGCAACCTTCGCCGCAGCACGCAACCTAGATCAAATTCGTACTTCCATTTGCTACGGGAATTTCAATGTACTGATTGCCGGGGCGCACGGCGGTGTAAGCGTCGGACCAGACGGTGCGACACATCAGGCGCTGGAAGATTGCTTCGCCATGTGCGGGTTGCCCAACATGAACGTCGTCGTGCCATGCGATATCGTCGAGACTCGCAAAGCCACCGACTATCTGCTGCTCAAGCAGGTAGGGCCGAAGTACATCCGATTTGCGCGTGAGGCGACACCGATTGTTACGGATGAGAAGACTCCGTTCGTTTTTGGCAAGGCCAATGTGGTTCGTCTGCGCCGCGAAGCAGAGAAATTCATCGAGGCGTTCGAGACAAAGCTGGAATCGGAATACCACGATGAAAGTGAGGATCTGACGATCATTGCCTGCGGCCCGATGGTGCCGGAGGCGATGCGAGCGGCATGGATTCTGAAGTCGGAGTTTGGGTATGAAACGCGCGTTCTGAATGTGCACACATTGAAACCGCTTGACACTGAGGCGATCGTGCGGGCCGCTCGCGATACTGGCGTCGTCATCACCGCTGAGGAACACCAAATCGGTGCCCTGGCATGGCCGGTGACGAGCGCGATCACGCAGGCGCCGTCGCTCTACGGCCTGCCGGTCATCAGCGGCGCAATCGGCGTCAAAGATCGCTTCGGCGACTCGGGCGCTCCCTGGGAACTGATCAAGGAATTCGAAGTGTCCGCCGAGCACATCGCGGCCAAGGCAGTCGAGTTAATGGGCATCAAGAAATCACGCAGCACCGCGGCTTCGGAGCTCCACCTTACGACGAAGTGAAGGTCTGGTTCCTTTTTTGGGAAACATCGCTGGTGCGAAGAACGACCAGGCTCGAATCCAGCGATGCGGATATCCGCACTTTCCCGACGTGAGTGAGGTTCGAGTTCAGGTCAGCAACCAACTGATATACAGTTCGTTCAATTTGAACCCGGCCCCGACTTGTTTCGTATCACCAACTGTCATGGATAGTCCACAGAAGCAATCTGTCTATTGCCATGCTATGGCCGCCATGCTGCTCGTGCTGATGGCGGTCCTTGCCGGCGGGACGGCACGACGAGAATCAGTCACCATCGATGAGGTCGCGCACATTGGCGCGGGTCTGAGCTACGTCGAGAGATTCGATTTGCGCCTGAACGAAGAGCACCCCCCACTGGCTAAGGTTCTGAGCGGAATCTCGCTGGCCGCGCACGGAACAAAGGCCGATTATTCGCACGTAACATGGACGGCGAGCCGGCAGTTCTTGCCCCACGGGTTTTTGGGCGAATGGACGTTCGGGGAGTGGGTTCTGGAACGATGGAACGACCCGGTGACAACACTCGCCTGGGCGCGCCTTCCCATGCTGCTGTTGACGCTGGTGCTCGGCTGGGTGATCTACCTCCTCGCTTCGCGAATCGGCGGTCACTTGGCCGGGCTGCTTTGTTTAAGCCTGTACGTGAGCATGCCAGTCGTTCTGACGTTCGGCCCGTTGGTGTTGACCGACGTTGCTATCACCCTGTTATCACTCCTGGCTCTCTGGACATTCGCGACGATGTGGCAGGAGCCGACACGCGCGAATGCGTTGCGGTTTGCGTTGTGCCTGGCGGGCGCGCTTCTATCGAAGTTTTCCGCCGGACTGTTGTTCTTTGCATTCGGATTGTTCGGATTGAGTACCCGGTGGCGCCCGATCGCGGGACAGCCAGAAAAGAAGGACGAAGTACGCAAGTGGCGTAGCGAACGCTGGCGCGCTGCCCTGAAGGGCACGTTCTGGGCGGCCATTCTCGTTTATGCCGTGTATTTCATATTGTCCTGGAACCAGACAACGGACGTGCTCTACCTCATCGGACACGGTTCAGCCTGGGTTCCCGTCCGGCGCTTGCTGATGCCGCCTTGGTTGTATCTGCGCGGGATTCTCATGCTGGCGATAACTTTTGCACGTCCGACCTACGTTTTGGGTATTCGCTATCCGCATGGTGTGTGGTTCTACTTCCCGGTTCTGTTCCTCCTGAAATCACCGCTGGGATTTCTGGGCCTGTTGGCAACAGGAATCGGAGTGGCGTGGACGCGCAAACGCGGAGCCGATGAGAAAGAATCGATTCTGCCTGCGGGAACGAGAGTGCACTGGCGGGTGCTCTGGGTTGCTCTTGTGCTTTTTGTGCTTGCATCTGTGCTGGGACACTTCGACGTCAGTTACCGGCATTTCATGCTCCCGGTTGTGCTGATGATTTTGTTGCTGGCTCCTCTGCCGCGATTGCTGGGGGAGATGCTCCAACGTGCTCCCGTGGCTGGACGCCGCTTGTCCGCCGTGACTGCAATTCTGGCTGTGAGTTGCTTGTTCACGGCGGTTAGAGCCTACCCGTACTACTTCCCGTACATAAGCCCGCTGGGGATGGGGAAACCCGCATATGCACTGGCGAGCGACTCCAACGTGGATTGGAATCAGGCGCTGCCGGAGGCCCGACGGTTTGCTGAACAGCACGGGATGAAGACGATTGAGATCGATACGTACGGGTTCAACGACCCGAAGGCTGCGGTTCCACAGGCGGAGCTGTGGAACTGCCAGAGGCCGACTGCGGCCGATGCGGGACAGTGGGTCATCGTTTCCGCCGATATGATTCTCGACTCCCATAATTGCGGATGGTTGCTGCAATATCCGCAGGAAGTGCTTGCCGGGGGCGGAATGTACGCCTTTCAGTTGCCCTCGCCGATTCCCGTGGCGGGAGCGCCGGGCGGACCTCCAGTGGCATCCGCCCAACGTGAGTTCGTCGGATTTCCCATGGACATGCGGGTTATGTTTCTCGATCTGGTACGCAATCCGGAAAAGCTTCCAGACGTTGCGGCACAGATGCAGGCTCAAATGCAAGAGGAGATGAAGAAGCGGAAGGGAGCGTCCAGCAAATAACCACAAGCGGTTTGCTTCCCTTGGTTGGGGGATGGTACAAACCTTCCGAGGCCTCCGCTCGTGAAGAAGATCGCGCTTGTTCTCTTCCTGCTCTCAATCCTGGTTGCCGTAATCATTGCTGCTGAACGCTCACGCAGAATCAATCTGCCTTCCAGCAAGACTCTGACTTTGCCGGTGCCGGGCTATCTGGGGCGCACGAACAGTTTTCCGGCCACGATCGCTCTCAGTCCTGATGGGCGATATGCAGCGCTTCTCAATCAGGGATATGGCACGCAGGAGACAGGCGCGCGGCAGTCCATCGCGATCCTGGATCTCAGCAACAATCAGCTGCGCGATTTTCCTGACGACCGCTTGAGCGATGAGGAGTCAACGCGGCAGAGCTACTTCATCGGGCTGGCGTTTTCGATTGACGGCCGCCATTTGTACGCGTCAATGGGGTCGATCACCGATGCAGAGGGAAAAGCGAAGACGAGCACGGGGAATGGGATCGCCCTCTACAAATTCACGGCGGGGCAGGTCACGCCGGAACGGTTCATCAAGATCCCACCGCAGAAGCTGGCGGAAGGAAAGCAAGTTGCTTATGGCGTGCGGAAGACTCCTCCGGGGACAGCACCACCTTATCCTGCGGGTTTTGCGGTTCTCAAGGGCGAGCAAGGCGATCAGCTGCTGATCGCGAACAACCTTTCCGACAACGCAGTGCTCCTGGACGTGGAATCCGGCCGAGTCTTGAGAGCGTTCGATCTGAGTCAAAACCAGTACGTGCCGAGCGCGTATCCGTACGCGGTCGTGGCGAACAAGGCCGGAACGAAGGCGTGGGTGAGCCTATGGAACGCATCTGCGGTGGCGGAATTAGATGTCGCAGGGGGCAAGGTATCCCGATGGATTGACCTGTGGAAGATGACTGACCCGGTTGCGCCCGGATCCCATCCTACGGCGATGCTGTTGAACGCAGGGGAAGACACTCTGTTTGTCGCGCTTGCGAATGCGGATGCCGTTGTCGAGATCGTCGTTAAAACTGGGTTCGCAATATGCTGCCACCATACGTACCTCAGCTCGCGGGCCGGGCTAGGTTCGATTCCGCTGGCGATTGCTCTTTCCTCAGATGAGAAGAAACTCTATGCTGCTGCCGCATCTCTCGACGCAGTTGCTGTTTTCGATGTGAGACCGCGTCGCGATCAAGCCGATGTGGAGATTGCAGAGAGACCAGCGGGTTTCATTCCTACCGAGTGGTACCCAAGTGCACTTGCAGTCGCGGGGAACGATCTGTTGATCGTCACCGCCAAAGGGGAAGGCAGTGGTCCGAATAACGGATTGAGCACGCTAAAGCGCGACCGGCGGCATAAAGAGCATCCCTACATTCCGACGCTGATTGGCGGATCAGTTGCCCGGCTGAGCCTGGCCGATGTCGACAAGAATCTTGCTGAATACACAAAGCAAGTCGAAGAAGACAATCTCATCAACCGAGACCCGGGGAAGTTCGAGTTTGCCAGAGGCAAGAATCCGATCAAGCACGTGATCTACATCCTGAAAGAGAACCGCACTTACGATCAGGTGTTGGGCGATCTGCCGGTTGGGAACGGCGATCCGTCCCTCACGCTCTACGGCGCGGAGATCACGCCGAACCAGCACAAGTTGGCATTGCAATTCGGCGTGCTCGATAACTTCTACGATAGTGGAGAAGTATCCGGCGACGGACACATCTGGTCGAACGCAGCCATTACCAGCGACTACAACGAGAAGAACTGGCCGATCGGATACCGCAGCCGCGAGCGCACGTACGACGCCGACGGAAGTGTGGCTGACGAGTTGCCGGTGGAGAAG
>Ga0335084_10000322_pt1 | contig 39260 bp, 34 predicted proteins | sample Lox_Sample_44_FD_206721 | JGI IMG/M metagenome (GOLD analysis project Ga0335084, IMG submission 206721) | Soil microbial communities from Loxahatchee National Wildlife Refuge, Florida, United States - Lox_Sample_4.4 | ecosystem: Environmental > Terrestrial > Soil > Wetlands | place: USA...
TCTTCACGCGGATGCCTTTCTCCAGCCCGTCGGCGCCGAGATAGGCGCCCCAGGGCCATGCCGCGATCGCCACGTGCACCTGTGCGCCCCTGGGCGAGACGCCCATCTTCTCGGATCCGTAGAATGCGATCGGGCGGACATAGCAGGCGTCGAGATGGTTCGCCCGCACCACCTCTTTCTGCGCCTCGATGATCGTCTCCTTGTTGTACGGCATCTTCATCATGAAGATGTGCGCCGAGTTGAACAGGCGTTCGGTGTGCTCCTTGAGACGAAAGATCGCCGTGCCCGAATCGGTCTTGTACGCGCGCAGGCCCTCGAATACCGCCAGCCCGTAGTGCAGCGAATGCGTGAGTACATGAGTGGTGGCGTCGCGCCAGGGCACGAGCTTGCCGTCGTACCAGATGACGCCGTCGCGGTCGGCCATCGACATGTCTTGTTCTCCAGGGCAAAAGCGCTATTCTAGCCTGGATAATTCATGAATTTACCCAGACGTAAGCATTAGCGGGCTCTTGGAATACTCGGGTCGGTTCGACCGCATGGCGCAGGCCTGGTGCAGCCCGCGCCGATTCATGCCAGCATTGTAGGTTGCACCTGCAAAGTCGAACAGGAACTATCATGGCGTTTCGCATCGATGTCGTTTCCGACGTGGTCTGTCCCTGGTGCTTTATCGGCAAGCGACGCCTGGAGCAAACCTTGCAGTTGCTCGCAGCAGATGGCATTGAGCCGCAGGCGATCGAGGTGGTGTGGCGTCCGTTCCAGCTCAATCCGCAGCTGCCGCGCGAGGGCATCCCCCGTGCGCAATACGTCGCCAGCAAGTTTGGCGCGCGCGCCGGTGAGATCTACTCACGTGTCGCCGCCGCGGGTCGTTCCGTGGGCATCGCGTTTGCCTTCGACCGCATCGTGCGGCAGCCGAACACGATCGCGGGCCATCTGCTGATCGCTCTCGCTCGCGAACAAGGTGTTCAAGACCAGATGGTGGAGAGCCTGTTCCGCGGGTATTTTCTGGAGGGTGAAGACCTTACCGCTGAGCCGACCTTGCTGCGCCTGGCACAGCGGGCCGGCATCGACGCCGAGCACGCCCGCGCTCGCCTCGAAGACGAGACGCAACGGCAAGCGGTTGTCGCACAAGACGAAGAGGCGCGCGAGATGGGCGTAGCGGGTGTCCCGTTCTTCATCTTCGCCGGCCAGCTGGCTGTGTCGGGCGCGCAGGAGCCGCAAGTGCTGCTGCGTGCTTTCAAGCAGGCTGCCGCCGAAGTGCCGGCCTGACTTTTGCGCATGCGCCCGACAGCTTTGGCAATTTCTCCAACACTTGCTTGCTTAGGCATAGCTCATGCTTTACGCTTGGCGTCCTTTTTCTAATCACATCTCCTTCGATGGCAGAAGCTCAGGCACTGGCGAAAGCGACTGCCACCGCCCCCAGCTCACCCGCGATGGTTGATGGAGCGGAAGTCGATAACGCGCCACCCCAGGCTGCGGCGGTGGTCTCATCCCAAGCTGTACCCCGCGGATCGGTGCTGTCCCGTCTCGCAAGTGGTGCAATCGATGCCGCGGACGACGAAGAGCTGCGGCTGCGCAAGACGATCTTGCTTTTCGCGAGTGGCGCTACCGCGATTGCCGCGTTCGTCTGGCTTGGCATCTACTGGCTCATGGGCCTCAGGTTGCCGACCACCATTCCTTTCCTGTACCAGGTGTTGACTGCGCTGATCGTCGGCATCTACCTGAAGACGCGCAACTTCGACTTCTACCGCATGGCGCAGCTCGGGCTGTTCCTGTTCGCGCCCTTCGTGATTCAGTGGAGTATCGGCAGCTTCGTGAACTCGAGCGGCATCGTGCTGCTTGCGCTGCTTGCGCCGGTGGGGGCGATGGTCGTGTACGGACCTCGCGAGTCGATCCCGTGGTTCGCGACGTACGTCGTGCTGACCATTCTCTCCGGCCTGTTCGACTATTACCTCGCCGACGGCAGTCTGTCGGGTGTGCCGATGCGCACCGTAGCCGTATTCTTCGTGCTGAACTTCACCATCCTGTCGAGCATCGTCTACCTGCTGCTGCGCTACTTCGTGATGAGGAAGGATGTCTTTCAAGCCGATCTGTCGCAGCAGCACGTGCTGTTGCGGGAGGCACAGCAGCAATCGGAGCAGCTGCTCAACACGATCCTGCCGCCCAAGATCGCGCAGCGCCTGAAGCAGGGCCAGACCACGATCGCCGACGGCTTCGCCGATGTCACCGTGATGTTCGCGGACATCGTGAACTTCACCGCGATGGCCGAAGAAAAAAACCCGAAAGAGGTGGTGACGTTTCTGGATGCCGTTTTCACGCGCTTCGATAGTCTCGCGGAGAAGCACGGCGTCGACAAGATCAAGACCATCGGCGATGCCTACATGGTGGCTGGCGGCCTGTCTGCCGAAGGCTCGCAATACGTCGATGCAGTGGTCAATATGGCGCTCGATATGCTGAAGCTCGCTGCCGAAGATGAACTCATGAAGCAGTACAACGTCGCATTCCATGTTGGCGTCGCCACCGGGCCGGTGACCGCCGGGGTGATCGGTGCCAAGCGCTTCACCTATGACCTGTGGGGCGATACGGTGAATATCGCCAGCCGCATAACGGCGGAGGCATCCGCCGACGTCATTCTGGTCGATAAGACTACTTACCGCCGACTGGGTCAGCGTTACCAGTTCGGAGAAGGCCGTGACGTGGTGGTCAAAGGCAAGGGCAGCATGACCATCTATCAGTTGCTCGCGAAGCGCTCCTAACCATTGCCGGGTTCGTTTTCCCTGGCGAACACCGTTTCCCACAACCGCCTCACCGGTTCCACCAGCCCGACCACGCGCTCATGCGGCACTCGCGCGTACCGCTCGCCCTGCAGCCGCAGCTGATGTTGCAGGCGCCTGAACTCCCGATAGCTTGCATGTGCAGCGTCGGCCACCGCGGAGGGGATCAGACCCAGCCGGCCGACGAGCTTAAGCAATGCGAGGTTGCCGATGTTGGCGGTCAGCTCCGGATAGCGATGCGCATAGCCGAGCACTAGGTGCTGAACCGAGAACTCGACATCGATGATGCCGCCCCGATCGTGTTTCACGTCGAACAGTCCGCTGCGGTTGGGATGCCCGTCCAGCATCTTCTCGCGCATCGCGGTGATCTCTTGTTTCAGCTTCGGCAGCGCGCGTGGCATGCGCAGCACTGCAGTGCGCAGGCTTTCGAAAGCCGTGCCGATGCTCACCTCACCGGCCACGAAGCGCGCGCGCGTGAGCGCTTGATGCTCGAACGTCCACGCCTTGGTGCGCTGGTACTCCGCAAATGCATCCATGCGGCTCACCAGTAGTCCACTCGCGCCGTCGGGACGCAGCCGCAGGTCGGTCTCGTAGAGCACGCCGGCCGCAGTGTAGCTGGTGAGCCAGGTGTTGATGCGCTGTGCGAGGCGTGCGTAATTCTCCGCGGCATCGGGATGCTCGTCGTCGTACAGGAAGATGAGATCGAGGTCGGAGGCGTAACCCAGCTCTTTGCCGCCCAGCTTGCCGTAGCCGATGATGGCAAAGCGAGGGGCATCGCGGTGCCGGGTGCGCACACCTTGCCAGGCCAATCTCAGCACCTGCGCGAGAATTACGCATGCCAGGTCGCTCAAGTGGTCCGACAGCGTCTCCAGCGGCAACGTGCCGGCCAGATCCTGCACCAGCAGGCGCATCGTCTGCACCTGTTTGAAGTGGCGCAGCGCATCCATCTGACGTTCGGTGTTGCCGGCGTCATGATCGAGCTCCGCCTCCAGGCGTTCGCGCAACGCGGGCCAGTCCGCCGGTTCCACGGGCTGCGGAGCGATCAGCTCATCGAGGAGCATGGGATGCCCGGCGAGATAGTCGGCAGCCCAAGGACTGGCGGCGACTAGGTCAGCAAGTCGGCTCAACGCGGATGGAAACTCGAGCAGCAGCGCGAAGTAGGCTTCGCGTCGGCCGATCGCCTCCAATACACGCGCGAGGCGCTCCACGGTCTCGTCGGGATGTGCCGTGGCCGCTGCCGCTTCGAGCATGTGCGGAACCAAGCGATCGACTCGCGCCTGCGTCGAGGCCGCCATGCGGCGGTAGAGCTGGCTTTCGCGCACCTGACGCATGCGTTCGAGCACCGCTTGGGGATGCCGGTAGCCGAGCCCGGATAACCTGGCAGCCGCTGTGTCCTGATCCGCGCTACCCAGCCAGATGGCGCTCAGCGGATGTACCGTCTCCATCGCGGACTTGTCCGCGAAGACCGCTTCGAATTGACGCGTAACGCGCTCCCGCTGCACATTCAGGGCGGATATCAGCCCCGCATAGTCTGCGCAATTCATCGCCCTGGCCACTATGTCGCGTTCTTCCGCGCTCGCTGGCAGCTGCTGCGTCTGCTGATCGTCCAGGTACTGGAGACGATGTTCGAGGTTGCGCAAAAACGCATAAGCCTCCTGCAGATCTGCCGCTGCTGCCCCGGGGAGAATGGCCTGACGCTCGAGCTCGCGCAATGCCGCGCGCGTGGCACGCAGGCGCAGCGCCGGATCGCGGCCGCCGCGCACGAGCTGAAACAGCTGCACGATGAATTCGATCTCGCGGATGCCTCCGGGGCCGAGCTTCACGTTGTCGTGCAGATCGCGGCGAGCCACTTCCACGCGGATCTGCGCATGCAGCTCGCGCAGCGAGGCGATGGCGCTGTAGTCGAGATGGCGGCGGTAGACGAACCCGGCGACGATCGCCTCGAGCTCGGGGTGCTCGGGCTCGGTGAGCACGCGTGCTTTGACCCACGCGTAGCGCTCCCATTCGCGGCCCTGGCTGTGCAGATAGGTTTCGAGCATATCGAAGCTCATCACCAGCGGGCCGCTGTCGCCGTAAGGTCGCAAGCGCGTGTCGACTCGAAACACCATGCCATCGTCCGTATACTGCGCCAGCGCTGCGATGACCCGTCGCGCCAGGCGCGTGAAGAATTCCTGGTTCGATATCGCGCGCGGGCCGTCGGTCTCACCGTCCTCAGGAAACAGGAATACCACATCGATGTCCGAGGAAACATTGAGCTCGGCCCCGCCGAGCTTGCCCATCGCGACCACGACCAGCCGCTGCGGCGCCCCGCTATGCACGCCCCGTGGCACGCCGTGGCTTTGCTCGGCTGCAGCTGTGAGCTCGTCCACCGCGAAACGCAGGCTCTCCTCGGCGAGTGCGGTGATGGTGGCGAATACCTCGTCCAGCGCGCTGAGTCCGTTCAGGTCGCGGCCGATGATCTGCAGCAGGACAGCCTGGCGCACATGCCGCAGACGGCGGTGCATGACGTCCTCGGTCGCGCCGCGTGCCTCTTCCAGCAAGCGACGGATGCCTGCGCGTTCGAGCGGTCGGCGAAGCTGCGTCGGCTCGAACACAGGCGGCGGGTGTGCCAGCAGGCGACGCACGTAGCGGCTCAACTGAGCCGCGTGCTCGAGCAGGGCTGCAGTTTCTGCTTGTGGCGTGGAATCGATCATCGGTTCGAGCCGCATGCGGGCTCCTCGCTATAAAATAGGCGCTGCGACGTGTGATCCGAAGGTGCGTGTGGGCGTGCCGGCATCCTCGAATGCAGTTGCAGTTGCTTGCGATTCTAATGGAGCCGGACTTTAAATCCGGCGGACTCGATTCCTCAAGATGCCGGTGCGTTTCGCTTTCCGCCTGTTCAAGCATGGTGCCCTGTGGGTTTACCGGTTCCTTACCATCGTGGTGCTCACCGGTGCGCTGGCCTTTGCAGCGATGGTGCTGGCCCTGCGCTACTGGATTTTGCCCAATATCGACACTTACCGGCCGCGCATCGTTTCTGCACTGAGCGCGGCCACCAAGCAGCGCATCGACATTGGCCGTATCGAAGGGGAGTGGGACGGTTTTCGCCCGCGGCTGATCCTGCGCGATCTGCGTGTGCTGGACCCGGAAGGTCACGAGCGGCTGCATCTGCAGGAGGTCGATAGTACCCTTGCGTGGCTGTCGCTGTTCTCAGGTGAGCTCCAGTTCTTTGCCATCGACCTGCAGCACCTCAAGCTCGAAGCGCGGCGCAATGCGTCGGGCGTCCTGGAAGTGGCGGGCATCGTGATGGGCGAATCCGCTGAAGGCAACGCCCTGGGCGACTGGCTGCTGCACCAGCACCACATCGTGTTGCGCGACTCCGAGCTGACCTGGACCGATGAGACCTTGTCCGGTGTGCCGCTCGAGCTCACGGATGTGGACATCAGCGTCGAGCAATACTTTGGCACCCATCGTTTTGCCCTGCGAGCCACTCCTCCCGCGTCGCTCGCCACACCGATCGACATCCGCGGTGAAATGCACGGACGCTCGTTCGCGAACATCGAGCGCTGGAGTGGACGTGTCTACGCCACGGTGGAGCATGCCGACTACGCGGCATTGCGCCAGTGGGTGAAGCTGCCGCCGGAGCTGATCGAAGCCTCCGGGGGCGTGCAGGTGTGGATGGACATTACCACCGGCCGGCCCAGCGGCATCACCGCCGATGTAACGCTGTCCAATGTCCGCACGCGATTGCAACCGGAGCTGCCCGAGCTCGCCTTGACCACCCTGCGCGGGCGCTTGGGATGGCGCGAACGCGCCGGCAACCTCGAGCTCTGGGCGCGCGGCATTATGTTCGCCACGCCGGATGGCGTGCGCTTGCCGCCAGCCGACATCATGTATTCACGGGTTCGTGAGAAAGCCAACGGCCCGGAGCGCTCGGAGGTGACCTTCGATGCCCTCGATCTCGAGGCGGGCGAGCGCCTGATCGATCGGCTCCCGGTCGATGCCGCGGTGCGCACACGCCTGTCCGAGCTCAAACCGCGCGGCACGCTGCGCGATTTCCACGTGGCCTGGCAGGATCGATTCGATTTGTCGAAGGCCTACTCGGTGCGCGGCGGATTCAACGACGTGGCCTGGCATGCTTCCGGTTATCTGCCCGGCGTTGCCAACGTCACGGCGAATCTCACGGCAAACGAACGCGGCGGCTCGCTCACAGGCAGCTTCACAGGGACCCAGCTCGACATGCCGACGGTGTTCGTCGCACCGTTGCCGGTTCAGCGTGCGGAGTTGAGGCTCAAGTGGACTATGGTTTCGCGTCTGCCGCGCGTAACGCTGGAGCGGATCGCCATCAGCAATACACATTTATCCGGGGTGGTGAGTGGCACTTACGATGCAGCGGAAGAGGGCCCGGGATCGGTCAACTTGAAGGGCTCCTTTGCCAAGATCAGCGGGCAGGAGGGATGGCGCTACATTCCGCTCACGGTGCCGGTCGAGGTACGCGACTGGCTGCGTCAGGGCATCGTTATCGCCAACGCACGCGATGTGCAGCTCACACTGCAGGGTGATCTGCGCAAGTTTCCATTCAGCGCGCCGGGCACCGGTGTGTTCCAAGTGCAGGCGGCCCTCGATGAGGGGGAAATTGTATTTGCCACAGGCTGGCCCAAGATGCAGGCTGTCCGAGGCCGTCTTTCGGTGCTTGGCAATCGCCTGGAAATCATCGGCAGCGAAGCCCGGGTGCTGGGTGCCACCCTGCGCAACGTCACGGTCGTGATACCCGATGTGAGTGAGGGCAAGCCGGTATTGCAAGCGCGTGGCGAGGCCGACGGCCCCACCGCCGAATTTGTGCGATTCATCCGCGAGAGCCCCTTGCATGAGCGCGTCGGCGCCTTCATCGACGAGCTGAAGGTATCAGGCCGCGGACACCTCACTTTGAGCATCGATCTCCCGCTCGCGCAAGTGTCGAGCCTGCGGCTGTCTGGTACGTATGCGTTTGCGGAAAACACGTTCGCGCTGGGGGACGGGGTGCCGCCCGTGGAGCAATTCGCCGGCAGCCTCTCGTTCACACAGGAAGCAGTCCAGCTGCGCGATGCTCAGGGCCGGGTGTTCGGCAAGCCGGCGCGACTGAGCTTTGCCACCGAACCCGGCGGCATCGTGCGCATTCAGGGCACAGGCCAGATCGACGCCCCGACACTGCGGCGGCAGTTCAATCGCTCCGTGCTGGCCCGCCTCGAGGGCACCACCGATTGGAAGCTGGCGGCTGTGGTGCAGGATCATCGCAGCGAAATCACCATCGACTCGAGCCTGGTCGGCTTGTCCTCGACGTTACCGGTGCCCTTGTACAAGCCGGCTGCTCAGCGCCTGCCGTTACACGTGGAGCGGCGCGAAGCCGGACGCGCTCAGGACCTGTACGTCTTCACGCTGGCCAACGCGCTCTCGGGACAGTTGCTGGTGGACAAGACAGGAAACGCCCGTGTGGTGCGGGGAGAGCTTGCCCTTTCTGATCGAGCTCCTTTTCCGCAACGCGACGGCGTCTGGGTCATGGGGCAGCTCGAGCGGCTGGATGTCGACCAGTGGCAGGAACTGCTGTCGGAACGAACCGAGGCCGCAGACGACACCTGGCCGTGGGCTGGCATCAAGATAACGGCGCGCCGCGTTCGCATGTTTTCGCGCGATTTCACGATGCTCGGTATCGATGCGATACGCAAGAGCGGCACCTGGACGGTAACGCTCAACAGTGATGAACTGGCCGGCGACATCCAGTGGTCTCCGGAAGGCAAAGGCGCGGTCGTCGCCCGTTTCAGCCATCTGGAGCTGCCTACGCCCACGCCCGAACTCGAGCCGCAGAGCAGCAGCAAGGAGCAGGGCAAGGATCTGCCCTCGGTCGATGTCACCGCCGAGGACTTCCGCATGGGACCGCGGCAACTGGGCCGTCTGACACTGCGAGCATCCCCCAACGGCACCGACTGGCGCATCGAGCAGCTCGATCTGATCGGCCCGGACGGCAGCTTGAGCGTCAAGGGAGTATGGCAAGCGTGGGCCGTCAGTCCGCGCACGCAGGTCGACATCAGACTCGACGTGAGCGACATTGGACGTTTCTTTGCCCGCATGCAATTGCCCAAAGGCATCGACGGCGGCAAAGGCAAGCTCGAGGGCTCGCTCGCGTGGTCCGGCCCGCCCTACGCCCTGGATGTGCCGACGTTGTCAGGCAGGCTCGGACTGTCGGCATCCAAGGGCCGATTCGTGAAGGTGGATCCGGGTATCGGCAAGCTGCTGGCGGTCATCAGTCTGCAGACGCTGCCCAAGGTGGCGACGCTCGACTTCCGCGATATCTTCCGCGATGGGTTTGCCTTTGATCAGCTCTCTGGCCACGCGGATATCGTCCACGGGATGGCGCGTACGCAAGACTTCAGCATGAAGGGCCCGGCTGCGCGCGTGGAAATGCGCGGGGAGGTGAACCTCGCCGCGGAAACGCAGCAGCTCGATGTGAAGATCTTCCCGTCGCTGAGCGACAGCGTGGCGCTCGGTACGGCGCTGGTTAACCCGCTCATCGGGCTAGGAGCCCTGGTGGTGCAGAAGGCGCTGCAGGATCCGTTGAGCCACATCCTGGCGTTCGAGTACCACATTGCCGGCACCTGGACCACGCCGAGCGTCATCAAAAAGAAAATTGTGACGCCGCCGACCCAGCCGGCTGGACGCCGATGAACGAACCCAGCCGGCCTATGACAAACGTATTGACGCATTGCCCGAGCGAAGTCAGTCGATGAAGATGAAGAAGAAAACCACTCCCAGCAAAATACCCGCCTCGGCACGGTCTGGTTTCGGTCGGGCGCGTCCGCGCGCCACTGACGAATCTGCACCGGCAAAAGTCGAGCAGCCGGAAGAAAAGGCCGCACAGCATGTCTTTCGCGTTGCCGGGGTGCAGATGGCCTCGGGGCCCAACGTTTCGGCCAACTTGAACGAAGCCAAGCGGCTGATCGGTATGGCGGTCGATCAGGGCGCAGTCCTGGTTGCGTTGCCCGAATGGTTCGCCTGTATGGGGCTCAAGGACACCGATAAGGTGCGCATTCGCGAAAAGGAAGGCGATGGCCCGATCCAGAAATTCTTGTCGGAAACGGCGCAGCGCCATCGCATCTGGCTGATCGGGTGCTCGGTGCCGCTGGAATCGAGCGATCCCGGGCGCGTGTTCAACAGTCTGCTGGTGTACGACGACGCCGGCAAACAGGTCGCCCGCTACGACAAGATCCATCTGTTCAGCCTCGACCTCGCGCACGAGAAGTTCTCGGAAGAGCGGACGATCGAGCCGGGCAAGGAAGTCAAGGTGGTCGACTCGCCGTTCGGCCGCATTGGGCTTTCCGTGTGCTACGACCTGCGCTTCCCCGAGCTCTACCGGGCGATGAAGGATGTCGACATCATGGTGGTACCGTCGGCTTTCACCGAGACCACCGGACGCGCGCACTGGGAGGCCTTGATCCGCGCGCGTGCCATCGAGAACTTGTCGTACGTGCTCGCCCCGGCGCAAGGCGGGTATCATCTGAGCGGGCGCGAGACGCACGGTAACAGCATGATCGTCGATCCGTGGGGCGTGGTCCTGGATCGGCTGCCGCGCGGCTCCGGTGTGGTGATAGCGGGTGTGAACCCCACCTATCAGGCCAATTTGCGCAAAAGCTTGCCGGCGCTCGAGCACAAGACCATCCATCGAGTCTAGCCCTGGAAACGCCGGGCCCGGCCCCAACCCTAGGGATAATCACCAATCACGATTCACCAATCACGGACTCCTATGAACGCGCCATCCAACACCGAGCTCCTGTTCGCCACCGCCGATCGCACCCTGCTGGCGCCGTATGGCCTGAATACGGGCAGCATCGGGCAGGTATTCGGCCGCATCCTCGCGCATCGCGTGGACTATGCCGACCTCTACTTCCAGTACAGCCGCAGCGAGAGCTGGAGTCTGGAAGAGGGCATCGTCAAGTCCGGCAGCTTCAGCATCGACCAGGGTGTGGGGGTGCGGGCGGTGAGCGGCGACAAGACTGCCTTCGCCTATTCCGACGATATCAGCCTGCCGGCGCTGCGCTCGGCGGCAGACGCCACGCGCGCGATCGCGCTGCAAGGGGCCCAGGGGCAGGTTCAGGCCGTACGGCGCAGCCAGCCGCTCGCCCTCTATCAGCCGCACGATCCGCTGACCAGTCTGGACGATCCGGGCAAGGTGGCTCTGCTCGAGCGCATCGAGCGCTACGCGCGAAGCCGCGATCCGCGCATCACGCAAGTGATCGCGAGCCTGTCGGGCGAATACGAAGTGGTGCTGGTGATGCGCTCTGATGGCGTCACAGGGGCGGATGTGCGGCCGCTGGTGCGCCTTTCGGTACAGGTCATCGCCGAGCAGGACGGGCGTCGCGAGCAAGGCTCGGCCGGCGGGGGTGGACGGTTGGGCTATGCTTATTTCACCGATGCGATGATCAGGGACTACGCGGAGAAGGCCGTGGATCAGGCGCTGATCAACCTCAGCGCCCGCCCGGCGCCCGCAGGGACGATGACTGTGGTGCTCGGCTCGGGCTGGCCAGGGGTGCTGCTGCATGAGGCGATTGGCCATGGTCTGGAGGGTGATTTCAACCGCAAGGGGACTTCCGCATTCACCGGGCGGATCGGACAGCGCGTCGCCGCGCCCGGCGTAACGGTGGTCGACGACGGCACGCTGCATCAGCGGCGCGGCTCGCTCAACGTGGATGACGAAGGCAATCCCACCCAGTGCACCGTCCTCATCGAGGACGGCGTGCTCAAAGGCTACATGCAGGATGCGCTCAACGCCCGCTTGATGGGCAGCGCACCGACCGGAAATGGCCGTCGTGAGTCGTTCGCGCATGTCCCGATGCCGCGCATGACCAACACTTACATGCTGAGCGGCGACAAAGATCCGGCCGAGATCATCGCCTCAGTGCCACGCGGACTCTACGCCAAGAACTTCGGTGGTGGCCAGGTCGACATCGTGAGCGGCAAGTTCGTGTTTTCGGCCTCCGAGGCGTACATGATCGAGGACGGCAGGCTCACCTACCCGGTGAAAGGCGCCACGCTGATCGGCAATGGACCGGACGCGCTCACCCGGGTGAGCATGATCGGTAACGACATGGCGCTCGATACCGGGGTGGGAACGTGCGGCAAGGAAGGGCAGAGCGTTCCGGTCGGAGTCGGACAGCCGACGCTGCGCATCGATGGCCTGACGGTGGGCGGAACAGCGCGCTAGCCTGGATATCGCGTCCCTGGCGCAATATCCGGGCTAGAATAACGCCCTTGCATTGGCCCCGCGCAGCGCGAAGCGGCTGCCCACATGATTCTCATCCTCACCGAAAACGTCGACCCGAACGGCAACGAGTACGCCGAGCTGATGGAGCGCCTGCGCGTGCTCCCCGGGATCCAGAGCAAGGTCCATCGCATCGAAGGCGAGCTGCGCGCGGTCACCGAAGTGTACTTGCTCGGAGACACCAAGCGCCTCACGGTGGAAGAGATGCAGGCTCTGCCGTGCGTCGAGCGGGTCGTGCGGGTGTCCGAGGAGTATCGCATTCTGGGCCGCCATCGCGATGACGGCCGGCCCAGCCATTTCGAGTATCAGGGGCTGCGCTTCGGGCAGGATACGCTGCACGTGTTCGCCGGCTTGTGCGCGGTAGACGCTCCCAAGCACGTCGAGGAGATGTGCCGCGCCCTGCGTGACAACGGCCAGGTGTGCACGCGCATGGGTGCATACAAGCCGCGCACCAATCCTTATTCGTTCCAGGGGCACGGGCGCGCCTGCTTGAACTATGTCTTCGAAATCGCCGGCCGTCACGGCATCAAGGTGATCGCCATGGAGGTTACCCACGAGTCGCATGTGCAGGAAATCCGTCAGGCCTTGCGCGAGACCGGCAGTCCCACCGGCGTGATGCTGCAGATCGGTACGCGCAATACCCAGAACTTCGAGCTGCTGAAGGCGGTCGGCCGTCAGCAGGAGTTCCCGGTACTGCTCAAGCGCGGATTTGGCATCACCCTAGACGAGTCTTTGAACGCCGCCGAGTACCTGGCGAGCGAGGGCAACGGCAAGGTGGTATTCGGGCTGCGCGGCATGAAGACCAACATGGGTGATCCGCATCGCAACTTCGTGGACTTTGCGCACGTGCCGGTGGTGAAACGCCTCACCCGCATGCCGGTGTGCGTCGACCCTTCACACTCGGTGGGCTCACGCAGCCGGGCGCACGACGGCATCCTGGACGTGATGCACGTGACGGCGCAGGCGGTCATCGCCGGTGCGAACATGGTGCTGGTGGACTTTCATCCGGACCCCGCGAAGGCCCTGGTAGACGGGCCCCAGGCTTTGCTGCTCTCGGAACTGCCGCATTTTCTGGGGGACGTCGCCATCGCTCGCGAAGCGTATTTGCGCCGGCAGGAACTGGCAGCGGGTCAGCGCAGCGACTCTCAGCCTGGGTAGATCCACCCGGGCTCGGGCCGCGGGCAGACTTGGCACGAGCTTTGCGCGCCTTTTGCAAAATCACCGGGGCTTACCGCATAATCTGCCAGTTGTCCCGGCCGCCACCTGGAAATCGACTCTCTCATGGCAGAAACCGGCAAGAACACCGTGCTCCTGACCCTCGAGCATCTGGGCGAAGGCACTGCGCTAGCGCAGCAGATCTTCGACATGATCGGTCATTCCAAATTTTTCTCAGACTTCAACCGCGATGACGTGCAGATGCTGAGTGCTTTCATGCAGGTCTATCGCGCTGAGCCCGGCAACATGATCATCCGCGAAGGCGACGTCGACGACTACATGCTGCTCATCATCCAGGGCAAGGTCGACATCGTGAAGACCGACAAGCGCGGCGTGATCCAGGCCATGACCAGCGTCGGCCCTGGCATGACGCTCGGTGAGATGTCCATGATCGACGGCGAGCCGCGTTTTGCCACCTGCATCGCCATCGAGCCCACCACATTCGCCGTGCTGTCGCGCGATGCCATGGTGCGGATTATCCTGGAAGAGCCTAGCCTCGGCGCCAAGCTGCTGATCAAGCTCGTCACCCTGTTGTCGCAGCGTCTGCGGCAAACCAGCTCGACTCTCCTGCATTACATGGAGCGGTGAAACCGGCTGCGACGCTGATCGGGGTATCGATCACCCTGTTGGCAGCCGCGCTGCCCGCCGCGTCCATCACCGTACTCGATGACAGCGGGATGCAGGTTGTGCTGCCTGAGCCCGCACGGCGCGTCGTCGCTCTGGCCCCGAGTCTCACCGAGCTGGTATTTGCCGCCGGCGGCGGCGATCGGCTGGTGGGCGTGGACCGTTCCAGCGACTACCCTCCTGCTGCCCGCGCTCTGCCGCGACTGGGCGATGCTGCCGGTATCGACCTGGAGCGCATCGTCGCTTTGCGCGCCGACTTGATCCTCGGCTGGCTCTCGGGAAACAAGCCCGCCGACATTGCACGCCTGCACCGCCTTTCCATTCCCGTGTTTCTGAGTGAGCCGCGCCTGCTCGACGATGTGCCACGCAGCCTGCGCACGATCGGCGTGCTGCTGGGCAGCGAGCCCGTTGCGCAGGCTCAGGCGATTGCTTTCGAGCGCAGAGTTGCGGCGCTGCGCGGGAGGTCAGAGCACACGCGCAGCCTATCGGTATTCGTCGAGATCTGGCACCAGCCGCTCATGACGGTGAACGGACAGCACCTGGTGAGCGATGTGTTGCGCACCTGCGGCGCGCGCAACATCTTCGCTGATCTGCAGGCGCTGGCTGGACCGGTGTCTTTGGAGCAGGTGCTGGCCGCGGATCCAGATGCGATCGTGAGCGCGACTGGCTTTGCGGAGGACCAGGCAAGCTGGCAGCGATTGCGCTCTCTGCGCGCGGTGCGCAATGGGCTCATCCTGCGCGTCGATCCGGACTACTTGACGCGCGCCACGCCGCGGATCCTCGATGCCGTGGAGCAAGTCTGCGATTGGCTGGAGCGCACGCGAGCCTAACCTCTCACGAGCGCAACCTCAGATCGGCGTGCACAGCCCTTTATACAGCACCGGGCCGGTGGGCAGGCCGGTTGGCGAGCCCCCGGCCGGTTCCTGGCTCATCGCCAGACCCGTCGCACGATTGATCATCGGCGCAAGGTTCGCTGGGATAGCGAGCTCCTGCATGGGCGCGGTGCCGATCAAGCCCAGCGACACCGGCTTCTGATCGCTGCCAGGCAGCATCCACAGCTCCCATGAAGTCCCCGGCGGCATATCGGGATGGCCCATGACGCGGATGCGCAGCTTCGGCTTTCCGCTCGGCTTCACTGGCCACGAGACCGTCATCGCCGGGGTGCCCTGATCGCCGGACATCACCACGACCATCGTTTCCGGCGCGCGCGGCGGTTGCTGCACGATGTAGACCGCGAGCAGTAAAGCGCAGGCCGCACTGATGAAGCTGGCGGCGCGCCAGAAGCGCATATCGCTCAGCCAGCGCCGGGGGCCAGCGCGGACAATCCGATCTTCGATCTTGCGCCACACGCGTGCCGGAGGCTGCACCGGTTCCACCAGCTCGTCCAGCGGCGCGAGACGGTTCTGCCACTGTGCGACGAGCTGGCGCAGCCGCGGATCGTCCTTGAGCGAGCGCTCGAAGCGACGCCGCGCAGCACCCTGCAGCGTACCGAGCACATACTCGGCGCTCACCGCGTCGCGGAATTGGGGGTTGGTGTATTTCACTCGTCTCCCGTGCTCATCCGGCGGCGCTCGTGTCCATGCATCCCTTGAGTCGGTCCAGCCCGCGTCGGATCCAGGTCTTTACCGTTCCCAGCGGCTGTTTCAAGTGCTGTGCCAGCTCGCCGTGAGACAGCCCGTGACTATAGGCGAGGATGATGGTTTGGCGCTGGTTGCCGGTAAGCTGCTTCAAGCATTCGGCCAGCGCCCGGGCATCGCGGCTCGCGCCCAGAATCAGTTCCGGGCCGGGGGCGTCGTCGGCGACCGCCTCCACCAGCAGATCGTAGTCCTCGTCCCCGTGCTCCAGATTCGGGCGCCGCAACCAGTCGAGCGCGCGGTTGCGCACGATTGCCGTCATCCAGGTGAGCGGTGCGCTGCGCGCAGCGCTGTACTCTGCGATGTGGTTCCAAATGTTTACAAAGCTCTCCTGGAGGACCTCTTCGGCCCAGTCTTCCCTTCTCACTATACGGAGCGCCACCGCATATAGTTTCGCGCAGGTGTGGCGATAGAGCTCCCGGAATGCGCGTTGATCGCGCAGCACGCACCGCGCCATCAATTGCGCGATCGCGTCGTTGTCAGCCACGATGGTGAGCGACAGGCGGCAGGAGGCTCATTGGTCGGGGTCCAGTGTGCGGCCCTTCTGCCATAGCACATCGCCATGTCCCTGGCGGTGATTGAGCGTACGGCTGAGCACGAACAGAAGATCGGAAAGACGGTTCAGATATTGAATACTGTACGCAGACACGCGTTCTTTGGATGCAAGCGCGATTACACGCCGCTCAGCGCGCCGACACACCGAGCGCGCCAGGTGACACAGTGCACCGGGGCGACTGCCGCCGGGCAGGATGAACTCCTTGAGCGGCGCCAGCGTCGCGTTGTGGCCATCGAGAGCGCGCTCGAGGCGCGTTACGTGGGCGGCCTGGAGGCGATCGTGGCCGGGAATGGACAGCTCGCCACCGAGCTCGAACAAGATGTGCTGTATGCTGGTAATGAGCTCGCTCACGTCCGCGCCCAGCGGTTCGCACAGCAGCAACCCCAGGCAGCTGTTGAGCTCGTCCACCGCGCCAATCGCCTCGATGCGCAGACTGTTCTTGGCCACCCGCGAGCCGTCGCCGAGCCCGGTCTGGCCGGTGTCGCCGGTGCGTGTGTAGATCTTGGAAAGACGGTGTCCCATAAGGCGCTGCATTATAGGGTATCGCGGCCGGAAGCTGCCGCCGTCACGTGAGGTGCATAGGCTAGCGGCTGAGCTCCTCGGTCTCGAGCTGCAGGAAACGGTGCAGCGCATTCTGCCGGTGCAGCGCAGGATACTGATCCCAGTCCGAATAGGCCGGCAGCGCGACGCTGTCCACCGTCTCGCTCAACGTCGCCCCGCGCTGATACAGACGTTGCACCTGGTCGTCGAGTGCACGCAGGTATGCCGCTGTCAAATCGGCAAGCTCGAGACCGCCAACGTCGCCGTAGCCAGGAACAATCGTACGTGCGGATGTGCGCTTGAGCGCCGCCAGAGCCCTGAGCCAGCCGGCAAGCTCGCCGTCGCGCAGTTCCGGGATCCTGCGGTTGGTGACGAGTCCGCCGGCGAACGCCACGCCAGTTGCGCGATCGAGAACCACTGCATCGCCCGGAGTGCTCGCCCAGCCGAAATACAGAATGTCGATCTCGCGGCCGGCGATCTGCAGCGACTGCGATTGCTCCAGGGTTCGCTCCGGCACGATGAGCCGCGTGCCTGCCATCGCATCTGCGCCGAGCTGGATCACCAGATTCCCCAGGCAATGGTGGCAACGGCTGCGCATCAACTCGGCGGACTTCGCATGCGTGAGCAGCGGCACCCCGGTCTCGGTGAACGCTGCCGCTCCGAACACGAACTCCTGTACGGCGTGTGTAATGATCACCAGAGCGATCGGTTTGTCGGTGACGGTACGGATAGCTGCGAGCATCTGTCTGCCGTGACGGTATGAGACGCCGGTGTCGATCACGATCACCCCCGAGGACCCGACGATGAAACCGCTGTTGCCGACGTTGCCGTGGTTGGCCGGACCGATCTCACCGGGCTCACCGATGAAGGCGTAGACCGCATCGGCGAGGCGCTCCGGCTGCAGAGCACACACCGGTGCGGCGGCAAACAGGAAGACGAAGATCAAGCAGCGAAGCATGCGCGCAATGAGAGATAACGACGGCGCGGCCAAGTTACTGGAGTTCTCTCCCTCTGACAATGGCGTCGTTTGCCGCGCCGAGCGCTTTGCGGCATGCTGGACGACACTGTTTTGAATCGTTGCCGACACGGCCCCATGCAAATGCTTATCCGCGTTTTCCTTGTGCTGCTCTTCATGTGCGCCGCATGGGTGCGCGCACAGTCGAGTGCGCCGCTGCCGGTCAGCGAGATCGCGCCGGGCAACTTCGTGCACTACGGCGGTCTCGAGGAGCGCAGCGCGGCCAACCTGGGCGATAACGCCAACATCGGCTTCATCATCGGCAACAAATGCGTGGCGGTGATCGACACCGGCGGCTCGTTTGCGCTCGGCGAGGGGCTGCGCACCGCGCTCCGCGCCCGCACGGCACTGCCGGTCTGCTATGTGATCATTACGCATGCTCATCCCGACCACTTCTTCGGCGCTGCTGCATTCCGCGGAGAACAAGCGGTCTTTGTGGGACATCAAAATCTGCCCCGGGCGCTGCAGCAACGCGGGACGTTTTATCTCAAGACGCTGATCCGGGATCTGCAGGATCTGGCGCGCGGCAGCGAAGTGGTCGAGCCCTCGCTGCTGGTGAAAGATCGCCTCGAGCTCGACCTCGGCGGTCGCACGATCTCGCTCACAGCGTGGCCGACCGCACATACCGACAACGATTTGACCGTGCTCGATTCAAGCACCAGCACGCTGTGGACTGGCGACTTGCTGTTCGTGCAGCACACGCCGGTGCTGGATGGAAGCCTGACCGGATTCTTGAGCGTGATCGATCAGCTCGCGCAGCTTGCTCCGGCCCACTACGTTGCCGGACATGGCCGTACCGACCAAGGCTGGAACGCCGTGCTCGAGCACGAACGGCGCTACTTCCAGCTGCTGGCCGATGAGACACGGCGCGCGCTCAAGAGCAGGCGCACGCTGCAGGACGCGATCGAGACCGTGGGCGTGAGCGAAACAGAGAACTGGGTGAACTTCGACCTGTTCCACCGTCGCAATGTCACTGCCGCATACACCGAGCTGGAATGGGAAGACTGAGCCCAAGGCTGCGCTATACTTGCCGGGTTCTTAAGGAGGAGGTGGGCCGATGCGCTCTCGCCTGAGCTGGTTGCTGTTGCCATATGTGTGCATCTTTGCCTTCGTCGCACCCGCGCGCGCCAACGAAAAGGCCGAACCCGATCCCGCACAGTCGACTTACTGGGAGCCGATCAGGAAAATCATGTTCGGCGATCGCGAGATTCTCGACGGCAAGGACGTGTTGCGCGTTTATCTGCCGCTGCGTGCCGACGATGCGTCCACCGTGCCGGTTACTGTGAAGGCGCAGATCGAGCAAAAGCCCGACTATTACCTGAAGACCGTCTACCTGATCGTGGAGCGTAACCCCTCGCCGGCTGCCGGCGTGTTCCACTTCACCTTGGACAGCGGTCGCGTGCAGCTCGAGACCCGGCTGCGCTTCGAGGATTTCAGCCATGTGCGCGCCATCGGCGAGATGAGCGACGGCAAGCTGTACATGTCATCGCGCTGGGTGAGGGCGGCCGGCGGCTGTTCGGCGCCCAATGCGCGCAACTACGTGCCACCGGCCCTCATGGGCAAGATGAAGTTCAAGTTCGAAGACGAGACCATCAAGTACGACGAGCCCGCGCTGGTGCAGCTCATGATCCGCCATCCCAATGAGTCCGCACTCGCCGGTGATTTCGACCCGAGCAAGGTGGCCCGCTTCGTACGCAGCGTGGTGGTGAGCTACGCGGGCAAGCCCGTGATGACGGCGGAAGTGGATTTTTCCATCAGCGAGAATCCGAGCTTTCGCTTTTCATTCGTGCCGCACGGGGCCGGAGAGTTGCGTGCTGAGGTTGAGGACACGCACGACCAGCGCTATATGCAGACGCTCACCGTGAGCGAAGGGCAGAAGCTTCCCGGCGGATAGGACATGCCGGTCTACGAGCGAAAACCCCGGTGACGTCAGGCCGATTGACCGGCCGGGGGCTATCCGATAAAGTTCGCGCCACCTATAACCATTCGAATCGAATACCTCCTACCATGAACCTGAGCCGCGTAATCGCAGTGCTGGCCGTGTTCGCGCTGACCCCGCCGGTCTGGGCGGAAGGCGTATCGGTTTCGCAGAAAAAGGAAATGTGCGAAGGGTGCCACGGCATACCGGACTATCGCACTGCATACCCGGAGGTGTATACGGTGCCCAAGCTCGGTGGTCAGGGCGCGGCTTACATCGTCAAAGCGCTGCACGACTACAAGTCCGGTGCACGCAAGCATCCGACCATGATCGGCATCGCAGCGGGCCTGAGCGATCAGGACATCGACGCCTTGGCGGCCTACTATGCAGGAAGCGAGGCGAAGAAATGAATATCAGCCGTAACAGCTGCACTGCCCTCGTCGCGCTGGCGCTCGGCATGGTACTGACAGACCGCACGCAGGCGGCAGATTACGAAGCCGGCAAGAAGAAAGCAGAAGAGGTCTGCAAGGCCTGCCACGGCGCAGATGGCAACACGCCGCTCACGCCGGAAACGCCACGTCTTGCCGGGCAATACTACGAGTACCTGGTGCACTCGCTGGAAGCCTACCGCAAGGGCGCGCGCGAAAATCCGCTGATGACTCCGATGGCGAAGCCGCTGACGGATGCGGAGATCCGCGATGTCGCCTGGTACTTCTACAAACAGCAGGGTCTGGTGGAAAAGTACTGAGTTCACCGGCTAGCCGCATCGTCCGCCCAGGGCCGGCCGAGTGCCGGCCCTGCGCATTGATACAATCAGCGGCGCTCCAGGCAGTCCAGGTAGGCCTGCTGATCCGGCGCAGTCCCCAGCCGCTGCGCCTGCCAGAGCGTCTCCCCCAGGCATTCCAGCACCGCATGTAGCGCATCGTGCTCGCTCAGACGGCGCGCGAGCGCCTCATAGCGCGTGCGAATCCCCGGGGGCTGATCGATCGAGAGCTGCTCGGCGATCGCGAGATGCAGCGACAGATGCAAAAATGGATTGAGGGCGCCGCTGTCCGGGCCATAGTCGCGCTCGAGGTAGCGTTCCGGGTGCTCCAGTACGGCGTGATACTCCGGGTGGATGAGAATCACGCTGAGCGCCGTCTGCTCCAGGCCGGCGAGCGGTTCCTGGTTACGGTACTTGTTCCACGTGTCGGACAGAAAGCTGCGGACTTGATCGCGGGTCGGGGTAAACATGGATTGATGGAAAGGCGCACTGCCGAAAAGTTGCATCGATCAGGCAGCGCGACGCCTGGGCTTGCTGCTTTTGCTTTTCTCCGGCCCCGGTGTCTTGTCGCGGTATTCGCATAGATCGCGAATCAGGCAGGTGGGGCAATCGGGCGTGCGCGCTTTGCACACGTAACGCCCGTGCAGGATCAGCCAGTGATGCGCGTTCTTGCGATACGGCGCCGGCACCACCTTGAGGAGCTTATCTTCCACGGCACGTACGTTGGCGCCGGGTGCGATGCCGGTACGGTTCGCCACGCGAAAGATGTGCGTATCTACGGCGATGGTCTCCTCCCCGAATGCGGTATTCAGGATCACATTGGCGCTCTTGCGGCCTACCCCCGGCAGGCTCTCCAGGGCTGTGCGCTCGCGTGGTACCTCGCCGCCGTACTGCTCGACCAGAAGGGCGCACGTCGCCAATAGATTCCTGGCCTTGGTGCGGAACAGACCGATGGTCTTGATGTAGCTTTCCAGGCGCGCCTCTCCGAGCCCCAGCATCGCGGCCGGCGTTGGCGCAGCTGCGAACAGGCGTGGCGTCGCCAGATTGACGCCTTTGTCGGTGGCCTGCGCCGACAGCACTACCGCAACCAGGAGCTCGAATGGATTGCGATACGCGAGCTCGGTGGTCGGGTGCGGGCTGGCGCGCTGAAAGCGCGCGAAAATCTGTTCGCGCTTGGCGGCGTTCATAGACGTCAAGCATACCGTGTTGCGGCAAGCTGAGGTATTCCTGAGCTGCTAATCGGGCCGCTACACGCTTGGCGCCTCGCCCTCATTCACGTCGGCGACAATGATCAGCGGCGACGCGCGCGCGCCCGCGCGAGCGCAGCCTCGATCGCCTCGCGCTTGCGCTGCACGTCGTCGGCAGCAGGGGCCGCGTCGAGCGCCTCCAGTCTGGCGCGCGCCTTCTCAGCGAGTTTCTGCCGGTGCTCTTGATCCTCGCGCTCAAGCCACGCCTGCCGAACCCGGTAGCGTGAGCGCGAGTCCTGCGCTGCAGGACCCTCCGCAGAGATCGGCGCACCCCGTTCGATCAGCGCAGTCCGCGGAATCATTTCGATGCAATCCACCGGACACGGTGCGACACACAGCTCGCAGCCTGTGCACCGCTCCAGCAACACGGTATGCATGCGTTTGGGTGCGCCGACGATCACATCTACGGGACAGGCCTGGATGCACAGCGTGCAGCCGATGCACCATTGCTCGTCGATGAGTGCCGCCGCAAGGGGCTTTTCTACACCGTACGCGGGGTTGAGCGGGATGACGTCACGACGGAGCAGCGCGGCGAGCTTGACGACCCCTGACGTGCCGCCCGGCGGACATTGGTTAATGTCGGCCTCACCCCGTGCGATGGCTTCCGCATAAGGCCGGCAGCCGCTGAACCCGCACTGGGTGCATTGGGTTTGCGGGAGCAGATCGTCGATTTGGTCGGCTAGGGACACTGCCTCACCACCTCAACGCAGAGGGCAGCGGAGAAGGCGATACACATCGGATCGAGACACTGAGATGCAAGGCGCGCAGGCGAACCTTCGCCACGAGGTGGGTCAATATGGTTTTCTCTGCGATCTCTGCCTCCTCTGCGCCTCTGCGTTGGGTTTAAGCCTTAAGCCGCCGCGGCCCGCCGCTGCAAATGCACCAGACAGCGGTCGATCCACTGCGCGGTCAGCTTCTCCTGTACGGAATTTTGCGCAAGCCGCGCGGCGAGACCGGAGAAATCGACGCGGTCGATCGGCTGATCCTGGTTGAAGCACGAGAACACATACGTGCGCTCGCCGGTGACCGGATCGACGTGCGGCTGCAGACACTGCGCACAAATTTCCTTCATCATGCATTGCATCGGCGAGTTGATCGATGCGATCGCAAAGTGGTGCGGCTCGAGATAAGGTGCGAGCACGCTGTGACGCGCAGCGCCAACGGCCGCCATCATGCGATCGGAGCCGATTACGATCATGCGCTCGGCTGTCGACAGCGGAATGCTCGGCTCACCCAGCTCGCCTGAGGCGTACGCCCGCATGGCGCGCACGATATTGCCGACGTAGGTGCGATCCTGGGGGCGCGTGGGCGTGAAGCCTGGCGCCTCATCGCAGCACCACACGACGACATCGGCCGCGGCTTCGATGTCAGCTACTTTGTAGCGATCGGCAATCTGCTTGTACCCGGCAAAGTACAGCACGCGCGATCCCGCCGCGCGCAAAGCTGACCCGATCGAGAACAGCACCGCATTACCCAAACCACCGCCGACCAGCACTACGGTCTCTCCGGACGGGATCTCCGTGGGCGAGCCGGTCGGGCCCATCAGAACCACCGGCTCTCCGGGCTCGAGGAGTGCGCATAGGTCCGACGATCCGCCCATTTCCAGCACGATAGTGGACACCAGCCCCCGGCTACGATCGACCCACGCTCCTGTCAAGGCGAGACCTTCCATGGCCAGCCGCGTTGCGTCTACCCGAAGCGCATTCGCTTCGTAGTTCTGCAGTCGGTAGAACTGCCCTGGCTGGAACTTGCGCGCGGCGGTGGGTGCCTTCACGATCACTTCGATGATGCGCGGCGTGAGCTTCACGACCTCATGCACGGTGGGCCGCAGCTCGGCGTTCAGGTTTTGCGCAAATACATCATCGCTCAATGCAGAGGCCGGCTGCACGCGCTGCAGGACGCGACTGACGATGGGGTAACCCTGCTTCGCCCCACCCATGGCCTTCACCACGTTGCCGAAGAATGACGGGTGCAGATCGCCGAAAAAGCTCACGAAGCGGCCGTCGTCCTGCCGGCTCATCAGTACCCGCACCGCGGACGGCTTGGCGCTTGCACGCTCGGGCGCGACCGGCTCGCCATTCTCATCGCATGCGGCGAAATACCTGCCATGCAACTGGAAGTGCTCGGCGTCTTCACGCGCCAACACGGTGTTGGGTTGCGTTCCTGCCGCCACCAGAATGGAGCGCGCGGGCAACACGGTCTCACCGGTGGGCTCGAGGACACCGGTGGTGCTGTTGGCTCGCTGCGTGCCCACGCGCAGGCCCTGCGCGTGGCCAAATTCATCGAGCTCTACTTTCAGCGGCGTCAAACCCTCGGCGAAACGGATGCCTTCTTCGAGCGCCTTCTCGACTTCTTCGTGATTGAGGGTGTACGAAGGACTGTCGATCAGACGCTTGCGGTATGCAATGGTCACCCCGCCCCAGCTGTGCAGCAGCTCGATAATGTGCGGCTCCCGGCCGGCAGCGCGTGCGCTGTCGCGCTCCACGCGGATCGCACGGGCGTGTTCGATGAACTCATCGGCGATCGTGCTTTCTTCAGCGTTCCATGCGGCGCGCACGGGGGTCTTGCCGCGCTCGGCAACGAGCGTCTCGTAGCGCGTCAAAAACTTCTCCACTTGCACCGGGTAGTACGCCAGCGCTTCGGTCGCGGTGTCGATGGCGGTGAGGCCGCCGCCAACCACGACCACAGGCATTCTGATCTGCAGATTGGCCACCGAGTCTTTCTTGGCAGCGCCAGTCAACTGCAGTGCCATCAGAAAGTCCGAAGCGGTGCGCACGCCGCGCGCCAGGCCGTTGGGCAGGTCCAGCACAGTGGGCTTCCCGGCCCCGGCACACAAGGCCACGTGATCGAACCCGAGCGCGAACGCGTCCTCCAGCGATAACGTGCCGCCGAAGCGTACGCCGCCGAACATCTGGAACTGCGCTCTGCGCTCGAGCAGCAGGCGCACGATCTTCAGGAAGTTCTTGTCCCAGCGCACGGTGATGCCGTACTCGGCCACGCCGCCGAAGCCGGCCATCACGCGTTCGTCGAGCGCTTCATAGAGGCTCTCCACGTCGTGGATGGGACGAAACGACAGGCGCTCACCGTTGGTATCGACACCGGAGAGCTCGCGGGGCAGCGGCTCGATCTTGAGGCCGTCGATGGCCACCACGTGATGGCCGTCGTTCATCAGGTGATGCGCGAGCATGAACCCGGCTGGGCCGGTGCCCACGACCAGCACGCGTTTGCCGCTCTCCTCGCGCGGGATCGGACGCCGCAGATCGAGCGGATTCCAGCGCGTGAGCAGCGAATAGACCTCGAAGCCCCACGGCAGCTCCAGCACATCTTTCAGCGTGCGCGTTTCGGCTTGTGGAATGTTGACCGGATCCTGCTTCTGATAGATGCACGATTTCATGCAATCGTTGCAGATGCGATGGCCCGTGGCTGCGACCATCGGGTTGTCGACGCAGATGATGGCGAGCGCACCGATCGAGCGGCCTTCGCTCTTCACCTTCTGGAACTCGGAGATCTTCTCTTCCAGCGGACAACCGGCGAGCGTCACCGCGAACGGGCTCTTCTTGAACGAGGCGGCGCCCGATGGCGCCCCGCCTTTTTCCTTCAGCCCGTGCGAGCACGAGTCGCGACCCTGCTCGTGGCACCAGATGCAATAGTTGGTCTGATCGAGCGCTCCGGTGAGATCGGTGCCGGCGTCGGTGAGCTTGAATCCCTGCCGGCGACGCAGGTGTGCGAGGCTGAAGCTCCGATAGCCGTCATGATCGTCGGCAACCACCGGCACGAGACGTTGGTAATCGAGCTTGCTCGGAGCCTTGAACAGAATGCCGTCCCGATGCCGGGAGCGCCCCTGCGGGGTGTGCCCGGCCCAGGCCGCAAAGCGCAACGCAGTTTCCAGCGCACCTGCGTTCGCAGCCTCGTCCTTCTGCCATTCATTCACCAGACGTGCGAAGCCGAGCTCGGTGAATTCTCCACCCATGTGCTGCGCGAGGATCTGCTCGAGGGCCGGGCCATCGATCTGTCCCGCCTCGTCGGCTTTGATGCGCGCCATCGCCTTGCGCTGAACGAACAGCCGTTTGCAAGCATAGAGTGGGGTGAGGTCATGGTGCCTTGCTTCCAGGCGCGCAACGTCCTCACCGATCCCGAACAGCTCGGCGATGAAATCCTCTAGATGAGGCGCCAGCGCGATCAGCAATTCCGATTCGGATTTCACCGCGATGCTGTCCGGGTTTGCGCGCGCTTCGCGCAGGCGTTCGGCCAGCGCGGGTGCGCAGGCGGCGAGGCGCTGCACGAATAACCGATCGAGGCGCGCGAGACCTTCACGCCGATGCAAATCTGCAAATTCGAGATCGAAGCTGAGGGCGAGTGCTGGTGGCGCGTGCAGGCTGACGGACGAGGGGGTGGTCATCAAAGAACGGATCGGAATATGGATATGCCTGGCGCTTGCGCCAAAACGCGGGCCGAGAGTATATACCAGGCGTCCCGCGCAGATCTTCTCGAGCGCAGCGCAAGGCGGTTGTGCTGATAGATAGTTATGGCCGCGAAGGCGTGAACTCAAGCAGTGCCTGCGCGCATTCGCGTACCAAAACCGGCCCGCGATAGATGAGCCCGGTGTAGAGCTGTATCAGGCGCGCACCGGCCGCGAATTTTTCTGCGGCATCCGCTGCGCTCAGGATACCGCCTGCCGCGATGATTGGAATGCGGCTGCCAAGCTGCGCATGCAGTGAGCGCACGATGGCCGTCGCGCGTTCGCGCAGCGGGGCGCCACTCAAGCCGCCCACCTCCTCGGAGTGGGGCAGCCCGTCCACGCCGACACGCGACACTGTGGTATTGGTCGCAATGACGGCGTCGATGCCGTGCTCGAGCAGAAGTCTCGCGATCGCAGTGAGCTGCGCATCGTTCAAATCGGGCGCAATCTTCAACGCGAGCGGCACGTAACGTCCGTGCCGCTGCGTGAGCAGCGTCTGCTCGCGCTTCAACGCCTCGAGCAGCGGCTGCAGCTCGTCGGCCTGCTGCAGCTGCCGGAGATTTTGCGTGTTCGGCGATGAGATGTTGACCGTGAGGTAGCTCGCGAGCGCATACGCTTTGCGCATACCCGCGAGGTAGTCGGCCGCAGCCTTCTCCATCGGCGTGTCGAAGTTTTTGCCCAGATTGATACCGAGGATGCCGTGATACCGGGCACGGCTCACGTTGTAGGCGAGCCGGTCGATGCCCAGATTGTTGAAGCCCAGGCGGTTGATGAGGGCGCGCGCCTGCGGCAGTCGAAACAGGCGCGGTTGCGGATTGCCGGGTTGCGGCCGCGGGGTGACGGTACCGACCTCGATGAAGCCGAAACCGAGCGCCGCGAGCGCATCGATGTGCTCGCCGTTCTTGTCGAGCCCGGCCGCCAGACCGACCGGGTTGGGAAAGTCGAGACCCATCACCCGCACCGGCATGCGCGGCACCTCCGGCATGACATGCCGAAGAGCTCCCGCTGTCTGCGCGAAATCGAGCAGCGCGAACGTTGCGCGGTGCGCACGCTCTGGCTCCAGCCGGAACAAACACGGGCGCAGCAGGCGATACAAGGCTAAAAGCGCGGCTCGCGCCGCTCGAGAAAGGCGTTGAGACCTTCGATCGCATCGTCGCTCGCGATGGCCTGCTGCAGCTCGGGCAGCATGCGCGCGAATGCGTCGCGCTCGCCTGCGCGCCGCGCCAGGCGCGCCGAGGCGAGCGTGGCGCGCACCCCCACCGGCGACTGCCTGGCGATGGTTTGTGCGATAGCTATTGCACGCTCGAGTTGAGCGCCGGGCGCAACCACCTCCTGAACGAGGCCCAGACGATAGGCCTCTGTGGCGGAGAACTCGTCGCCCGTGAGGAGGATACGCATCGCATTGCCCCAGCCGATCTCCTGCACCAGGCGCACGGTTGCTCCACCGATGGGGAAGATGCCGCGCTTGATCTCGATCTGTGCGAAGCGGGTGTCGTCGGCCGCGATGCGAATATCGGCAGCGAGCAAGAGCTCGATGCCGATGGTGAGACACCACCCGTGCACGGCGATGACGAGCGGCTTCTCCAGCGTGTGCTGCGCTTCGCGTGCGAGCGGATCGAGCGCATCGGCGGGCAGCGGCGGCATGCGTCCATCGCGGAAAAACGGCAGCCACTGCGGCAACTCGATCCCGCTGGTGAAGTGTTCGCCGTGCGCGAACAGCACGCCGCAGCGCAATTGAGCATCGGTCTGCAGGCGCGCCAAGGCCTGACCGAGCTCCTGATACATCTGCAGATCGAAGGCGTTGCGCTTGGCCGGCCGATTGAGGCCGATCAGCAGCACATGCTCGCGTGCTTCGACGCTGATACGCTCGGGAATCACGGACACCTTGAGCGGCTAGAGGCTCTCAGGCGGATTCGAGGCGCAGGCGCTGCCATTGCCCGTTGACCAAACCTTCCATCGGCTGGAAGTTGATCTTGTAGGCCATCTTGCGGCTCTGCGCGATCCAATAGCCGAGATAGAGATAGGGTAGCTTCAAGCGCCGACACAGCTCCGTCTGCCACAGCACGTTGAAAGTGCCCAGGCTGCCGCCGGGCACATCGGGCTCGAAGAAAGTGTAGACCGAAGACAAGCCGTCCTCGAGACGGTCGATGATGCTCACCATCACCAGCCGGCCATCCTCGCGAAATTCGACAAGATTGGAGTTGACGTTGCTCTGGAGCAGAAAATGCCGGTACTGTTCGCGGCTGTCGTGATCCATGCCGCCGCCGGAATGCCGCGTGGACTGATAGCGCAGATAAAGCGCGTAATGCTCGGGGTTGTACTTGAGATCCAGAATCCGGGCTTCCAGCGTAGCGTGACGGCGCCGCGCCCGCCGCTGCGAGCGATTGGGGCGGAACTCTGATGCGACGATGCGCACTGGAACGCAAGCGCGGCAGCTGTCGCAATACGGCCGATAGGTGAATGCGCCGCTGCGGCGAAACCCCGCGCGTACCAGCTGGCTGTAGACCTGCGTGTCGATGGCGTGACTGGGGGTTGCCACCTGCGAGCGCGCCAATTTATCCGGCAGATAGCTGCAGGGGTAGGGCGCCGTCGCATAGAACTGCAAGACCGAGAACGGCAGATCGTTGAGCTGGGTCATGCGGGATTGGTCCTCACGCTCGATGCGCTCGCCGTCCGAGCAATTGTCCAGGGCGCTGGAACATGCGCATAGTTTACCAACTCTGCCACCAGGACAGTGAATTGGCTGCGCGGAATTTCCCGGGCCCCGAAAGAGGTCAGCAGCGGCGTGTTCATCTGACAATCGATCAGACCGAACTGCCATTGCCGCAGTTGCTGAACCAGAGCGACCAGCGCAATCTTGGAGGCGTCGCTGGCGCGCGAGAACATCGATTCGCCGAAAAATACCCTGCCCAGCGCAATGCCATACAGCCCGCCCACGAGTTCCCCGTCCTGCCAGGTCTCCACGCAGTGCGCAACCCCGAGCTGGTGCAGGCGGATGTACGCCTGCTTCATCTGGGCGGTGATCCACGTCCCGCTCTGGCGCGGCCGCGGTTCGCTGCAGGCGTTGATCACTTCCTCGAATGCACTGTCGGCGCGCGTCTCATAGCCTGGCTTGCGCAGCGTCTTGGTGAGTGAGCGCGCAATCTTGAACTCAGAGGGAAACAACACCATGCGCGGGTCCGGACTCCACCACAGAATCGGCTCGCCCTCGCTGTACCAGGGGAAGATACCCAGGCGATACGCGCGCAGCAGACGCTCGGAGGAGAGGTCGCCGCCGGCCGCCAGCAACCCGTTTGGGCGACGCAGCGCGCGCTCGACGGCAGGAAATGTGCCGCTGTCGTCAAGCCAGGGAATCAATGCCGGCGGGTGCGCCGAATCAGAACCACTGGTCGGCGCCTTTGCTGATCAGGCCGCACGCAATGCGCGCGCCCGCATTACCGGCAGGCTGTGAGTGCAGATCGTCAGGGTCGGCATGCACGATCACGGCGCGGCCGATGATGCTGTCGGGTCCCGTCTCCAGGCTGATGCCGGTCACCTGAACTTTGTAGACGGCAACACCGTTGGCGTCGGCGGTCAGGTTGCCGAGATCCCCGGCGTGGCGTACACCGCTGTCCGGGCCCCCGTGCGCGGTGCCCGTAGGATTGAAGTGACCACCGGCGCTCGAGCCGTCTGCGGCGCGGCAGTCGCCCTTTTCGTGAACGTGGAAACCGTGCAGGCCTGGTGATAGGCCGGTGATGCGAGCCTCCACATCGACTACGTTGCCGCGCTGTAAGAAGTTCACCGTGCCCGCCGCCTGGTTGCCTTTGGTGGGTGCCAGTGTTGCGGTGGCGGACGGCGAGCGCAGGCTCATGTGCGAGCATGCGGCAAGCAGCAAAGAGCCCGCAACAACTGCTAACTTCTTAGCCATGCAAGGATTCCTTCGGTGTAGTAGCGCGCTTGCCCGGTCCGCCTGGCTGGTCCTGCCAGTCGCATCCAAGGCCGCGTATGTGACCGCAATGCGAAGCTCGATCTTGTAGCACCGGCACCGACACCTGTCAAACCGCGCATCGCCGAGCCGGGACTTTTGCTGCGGGCGCGAGGTTGGTATGCTGACTGGGTCTTCTCTCAATCGGCAGCAGCCGCTGGTGTCCAATCCCCCCAAGCCGCCCAGCCCGCAGGAGCTGGAACAAGCCTTTTCTCTGTTCAATCGCGCCTCGGCCGAGCTCGCCGACGTCTACCGTGAGCTCGAGCAGCAGGTGGCGCGTCTGAACTCGGAGCTCGCCATAGCCAATGGTGAACTGCGCCGCCAGTATGACGAGAAGGAGGCGCTGTCGCGGCGTCTGTCGCTGTTGCTCGACGCGTTACCCGGTGGTGTGCTGGTGCTCGACGCGCAGGGTCTCGTGGTGGAAGCTAATGCGGCTGCGATCGAACTGCTGGGCGGCCGCATATTCAACCGCGCCTGGGATGCGGTGCAGGCCGAATGTCTAGTCGCCACCGCCTCACCGCAGGAGTGGTGTGTGCCACGCATTGAGGCTGCTACTGGCGCCGCGCACGAGCCGCGCTGGGTGAGCGTCTCCGCGAGCCAGATCGATCCCGCAGGCGGACGCGTGGTGCTGCTCTCGGAGGTGAGCGAAGCCTATCGCATGCGCGAGCAGCTCGAGCGTCACCAGAAGCTCTCGGCAATGGGCGAGATGGCCGCGGGTCTTGCGCATCAGCTGCGTACACCGCTTGCGACCGCGCTGCTCTATGCCGGCAATCTCACGCGCGAACGCTTGTCGGAGACTGACCGGCAGCGTTTCGCGGAGAAGGCCTTGGCGCGTCTCAAAGATCTGGAGCGTATGATCCATGACATGCTGACTTTTCTGCGCGGCGCACCGAGCGGGCGCGAGGCGATACCGGTGCGCGAGCTGGTCGCCGAGCTCACGCAGGTGATGGAGCCGCAGATGGCAGACCAGCGCGTGCAGCTGCGCGTCGATCTGCAGTGTGCATCCGCACGGGTGCGCGGCGATCGCAAAGCGCTGTGCGGGGCCCTGCTCAATCTTCTGGAAAATGCGTTGCAGGCGAGCGCGGCGGGCGGTGCCGTTACGCTCGCTGCCGGCGTCGAATCCGGGCGCATCGCGATCAGCGTAAGCGATCATGGAAAGGGCATGTCCCCCGAGGTACAGCGTCGTCTGTTCCAGCCTTTCTTCACCACGCGGCCGGAGGGCACCGGACTGGGACTCGCCATCATGCGCAGCGTTGTCGACGCGCACGGCGGCGAAGTGGAGGTTCGCAGCGAGCCGGGTCGGGGTACGACGTTCACCGTGCATCTGCCTTGCCAGCCTGCCATCGCCGGGACCGCTCGATGAACCTCAAGCCGCTGCCGGTTCTAATTGTCGAGGATGACGCGGCGTTGCGCGAGGCGCTGCGCGATACGCTGGAGCTGTCCGGCTACCACGTGATCGAAGCCTCGGACGGCAAGGATGCGCTCGAGCGTATCGAACAGGCGCGCGTTGGTATCGTCGTCACCGACGTGCAGATGCAGCCGATGGATGGCGAGCAGCTGCTGCATGAGGTCAAGCGCCGGTACGCTTCGCTGCCGGTGCTGCTGATGACCGCCTATGGCGAGATCGATCGTGCCGTCGCGGCGATGCGCGCAGGCGCGTGCAACTATCTGGCGAAGCCATTCGAGCCTGATCAGCTGGTGTCGGAGGTGGCACGCTGGATGCGGCCAGCGGCGTACGATCGCGAGGGTGAGGTGATCGCGCAAGACCCGGCCACGCGCAACGTTCTCGAGCTGGCGACGCGGGTTGCCAACACCGACGCTACCGTGTTGCTGACTGGCGAGAGCGGGGTCGGCAAGGAGGTGTTCGCGCGCTTCATCCACCGCAATTCGCCGCGTGCGAGGCATCCATTCGTGGCAATCAACTGTGCGGCGATCCCGGAGAATCTGCTCGAAGCCACGCTGTTCGGATATGAAAAGGGCTCCTTCACCGGCGCGGCTCAGCAGCACGCCGGCAAGTTCGAGCAGGCGCAGGGCGGCACACTGCTGCTCGATGAAGTCTCAGAGATGCCGCTGCAGCTGCAGGCGAAGTTGCTGCGGGTGTTGCAGGAGCGGGAGGTCGAGCGCGTCGGCGGGAAAAAACCGATCCCGCTGGACGTGCGCGTGCTGGCTACTTCCAACCGCGATCTGGAATCCGAGGTCAAGGCCGGACGTTTCCGCGAAGATCTCTATTACCGGCTGAATGTGTTCCCGCTGCACATTCCGCCGCTGCGTGAACGTCCTGCTGACATCATTCCGCTTGCCAACTGGCTGTTGCACCGAGGCACGCAGGCCACGCCGGGTAAGGCATTCACGCTATCGCCGGCGGCTGCAGATGGTTTGACGGCCTATACCTGGCGGGGTAACATCCGCGAGCTGGAAAATGTAGTGCAGCGCGCCATGATATTGGCTTCAGGCGCGGTGATCGAAGCAGAGCATTTGTGCTTGCCGCGGACTGCGCCCGCCAGCATAAGCACTCCAGTCGATAGCGAGCGCCCAGCCGCCGCCGTGAGCGCGCCGACGGATCTGAAGTCGCTGGAGCGCGCGCATATACTGGAAACGCTTGCCGCCGTAAACGGGGTGCGCAAGGCGGCGGCAGAACAACTTGGAATGAGCGAGCGCACCCTGCGCTACAAGCTGCAGCAGTACCGGCTGGAGGAGAGCGGGCGGCAAGCCCCGGTTTCCGGCGCACGCAAAAAACAATAACCAACAATAACCTATAGGGGCGAGCTTCGGCACGAAGCGCTGGCACACGAATTGCAGCGAGAAGGTTAAATGGAGGCTCAAGAATCATGACCACGCAGGGCATCGATCAACTGCTGCAGGAGCTCAACAGTCTCGCCGCGCGGGCGGCGGGGCAGGAAAGTGCACCCGCGGCGGCCAATGCCGACTTCGGCCAGGCGCTCAAGGCGGCGCTCGACCAGGTCAACGGCGCCCAGGTGGACGCGGCCAAGGCCACTGAGAGCTTCGATCTCAACGCGCCCGGCGCCAACCTGCACGAGGTGATGATGTCGCTGCAAAAGGCCAGTCTTTCCTTCCAGACCATGGTCCAGGTGCGCAACCGGCTGGTGAGCGCCTACCAGGAGATCATGAACATGCAGGTGTAAGACGCTGGCAATGCGTGTTAACCTGTTGCATTGATGGCACAGGCCCCCGCACAGAATCTCACTGTCCTCGCAAGAGGCTTCGGCCAGCTCAGCAACGCTCAGAAAGTCGGGCTATTGGCCGGTATCGCCGCCGTCCTCGCGCTCGCCGTGGTGGCCGTCCTGTGGGCCCGCACTCCCGAGTACCGCGTTCTCTATTCAAACCTTTCCGACCGCGACGGCGGCGATGTCATCGCTGCGCTGTCGACCTTGAACGTTCCATACAAGGTAGCCGAAGGCGGCACCGCGATCCTGGTGCCCGCTCCAGTCGTCTATGACACCCGGCTGCGGCTGGCCGGCCAGGGCTTGCCCCGGGGCGGGGCGGTTGGGTTCGAGCTGATGGAGTCGCAGAAGTTCGGGGTGAGCCAGTTTGCGGAGCAGGTGAATTTCCAGCGTGCACTGGCGGGAGAACTGTCGCGCACTATCCAGGCGATGTCACCGGTGCAAAGCGCGCGCGTACATCTGGCGATTCCGCGTCCCAGCGTGTTCGCGCGCGAGCAGCAGCGGCCAAGCGCCTCGGTGCTGGTGAGCCTTTATCCCGGCCGCCGGCTCGAAGAGGCGCAGGTGAGCGCGATCCAGCATCTGGTCGCCTCCGGCGTCCCCGAGTTGTCCGCGCGCAGCGTTACCGTGGTCGATCAAGCCGGCAATCTACTGTCCGCGAATGGGGACGCGCCCTCGGCCGGGGGGCTGGACGCCACTCAGCTCAAGTATCGGCATACTCTTGAGGCGGCATATGGCGCTCGCATCGAAAATATCCTCTCGCCGCTTCTGGGTCGTGACAATGTGCGTGCGCAGGTAGCCGCTGACCTGGATTTCTCCCAGGTCGAACAGACCTCGGAGATCTTCAAGCCGAATCCCGGTGCACCGGAACAGACGCTGCGCAGTCAGCAGACCATCGAGACCACCAGCAGCAATCCCACCGGCCCAGCTGGCATTCCGGGTGCGCTGTCCAATCAGCCACCCGGGGCGGCCAGTGCTCCGCTCACAGCGCCCGCTCCTGCAGCACCAGCTTTGACTACCCCTCCTCTTCTCACTATCACCAGCACCACGCCGCCGGCGACCAGCTCGCATCGCGAGACGACAGTCAACTACGAGGTCGACAAAACCATCCGTCATATCCGTAACGAGGTGGGCGCGGTCAAGCGTCTGTCGGTTGCGGTGGTGGTGAACCAGCGCCGCAGCGTGGACAAGGACGGCAAGGTGACCCTGACCGCGCTCAGCGAACAGGAGATGACGCAGATCGGCGATCTGGTGCGCGAGGCGATGGGCTTCAGCAAGGATCGCGGCGACACCGTGAACGTTGTCAACGCGCCGTTCAACGCTCCGGAAGTGACAGCAGCCGCCACTGCGGAACCGCCGATCTGGCGCGACTGGCTCACGCCGAGCAATCTGATCGAATGGGCGAAATACCTGCTGATGGGCGTCGTAGTGCTCTATCTGTGGTTCGGGTTCCTGCGGCCGACGCTGCGCGATCTGATGCAGGTGGGGAGGACTGAGCCCAGGATGAGCGGAATTGGCGAGGGGGGCGCAACGACGCCGGCAATAGCGCCCATGGGTGCTGCCCCGACGCAGGCGGGGTTCGAAAATGATCTGCAGGCGGCGAGGGACCTCGCACGCCAGGATCCGCGCATCGTCGCCAATGTGGTGAAGGACTGGGTCGGACGCGAATGAGCGAGGACGGCGTACAACGCAGCGCCATCCTGTTGATGTCGCTCGGCGAGGAACAGGCGGTGGAAGTCTTCAAGCATCTCGGCCCGCGCGAGGTGCGGAAGCTGGGTAGCGCGATGGCGAAGCTCGCTAACGTGACACGCGCGCAAGTCGCGAACGTCCTGCGCGAGTTCCACCAGGAGGCCCAGCAGCAGACCTCGATCGGCTCGGCGCCCGATGAGTACCTGCGCAGTGTGCTTACGCGTGCTTTGGGCAACGACAAGGCCGCCGCGCTGATCGATCGCATTTTGCAAGGCAACGACAACGCCGGCATCGAAAGTCTGAAGTGGATGGACTCGGCCTCGGTGGCCGAGCTCATCAAAGGCGAGCATCCGCAGATCATCGCTACCATTCTCGTCTACCTCGACCCCGACCAGGCTGGAGAGGTGCTGGCGCGGTTGAACGAGCGTGTACGCAACGATGTGGTGTTGCGCATCGCCACTCTGGAGGGCGTGCAGCCCTCGGCGATGCGCGATCTGAACGACGTACTGAGCCAGCTTCTGTCGGGTTCCGACCAGCTCAAGAAGAGCGCGCGCGGCGGGATCGATGCGGCCGCTGAGATTCTCAACAACCTGGGCGCCACGATCGAAGCGACCGTGACTTCGCACCTTCGCGAAGTCGATCCCGATCTCGCGCAGAAGATCCAGGACAAGATGTTCGTGTTCGACAACCTGCTGGATCTCGATGACCGCGGCATCCAGCTGCTGCTGCGCGAAGTGCAGTCGGAGACGCTGGTGGTAGCGCTCAAGGGTACCAGCGAGCCGCTGCGCGAAAAGATCTTCAAGAACATGTCGCAGCGTGCCGCCGAGATGCTGCGCGATGACCTGGATGCCAAGGGGCCGGTGCGCCTGTCGGAAGTCGAGGCGGAGCAGCGTGAGATTCTGCGCATCGTACGGCGGCTGGCCGAGGAAGGCCAGATCGTGATGGGCGGCAAAGGAGACGAAGGCCTTGTCGAGTAGGATCATTCCCAAAGAGATGCTGAGCGCACCGCCGCGCAAGGCCAAGCTCGACGAATTCTCCACTGCGGGGCGCAAGTTGCAACCGGAGAAGGTCCGACCTGCGCCCGCGGCCGAGGATCACGCGCTGGCGCGCCTGCGCGAAGAAGCGTATCGCCAGGGTATGGCGGCAGGACGGCAGGAGGCTGCGACGCAGACCGATGCCGAGCGCGTCGCGCTCAAGCAACTCTCCGAGTCGTTCCGGGAAATGATGCAGGAGCTCGAGCAAGGGCTCGCCAACGATGTATTGTCGATGAGCTTGGAGCTCGCTAAGCTGATCGTGCGCCAGTCGGTGCGCGTCAAGCCCGATCTGGTGTTGAGCGTTATCCGGGAAGCGGTGTCCAGCCTCGCGGGCCTGGACGAGCACACCACCATCCATCTGCATCCAGCCGATGCCGCGTTGCTGCGCGACGCCGCAGGCGAGGATCCGATGTTCGCCAGCCTGCCCTGGAAGATCATCGACGATGCACGCATCGAGCGCGGCGGCTGCCGTCTGGAAACCGCAACCACCGAGGTCGACGCGACGCTGGAGACGCGCTGGCGGCGTGTGATCGCTGCGCTCGGACGCGAGGATTCGTGGATCGACATTACCTTGTGATGCCCAGCGCACGCCCGTGAGCCGCACTCGCCGCTGGCACCGCTACTTCGAGGATTGCAAGGCCGCGATACGCGGCAGCCAGCCGTTCACCGTGAGCGGGCGTCTGACGCGCGTGGCCGGTCTGGTGATGGAAGCGGTGGGACTCAAGCTGGCGGTGGGCAGCAGCTGCTTTGTGATGACGCCGAGCGGCCAGCGCGTGGACGCCGAGGTTGTGGGCTTTTCCGGCGATCGGTTGTTTCTAATGCCGTCGACCGATATCTACGGCCTCAAGCCCGGCGCTGTAGTGGTCCCGGTGGATCCAGTCGTGACTCGTGTCCCGCGCCTGGGCGAGGATTTCGTGCCGCGCCGACGTGCCGAAGATCGCGCCAAGCAGGTGTCGGTCGGCCTCGGCTTGCTGGGGCGGGTGGTCGATGGGGCAGGGCGCGCCCTCGATGATCGCGGCGCGTTGGTGCTCGACCGCTACGTGCCGCTGCACAGCCGCCCCTTCAATCCGCTCGAGCGCGAGCCGATCCGCAAAGTCCTCGATGTCGGCGTGCGTGCGATCAACGCGCTGCTCACGGTCGGGCGCGGTCAGCGGCTCGGTCTGTTTGCCGGCAGCGGGGTGGGCAAGAGCGTTCTGCTCGGCATGATGGCGCGCTACACGGCGGCCGATATCGTAGTCGTCGGCTTGATCGGTGAGCGCGGGCGTGAGGTGCGCGAATTCGTCGAGAACATCCTGAGCGCCGAAGCGCTTGCCCGGTCGGTGGTGGTGGCGGCGCCAGCCGACTCACCGCCGCTGCTGCGCATCCACGGAGCCGCCTATGCCACCGCCGTCGCGGAGCATTTTCGCGACCAGGGCCAGCACGTTCTGCTGATCATGGACTCGCTCACCCGCTTCGCCATGGCGCAACGCGAGGTCAGTCTGGCGATCGGTGAACCGCCCGCCACCAAAGGCTACACGCCCTCGGTGTTCGCCAAACTGCCGCAGCTGGTGGAGCGTGCCGGTAACGGGCCCGATGACCGCGGCTCAATCACCGCGTTCTACACCGTGCTCACCGAGGGCGACGATCCGCAGGACCCGATTGCGGATGCCGCGCGCGCCATACTCGACGGGCATATCGTGCTCACCCGCGATCTGGCCGATCAGGGACACTATCCGGCCATCGATATCGAAGCTTCCATCAGCCGCGCCATGACGGAGCTCCTCTCCGTGGCCGAGCTGGAAGACGCGCGCAGGTTCAAGCAGCTGTTCTCCGCGTACCGGCGCTCACGCGACTTGATTGCGGTGGGCGCATACGTACGCGGCAGCGATCCACTGCTCGACCGCGCGATTGCATTATTTCCGCACCTGACGGCGTTCTTGCAACAGGACTTGCTAGAGCGCTCGGCGGTGCTCGATGCACGGCGTGCTCTGCATGAGCTCATCGCTTCGTAATCAGGAGCACGCGTGAATGGCTCAACCGTTTCGACTGCAGGTGTTGCTCGACCTGGCACGCGATCGACTGGAGGCAGCAAGCGTCGAGCTGCAGCGCTTGCGCCAGCAGTGGAGCGAGGCGCAGACCAAGCTCGATCAGCTGAGCGGCTATCAGACCGAATATGCCGGCGCATTGCAGGAGCGCCTGAGTGCGGGCATAGCCGCGCATCTGCTGTCCGACTATCGGCTGTTCCTGGATAAGCTCGCGCGCGCCATCCGTGCGCAGGGCGATGAGGTCGAGCGCCGGCGCATAGCGTGGGAGCAGGCCCATGTGCGCTGGCTCAGCTTGCGCCAGCGGGAGCAGGCGCTGGAGGTTCTGCTGCAACGGCATCGGGCGATGCAGGCACTCCACGAATCGCGCCGTGAGCAGAAGCAACAGGACGAGTTTGCGCTCAATAGCGCGAAGGAAAACCCCGTGCAGCGGTGACGCGCAGCGGTGGCATGCGGCTTGCAGACAGGGCTGTGTCGCCAAAGGAACGATGCGTCCACCATGTCTGCTCTGCAGTCTCTGCCATCTACCGCAATAGCGTCCGGCCAGGTTACATCGATCTCCGCCGCTGCCGCGGACGGGCCTCAAGACGTGTCATTCGCGGCCGTGCTGAGCGCGCAGCTCAGTCTGTCGAGCGCTCCTCAGCCCGCATCGCTGATCGCGGGCGTCGAGGTGCCTGTACCCGAGGAGAAGCCGGAGCAAAAGGCGTTGCCGCCGCACACCGCATCAGATCCGGCCGCGCTGGACCCGTCTGCGGGCCTGCCTGCAGCGCCTCTCGCCTTGTCGATCGTGCCTGTGCAGCCGGTGACAGCCGACCAGGGGCAGCCTGCGGAGCAGGAACCTGCAGCAGCACCAGCCGACCGATCCATCAGTGTCAGCAAGGTGCTCCTGCCGTCAACTGAGAAGACGTCGAAGGCAGAACCCGATCTCGCCGAGAAGGTTCCCTCAGTGCGCGCACTCGCGACAGCGGACGCCCCCGAACCGGCAAGCTTTGCCGCCGTCCTGCAATCTTTGCCGGGGGCCGCTCAAGAACCCCGGCGGCACGATCCACCGGTGGTGTCAGCCGACGTGGCACCGGCATCGCCTCCGGCGGCGATCATGGCTGCTGCGCCTGAGCTGAAACCCGAAGCCGCGCATCGCGAGCCCGCCCTCACCACGAGCGTCCCGGTCCCGATGCAAGATACGCGCTGGGGCGAGGCCTTCTCGGAGCGGGTGGTCTGGGTCACGGGACAGCAGGTGCAAACGGCGCAGATTCACGTCGAGCCCCCCCAGCTCGGGCCGATCGAGGTCCGCGTATCGATCGTCAACGATCAGGCGAATCTGTTGTTCACCGCCGCGCATGGGGTGGCACGCGATGCGATTCAA
>Ga0335084_10000323_pt1 | contig 39236 bp, 37 predicted proteins | sample Lox_Sample_44_FD_206721 | JGI IMG/M metagenome (GOLD analysis project Ga0335084, IMG submission 206721) | Soil microbial communities from Loxahatchee National Wildlife Refuge, Florida, United States - Lox_Sample_4.4 | ecosystem: Environmental > Terrestrial > Soil > Wetlands | place: USA...
CGACTGCGGCGCCGACGACCACGACCGCCGCGCCCACGACGACGACGGCTGCGCCGACCACCACGACCGTGGCACCTACGACGACGACCGCGGCGCCGACGACAACCACGGCGGCGCCCACGACCACGACGGCGGCACCCACGACGACTACTGCCGCGCCGACCACGACGACGGCGGCCCCGACGACCACGACCGCGGCGCCGACCACGACGACCGCCGCGCCGACCACGACGACCGCCGCGCCGACTACGACGACGGCGGCTCCGACGACGACCACGGCGGCGCCGACGACCACGACCGCGGCACCGACGACCACGACGCTCCCGTCGTCGCCGAGCGGCGCGTACCTCGACTACTGACGCAAGCTAGGGGGCGAAGGCCTGCAAGGGGCCTCGCCCCCGACGTGTAGTCGAGCGTCGTCGCGGGCGCGTATGCCTCGACTCCGCGAGCGGCTCGGCTGATACTGCGCGCCGCGGCGCATGATCATCTCGCTCGTGCTCACGTTGGCGCTGGTGGCTGCCGTCGTCGCGACCATGCGGCGCCGCGGGTATCGCGCCAGGCTTCGCCGCGAGGCGGCCGAGCGGCAAGGCAGCTCGCCGGAGCGGGCCATCTACGTGCGCGGCTTCACCGAGATCGACGATCAGCTCGCCCGCCGCTGGTGCGCGTGCGGGGGCTACCTCGAGCGAATGGGTGAGGGGACGCGGGAGGTGGGGGACCGCCGGTATCGCATCGTGCGGATGCGCTGTCAGGAGTGCGAGGCGGTGGACGAGGTGTTCTTCGATACGACGGAGATCGTGCACTGAGCGGCGGGGGGGCGTGGCCGCGAGGTCGGGGACGAGGCTTCGGCTTCGGCTCCGCGGCGCGACAACACACACGGCTCGTCACGGCCCTTGCATTTCGTCGCGCCGCTTCGCAGGCGCCTCCGCCTCGTCCCCGACCTCGCGTTGCGGCGCGCACGGCACGATCGCGTCGCTCGTTTGAGGCATCCGAGTGCCGCGGCTTTGGCCGCGGCACTCGGTCGGTCGGTTCGCTAGTCGATGAAGGCACCCGACGGCGAAGCCGGTGGGGTGCAGGGGTTGGTCGGGAAGCAGGAGGCGTTGTCCGCGGCGAGGGTGCCGCCGAGCTTCGTGCACTGTGCTTCGGCCTTGACCGGGGCGCAGAGCTTGCCGGAGACGGCGTTCGCGGCCTCGTTGATCGGCAGGCAGCAGGCGAGCGGCTTCTTCTTCGGCGCCTTGGTCTTGCCGCAGGACGATGCGGCGATGGCGCGCTTGAGCGCCTTCACGTCATCGGACTTCTTCTCGGTCTTCGAGAGCTTCTTGATCTCGCCGCGCACGCACTTGAGGAACGTCTTTCGGTCGGAATCGCGGCAGCTGCAGGTTCCGTGGATCGTCTCGAGCCCCGTGATCTGCCCGCGGACCTCGCCAAGACCGTTGGTGCCGGTGTGGACGTTCACGTAGTAGCCACCCGACAGGAGGGTCGTCAGCTGCCCGGGAGTGAGCGGCTCCGTTTCGCCCCGGAAGGTCGTGTCGTCCACCTTGGTGAAGGTGAACACGATCCCGCCCGCCACGCCTGGCGCGCCCTCGTGGATATGGGCTGCCAGGGCGGGGCCGGTCAGATCGTGGACCGTGACCTCGTACTCGATCGCGAGATCGTTGTTGACCTCGATGGTGGCCGTGCCGCCAGTTGCCGCGGTCGTGCCCGTGGGGGCGGGAACCGACTCGGCGGTGGTGAGCGTGATGGTGCCTTCCACCACGTGAGCTCGGGCAGGGGTCGTCGCCGCCAACGCCAGGGCGGCCAGTGAGCAACACACGAACGTGCGCATCGAGGTCCTCCTTCTGCGGTCGACCTATCGGTCGAATCGGGGGGGCGTCAATCCTGGAGTCGACCCGCGCTGGCGCCGATCGTGTTCGCGACGCTGTGGCTGGCGCCAGTGGATCTGCCCACGCCGGCGCATCGGGTCGCCGCGGTGCCTGGTGCGTTGTCGTGCCGTGGGTGACCGAGGCGTTGCCGATGGCGATGACGGCCTTCCTCGGCGTCGCGCTCCTTCGCCGATCCATGATCGTCCTCTTCATCGGCACGTTCATGCTGGCGCAGGCGATCTTCTTCCCGGGCTCGTGCTCGGCAGGTGACAGGAGCGTGTGCGCGCGCTAGCACGGGGTCGTGAGCGGCTTCGACCTGCTCTGGGCCTTCTTCCTCCTGTCGGCGCTCCAGCCCATGGTGCGCCAGCGGATCCTGGACATGAGCCGCGCGCGGTGCCTGCGCGAGCTGGAGGGCAAACGCAAGAGCCGGGTGATCGCGCTCGTCCATCGCCAGGAGACGATGAGCCTGCTCGGCTTTCCGATCGCGCGCTTCATCAACATCGAGGACTCCGAAGCCGTGCTGCGTGCCGTGCAACTCACCGACGCCGACGTGCCGATCGACATGATCCTCCACACGCCGGGCGGGCTCGTGCTCGCGGCCGAGCAGATCGCGAACGCGCTCGTCGCGCACCGCGCGAAGGTGACGGTGTTCGTTCCGCACTACGCGATGTCCGGCGGCACCCTGCTCGCATGCGCCGCCGACGAGATCGTGATGGCACCGCACGCGGTCCTGGGTCCGCTCGATCCGCAGGTGGGCCAGTTCCCGGCCGTGTCGATCCTGCGCGCCGTCGCCCGCAAGGAGCAGACGGGCAAGGACATCGACGACCAGACGCTCATCCTCGCCGACGTCGCGGAGAAGGCCCAGCACCAGGTGCGCGGGCTCGTGGAGCGCATTCTCGTGAGCAACCAGTGGGAGGCGAGCCGGGCGGCGCCGCTCGCGTCCGCGCTCACCGACGGGCGCTGGACGCACGACTACCCGCTCACCGTCGACGAGGCGCGCCAGCTCGGGCTGCCCGTCACGACCGGCGTACCAGACGAAGTCTACCGCTTCATGCAGCTCTTTCCGCAGTCGACGGCACGCCGTCCGAGCGTCGAGTACGTGCCCGTGCCGTACGTGGCCCCGCCGCGTCCGGATGGAGCGTCGAGGACATGAGCAATCCGATCAGGGTCGCCGACCTCGATCACGTGGTGCTCCGCTGCCGTGACCAGGAGCGGATGCTCGACTTCTACACCCGCGTGCTCGGCCTCACCGAGGAGCGCCGACTCGAGGCGATCGGACTCATTCAGCTCCGTGCGGGACGGAGCCTCATCGACCTCGTGCCCGGCACGCCGGCCGGGCTCGAGGGCGCGAACGTCGACCACTTCTGCCTCGCGATCGCGCCGACCGAGATGGACGACGTCGTCCGCTACCTGCACGACCTCGGGGTCGAGACGGTGGGCGATCCCATGATCCGCTACGGGGCATCGGGCTACGGTCTCTCGGTCTACCTGCGCGACCCCGAGGGCAACGTCGTCGAGCTGAAGGTGCCGGGCGATGGGAATTGAGATCGAGCCGCGCGAGCTGGCGGCGCGGCTCGCGGCCGGACAGCCGACGTATCTGGTCGACGTCCGTGAGCCGTGGGAGCACGCGCTCGTGGCGTTGCCTGGGAGTGTGCTCGTACCTTTGGGCGAGCTTCCCGCTCGCCATCGCGAGATCGCGCCGCCGTCCGGTGCGCTCGTCGTCGCCTACTGCCACCACGGCATGCGCAGTCTCGACGCCGCGATGTACCTCGCGTCGAAGGGGATTGCCGACGTCGTCTCGCTCGCGGGCGGCATCGACGCGTGGGCCTGCGAGGTCGAGCCGTCGCTGCCACGCTATTGACGCTGGATTGGCTTGTTTTGGGCAGGGGTGGTTGTTATGGGTGACGCGGTTCTCGAGATGCGCGACGCGAGAGTGGCGGAATTGGCAGACGCACGAGACTTAGGATCTCGCGGGCAACCCCCGTGGGGGTTCGAGTCCCCCCTCTCGCATGCCCACCGCGCGCGGCGCGGTCCCGGCGCGGGACCGGCCTGAGGACGCATGCAGCTCGAGCGCGTCGTCGTCGAGAGCCTATCGCCCGTCCGCAAGCGGGTGGAAGTGGAGGTCGCGGCCAGCGAGGTCGCGGGCGAGCTCGAGCGCGCGTATCAGAGCGTCGGCCGCGAGGCGCGCATCCGCGGCTTCCGGCCGGGGCGGGTGCCGCGCGCGGTCGTCGAGCGCATGTTCGGCGAGCAGATCCGTCGCGACGTGCTGGCGCGCCTGGTCGAGCACTCGTTCCACCACGCGATAGAGGAGCACCGCCTCGACGTCGTCGGCGCGCCCGAGATCGACGCCGATGCCATCACGCCGGGGGCCAACCTCAAGTACTCGGCGACCATCGACGTGCGACCCACGATCACGATCGGGGAGACGAGCGGCATCGAAGTCGGGCGGCCCGACCTCCAGGTGGACGACGAGGACGTGGACCGCGCGCTCGCGTCGCTGCGCGAATCGGTGGCCCAGCTCCGCCCGATCGACGACCGCGCGATCGTCGAATCGGGGGACGTCGTTTCGATCGACGTCACCACGCGCCTCGACGGCGGCGAGCCGCAGCGTCGCGAGGGCGTCCTGGTCGAGGCCGGGAGCGGCACCTTCCCGCTCGCGCTCGAGCGGCAGCTCGTCGGGCAGCACAAGGGCGCCCAGCTGACGCTCGAGGTGCCGTACCCCGCCGACTACGGCAATCCGTCGCTCGCCGGGAAGACCGTCGCCTTCGAGGTCGCCGTCGGCGACCTGAAGGCCAAGGAGCTGCCTCCGCTCGACGACGACTTCGCGCGCGACCACGGTCGCGCCGAGTCGCTCGCCGATCTCCGCGGGCGCATCCGTGCCGACCTCGAGCAGCAGGCGGCCGCCCGTGCCGATGCAGCCGTGCACGATGCGTTGCTCGAGCAGCTCGTCGCGCGCCATCCTTTTGACGTGCCGACGTCGCTCGTCGATCGCCGGTGCGACGCGATGCTCGCCGCGTTCGACGTCCGGCTCCCCGAGGGCCCCGAAGGCGAGCAGGCGCTCCAACAGCTGCGCAACGAGGTGCGACCGCGCGCCGAGCGCGAGGTGCGCGCCGACCTGTTGCTCGACGCCATCGCGACGGCGCGCGGCGTCGAGATCGACGACGACACCTTGGAAGCCGAGATCGGCACGCTGGCCGAGCGGCAGGGTCAAGCGCCTGAACGGATTCGAGCATTCTACGAGCGACCGGAGGCGCGGCGCGCGCTCCGCACGCGTCTCGGGCGTGAGCGGGCGCTTGCCTTGGTGCTCGCGGACGCAAAAGTTGTGCCGCGCGCCGTGCCCAAAGATGTTGCCCGTGCGGAGTAATGCCGGTAGAATCTTTTTCGAGCCCGAGTGGTGAGCCCGCGGCCATGAACGCCAACCTGGTCCCCATTGTCATCGAGCAAACAGGTCGCGGTGAGCGAGCCTACGACATCTATTCCAGGCTCCTCCGCGACCGCATCGTGATCCTCGGCGGAGGGATCAACGACGAGATCTCGAACCTGGTCGTCGCGCAGCTCCTCTTCCTGGAGTCCGAGGACCCTGAGAAGGACATCTTCCTCTACATCAACTCTCCGGGCGGCTCGGTGACCGCCGGTCTCGCGATCTACGACACGATGCAGTACGTGAAGCCCGACGTGTCGACGCTCTGCATCGGGCAGGCCGCCAGCATGGGGGCGTGGCTGCTCGCCTCGGGAGCAAAGGGGAAGCGCTTTGCGCTTCCGCATGCGCGCATCATGATCCACCAGCCGCTCGGCGGAGTGCAGGGCCAGGCGGCGGACATCGACATCCAGGCCCGGGAGATCCTGCGGCTGCGCGAGCAGATGAACAACATCCTCGTGAAGCACACCGGGCAGAGTCTCAAGAAGGTCGAGAAGGACACCGACCGTGACCTCTTCATGACCGGGAAGCAGGCCGCCGAGTACGGCCTCATCGACGAGGTAATCGCGTCGCGACCCGGGAAGGCGAAGGTCTAAGGGGGCAGGTATGGCCAAGCACGGCGACGATCGCACCGGCAACCTGGTGTGCTCTTTCTGTGGCAAGAGCCAGGACGAGGTACGCAAGCTCATCGCCGGACCGACGGTCTACATCTGCGACGAGTGCATCGACCTGTGCAACGACATCATCGCCGAGGAGGTCGATCAGGAAGAGACCCTGTCGGCGACGTCGGCCGTTCCGAAGCCGTCCGAGATCAAGAAGGTCCTCGACCAGTACGTCATCGGTCAGGAGCGCGCGAAGAAGATCCTCGCGGTGGCGGTGCACAACCACTACAAGCGGATCGACTCGCAGCTCGTGACGGGCGACGTCGAGCTGCAGAAGTCGAACATCCTCCTCATCGGCCCGACCGGGTCCGGCAAGACCCTGCTCGCCCAGACGCTCGCGCGCTTCCTGCAGGTGCCGTTCGCCATCGCCGACGCGACGAGCCTCACCGAGGCCGGGTACGTCGGCGAGGACGTCGAGAACATCATCCTGTCGCTCCTCCAGAACGCCGACTACGACGTCGAGAAGTGCCAGCGCGGCATCGTCTACATCGACGAGATCGACAAGATCGCCCGCAAGGGGGACAACCCCTCGATCACCCGGGACGTCTCCGGCGAGGGCGTGCAGCAGGCCCTGCTCAAGATCATCGAGGGGACGACCGCCAGCGTGCCGCCCAAGGGGGGCCGCAAGCACCCCCAGCAGGAGTTCCTGCAGGTCGACACGACCAACATCCTCTTCATCTGCGGCGGGGCCTTCGTGGGCCTGGACGACATCATCCGCCGGCGCATCGGGGTCAAGGGGATGGGGTTCGGTGCCGATATCCGACGCAGGGACGAACGGGCCATGAGTCAACTTCTTGAAGAGGTCCAGACCGAGGACCTGCTGAAGTTCGGGCTGATCCCCGAGTTCGTCGGCCGCCTGCCCGTCATCGCGACGCTCCAGGAGCTGGACGAGCAGGCCCTCGTCCGCATCCTGCGCGAGCCGAAGAACGCGCTGACGCGCCAGTATCAGAAGCTCTTCGAGATGGAGGGCGTGCACCTGCGCTTCACGGACGGTGCGCTCGGCGCGATCGCGCGCGAGGCGCTCAAGCGCAAGTCGGGCGCGCGCGGCCTGCGGGCGATCATGGAGAACATCATGCTCGACGTGATGTACGACATCCCGTCGCAGCCGAACATCAAGGAAGTGTTGATCTCCGAAGAAGTGGTCACCAACCGCGACCAGCCGATCATTCTGTACCAGAAGGCCGCCGAGACGGCCTGAGGGAACGGGGGTTAAATGCTCTTCCGGAACGACAAGCGGGATCCGAACGCGCCTCAGCCGACCGGGCTGCGGGTGCCGCTCCTCCCGCTGCGGGACATCATCGTGTTCCCGCACATGGTGGTCCCGCTCTTCGTCGGGCGGCAGAAGTCCATCCGCGCCCTCGAAGAGGCGATGGCGAAGCAGAAGTCGATCCTGCTCGCCGCGCAGAAGGACGCCAAGACGAACGAACCGGCAGAGGACGACATCTACCGCGTCGGCACCCTCGGGACCGTGGTCCAGCTCCTGCGCCTCCCCGACGGCACCGTGAAGGTGCTCGTCGAGGGCAAGAAGCGCGCGCGCGTCGTGAAGTACGTCGACAGCGGCGAGTTCTTCCTGGTCGAGGCCGAGCCCATCGAAGAGAGCGCGGACAAGACCACCGAGATCGAGGCCCTGGTCCGCAGCGTCAACTCCACGTTCGAGAACTACGTCAAGCTGAACAAGAAGATCCCGCCCGAGATGATCATGTCGGTCGCGTCGATCGATGAGCCCTCGCGGCTCTCCGACACGATCGTCGCGCATCTCGGCATCAAGCTCGAGGACAAGCAGCAGCTCCTCGAGATGCTGAACCCCGCCGAGCGCCTCGAGAAGGTGCTGGGGTTCATGCGGTCCGAGATCGAGATCCTCGAGGTCGAGAAGCGCATCCGCTCCCGGGTCAAGAAGCAGATGGAGAAGACCCAGAAGGAGTACTACCTCAACGAGCAGATGCGCGCGATCCAGAAGGAGCTCGGCGAGAAGGACGAGTTCAAGAACGAGATCCAGGAGCTCGAGGAGAAGATCAAGCAGAAGAAGATGTCGGCCGAGGCTCGCGAGAAGGCCGAAAAAGAGCTGAAGAAGCTGAAGATGATGTCGCCGATGTCGGCCGAGGCGACCGTCGTCCGGAACTACATCGACTGGCTCATCTCGCTTCCCTGGCACGACTACACTGAGGACAAGCTCGACATCACCGACGCCGAGAAGGTCCTGGAAGAGGACCACTACGGCCTCGAGAAGGTGAAGCAGCGCATCCTCGAGTACCTCGCCGTGCAGGGCCTGGTCGGCCACATGAAGGGGCCGATCCTCTGCCTCGTCGGGCCGCCCGGCGTCGGCAAGACTTCGCTCGGCCGCTCGATCGCTCGCGCCACCGGCCGCAAGTTCGTGCGCGTGTCGCTCGGCGGCGTGCGCGACGAGGCCGAGATCCGTGGCCACCGCCGCACGTACATCGGGGCGCTCCCGGGCAAGGTCGTCCAGTCGATGAAGAAGGCCGGCTCGGGCAATCCGGTCTTCCTGCTGGACGAGGTCGACAAGATGTCGACCGACTTCCGCGGCGACCCATCGGCCGCGCTGCTCGAGGTGCTCGACCCCGAGCAGAACACGACCTTCAACGACCACTACCTCGACGTCGACTACGACCTCTCGAAGGTGATGTTCATCACGACCGCGAACAACCTCGAGCGCATCCCCCGTCCGCTCCAGGATCGCATGGAGATCATCCGGATCGCGGGCTACACCGAGCTCGAGAAGCTCAACATCGCCAAGAAGTATCTGATCCCGAAGCAGCGCGAGGCGAACGGGCTGCAGGAGTCCAACATCACGTTCTCGGACTCGTCGGTCATCTCCCTCATCCGCCACTACACGAAGGAAGCCGGCGTCCGCAGCCTCGAGCGCGAGATCGCGTCGGTGTGCCGCAAGGTCGCCGTCGACGTCGTGAAGAAGGGCCGCGAGACGCACATGAAGGTGACGTCGAAGAGCCTGGTGGGGCTCCTCGGGCCCGTGCGGTTCCGTTACGGCAAGGCCGACGCGGACCACAAGGTCGGCGTCGCGACGGGTCTCGCGTGGACCGATCTCGGCGGCGAGCTGCTCGCCACCGAGGTGCAGGTGCTGCCCGGCAAGGGGAAGCTCACCATCACCGGCCGCCTCGGCGAGGTGATGCAGGAGTCGGCGCAGGCCGCGCTGTCGTACGTGCGCTCGCGCGCGGAGGAGCTCGGGCTCGAGCGGGACTTCTACCAGAAGATCGACATCCACATTCACGTCCCCGAGGGGGCGATCCCGAAGGACGGACCGTCGGCCGGCATCACGATGGCGACCGCGCTCGTTTCGGCCCTCACGCGGATCCCCATCCGGCACGACGTGGCCATGACCGGCGAGGTCACGCTGCGGGGCTTCGTCCTTCCGATCGGCGGCCTCAAGGAGAAGGTTCTGGCAGCCCACCGCGGCGGCATCCACAAGGTGCTGATCCCGGTCGAGAACGAGAAGGACATCCAGGAGATCCCGGCGACGATCTTGAAGTCGATCGAGATCGAGCTGGTCGAGCACATGGATCACGTCCTGCGGAAGGCCCTCGTGCTCGAGAACCCCGAAGAGTACCTGCGCCGGCCGGCCGCGCCGCCCATCGAGGCCGGGGCGCCGCCGACGGAATTCGCGCGTCCGGTCGAGCCCGACACCGATCTAGTTACGCATTGACAGCCCTGGGGGTGGTTGGTAAAGCCGCCACTCCACTGCGGGGAACTTAAAGGGGAGCGGGGCTATGACCAAGGCGGACCTGATCGAGTCGCTCGCGACGAAGCTGGACCTTCAGAAGTCGCTCGCCGAACGTGCGGTGAACACGTTGTTCGACGACATCGAGTCCGCGCTCCAGAAGGGCGACAAGGTCAACATCTCCGGCTTCGGGACCTTCGCAGTATCCGCCCGCAAGGCGCGCACCGGCCGCAACCCCAAGACCGGCGAGGCGATCGACATTCCTGCGTCGAAGTCGGCCAAGTTCAAGGCCGGCAAGTCGCTGAAGGACAAGCTGAACTAGCGGCGGGCGGAGCGGGGCGCGGCGGCAAGGTCGCGGACTTCGCTCGCGGTCCTCGGCGTAGGCGCGCCGCGTCGGTCGCGCATCCTGCCGGACCTCTTGCGCGCGCCAACGCCTGCGGGCTCGCTCCGCCCGCGACCTTGCCGCCGCTCGCGCTGCGCGCATCGCTCGCGAGGGTCCTTCGCTCCTTGCTCTGGCCGTGGGGGAGAGTGTACGTGCGGCGCTCGAACGTTTTGGTCGGGCGGTTAGCTCAGCGGCAGAGCATCGGCCTTACAAGCCGGGGGTCGCAGGTTCGATCCCTGCACCGCCCATTGGTTGTTCGCGCGTGCGGGCGCGGGTTACTGGCACCCCGTAGGGGTGCAGACGGTATTGGGCTCGAAGGTGCCGCCGCCGATGTTGCAGAAGGTCGACGTCGACGACGTATAGACCTCGCAGGCATCGGCTGTGGCCGCCTCGGGAGGGACGCAGCAATCCCCGGGACCCGTCGCCGTGCCGCAGGTACCGTCGCTCCGGCAGACGCCCGAGGCCTGGCTGGCGAGGCAGTCTGAAGCGGTGGGCACCATCCCGCACTTGGCCGGGATCGGAACGCCCATGAAGATGAACCCGGGGTACGAACAGCAGACCGGGTTCGGGATCGTGGTGGTCGTGGTGGTGGTAGTTCCGGTGGGCTCGCTGCACCAGGTGATCGGGACGCGGAAGTCGACGAAGGCCTCGATGAGAGATACCCAGTAGCTACCGGAGGGGAAGGCGCTGTAGCAGGCAGGCTTCTGGTTGCTCGGGTTGATCGACGGCTCGCACACCTTGTCGATCACGAGCGCCGCCTTCGCCTCCGCATGGCCCGGATCGAAGAGGCACGCCTGCGTAGCGGCGTCGCTCGGAACCGGTGGCGAGCAGCTCCCAGGCGCTATCCGGCCCTTGAGCTCGTTCGAGACGCACTTCTGGTAGCACTTGGTCTCCGCGTTCCAGAACTTGCCGAGCGTCTTCATGACGATGTCCTCGCACTTGCCCTCGGCTTGGGTGGGTGTCCCGCCCGCGGCTTCGGTGCAATAGATCAGTGTGCCGAACGGGTCGGTTTGCGACGCGACATCACCGACGAACGGCTGTCCCGAGGAGCAGAGGCTCGGGTCGATCGCCGCATAGCACTCCGGGCAGTCCTTCGCGCACCCCTTCACGATCCCTGAACCGGCCTTCGCCTCGGCTCCCTTCACCGGGGCGTTGATGCAGGCGTTCGTGACCGGGTCAGAGAACCCAGGGCCAAAGCAACCGACGTATGGCCCGGACGTCCGTCGGTGGGTTGCGACGCACTTCTGAGTGCACGCCGCCTGGGAGCTCACGAGCTTCCCCAACGCCTTCGCCGTATTCGCCTCGCACTTCGCCTCGTCGGCGGTGGGATCGGTGATGGGCGGAAACTGGGCCAAGGCGAGTGATACGAAGAGCAAGAGTCCGGTGGCGGCTGCCGCCGCGGGTGTGGAGAATCGTGGCATAATCGCGAACCTCGTTCGCACGATCGCGTCGCGCGTTTTCGCCCAGCTATCTTCGACAGGCAAGGTAGACGCCATGGTGAGGCCGTGTCAACCATTTTCTCGAGAGCGTGGTCGGTGCAGCGCTGCGTTCGGCAGCGCCGCCTCGACAACGCTTTCCTTCGGGATGAGTATCCGGGTGCACGTACGGCTGGCCGATCGCTTCCGCGGCGCGATTCGGCGAGGCCGGCGCGAGGTGCGCGTATCGCTCCACCATCCGCCCCGAGGTGGACTGCCCCCGGTTCGGTGGACGGTTGATGGCTTGCGCGATCAGTTCAGAAGCGGCTGGCTCCGCTCGTAGTTGACGGTTGAGCGGTAGTTGAGGGCGGAGTGACGTCGATGCGGGTTGTACCAGCCCTCGATGTACTCGAAAACGGCGAGACGGCCTCGGCCTGCGTCTGGAAGCGCTGGCGATCGAGCAGCTCGCACTCGATGGTCGCGTCTCGCACATCGCGTTGTCATACGCGTCCCCGACCGAGCCAATCGACGGGCGCACGCCCATCAGCTAGCACCGACGGCCAAACGCGAGCGACGGGTATCGGCGACGCCCTTTTTTGCCCCGGATTTCTTCGTTCAGAGGAATTGCGCCGATCGGGCTGACAGCGGTAGAGTCTCGTCCGTCTCGGGATTGGGTCCGACACGTTTCCGAACTCGCCAACGCGCGTCTGGAGGAGACCATGCTGATCCGAATTCGACGCGGCTACTTTTCGCTGCTTGCCGTCGGGCTCTTCGTCATCACGCCGGCCGTGGGTCACGCGATCGTCAAATGCTCCGCGAAGGTGAATTCCAAGACCGGAGTGATCGACGTCTACGCCTCGGGCGTCTCCGGCACGCTCTTGTGGGGAGATCGAAGCGGTGCGGAGGCGACCAGCTTCTTCAACGCCACCACCTGCATCGCGGGAGCGTCGGCCAGCCGGTGTGAGCTCGGGGCGGCCGGTTCGGTGCAGGCGATCACGCCTCCCGACCTCTGCACCGTCTACTTGAAGGACAGCGGCCCCGAATGTGCAGCCCACATGAAGGGCTGCACGCCGGGAGTTCGTTTTGCGAGCCAGGAGCAGGCCGACGCGCTCCGGATGCTGGCTGCGGCCATTTCCTTCCACCACAGCGTGCCCACCATCGAGTTCAGCGGCGTCAACATCCAGATCGATTCCGGGTCCGGGGTCACCGACGCATCGCCCAATGGAGCGGGAAATCTCATCATCGGTTACAACGAGCAGCGGTGTGCCGTGGCGGGGAACTCGTGCGCCACGGACGGCGATTGCGCTCCGGCTGCCTGCGCCAACATCGTGGGCGGCCTCGGGCATTGTGCCCTCGAGGCCACCGCTACATGCCTTTCGGACGATGACTGCACGCCGAACACCTGTCCTCGCAGGGACGGCTCCCACAACCTGATCATCGGTTCCAATCATTCGTACTCGAGCTTCGGTGGCCTGGTCGCGGGAGATCGCAACACGGTCAGCGGTACGAACGCGTCGGTCACCGGCGGTCGTCTCAACACGGCGAGCGCACCCATGGCCTCGGTGAGCGGCGGCGTGTGCAACGTGGCGGGGCCGGGGTTCCCATCCTGCCCACGGTTTTCGGTCGACAGCGGTGCCAGTGCAATGTCCATCAGCGGAGGAGCCGAAAACATCGCCAGCGGTAACGTGGCCTGGGTGGGCGGCGGCGGCTTCAACACGGCGAGCGGGGTTTCCGCCTCGGTGAGCGGCGGTACCATAAACACGGCGAGCTGGGATTACGCCTCGGTGAGCGGCGGTTATGAAAACACGGCGAGCCGGAATTACGCCTCGGTGAGCGGCGGTTATCTAAACAGGGCGAGCTCGGATTACGCCTCGGTGAGCGGCGGCTACGGGAACCAGGCAACCGGCGGATCGGCTTCGGTGTGTGGCGGCTGGAGCAACATGGCGAGCGGCGCGTACACCGCGGTGAGCGGCGGCTACGGGAACCAGGCAACCGGCGGATCGGCTTCGGTGTGTGGCGGCTGGAACAACACGGCGAGCGGGGACTATGCCTCGGTCAGCGGCGGGGAATGCAATCAGGCCGGAGCGGGTCCCGCGCCCTGTGTGACTCCCTTGCCCAATGCCGGGGCAGCCGTCAGCGGCGGGTTCTCGAACGTCGCGAGCGGCGAAACCGCCTCGGTGAGCGGCGGCATTGCCAACATGGCGACCGGCCGCGGCGGCTCGGTGACCGGTGGGTACAACAACACGGCGAACGGTCTCGTCGCGTCGGTGAGCGGCGGGGGGACCAACGCCGCCAATACCGACTTCAGCTCGATCAGCGGCGGCGCCCTTCTGACGACTGGGAGTACCACCTTCGAGTGGCATTCGGGGCATTCCTCGGGCTATCCCACCGGCACGGAGTACTGAGCGGTCGAACTGATGTGAACCCCACCTGCCGGTAGTCGCGCGCGGCGCTCGCCGTTCGACCCCATCGCCCATCGTCGCTCGATGGTGCGTGCTCGGGTTGACCCGCGGGGACGGCCGCCGATATGCGGCGCGGCAGGCGGCGCATGCGCGGAGACGGTCTACGCCTGGCGATCGTACTCGTTGTGGCTATCGCGTCGTCCGGTCGGACCGCGGCCGCATCCTGCGACGATCCCGCGGCGGTCGCGGCGACGCGGGCCGATGTCGACGCCCAATGCGACTGCATCGGCGCGCCGACGCGCTCGGCGTGGCTCCGATGCGCCGCCGCCACCGTTCGAGCGCGCGTGCTCGCCGGGACGTTGCCTGCCTCGTGCCGCGGCGTCGTGAAGAAATGCGCATCGAAGTCGACGTGCGGGCGGCCGGGGTGGGTGGCCTGCTGCCGGACGAGCGGGGGGCGCACTTCGTGCCGGACCAGGCGCTCGGCGGCGGCCTGCACGGCACCGGCGGGCGGCTCGGCGTGTGTGAGCTCGGTGCCGAGCTGCTGCGACGCCTGCGTCGGAGCCGGCTGCGTCGTCACCACGACGACGACGCTCGCGACCACCACCTCGACGACGCTGCGTCCGGCCTCCTGCTTCGCCGTCGTCCAGCCGCCGGGGTCGTGCAGCGACGACGACGGGTGCCCGCCCGGGTATGCCTGCGCCGGCGGCGAATGCCGCGCGGGCTCGTGCGCGACCCGGACCGACTGCCCGGCGGGAGGGGAGTGCGTGATCGTCGCCGGAGACCCCGTGGGGACGTGCGTCTGCCGGGGGTGCGACGCCCTCTCGTGCCCGCTCGCCTGCCGGCGGAGCCTCCTTCAGACGGGGTGTCTCTGCGCCTCCGAGCACGACTGCCCGGACGAGGACGACGTGTGCTTCCTTTCCATCTGCTCCTGACCACCGTTGAAAGATCGACGCGGGTGGGCTACTTACGCTCGCTCCAAACCGGGGTACGGGGTCGTAGTTCAGTTGGTTAGAACGCCGGCCTGTCACGCCGGAGGTCGCGAGTTCGAGTCTCGTCGGCCCCGTCATCACCCCCTGCGAGCAGCGAGCACATGTCGACGACACGAACGACGCGAACCCTCACGACCGAAGCAGCCTACGCCGCGCGCCGCTGGTTCATCGCCGACGCGGACGGGCAGGTCCTCGGCAGACTCGCCACGCGCGTGGCGAGCGTGCTCCGCGGCAAGCACAACCCCGGCTACTCGCCCCACGTCGACGCGGGCGACTTCGTGGTCGTCGTGAACGCGAAGAAGGTCCGCCTCACGGGCAAGAAGCTCGACGAGAAGGTCTACGTCCGGCACAGCGAGTATCCCGGTGGCGTGCGTCGCGCCACGGCGGGCGAGGTGCTGGCGAAGCAGCCGACGCGGCTCATCCACGAGGCGGTCGTCGGCATGCTGCCGAAGAACCGCCTCGGCCGGAAGCTCGCGACCAAGCTCAAGGTGTATGCCGGCCCCGACCACCCGCATCAGGCGCAGAAGCCGTTGCCGCTCTCCGAAGCGTAGCGAGGCCATCCGAATGAGTGCAGAGTCGAACGTGTTCGTGGGTACGGGCAAGAGGAAGTCGTCGGTCGCGCGCGTGCGTCTCGCGCCCGGGAGCGGCAGCGCGATCGTCGTCAACGCGCGCACGATCGAGAGCTACTTCCCGCGCGAGACGTCGCGGATGGTGATCAACCAGCCCTTCGAGGTGACGTCCACGGTCGGGCAGTACCACGTCGACGTGAACGTCCACGGCGGCGGCAACGCGGCGCAGGCGGTGGCCGTGCGCCACGGCATCACGCGCGCGCTGCTGCTCGCGAACCCGGAGCTCCGGCCGGCGCTCAAGAAGGCCGGCTTCATCACGCGCGACTCGCGCGAGGTCGAGCGCAAGAAATACGGGCGCCACAAGGCGCGCAAGCGGCCGCAGTACTCGAAGCGCTGAGCGTTGCGCCTGCCCCACGTGTCACGTACACGTGGCCACCATGGCGGGAACGAAGCCTGTTCCGGTCGCGGTACTGGGCGCCACGGGATACGTCGGCGCGGAGCTGCTGCGCGTGCTGTCCCGCCATCCCGGGATCACGCTCGCGTTCGTCTCCTCGGAGCAGTACCGCGGCAAGCGGGCCTCCGACGTGTATCCGGCGCTGCTCGGCTACGCCGACCTCGTGCTGGAGGCGCCCGATCCCGCGGCCGCAGCCGCCAAGGCCGACGTCGTTTTCACGGCGCTGCCGCACGGCGCGTCGGCGCCGATCGTGGCCGCGCTACGGCGCGTCGGCAAGATCGTCATCGACCAGTCGGCCGACTTCCGGCTGCGGAACGTCGCAGACTACGCGAAATGGTACGGCGACCATCACGTCGCGCCCGAGCTCATCCGCGAGGCCGTGTACGGCATTCCCGAGATCTATCGGGAGCCTCTGCGGTCGACGAAGCTCGTCGCGGTCCCGGGCTGCTATCCCACCTGCGCGCTCCTGGGGCTCGTGCCGCTCGTGCGCGCGGGGCTCGTGTGCGACCCCGTCGTCATCGACGCGAAATCGGGCACGACCGGCGCCGGACGCGCGGCGAAAGTCGAGCAGCTCTTCGCCGAGGTGAACGAGAACTTCCGGCCCTACGGCGTCGACGGACACCGGCACGGCGTCGAGATCGATCAGGAGCTGCGCGCTGCGGGTGCGCCGCACGGCGCGCTCTTCATCCCGCACTTGCTCCCGATCTCGCGCGGCATGGAGTGCACGATGTACGTCCGCGTCGCGTCCGAGCCCCCGCTCGCGCGCCTGTTCCAGGACGCCTACGCGCGCGAGCCGTTCGTCGTCCTGCGCGGCGCCGAGCCGCCGACCCTCCGCGAGGTGCGCGGCACGAACCGGTGCGCCATCTCGTGGCGGTACGACGCGTCGACCGGCTACGCGGTCGTCATGACGGCGCTCGACAACCTCGGCAAAGGCGCCGCCGGCAATGCCGTGCAATGCATGAACATCGTCCTCGGCCTCCCCGAAACCGCCGGCCTCGACGCCGCGGCACTGGTCCCGTAGCTCCTAGTCGGCCGCGGCGAAGTAGTAGCCGGCCAGGAGCATGAAGATGCCGTTCGCGGTCCACGCCGCGAGCAGCGGCGGAAACGCGTTCGCCTGGCCGAGCGCCCGGGCGAACCCGACGACGAAGAAGTACGTGACGCCGACGGCGAAGCCGAGCCCGAACGCGGCCGGCAGGCTCGTCGCGCGCGTGCCGCGCGCCACCAGCGGGATCGCGAGCAGCATCATGATGAGGCTCGCCGCCGGCGTCGCGATCTTCAAGTGCAGGTCGACCCAGCTCTCCGACGCATCGACGCCCTTGGCGCGCAGGCTCCGGATCTGGCGCCGCAGCATGCTGTAGCTGAACTCCTCCGGCTCGACGGCGACGACGCGGAAGTCGTCGAGCGATTCCGGGAGAACGAAGCCCTGCGGCACGCCAGCTTCCTCCCGCACGCCGTCGGAGCCGAGTCGCATGGTGCGCGCATCGGGGCTGAGCACCCACGCACCGTCCTTCCACTCCGCCTCCTTCGACTCGATGACGCGCGAGGGCCGGAACTCATCGCGCCGCATCTGGTAGATCGTGAGGCCGTACAGCTTGCGGCGCCCGGGGGCGATGCGATTCACGTTGTAGAAGCCGGCCCGGCCGTGGAACCAGACCTCGCGCCCGGCGAACACACCGGCCGGGCCGGTGCGCTTTCGCACCTCCTGGTTCCAGATCTGGTTCCACTGGCGCGCGCTCGCCGGCACGACGGTCTCGCCCCACAGGAAGGTCGCGACGCCGATGCCGATCGCCACGATCGCCAGCGGAACGGCGATCTGCCACAAGCTGACGCCGCAGCTCCGCAGCGCCACGAACTCGTTGTTGCGGGCGAGGAGCCCGAGCCCCGCGAGCGCGCCGGCGAGCACCGCGACCGGCGTGGTCTGGAGCAGGATGGAGGGGATCTTGTAGAGGAACGCCCGCACGATCGTGGAGGCGCTCGCGTCGTGGCGCAGGAAATCGTCGAAGCGGTCGAAAAACTCCGCCAGGATGTAGATCGCGACGAAGGCGACCATGGTGAGCGCGAAGGCGCGCAGGAACTCACCCGTCAGATGGCGCGCGAGCGTGGGGAGGAACAGACGCCGGCGCGCGGTCATCCCGTCGCCCCCGCATAGCCGGTGCGCGCCACCGCGCGGCGCAGGCCCTCGGTGAGACGCTCGAGCCACCGGCCTTCGACGAGGGGCCGCTCGCGGGCGGCGCGGCGGAAGAGCACGAGCCCCAGGATGCCGAGCGCGACGTTCGGCAGCCAGAGGCCGACCACGGCGGGTACGCTGCCCTGCTCGGCGAAGCCCTGCCCGGTCGAGAGCAGGATGTAGTACGTGAAGATCACGACCAGGCTGACGGCGAAGCCGCGCGACCGGACCGCGCGGGCCGGCTGGATGCCGAGCGGCATTGCGACGAGGCCGAACACGACGCAGGCGAAGGGGATCGAGAACTTTCGGTGGTACTCGACCAGCTCGGGGAGCGCCGATTTGCCGGCGGCGGTCTTCGCCTCGATCGCCGCGGTGAGCTGCGGCAGCGTCAGCTCCTTGGGATCGTCGTTGCGTTGCTGGGAATCGGCGAGCGTCGCGCGCAGGTCGAGGTTCACGTCGTAGGACTTGAAGTCGGTCTGGTAGCTCACCTGCTCGGCGGTGTCGCTCGTGTGGATGGTCCCCTCGAGGAGGCGCAGCGTCAGCGTCTCGCGCTCGGGATCGGGGATCATGAGCCCTTCGCGCGCGAAGATCGTGTTCTGCTGCTCCGGGTCGCGCTCGTCGGCGATCAGCACGTGGTCCAGGTGGTCGGTGGCGTCGATCTGCTCGGCGTAGATGATGAGACCGGGGAAGTCGTCGTTGAAGATCTGCGGCTTCAGACCCGCCGTCGCGCGCGTGCGGGCGACGTCCCACATGGCGGTCCGCAGCGCCCGGTTGCCCCACGGGCGCGCGTACCACGCGAGCGCAGCGGTGATGATCGTGACGATGACCACGAACGTGGCGACCGGCGGCACGAGCTGGTAGAGGCTGACGCCGGAGCTGCGAAGGGCCGTGATCTCGGCGTCGGCCGACAGGCGTCCGAATGCGACCAGGATGGCGAGCAGCATCGCCATCGGGACCGTCACCTCGAGGAAGGCCGGCAGGAGGCACAGGAAGATGCGCGCGACGTTGGTGAACGGGACGCCGCGGTTCACCACCAGCTCGATCAGCCGCAGCAGCCGGGCGAGCAAGAGGACGAACGTGAAGATCGACAGACCGAGGCCGAAGGGAACCAGGATCTCCCGGAACAGATACCGATGGACGATCTTCCCCATGGGGGAGGCGCCGCGGCGCGCCGTCTTCTAACCGATGGCACGCGGACGAACAACCGATGGCCCGCTCGTCGTCTACGGAACGAACGCCGTCGAAGGCGCGTTGCGCAGCACGGCGGGCGTCCGCCGCGTCGCGGTGCTGCGCGGACGACCCGCGCCGCGCATCGTCGAGCTCGCGCGTGCGCGGCGCCTGGCCGTCGAAGAGCTCGACCACGCCGGGCTCGAGCGGCTGGCCGGAACGCCGCATCATCAGGGCGCCGTGGTCCTCGGCGATCCGTATCGGTACAGCGCCATCGAGGACGTGATCGCGCCGGAGCGCGGCTCGGTGCTGGCGCTCGACTCGGTCCAGGACCCGCGGAACTTCGGGGCGATCATCCGGACCGCGCGCGCCGCCGGCGTGGGGGGCATCGTCGTCCCGCAGGACCGCAGCGTCGGCGTGACCGGGGTGGTGGCGGCGACCTCGGCGGGCTGTCTCTTCGATCTCCCAATTGCCCGGGTCCCGAACCTCGCGCGGGCCTTAGGTACGCTAAAGGACGCCGGATTTTGGCTCGTCGGTCTGGTCGCGGGAGCCGAGCGATCGGTCTTCGACCTGCCCGACCTCGAGCGTCCGGCGATCGTGGCCGGCGGGGAGGGGGAGGGACTGCGACCACTCGTGCGCCGGGGCTGCGACTTCGAGGCGTCCCTCCCGATGGCTGCCGGGGTCGAGTCGCTGAACGTCTCGGTGGCCACGGCGATCGCCCTCTACGAGATCGTCGTGCGGCGTCGCCGGCGCGGCTAAGGCAGCGCCCGGCCTTCCGTTTCATTGACAGCCCATAGCCCCGGTGTTATCAATCGGCGCTTCGTCACGGTGGGTAAAGGTGTCTTCTCGCCACTTGCCGTTCGGACATCCCGTCCGGACCGGCCGGGGAGGTTTCTCGAACAACTTGGACAACAACGTACCCGAGCGCGGGTGGCGCGCCGATGTAGCTCAGGTGGTAGAGCGGCTGACTTGTAATCAGCAGGTCGTCGGTTCGACTCCGACCATCGGCTCCATGTTCGCCGAGGGAACGAGACGAGGAGAGGTGCCCGAGCGGCCAAAGGGAGCAGACTGTAAATCTGCCGGCGTACGCCTTCGGAGGTTCGAATCCTCCCCTCTCCACTGTGAGCGAGCGAGTCGAACGAAGAACATGCGACGCGGGAGTAGCTCAGTTGGCAGAGCACGAGCCTTCCAAGCTCGGGGTCGCGGGTTCGATTCCCGTCTCCCGCTCGTGGCAGCGAGCGTCGGCAGGATGATCGACGGATATGCCCATGTAGCTCAGGTGGCAGAGCACTTCCTTGGTAAGGAAGAGGTCACCGGTTCGAATCCGGTCATGGGCTCGGGGATGGCGGCCTCGCCGCGAGGGCGGAAGGGCCCAGTGAGGTTTCGATGCGCGATTTGATCAGTCTGGTCTGTGACGGATGCAAACGAAGGAACTACACCAGCACGAAGAACAAGAAGAAGACCACGGAGAAATTGTCGTTCCGCAAGTTCTGCCCGGCGTGCCGCGCCCACACGGTCCACAAGGAGGGCAAGGTCTGAGGGGTGCGCCCCGGCGTGTGGGGGTCAGTAGCTCTAATTGGTAGAGCACCGGACTCCAAATCCGGGGGTTGCAGGTTCGAGCCCTGCCTGACCCGTCTCTGCGAGCTTCTATGAACGGACGCGATTGGAAGCAGCCCCTCGTACGCTCCCAGGCCTTCCTCGAGGAATGCTGGGGAGAGCTCAAGCGGGTTCATTGGCCGACCTGGGAGGAGACTCGGGCGGCGACGATTGCCGTCATCATCGGCGTCGTCTTCGTCGGGTTGTATCTCGGGCTGATCGATTCCGTGCTCTCCTTCGTCTTCACGCGGGTGTTGGGCTGATGGCGACCGCCGCCGACAGACAGTGGTACGTGGTGCACACCTACTCGGGCTACGAGCACAAGGTGAAGACCTCGCTCGAAGAGCGCGTGCGCTCGTGCTCCAGCCCCGATCTCTTCGGCGAGATCCTCGTTCCGTCCGAGAAGGTCGTCGAGCTCGTGAAGGGCAAGAAGAAGACGTCGTCGCGGAAGTTCTTTCCCGGCTACATCCTCGTGAACATGAAGCTCAACAACGAGACGTGGCACATCGTGAAGTCGACGCCCAAGGTCACGGGCTTCCTCGGTGGCGCCACCGACCCGAGCTCCATTCCGCCCATCTCCGAAGCCGAGGTGCGGGAGATCACGCACCAGATGGAAGAGGGCGCGGTCAAGCCCAAGCCGAAGGTGCTCTTCGAGCAGGGCGAGAACGTGAAGGTGGTCGACGGCCCGTTTCAGGACTTCAACGGCGTCGTCGAGGAAGTGAAGCCCGACAAGGGCAAGCTGCGGGTGCTCATCAGCATCTTCGGGCGCGCAACGCCCGTCGAGCTCGACTTCGTGCAAGTGGAGAAAGCGTAGCCGGACATGGCGAAGAAGGTCGTAGCGGAAGTGAAGCTGCAGATTCCGGCCGGGGCGGCGAACCCGAGCCCGCCGGTGGGCCCCGCGCTCGGACAGCGCGGCGTCAACATCATGGAGTTCTGCAAGGCGTTCAACGCCCAGACGCAGTCGCAGGGCGGGCTCATCATCCCGGTCATCATCACGGTGTACGCGGACCGGTCGTTCACGTTCGTGACGAAGACGCCGCCAGCGTCCGTGCTGCTGAAGAAGGCCGCCGGCATCGAGAAGGGCTCCAGCGAACCGAACAAGACCAAAGTCGGCCAGGTGACGCGCAAGCAGGTCGAGGAGATCGCGAAGCTGAAGATGCCCGATCTCACCGCGGCCAGCCTCGAGGCGGCGATTCGCACGGTCGAGGGCACGGCACGAAGCCTCGGGCTCGAGGTCGTCTAGGGGACATCATGGCGAAGGCGGGCAAGCGATACCGGAACGCGGCGGCGAAGATCGATCGGGAGAAGCGCTACCCGATCGACGAGGCGATCGGGGTCCTGCTCGACGCGGGCGGCGCGCCGAAGTTCGACGAGAGCGTCGAGATGGCGATCCGGCTCGGCGTCGATCCGCGTCAGGCCGATCAGAACGTGCGCGGCACCGTGGTGCTCCCGCACGGGACCGGCAAGAGCGTCCGCGTCCTCGTGTTCGCCAAGGGCGACAAAGTGAAGGAGGCGCAGGACGCGGGCGCGGACTTCGTCGGCGCGGACGACATGGTGAAGAAGATCCAGGACGAGCAGTGGCTCGACTTCGACACGGCCATCGCGACGCCCGACATGATGGGGCAGGTCGGCCGGCTCGGTAAGGTGCTCGGTCCGCGCGGCCTCATGCCGAACCCGAAGGTCGGCACGGTCACGTTCGACGTCGGCAAGGCCGTCCGCGACGTCAAGGCGGGCAAGGTCGAGTTCCGCGTCGAGAAGGCGGGCATCGTGCACGTGCCGATCGGCAAGCGGAGCTTCGGCGCCGACAAGCTGCGCGAGAACGCCCACGCGCTCATCGCGAGCCTCACGCGCGCGAAGCCGGCGGCCTCCAAGGGCCACTACCTCCTCAGCATCGCCGTCTCGACCACCATGGGCCCCTCGGTCCGCATCGATCCCGCAACGACGCAATCGGCGGCGGCAGCCTAGAGGAAACGACGACACCATGAATCGCGCTGAAAAGGTCGAAAACGTCGAGTCGCTGCAGGGGGACTTCTCCCGCGCGACCGTCGCCGTGCTGGCGGAGTACCGCGGGCTCACGGCGGGCCAGATGACGCGCCTGCGCCGAGCGCTCCGCGAGGCCGACGGACGGTGCCGCGTCGCGAAGAACCGCCTCGCCAAGCGCGCCATCTCGAACACGCGCTACGCATCGCTCGAAGGCATGCTGAAGGGGCCCACGGCCGTGCTGATCGGCTTCAAAGATCCGGTCGCGCTCGCCAAAGTGGCGATGAAGCTCGCCGACGAGATGCCGAAGCTCGAGATCAAGGGCGCGGTGCTCGACGGCGAAGTGCTGCCGGCTCGCGGCGTGAAGGCGCTCGCCGACCTGCCGCCGCGCGAGGTGCTGCTGGCGCAGCTCCTCGGCCTCCTGCAGGCCCCGGCGAGCCAGGTGCTCAGAACTCTGAACGAACCTGCTGCGCAGCTCGCGCGGCTGGTGGATGCGCTCGCGAAGCGGGCGGACGGCGGCGCGGCGTAGCCGCTTCGCGAATCGGAACACAGCGGAAAGGATTAGCGATGGAAGTGACGCGTGAGCAGGTGAAGGATTTTCTGAAGAACATGTCCCTCATGGACGCGGCGGCGCTCGTGAAGGAGCTCGAGCAGGAGCTCGGCGTGTCGGCGGCGGCGCCCGTGGCGGTCGCGGCAGTCGGCGCGGCTCCGGCCGGCGGTGCAGCGGCTCCCGCGGCCGAGAAGGACGAGTTCACCGTGGTCCTCACGGCGGGCGGCGAGAAGAAGATCCAGGTCATCAAGGTGGTCCGGGAGCTGACGGGCCTCGGTCTCAAGGAAGCCAAGGACCTCGTCGACGGTGCGCCCAAGACCGTCAAGGAAGGCGTGGCCAAGGCGGAAGCCGAGGGCATGAAGAAGAAGCTCGAGGAGGCGGGTGGCACGGTCGAGCTGAAGTGACCGCGAGTCGCACGACGTTCACCCCACGGCCGGTACGGGTCCAGTCGCCAGACGTCTGGCAGGAGCATCGATGAGTCAAAGCGTGGCGCACACTTCACGCGTTCCCAACAACCTCCGCTTCCGGCGGAGCTTCGGTCACATCAAGAAGATCATCGACATCCCGAACCTGATCGACATCCAGAAGCGGTCGTACGAGGAGTTCCTCCAGCGCGACGTCCCGCCGGATCAGCGCAAGGACCAGGGGCTCCAGGCCGTCTTCAAGTCGGTCTTCCCCATCAAGGACTTCAACGAGACGGCGTCGCTCGAGTTCGTGAGCTTCACGCTCTCGGACCCGAAGTACGACGTCGACGAGTGTCATCAGCGCGGCATGACCTTCGCCGCGCCGCTCAAGGTGACCGTGCAGCTCGTCATCTGGGACGTCGATCCCGAGAGCGGCGCCCGCTCCATCAAGAACGTGAAGGAGCAGGAGGTCTACTTCGGCGAGATCCCGCTCATGACGCAGCACGGGACGTTCATGGTGAACGGCACCGAGCGCGTCATCGTCTCGCAGCTCCATCGATCGCCCGGCGTCTTCTTCGACCACGACAAGGGCAAGACGCACGCCAGCGGCAAGCTCCTCTACTCCGCCCGCATCATCCCATACCGCGGCTCGTGGATCGACTTCGAGTTCGATCCGCGCGACATCCTGTTCGTCCGCATCGACCGGCGCCGGAAGTTCCACGCCACGGTGCTGCTCCGCGCCCTCGGCATGACGGGCGAGGACCTGCTCAACTACTTCTATCGCAAGGACACGATCGTCCTCGACGGTCGCAAGGCCGCGAAGCTCTTCAAGCCCGAGCACCTGGTCGGCGTGAAGGCGTCGCGCGACATCCGCCACCCCGGGTCGAACGACCTGATCGTGAAGGAAGGCCGCAAGTTCACGAAGCTGGTCCTGCGCCAGATGGAGCAGGCCGGCATCGACCAGATCCCGATCACGGTCGAAGAGGTCATCGGACGCGTCTCCGCCCACGACGTGAAGGATGCGAAGACCGGCGAGGTCATCCTCGCCTGCAACGACGACATCACCGAGGAGAAGCTGGAGCTCCTGCGCACGCGCGGCATCAGCAAGATCGAGGTGCTCTTCCTCGACGACACGCACATCGGCCCGGCGCTCCGCAACACGCTGCTCCAGGACAAGATCGCCAGCCCGGAGGAGGCGATCCTCGAGATCTACCGCCGCCTGCGCCCGGGCGATCCGCCGACGCCCGAGACGGCGACGGCGTTCTTCAACAACCTCTTCTTCAACCCCGAGCGGTACGACCTGTCGCGCGTCGGGCGCTTGAAGCTCAACCACAAGCTCAAGCTCGACGTCCCCCTGGACCAGGGCACGCTGCGCCGCGAGGACATCCTCGAGGTCGTGCGCTACCTGATCGAGCTGCGCAACGGCAACGGCTCGATCGACGACATCGACCACCTGGGCAACCGCCGCGTGCGCGCGGTGGGCGAGCTGGTCGAGAACCAATACCGCATCGGCCTCGTGCGCATGGAGCGCGCGATCAAGGAGCGGATGAGCCTGCAGGACATCGAGACGCTGATGCCGCAGGAGCTCATCAACTACAAACCGGTGTCGGCCGTCATCAAGGAGTTCTTCGGGTCCTCGCAGCTCTCGCAGTTCATGGACCAGACGAACCCGCTCTCCGAGATCACGCACAAGCGCCGGCTCTCGGCCCTCGGCCCCGGGGGCCTGACGCGCGAACGCGCGGGCTTCGAGGTCCGCGACGTGCATCCCACGCACTACGGCCGCGTGTGCCCGATCGAGACGCCGGAAGGGCCGAACATCGGCCTCATCGCGTCGCTCTCCACGTACGCGCGCGTGAACGACTTCGGGTTCGTCGAGACGCCCTATCGGAAGGTCAAGGACGGGCGCGTCACGGAGGACATCGTCTACCTCTCCGCCCTCGAGGAAGAGGAGCACACGATCGCGCAGGCGAACGCGCCGCTCGACGCGAAGGGGAACTTCACCGCCGACCTGGTGTCGGCGCGCATCGGCGGCGAGTTCACCATGGTGCGGCCGGAAGCGGTCGAGTTCATGGACGTGTCGCCGAACCAGCTCGTCTCGGTCGCGGCGGCGCTCATCCCGTTCCTTGAGAACGACGACGCGAACCGCGCGCTCATGGGCTCGAACATGCAGCGCCAGGCGGTGCCGCTCCTGCGCACCGAGGCGCCGCTCGTCGGCACCGGCATGGAGCGGACGGTCGCGCGCGACTCCGGCGTCACGGTCGTCGCGCGCCGTGACGGCGTGGTCGAGCAGGTCGACGCCGAGCGCATCGTCGTGAAGGTCGACAAGCCGAGCTCGGACGGCCGCGATCCCGGCGTCGACATCTACAACCTGGTCAAGTACCAGCGCTCGAACCAGAACACGTGCATCAACCAGCGGCCCATCGTGGTGGTCGGCGACCGCGTGCGCGCGGGCGACGTCATCGCGGACGGTCCGTCGACCGACATCGGCGAGCTGGCGCTCGGGCGCAACGTGCTCGTCGCCTTCATGCCGTGGGGTGGCTACAACTTCGAGGACTCGATCCTCATCTCCGAGCGGGTCGTCAAGCACGACCTCTTCACCTCGATCCACATCGAGGAGTTCGAGTGCGTCGCACGCGACACGAAGCTCGGACCCGAAGAGATCACGCGCGACATCCCGAACGTCGGCGACGAAGCGCTCCACGACCTCGACGAGTCCGGCATCATCCGCATCGGCGCGGAGGTGAAGCCGAGCGACATCCTGGTCGGCAAGATCACGCCGAAGGGCGAGACGCAGCTCTCGCCCGAAGAGAAGCTCCTGCGCGCCATCTTCGGCGAGAAGGCCGGCGAGGTGCGCGACACCAGCCTGCGCGTTCCGCCGGGCGTCGAAGGCACGGTCATCAACGCCCGTGTCTTCTCGCGCAAGGGCATCCAGAAGGACGACCGCTCGCGCGCCATCGAGGACGAAGAGGTCGCCAAGCTGAAGAAGGACCAGCAGGACGAGATCCGCATCATCCGCGAGAGCGCGCAGCGCAAGGTGTACAGCCTGCTCGTCGGCAAGACGACGACGGCGCGGCTCACCGACGACGCGCGGCGCGTGCTGCTCAACAAGGGCGTCGAGGTCACGGCCGAGCTGCTCGACCAGATCTCCTACCAGTACTGGGGCGACGTGAAGGTCGGCGACGAGAAGGTCGAGGACGAGCTGTCCCGCCTCGTCGAGGGGATGCAGGAGCAGATCGAGACCATCAAGACCACCTTCAACGACAAGATCGACCGGTTGAAGGGCGGCGACGAGCTGCCTCCGGGCGTCATCAAGATGGTGAAGGTCTTCGTCGCCATCAAGCGCAAGCTGCAGGTCGGCGACAAGATGGCCGGGCGCCACGGCAACAAGGGCGTGCTCTCGCGCATCCTGCCCGAGGAGGACATGCCGTACCTCGCCGACGGCACGCCCGTCGACATCGTGCTCAACCCGCTCGGCGTGCCGTCGCGCATGAACGTCGGGCAGATCCTCGAGACCCACCTCGGCTGGGCGGCCCGCACGCTGGGGCGCCAGCTCAACACGGAGCTCGAGGAGAACGGCCGCCCCGACGCCGGCGCGATCCGCAAGATCCTGCGCGAGCTGTACCCCGCGAAGGACGTCGCAGAGTTCATCGACGCGCTCTCCGACGAGGACGTCTTGAAGCTCGCCCGCCGCGCGGTGCGCGGCATGCACGTCGCGACGCCGGTGTTCGACGGCGCGTCGGAGGAGGAGATCTTCAAGCTCCTCGCCCGCGCCACCCTGCCGGCGACCGGACAGACCCGCCTGTGCGACGGCCGGACCGGCGAGGCCTTCGCCCACGAGGTGACCGTGGGCGTCATGTACATGATGAAGCTCCACCACCTGGTCGACGACAAGATCCACGCACGCTCGACCGGCCCGTACTCTCTCGTCACGCAGCAGCCGCTCGGCGGCAAGGCGCAGTTCGGCGGCCAGCGGCTCGGCGAAATGGAAGTGTGGGCGCTCGAGGCCTACGGCGCGGCCTACACGCTGCAGGAGATGTTGACGGTCAAGTCCGACGACGTCGCCGGCCGCACGCGCATGTACGAGGCGATCGTCAAGGGCGAGAACGTGCTCGAGCCCGGATTGCCCGAATCGTTCAACGTGATGGTGAAGGAGCTGCAGAGCCTGGCTCTCGACGTCGAGCTCGTCGAAGACCGGCCGCAGCAGCCATAGGACGGGGGAGAGGACTCGGCGTATGATGGAAGATCTCTTCAGCCTGTTCGAGAAGCCGAAGAACCCGCTCAACTTCAACTCGATCCGCATCTCGATCGCGTCGCCGGACAAGATCCGGTCGTGGTCGCACGGCGAGGTGAAGAAGCCGGAGACGATCAACTACCGGACCTTCAAGCCCGAGCGCGACGGACTCTTCTGCGCGAAGATCTTCGGGCCGACGAAGGACTACGAGTGCAACTGCGGCAAGTACAAGCGCATGCGGCACCGTGGCGTCGTGTGTGAGAAGTGCGGCGTCGAGGTGATCCAGTCCAAGGTGCGCCGCGAGCGCATGGGGCACATCGACCTCGCGACGCCCGTCGCGCACATCTGGTTCCTCAAGAGCCTGCCGTCCCGCATCGGGACGATGCTCGACATGACCCTCAAGGAGCTCGAGAAGGTCCTCTACTTCGAGTCCTACGTCGTGGTCGAGCCCGGCGAGACGCCGCTCCAGGAACGCGAGCTCCTGTCCGAGGGCAAGTACCGCAAGCTCGTCGACGAGCACGGGCCCGACGCGTTCCGCGCCGGCATGGGCGCCGAGGCCATCCGCGAGCTCCTCTCGCGCATGGACATCGACAAGCTCTTCGTCGACCTGCGCGTCGAGATGAAGGAAGCGACGAGCGAGGCCAAGCGGAAGAAGCTCGCCAAGCGCCTGAAGGTGATCTCCGCCTTCAAGAACTCGGGCAACCGGCCGGAATGGATGATCCTCGAGGTCGTCCCGGTGATCCCGCCGGACCTCCGCCCGCTGGTGCCGCTCGACGGCGGCCGCTTCGCGACGTCGGACCTGAACGACCTCTACCGCCGCGTCATCAACCGCAACAACCGCCTGAAGCGCCTGATGGAGCTGAACGCGCCGGACATCATCATCCGGAACGAGAAGCGCATGCTGCAGGAGGCGGTCGACGCGCTGTTCGACAACGGCCGCCGCGGGCGCGCCATCACGGGGCCGAACAAGCGCCCCCTCAAGTCGCTCTCCGACATGCTGAAGGGCAAGTCGGGCCGCTTCCGCCAGAACCTGCTCGGCAAGCGCGTCGACTACTCGGGCCGCTCGGTTATCGTCGTGGGGCCCGAGCTGCGCCTGCACCAGTGCGGGCTGCCGAAGAAGATGGCGCTCGAGCTCTTCAAGCCCTTCATCTACAACAAGCTCGAGGAGCGCGGCTTCGTCACCACCATCAAGAGCGCGAAGAAGATGGTGGAGAAGGAGCGTCCCGAGGTGTGGGACATCCTGGACGAGGTCATCCGCGAGCACCCGGTGCTGCTGAACCGCGCGCCGACGCTCCACCGTCTCGGCATCCAGGCCTTCGAGCCGACCCTCATCGAGGGCAAGGCCATCCAGCTCCACCCGCTCGTGTGCGCGGCCTACAACGCCGACTTCGACGGCGACCAGATGGCGGTCCACGTGCCGCTGTCGGTCGAGGCGCAGGTCGAGGCCCGCGCCCTCATGATGTCGACCAACAACATCCTCTCGCCGGCCAACGGCCGGCCGATCATCGTCCCGACCCAGGACATCGTGCTCGGGCTCTACTTCATGACCCGCGAGCGGCTCGCGGCGCGTGGCGAAGGCAAGTCGTTCTCGAACTTCGGCGAGGTGCGGATCGCGTACGACCAGGACGAGGTCGACCTCCAGGCGCGGATCAAGGTCCGCGCGCCGGGCACCGGCGAGCGCGTCGACTCCACGGTCGGGCGCGTGCTGCTCTACGAGATCGTGCCGACCGAGATCCCGTTCGCCGAAGTGAACAAGGTGATGAAGAAGAAGGAGCTGGGGGGCCTCATCGACCTCGCCTACCGGCACTCGGGCAACAAGGCGACCGTCATCTTCGCCGATCGCTTGAAGGACCTCGGCTACGAGATGGCGACCCGCGCGGGCATCTCGATCGGGATCAAGGACATGGTGATCCCCGAGGCGAAGCACTCGTTCCTCGACGAGGCGAACACCGCCGTCCGCGAGATCGAGGACCAGTACAACAAGGGCCTCATCACCGACGGCGAGCGCTACAACAAGGTCGTCGACATCTGGGCCGAGGTCACCGACCGCATCGCCGACGAGATGCTCCGCGAGCTCGGCACCGACGAGGTGAAGGACGCGCAGGGCAAGTACCAACGCGTGCCGTCCTTCAACCCCATCTTCATGATGGCCGACTCCGGCGCCCGCGGCTCGGCGCAGCAGATCCGGCAGCTCGCCGGCATGCGCGGCCTCATGGCGAAACCGTCGGGCGAGATCATCGAAACGCCCATCACGGCGAACTTCCGCGAAGGGCTGACCGTGCTGCAGTACTTCATCTCGACGCACGGCGCCCGCAAGGGTCTCGCCGACACGGCGCTCAAGACCGCCAACTCGGGCTACCTCACGCGCCGCCTCGTCGACGTGGCGCAGGACTCCATCATCACCGAGCGCGACTGCGGCACGCTCGACGGCATCGAGATGACGCCGCTCGTCGAGGGCGGCGAGGTCATCGAGGGCCTCGGCGACCGCGTGCTCGGACGCGTGGCGCTGGAAGACATCCGCGACCCGTTCTCGGGCAGCGTGATCGTCCACGCGAACGACCTCATCGACGAGAGCAAGGTCGCGCTCGTCGAGGACGCGGGCCTCGAGCGGGTGAAGATCCGCTCGGTGCTCACCTGCCAGTCGCGGCAGGGCGTCTGCGTCGGGTGCTACGGGCGCGATCTCGCCCGCGGGCATCTGGTGAACCTGGGCGAGGCCATCGGCGTCATCGCCGCGCAGTCCATCGGCGAGCCGGGCACCCAGCTCACGATGCGCACCTTCCACATCGGCGGCACAGCGAGCCGGCGCGCCGAGCAGACCACCCTCGAGGCGCGCAACGACGGGTTCTTGAAGCTCATCAACGTCACGACCGTCGAGGGGCGTGAGGGCGATCGCGTCGTCATGAACCGCAACGGCGAGATCGCGATCGTCGATTTCCCGGAGCAGGGGCGCGAGCGTGAGCGCGAGCGCTACCCCATCGTCTACGGCGCGAAGCTGAAGAAGGCCGACGGCGCCAAGGTGAAGGCGAGCGAGATGATCGCCGAGTGGGATCCGTACACGATTCCGATCCTCACCGAGGCCGCCGGTACCGTGAAGTTCGGCGACATCCTCGAAGGCGTCACCATGGAGGAGAAGGTCGACGAGCGCACGGGGCTGTCGACCAAGGTCGTCATCGACACGAAGGAGGTCGACAAGCGGCCGCGCATCTCGATCAAGGGCGCGGACGGCAACACGGCCAAGATCTCGAGCGGCGAGGCGCGGTACCTGATTCCGGTGGGCGCGCACCTGAACGTCGTCGAGGGACAGCCGGTCGCCGCGGGCGACATCGTCGCCAAGATCCCGCGCGAGACCACCAAGACGAAGGACATCACGGGCGGTCTGCCGCGCGTGGCCGAGCTGTTCGAAGCCCGCAAGCCGAAGGAGTTCGCCGTCGTCTCCGAGATCGACGGCGTCATCTCGTTCGGCAAGGACACCAAGGGCAAGCGCAAGGTCATCGTCACCCCCGAGGTGGGCGAGCCGCGCGAGTACCTGATCCCCAAGGGCAAGCACATCAGCGTGCACGAGGGCGACTTCGTGAAGGCGGGCGAGCCGCTCATGGACGGCAGCTCGAACCCGCACGACATCCTCACCATCCTCGGCGAGAAGGCCCTCGCCAAGTACCTCGTCGACGAGGTGCAGGAGATCTACCGCCTGCAGGGCGTGCGCATCAACGACAAGCACATCGAGGTGATCGTCCGCCAGATGCTGCGCCGCGTGCGCATCAAGGAAGTGGGCGACACCGACTTCCTGATCGGCGACCAGGTCGAGAAGTGGCGCTTCGACGAGGAGAACCAGCGCGTGCTGGCGAAGAACGGCCAGCCGGCGGTCGCCGAGCCGTTGCTGCTTGGCATCACCAAGGCGTCGCTCTCGACCGAGAGCTTCATCTCGGCGGCGTCCTTCCAGGAGACGACGAAGGTCCTCACCGAAGCCGCGATCAACGGCAAGGTCGACCGCCTCGCCGGCTTGAAGGAGAACGTCATCATGGGCCGCCTGATCCCCGCCGGCACCGGCGTCGGGAAGTACAACCGCATGGAAGCGGTGACCGACGAGCCGACCGAGCCCACCGAGGCGCTCCCCGCGCCGGCCGAGACCGGGGAGGCCGTCGCGTAGCCCGCACGACGCGCGACTCAAGGTTGACAGGAAGAAGAAGCTTCCCTAAAACAGCGAATTTCCGTCAGGACGAGACACGATGCCGACCATCAACCAGCTCGTGAAGCACGGGCGCCTGAAGCAGAACGTGAAGGGCAAGGCGCCGGCGCTGAACCGCTCGCCGCAGAAGCGCGGCGTGTGCACGCGCGTGTACACGACGACGCCGAAGAAGCCCAACTCGGCGCTGCGCAAGGTGGCGAAGGTCCGGCTCACGAACGGCATCGAGATCATCGCGTACATCCCGGGCGTCGGGCACAACCTGCAGGAGCACTCGGTCGTCCTGATCCGCGGCGGCCGCGTGAAGGACCTGCCGGGCGTGCGGTACCACATCATCCGCGGCACTCTCGACTCGATCGGCGTCCAGGATCGACGGCAGAGCCGCTCGAAGTACGGAGCGAAACGGCCGAAGTAAGGAGTCGGTGAGGCCGACGCGGCGCCCCGGGGCTCGTGCCCGCCGCCGCGAGGTCGCTGGGTGTATCACTATGCCGCGCAAAGGCGAAGTCAAACGCAGGGACATCCTCCCGGATCCCAAGTTCAACGACCGGCTCGTCACGAAGTTCATCAACAGCATGATGAACGGCGGGAAGAAGAGCGTCGTCGAGGGGATCTTCTATCGCGCGCTCGACATCGTGGGCGAGCGCTCGAAAGAGGACGCGGTCGGCGTGTTCCGGCGCGCGCTCGATCAGGTGAAGCCGACGGTCGAGGTGCGCTCCCGGCGCGTCGGCGGTGCGAACTACCAGGTGCCGTCCGAGGTGCGTCCCACCCGACGGACGTCGCTCGGCATGCGCTGGATCGTCCAGAACGCCCGTCTGCGCCCGGAGAAGTCCATGGTCCAGAAGCTCGCGGGCGAGATCCTCGATGCCGCGGCGGGTCGCGGCGGCGCCATGAAGAAGAAGGAGGACACGCACCGGATGGCGGAGGCGAACAAGGCCTTCGCCCACTATCGCTGGTAGCGCGTATCCCCCATGGCCCGCCCCGCACCCCTCGAGCGCACCCGGAACATCGGCATCATGGCCCACATCGATGCGGGCAAGACCACGACGACCGAGCGCATCCTCTACTACACCGGCATCAGCTACAAGATCGGTGAGGTCCACGAGGGCACGGCCGTCATGGACTGGATGGTGCAGGAGCAGGAGCGCGGCATCACCATCACGTCGGCGGCGACCACCTGCTTCTGGCGCGACCACCGCATCAACATCATCGACACGCCGGGCCACGTCGACTTCACGATCGAAGTCGAGCGCAGCCTGCGCGTGCTCGACGGCGCCACGGCGGTGTTCTGCGCGGTCGGCGGCGTCGAGCCGCAGTCCGAGACGGTGTGGCGGCAGGCCGATCGCTACGAGGTCCCGCGCCTCGCATTCGTCAACAAGATGGACCGCGTGGGCGCCGACTTCGGTCGCGTCGTCTCGCAGATCCGCGACCGGCTGAACGCGAACCCGCTCGTGCTCCAGCTCCCGCTCGGCGTCGAGGAGAACTTCCGCGGCGTCGTCGACCTCGTGCGCATGAAGGCCGTGGTGTGGGACGACGAGGCGCTCGGCTCGACGTTCAAGATCGAGGAGATCCCCGCCGACATGGCCGACGCGGCGGCCGCCGCGCGCGAGAAGCTCCTCGAAGCCGTCGCCGACCTCGACGAGTCGCTCATGGAGAAATACCTGGGCGGCCAGGCGCTGACCGAGGACGAGATCCGCGCGACCGTCCGCAAGGGCACGATCGCGATGAAGCTCGTGCCGGTTCTGTGCGGCACCGCGTTCAAGAACAAGGGCGTGCAGACGCTGCTCGACGCGGTCGTCGACTACCTGCCGTCGCCGGTCGACATCCCGGCCGTCAAGGGCGACGACCCGAACACGGGCAAGGAGGTGGAGCGCACCCCCTCCGACGACCAACCGTTCACGGCCCTCGCCTTCAAGATCATGACCGATCCCTACGTGGGATCGCTCACCTTCCTGCGCGTCTACGCCGGTGTCCTCGCGGCGGGGTCGTACGCGTTCAACTCCATCAAGGGACGGCGCGAGCGCATCGGCCGGCTCTTGAAGATGCACGCGAACAAGCGCGAGGAGATCAAGGAAGCGTACGCGGGCGATATCTGCGCCGCCGTCGGCCTTCGCGACACGACGACCGGCGACACGCTCTGCGACGAGGACAAGCCGATCGTCCTCGAGCGCATGCAGTTCCCCGATCCGGTCATCTCGATCGCGATCGAGCCGAAGACGAAGGCCGACCAGGAGAAGCTCGGCGGCGCGCTCGCGCGCCTGGCGAGCGAGGATCCGTCGTTCCGCGTCCAGACGGACCAGGAGACGGGGCAGACGCTCATCTCGGGGATGGGCGAGCTGCACCTCGAGATCATCGTCGATCGGCTCACGCGCGAGTTCAAGGTCGACGCCAACGTCGGCAAGCCGCAGGTCGCCTACCGCGAGACGATCCGCAAGATCGTCGAGAACGAGACGCGCTTCATCCGACAGACCGGCGGCCGCGGACAGTACGGCCACGTCGTGCTCCGCCTCGAGCCGCGCAAGCCCGGCGAGGGATTCGAGTTCAGCGACGGCACGAAGGGCGGCGTGATCCCGCGCGAGTACATCCCGGCGATCGAGAAGGGCGTGAAGGAGGCGATGGAATCGGGCGTCATCGCCGGCTACCCGGTCGTCGACATCAAGGCGATCGTCACCTACGGGTCGTATCACGAGGTCGACTCGTCGGAGATGGCGTTCAAGATCGCGGGCTCCATGTGCTTCAAGGAGGCCGCGGCGAAGGCCGACCCCGTCATCCTCGAGCCCATCATGTCGCTCGAGGTGGTGACGCCCGAGGACTTCATGGGCGACGTCATCGGCGACATCGCACGGCGCCGGGGACGGATCATGGGACAGGAGCCGCGCGGCAACACGCAGGTGATCACCGGCGTCGTGCCGCTGGCGGAGATGTTCGGCTACGCGACCGACCTGCGCTCACGGACGCAGGGACGCGCGACGTTCACGATGCAGTTCTCTCACTACGAACCGGTGCCGAAGGGCGTCGGCCCCGAGGCGGTGCCGCCGAAGGCGGGCAGCCGGTTCGCCGAGGCCCAGGCCGGTTAGTCGGAGCCACGGAGGAAGGAGCTCATGGCGAAGGCGAAGTTCGAGCGCAAGAAGCCCCACGTCAACGTGGGGACGATCGGTCACATCGACCACGGCAAGACCACCCTCACGGCGGCGATCACGAAGACGCAGGCCGCAAAGGGCCTGGGGCAGTTCGTGGCCTTCGATCAGATCGACAAGGCGCCGGAGGAGCGCGAGCGTGGCATCACGATCGCGACCGCGCACGTCGAGTACGAATCCGCCAAGCGTCACTACGCCCACGTCGACTGCCCGGGGCACGCCGACTACATCAAGAACATGATCACGGGCGCCGCCCAGATGGACGGCGCGATCCTCGTCGTCGCCGCGACCGACGGGCCCATGCCGCAGACCCGCGAGCACATCCTGCTCGCGCGCCAGGTCGGCGTGCCGGCCATCGTCGTGTTCATGAACAAGGTCGACATGGTCGAGGACAAGGAGCTGCTCGACCTGGTCGAGCTCGAGGTCCGCGAGCTCCTCTCGAAGTACGAGTTCCCGGGCGACGAGATCCCGATCATCCGGGGCAGCGCGCTGAAGGCGCTCGAGGGCGATGCGGGTGAGCTCGGGACCCAGGCCATCGCGAAGCTGATGGACGCGGTCGACAGCTACATCCCCGAGCCGAAGCGCGAGATCGACAAGCCGTTCCTCATGCCCGTCGAGGACGTGTTCTCGATCTCCGGCCGCGGCACGGTCGCCACCGGTCGCGTCGAGCGCGGCAAGATCAAGGTCGGCGAAGAGGTCGAGATCGTCGGCATCAAGGCCACGACCAAGACCGTCGTCACCGGCGTCGAGATGTTCCGCAAACTCCTCGACGAGGGGCTCGCCGGCGACAACATCGGCTGCCTGCTCCGCGGCACCAAGCGCGAGGAGATCGAGCGTGGTCAGGTGCTCGCCAAGCCCGGCTCGATCACGCCGCACACGAAGTTCCAGGCCGAGGCCTACATCCTCACCAAGGACGAGGGCGGTCGCCACACGCCGTTCTTCAACGGCTACCGGCCGCAGTTCTACTTCCGTACGACCGACGTCACCGGCGTCTGCACGCTGCCCGAGGGCACGGAGATGGTGATGCCGGGCGACAACGTCCAGGTGAAGGTCGAGCTCATCATGCCCATCGCAATGGACGAGGGGCTGCGCTTCGCGATCCGCGAAGGCGGCCGCACCGTCGGCGCCGGCGTGGTGACGAAGATCGCAGAGTAAGCACGCCGTCGGATGAACGAAAAGATCCGCATCAGGCTCCGCGCCTACGACCACCGGCTGCTCGACCAGTCGGTGCGCGAGATCGTGGACACGGTTCGTCGCACGGGCGGCCGTGTCGCCGGCCCCATTCCGCTCCCGACGCACATCGAGCGGTTCACCGTGAACCGCTCGCCGCACGTCGACAAGAAGTCGCGCGAGCAGTTCGAGATCCGCACCCACAAGCGCCTGCTCGACATCCTCGAGCCGACGCAGCAGACGATCGACGCCCTGGGCAAGCTCGACCTCGCCGCCGGCGTCGACGTGGAGATCAAGCTCCAGTAGCCATGGCCACCGCCGTCACAGGGCTCATCGGCCGCAAGCTCGGCATGACCCAGGTCTACACGGCCACGGGCGTGCTCGTGCCGGTCACCGTGATCGAGGCCGGTCCGTGCACCGTCGTCGCCATGCGCAACGCCGAGCGCAACGGCTACGCCGCCGCCCAGCTCGGGTTCGACACCCTCGACGCAAAGAAGCTCTCGAAGCCCCGCGCGGGACAGTTCAAGAAGGCGGGCACCGCCGGCTTCCGCACGCTGCGCGAGTTCCGGCTCGGCGAGGGCGACGTCCCGGCGGTCGGCGCCGCGGTGAGCGTCGCGGACGTGTTCACGCCCGGCGAGCGCATCCTGGTCACCGGTGTCTCCAAGGGCCGCGGCACGGCCGGCGTCATCAAGCGCCACCACTTCAGCGGCTTTCCCGCCACGCACGGCACGCACGAGTACTTCCGGCACGGCGGCTCGATCGGCAACCGCTCCTTCCCCGGTCGGGTGATGGCGGGCAGGCGCATGGCCGGTCGCATGGGCGCCGAGCGAGTGACCACGAGCAACATCGAGGTCGTCGCGATCCGTCCCGACGAGAACCTGCTGCTCGTGCGCGGCACGGTGCCCGGCGCCCGCAACGCGACGGTCCTCGTCCGGCGCGGCAAGGCCCGTGCGGGCGCGACGGAGGCGCGGTCGTGAGCATCGAGACATCGGTCATCGTCCCGGTCGTGTCGCAGACCCGGAAGCCCGCGGGCGAGATCAGCGTGCCGGCAGCCGTCCTCACGGGTCCGGTGCGCGAGAGCCTCCTCCACGAGATGGTGAAGAGCCAGCTCGCGTCGCGTCGCGCCGGAACCCACGCCACGAAGACCCGTCACTTCGTCTCGGGCGGCGGCAAGAAGCCGTGGAAGCAGAAGGGCACCGGGCGCGCCCGCGCCGGCAGCATCCGCTCGCCGCTGTGGGCCGGCGGCGCGGTCATCTTCGGACCGCAGCCGCGCAGCTACGCCTACCAGATGCCGAAGTCGGCGCGCCGCGCGGCCCTCCGCTCGGCGCTCGCCGCGCGGCACGCCGAGGGCAAGCTCGTGGTCGTCGACGCGCTCACGCTCCCCGAGCCGAAGACCAAGAAGATGCTCGAGTGCCTCGCCGGTCTCGGCGTCGAGGGCAGCGCGCTCGTCGTGCTCGCCCAGAACGACGACGCGGTGATGCGCGCCTCCCGGAACCTGCCGCACGTGAAGGCGATCCTCGTGGGCGGCCTCAACGTCTACGACGTGCTGAAGCACGCGACGCTGGTCGTCACGCGCGACGCGCTCGAGCAGCTCGCCGCCCGACTCATGGAGGCCGCGTGAGCGGCCGACGTCCATCGGAGCGCCACGCCCGCGCGTCGAACGGCGCGATGCGCACGGGGACCCCTTGCGGGTGCCCGCCGGTCACCGGTGTCCAACGGGAGGCGGAATGAACGCCGTCGACGTCATCAAGGGCCCGATCGTGACCGAGAAGGGCACGCTCGTGAACGAGCAGGCGAATCAGGTCGTCTTCCGGGTCGACGCGCGCGCAAACAAGGTCGAGATCCGCTCGGCGGTCGAACAGCTCTTCAAGGTGAAGGTCGAGAAGGTCTGCACGACGCGCGTGCTCGGCAAGACGCGGCGGGTCGGCCGCCATGCGGGACGGCGCCCCAGCTGGAAGAAGGCGTACGTGACCCTCGCCGAGGGCAACCGCATCGACTTCTTCGAGGGAGCCTGAGCCGATGCCAGTCATCCAGTACCGGCCCACCTCCGCGGGACGCCGCTTCCAGACGGGCTACGACTTCGGCGAGATCACGAAGAGCACGCCCGAGAAGTCGCTGCTGACGCCGCTGCCCAAGTCGGGCGGGCGCAGCAACACGGGACGCGTCACCGCGTACCACCGGGGCGGCGGCCACAAGCGCCGCTACCGCCAGATCGACTTCAAGCGCAACAAGGACGGCGTGCCGGCGGTCGTGAAGGGCATCGAGTACGATCCCAACCGCTCCGCGCGCATCGCGCTCCTGTTCTACGCCGACGGCGAGAAGCGCTACATCCTGGCGCCGGTCGGCCTCGGCGTGGGCGACCGCGTCGAGACGGGCGCGCAGGCGGACATCAAGCCCGGCAACTCCCTGCCGCTCGCCAACATCCCGCTCGGCTCGGTCGTGCACAACGTGGAGCTGCGCGAGGGCCGCGGCGGACAGCTCGGGCGCGCGGCGGGCACCGCCATCCAGCTGATGGCGAAGGAGGGCGATTACGCGCTCCTGAAGATGCCGTCGGGCGAGCTGCGCAAGGTGCGCCTGGCGTGCCGCGCATCGATCGGCCAGGTCGGCAACCTCGACCACGAGAACATCTCCTTCGGCAAGGCGGGCCGGGTGCGGTGGCTCGGGCGACGGCCGACGGTCCGTGGCATCGCGATGAACCCGGTCGACCACCCGCACGGCGGCGGCGAAGGTCGCTCGAAGGGCAACCACCCGCAGACGCCGTGGGGCAAGCCGACCAAGGGCTACAAGACTCGCCACAACAAGCGCACGAACAA
>Ga0335084_10000326_pt1 | contig 39165 bp, 27 predicted proteins | sample Lox_Sample_44_FD_206721 | JGI IMG/M metagenome (GOLD analysis project Ga0335084, IMG submission 206721) | Soil microbial communities from Loxahatchee National Wildlife Refuge, Florida, United States - Lox_Sample_4.4 | ecosystem: Environmental > Terrestrial > Soil > Wetlands | place: USA...
CCATCGCCAGCGACGACGCCACCGCCGGATTCGAGAGGTCCGGGTAGAAGTCGCGCAGCTGCGTGGCGTTGAGCATCCCCTTGTAGACGATGGTCTTGAAGGAGAGGCTCGGGACGTAGAAGTGGGTGCGGCCCGGGATCGCCGAGCGGGAGATCTTCTTCTCCACCAGGCGGCGGATCACGTAGAGCTTCCGCTCGAAGGCCAGCTCGTCGGCGCAGCTCGCCCCGCGCCCCACGAACACCTGGCGGATGACCGGCTGGCTCGCCTTGGCGGTGGGGCCGAGCGCGGCGTTGTCGGTGGGGACGTCGCGCCAGCCGAGGACCGCCTGGCCCTCGGCGCGCACCACCTCCTCGAAGGTCCGCAGGCACGCCGCGAGCCCCGCCGAGTTGGGCGGCAGGAACACCATGCCGGCCGCGTAGTGCCCCGGCTTCGGGAGGCGGATGTCCGCCCGGGCGGCCTCCGCCTCGAGGAAGGCGTGCGGCGTCTGGAGCAGGATCCCCGCGCCGTCGCCGGTGTTCTTCTCGGCGCCGACGGCGCCGCGGTGCTCGAGGTTCATGAGGACCGTGAGCGCCTTCTGGACGATGTCGTGGGACCTGCGCGCCTGGATGTCCACGACGAAGCCGAAACCGCAGGCGTCGTGCTCGTTCCGGGGGTCGTACAGCCCCTGCTTCTCGGGATAGCCGGTCTCGATCGTCATCGGGTCCTTCATCGCGTCCATCGCCCTTCGGGAGACGTGCTGCGCCCGGACCGGCCGCCCGCCGTCCGCTCCGCGCCGCGCTCGGCATGTCTGGGGGTATCTGCTGCGGCCCCTCCGCGCGCGCGATCGCCGCCGCAACGGAGGGTGCGCCCGCGCTCCGCCGTGCGGGCGAACCACTCTTCATCACACATGGAAGGGTCAGTCTCACCGATCGAGCCCACGAGCGTCAAGCGGCCAGGGTGGCTGTCCTTTTTGCACCTTCTTGCGACTGGCGAGGCGTGCACGGCTCCCCCGGGGGCGGCGGGTGCGCAACCCGCATGGCACCCCCGTGTTCGACCATGCGAGGCTCGAGCGAGCCAAGGAGGACACATGGCCAGGATGCGGGCGCTGGGAGTGGGCTTGGTCGCGCTGGCGCTGGGCGCGTGCAGCAAGCAGACGACGACCGACTACGCGGCGGGCACGCCCGACGTGCAGGGGCTCGTGATCGAGACGCAGGGCGGCGTCCCCGCGACGCCGATCGGCCCCGAGCGGCTCGCGCCCGCCGGGTTCACGAGCGACATCCCGGGGACGAGCCTCGCCGACGCGCGCGGCGCCATCGGCACCCTGAACGACCAGATGAAGCTCTTCCTGTCGAAGGTCGAGGCCCTCGCGCAGACGGCCCCGCAGGTGGACAAGCTGGGCGACAAGGCGGTGTTCGGGCCCGTGACCGTCTGCGTGGTGGGCAGCGGCGCGGGGTGCTCGCAGGCGACCTTCTACCTCGGGGTGAAGCACGAGCACGCCCTGGTGTTCAGCTGGGCCCTCGAGGCCGGGCCGGCCGGCTCGACCGACCCGACCCAGTACCAGCCCGTCGCCGCGGGCTGGCACCGGGTCGGCGCGCTCGCCCACCGCGGCTTCGGCGGCGTGGCGATCAACCTCGTGAACATGAACGCCGTCGTCCCGGCCTATCCGGGGTCCGGGTACCTGCTCGCCGGCTACTGGAACGGAGCCGTCGCCAAGGCCGTGAAGTACCGCCTGCTCGGCTTCACGCCGGACGGCACCAACCCGGTCACCGCCGCCTTCGTCGGCGAGAAGAACGGCGTGACGGGCGCGACGCGGGTGCGCGTGGCGGCGATCGCGGAGGTGATCCCGCCGGCGAGCGGCACCGATCAGGGCGACGAGCTGGTCCTCGACCACATCGGCTGGAGGCCCGCCGTGCCGGGCGGCTTCGCCGGCGGCGGCGTCGGGTTCTCCGTGATCACGAACTACGGCCAGCCACCCTCCGGCGACGTGCCCTCCGGACACTACTACCTCGGCCGCGCTTGCTACGACGGCGCCGGGACGCTCGAGTTCAAGGAGTGGTTCCTCTGCTCGCGCGGCGCCGGCGAGACCCCCCGCACGTGCATCGCGGCCGGCGGCGGCTCGGTCGTGGTCGGGACGAGCTGGAGCACTGACTGCGCCTTCCTCGCCTCCGCGGCGGACACCGAGCTCACGCCGCCGGCGACCGCGGGCCAGGACCCGCAAGACACCGCGGCCGAGCCCTGCAACGCCGCCGACGCGTCGGGCGGGACCGGCACTCCGCCCGAGCCGCCGGCGAGCGGCGACATGACGGCGGCGCAGATGCCGGGCATGTAGCGGCTCATCCGTACCGGGGGGAAGCATCCCCCCGGTACGCCACCCCGGACGTCGGGTGAAGAGGCCCAGGTGGACGCACGCTTTGCGCTCACCCCCGGGCCTTCCGCTTTTCCTGCGCTGCGACACACCGCCGGAATCGATCGCGATCCCGAACAGTTTCGGCCTGATGAGGCGCCGGATGGGGGGCACGCCGCTTGCTCCGGGCCCCCGCACGGAGGTCTCCTACGTGAATTCGACTTCGACGCCAGCGGCGAATCCGGCGGCCGCCGGTGGCCCGTCGGCGCAGCGGGACAGCCGGCTCACCGCGCTCCTCATCGTCATCGCCCTGCTCGCCGGCGCCGTCCTGCAGATCTGGGTGCCGCCCGGGCGCTGGACCGCGATCGTGGGCGCGGGCCTCGCCAGCTGGGTGGTGGTGGCGCTCGCCGTCTTCGTGCCGGGCCGGCTCCGGCAGACGGTGGCGGGATTCCGGTTCACCTCGACGCTCCTCATCGGGCTCGCGGTGTTCGCGATCCTCGGGACGCTCATCCTGCAGGGAAAGCCGGAGGCGCTCTACCGGGCGCGCTACGGCGCCGTCGCCCCGGTCATCATCGGGCTGCGGCTCGACGACATCTTCCACGGCCTTCCGTTCGCCGGCCTGATGGCGCTCTTCGGGGCCGCGGTGATGATGTCGGCGTCCCTGCGCTGGCCGCTCCGGGGACGGAACCTGGGCTTCTTCGTCGCCCACGTCGGGCTCCTCACCTCGCTGGGCGGCGCCGCCGCGTCGAGCGGCCTCGGGATCCGCGGGCGCATCGACCTCCACGCCGGCGGCGACGTGGCGCGCGAGCTGGTGGTGACCAAGGGCGGGATCGCCACCGGCGAGATCGCCCCGCTCGGCTTCGACCTGAAGCTCGACAAGTTCGACCTCGTCCTCTACGAGTCCGAGTACCGCGTCGGCTACTACGAGAAGGCGCGCGTGCGGGACGAGGACGGGAACGTGGTCGAGCAGTGGCGCCTCAAGACCAGCTTCGACCCCGACACCACCAAGCACCGGCTCCCCGGCGGCGACTCGTTCCGCCTCGAGGCGGTCTACCCCGACTTCCAGCTCGTGCCGCAGGTCTCGCCCGTGGCCCAGGGCGGCTCTCCCGCGCTGCAGGCGGTGGTGGACGGGAAGGCCCGGTGGCTCATGGACGGGGAGTCGGTCCAGACCGGCGACGGCCGCCTGGCGGTCGCGTTCGGCTGGGGATCGCCGGCGGCGCCGGAGGGCGTGCTCACCGCCGTGCTGGTGTCCGGCGCGGCGCGCCAGGTCACCATCCACACCAGCGACGGCGACGCCACCCAGCCGCTGCGCGAGGGCGCGCCGCTCCTCGGCGGCGCGGTGAAGATCGCCTCGCTCCTCCCCTCCGCGCAGCGCTCTTCCTCGTACGGCACGGCCTCGGCCGAGTGGCGGAACCCGGCCGCGTCCCTGGAGACGATGGAGGGCGGCTACCCCCGGCGCGAGCTGGTCCTGGCCAGCCGCCCGCGGGCGGTGATGCTGGCGCGGGGCGGCGCCCTGGTGTTCGAGAAGCGCGACCAGGAGGCGAAGGCGTTCCTCTCGCACGTCACCGCCACCCGCGGCGACGACGTGGTGAACGCCACCGTGGCGGTGAACGACCCGCTCTCCTTCCACGGCTGGACCCTCTACCAGGTGAACTACAACCCGAAGGACCCGACCTACAGCGGCATCGAGGCGGTGTACGACCCGGGCGTCCCGTTCGTGTTCCTCGGGTTCGCCCTCATCTGCCTCGGGGTCTTCCACATGTTCTACATCGCGCCCCGGTTCGCGGCGGGCGTGAAGCGCGACCAGCCCGCCGGCCCCGCGGCCGCGGCCTAGCCCGGAGAACCACGCGCCATGCTCCAGTACGTCCTCGCCGAGCACCCGGCCTTCGCCGCCACCACCGGCCTCTACGGCGCCGCCGTCGCCCTCTACGCCGCCGCCTGGATCTCGACGAAGCGGCTGGTCGGCCGCGTCGCCACGGCCGCGATGGCCGCCGCGGTCGCCATCAACCTCTTCCTCGTCCTGTACCGCGCCTACGAGGCGGGCCGGGAGCCGTTCAAGTCGCTGTTCGAGTCGCTGGTCTTCCTCGCGCTCTGCTTCGGCCTGCTGTACCTGGTGATGGAGGGGCTCTACAAGACCCGGATCTTCGGCGTGCTCGCCGCCATCTTCACCTCCGGCCTGATGGTGTACGCGCTCGCCAAGTGGGACGCGGAGATCGTGAAGATGCCGCCCGCGCTCCGCTCCCCCTGGTTCATGCCCCACGTGCTCGTCTACTTCGTGGGCTACGCGGCCGTCGCCTTCGCCACCGTGGTGGCGCTGGTGCAGCTCCTGGCGGCGCGGTCCCCGGCCGTCCACCGGCTGGTGACGAACGCGCGGGCCGGCACGGTGCTCACCGGCAAGGCGCTCGACCTCGACCAGATCGCCTACGACTCCATCCGCTTCGGGTTCGTGCTCCTCACCCTCGGGCTCCTCATCGGCTCGGTCTGGGCGAAGAGCGCCTGGGGCGACTTCTGGGTCTGGGATCCCAAGGAGAACTGGTCGCTGGTGACCTGGCTCGTCTACGCGGCCTACCTGCACCTGCGCAAGGTGAAGGGCTGGCGCGGCGAGCGGGCCGCCTGGCTCGCCATCGTCGGGTTCGCGGTGGTGATGTTCACGTACCTCGGCATGGGCATCCTGCCCACCGCCGAGGAGAGCGCCCACGTGTACAGCGGGAGCTGAGCCGCGGCGCGGGGGTCGGGCCGGGGAGCGCGCGGCGCGGCCTGGTCCTCGGCCCGCCGGTCCGCGCGCAGCGGCGCCTACCTCGCCCGCGCCACCCGGGGGAAGGCGTGCTCCGCGACGGCGCGGCGCCTCGCCGAGGCGCCGCTCCGGTACTCCTTGAGCCGGTACTGGATCTTCCGCACGGACACGCCCAGCACCTCGGCGGCCCGGGCGGTCGAGCCGCCGACCTGCTCCAGGGTGCGCAGGATCGCCTCGCGCTCGATCTCGAAGAGGCTCGCCCCCGGGATGAGCCCCGACGCCCCCGCGTCCTCGGCCCGCGCGCCGTGGAGCACGGGCGGGAGGTCCTCGGCGCCCAGCTCGCGCCCGCCGGCGGAGCGCACCGCCGCCTCGATCACGTTCTCCAGCTCGCGCACGTTCCCCGGCCATTCGTAGGCGAAGAGCGCCGACAGGGCGCCGGGGGTCACGCCCGCGATCTCCTTGCCGGCAGCGCGCGCGTGCACGTCGAGGAAGTGGTTCACCAGCGCCGGGATGTCGCCCTTGCGCTCGCGCAGCGGCGGCAGGGCCACCGAGACCACGTTGAGCCGGTAGTAGAGGTCGTCGCGGAAGCGCGCCGCGCGCACCTCCTCGGCGAGGTCCCGCTGCGAGCCCGCCACCACCCGCACGTCCACGTGCACCGCCCCGCTGCCCCCCACGCGCTCGAAGTCGCCCTGCTGCAGGACGCGGAGGAGCTTCACCTGGACCGACGGCGCGAGCCGCCCCACCTCGTCGAGGTAGATCGTGCCTCCGTCCGCCAGCTCGAACCGGCCGATCTTCCGGCCGTCGGCGTCGGCGAAGGCGCCCCGCTCGTGCCCGAACAGCTCCGACTCGAGCAGGGACTCGGAGAGCGCCGCGCAGTTCACGCGCACGAACGGACGATCGCGGCGGGGCGAGGCCTCGTGGATGGCCTCGGCCACGTGCTCCTTCCCGGTGCCGGCCTCGCCCACCACCAGCACCGTCGCCTTGGTCGGAGCGACCCGCCGGACCACCTCGATGGCGGCCTGCAGCTCGGGGGCGGCGCCCACCACCGCGGAGCGGGCGCGGAGCCGCTGGCGCAGCGCCGCCGAGTCGTGCCTGAGCCGCCGCTTCTCCAGGACCTTCTCGAGCACGATCGCGACCTGCGCGGGATCGAGGGGCCGCACCAGATAGCTCTCCGCGCCGCCGCGCATGGCGCGGACCGCGTCCTCGATCCGATCGAGGGACACGGTGGCGACCACCGCCGCGTCGCTGCGAAGCTCGCGAAGGCGCGCCGTGAGCGCGGCGAGGTCGCACCCGGGGAGCGCTGCGTCGGCCAGCACCGCAGCCGGCGAGAAGCTCGGCACGAGGGAGAGGCCCCCCTCCGCCGTGGAGGCGTCCACGGCGTCGAAGCCACGCTCGCACAGCGCCGCCCGAAGGGCCGCGCCATCGAGCGGGTTCGCGTCGATGACCAGGATGCGATCGCGCCTCATGTCCCCGGGCACTGGGCGTAGCAAGGGACGTACCCGGCCCCCGCGCCCCGCCGCGTGCACGAATTGCGCGAAGGGCGCCACCGGAGCGGCACCGGCGCATGGAACGCGTCGCGGCAATTCGCCGTCGCCCCTCGCCTTTCCGGACCCGGAGGCCCGGTCCGGAGTCGCCCGGCCGGTGGATCGCAGGGCCTGCGCCAGGGCACACCCGCCGTCCGTCCGCCGGCAGGCGGGATTTCACCCGAGGCGGCACCGGCCTGCGCCTCCTGGCCCACTCGTCCGCGGTTGCGGGCGCGGCCGCCGGAGGGTACCGAGGAGGCATGCGCATCCACCTGAATGGCCGGATCGAGCTGGTGCAGGGGGACATCACCCGCCTCGCGGTGGACGCCGTGGTGAACGCCGCCAATTCCTCGCTCCTCGGAGGTGGCGGCGTGGACGGCGCCATCCACCGCGCCGCCGGGCCCGGCCTGCTCGAGGAGTGCCGCGCGCTGGGCGGCGCGCGGACGGGCGAGGCGAAGATCACCGCCGGTCACCGGCTGCCGGCTCGCCACGTCATCCACGCGGTCGGGCCGGTGTGGCACGGCGGCGCCCGCGGCGAGCCCGGCCTGCTGGCCCGCTGTTACTCGGAGGCGATGCGCCTCTGCCGCGTGAACGGGCTGCGCTCGGTCGCGTTCCCCGCGATCTCCACCGGCGCGTACGGCTACCCGCTGGAGGAGGCGGCGCCGGTCGCGCTCGCGACGGTGCGCGCGGCCCTCGACGCGGGCCCGCTCCCGGAGCGGGCGGTGTTCTGCTGCTTCTCGGCCGGGGACCTCGCGGTCTACGAGCGGGCGGCGGACGCTCTTTTGCGCTGACCGGGACCGCGTCCACCGGCTCCGCGCCGCCCGCGCGATCGTCCAGGTCGCCGCCGCCGAGAGCCCGCGGCCCCACCCGCTCGCGGCTGCGGCGGGTGCGAGCGCGCCCGCGGGCCGGCATCCGATGCGTCGAACGACCGTCGTATGCGCCCCCTCTCCCGCTTCGTGACACCACGCCGGGCCGAGCGTCGGCCCCACCGTCACGGCGCCCGCTCCGGGAGGCCGATCGGCGTCGTCGACTGCGAGCGCGGCACCTCGCTCCCGGGCGGGTTCGCGAGCGGGAAGCGGGTGGCGTTGTCGGCGATGGTGAGGGCGCAGAGCAGCGCGACGAACACCAGGCTGGTGAGGAACACCAGGCGGTTCGCGCCCCGCTGATCCCACAGGTGCATGAAGAAGAGCGCCACCAGGCCGCCCTTGGTCGCCGCGATGGCGAGCGCCACCACCACGCCCCAGCCGCCGGGGATGTGGAGCCGCGAGAGCCCGAAGGTGAGGAAGGTGAAGACCAGCAGCGCGATCCAGACGGCCCAGTAGCGGCCGACGTGGGAGTCGTGGTGCTGCGCCTCGGCGTGCGGCTCGGCCATCGGATCACCGGTCAGATGAGGTAGATGAGCGGGAAGACGAAGATCCAGATGAGATCGACGAGGTGCCAGTAGAGCCCCGCCAGCTCCACCGGCGTGTGGTACGCGGGGCTGTACTTCCCCAGGAAGGCGAGGACGCCGACCACCGTGAGGATGGTCATGCCGATCACCACGTGGATCCCGTGGAGCCCGGTGATGAGGAAGTAGAGGGTGAAGAAGAGGCTCGCGCCCGCGCCCTGCACCTCGGGGTAGGTGTAGAAGCGGCCCGGGAGCTGCCCCTCCTGGAAGTGGTGCGTGTACTCGACGGCCTTGAAGCCGAGGAACACCAGGGCGAGCAGCACCGACAGGCCGAAGAAGAGCGCGGTGAGCCGCCCCTTCCCCCGCGTCGCGAAGTGGAGGCCGATGGCCACGGTGAACGAGCTCGTCACCAGCACCACGGTGTTGGTGAGGCCGATCCAGGTCTCGATGTGGCGGCTCGCCTCCGAGAACGTGGACGTGTAGAGGTAGCGGTACACGCCGTAGGCCGCGAAGAGCGCGGTGAAGAGCAGCACCTCGGTGGCCAGGAACAGCCACATGCCGAGGCGCGCGGCGGTGCGCTGCTTCTCGGCGTTCTCGAAGTGGTGGGCGACGTGCGACATCGCCGCGGCGGACTCAGCGGGCATGCGAGGGCTCCGGGGCGGGGGACTGGGCCGGGTCCTGGGCGACGTCGTGGTAGAGGTGCGGCTGGTGCGTGATGATCGGCGGCGTGTCGAAGTTCTCGACCGGCGGCGGCGACGGCGTGTCCCACTCGAAGCCCCGCGAGCGCCACGGGTTCGACCCGGCGATGGGCCCCCAGCGCAGCGACACCAGGACGTAGACGAGGACGGTGACCAGCCCGAAGGCCAGCACCGACGCACCCGCGGTCGACGCCACGTTGAGCGCCCAGAAGCGCTCCGGGTAGGAGAAGTAGCGGCGCGGCATCCCGGAGTTGCCGAGCAGGAACTGCGGGATGAAGGTGAAGTTGAAGCCGAGGATCACCAGCACCGCGCCCACCAGCCCCCAGCCCTCCGGGTAGGTGCGCCCGGTGATCTTGGGGAACCAGTAGTGGAGCGCGGCCAGGAAGGCCATCACCGTCGACCCGACCATGATGAAGTGGAAGTGGGCGACCACGAAGTAGGTGTCCTGCCAGTGGATGTCGAGGGAGGCGGTGGCCAGCGCCACCCCGGTCATCCCGCCGAACACCAGGAAGAACAGGAAGCCCACGAAGTAGGCGAAGGGCGTCCGGAAGGCGATGGAGCCGCGGTAGAGGGTCGCCGTCCAGTTGAACACCTTGATGGCGGTGAAGATGGCCACGAACATGGAGAGGACCGCGAAGATCCCCGAGTCGAAGGCCGACTGCCCCGAGGTGAAGAGGTGGTGGCCCCAGGTGAAGAACCCGACGAAGGCGATGCCCAGCGACGAGTAGGCGACCGCCTTGTAGCCGAAGATGTTCTTGCGCGAGAAGGCGCAGACCACCTCCGAGATCACAGCCATGGCGGGCAGGATCATGATGTAGACGGCGGGGTGCGAGTAGAACCAGAAGAAGTGCTGGAAGAGCACCGGGTCGCCGCCGCGCGCCGGATCGAAGATGCCCCAGGCGAAGGCGTGCTCCAGCGCCACCAGGAGCAGCGTCATGCCCAGCACCGGCGTGGCCAGGATCTGGATGATGCTGGTCGCGTAGATCGACCAGACGAAGAGCGGGATCCGGTCCCAGGTCATCCCCGGGGCCCGCAGCGTGTGGGTGGTGACGATGAAGTTGAGCCCGGTGAGGACCGACGAGAACCCCAGGATGAAGGCGCCGAGGAGGATGGGGACCACGTTGGTCTGCGTGGTGGTCGAGTACGGCGTGTAGAAGGTCCAGCCGGTGTCCGCGCCGCCGTGGACCATCCCGTAGAGCGCCACCGCGGCGCCGAGCAGGTACAGGTAGAAGCTGAGCAGGTTGAGGCGCGGGAAGGCGACGTCCTTCGCCCCCAGCATGATGGGCAGGAGAAAGTTGCCGAAGCCGCTGGGGATGGCGGGGATCATGAAGAGGAAGATCATGACCACGCCGTGGAGCGTGAAGAGGCGGTTGTAGGTCATCGCGTCCATGATCGTCGGCCCGGGCGTGAGCAGCTCGAGCCGGATGAGGAGCGCGAACAGGCCGCCCAGCGCGAACGCGACGGTGGTCGCCACCAGGAACATCACGCCGATCCGCTTGTGGTCGAGCGTGAACGCCCAGGACTTGAGCCCGGTGGCGGGCTCGTTCAGGTAGTTCCGCGCGTTGTACGCCGGAACCGTCGGGTCACTTGCGAGGGATGGACTCATAGGCCGGGCCCTCCGACGGCCCGGAGCGGACCGCCGGAGTCTTGAGCGACTTGATGTACTCGACGATGGCGGCCGCCTCGGGCGGCGAGAGCTTGCCCTGGAAGGTCGGCATCACGTTCTGGTACCCGTCGACGAGCTGGGCGCCCGGGTCCATCATCGACTTGGTGAGGTAGGCCTCGTCCACGACGACGATCTCCCCGCCCTTGAGCTTCTCGCGGCGCAGGTAGAGGTCCACCCAGGTCGGGCCGATGTGGCGCGAGCCGTCCACCGAGTGGCACTTGAGGCAGCCCTGCGCCGCGGCGACGCGCTGTCCCTCCGCCACCAGGTTCGACGCGGAGAGGACGGCCTCGCCCGGCCCCGGCGCGGCGTCCTGCGCCTGCGCCAGGCCGCGGCGCTGCTCGGCCAGCCACGCGTCGAACTCGTCGGCGGGCATGACGACCAGCCGCCCCAGCATGGCGGAGTGCCCGATCCCGCAGAACTCGGCGCAGAAGATCTCGTAGGTGCCCGGCCGGTCGGCGGTGAACCAGGTCTGCGTGTAGCGCCCGGGGAGCGCGTCCTGCTTGAGCCGCAGCGCCGGCGCGAAGAAGGAGTGGATCACGTCCCGCGAGGTGATGAGCAGCCGCACCGGCCGTCCGGCCGGGACGCGCAGCACGTCCAGGGAGTTGGGGCCGCCCGGGTAGGCGAACTTCCACATCCACTTCTTCCCCTGCACGTAGACGTCCATGGCCCCCGGCGGCGGCGACTGGAGGTTCACGTAGAGCGGGAAGCCGATGGCGAACCAGAGCAGGAAGAAGAAGAGGGGCACCCCGATGAAGAGGACCTCGTGGATCGCCGTGGGCGTCACGTGCGGAGTCACGTCCGTCTCCGAGCGCCGCCGGTAGCGGACGAAGAAGTAGATGGCGGTGGCGAACACGCCGGCCGCGGCCACCATGGTGGTGGTGATGATGAAGAAGTGGAGCTGGTCCACCGCGCGGGCGTGCTCCGAGAGCTGCTCGGGCAGGAACAGCAGGCCGCGGATGAGCTCGTTCATGCGGTCCGCCTCACCTTCCGCTCCCGCGCCACCAGCGCCGCGATGAGCCCCGCCAGCGCCACCAGCACCACCGCGCCCCCCGCCCGCACCACGCCGAACGCGAAGGGCAGGTACCGGCGCGACGCGGGATCGTACCGGTAGCAGGTGAGCAGCAGCCGGTCGAAGCTGGTGCCGACCCGGCCGTCCGCCGCCTCGACCAGCGCGAGGCGCAGGTCCTTGGGCGGGTACTCGATGCCGTAGAGGTAGCGCGAGACCTTCCCCTCCGGCGACAGCACCACGATGGCGGCGACGTGCGCCCACTCGCCGGTGGCAGGGTCCTTCCGGTAGCGGAAGCCGACCGCGTCCGCGATGCGCCGGGTGTCGGCCTCGGCTCCGACCAGGAAGGGCCAGTCTTCCCCCGCGTCGGAGAGCCCCATCGACTGGAGGTACCCGCGGCGCCGCTCGCCGCCCAGCGCCGGCCGTTCGGCGGGGTCGAAGGAGATGCTCACCGCCTGGTAGTCCTTGCCGAGGGCGAGGCCGTTCTCGCGGAAGGCCCTGGCCATGCCGCTCTGGATGAGCCCGCAGAGCATGGGACAGTCGTAGTAGACGAGGGCGAGGACCACCGGCCGGCCCCGGTGGAAGAGGCTCCCCAGCGTGAAGGGCTTCCCGGTCCAGTCGAGGAGCACCGTGTCGAGCGGCACCTGCGCGCCGAGCTGCTCGTCCAGGCGCACCGCGTCGAGGTCCACCGCCGGCTTCGCGTCGGGCGGCGGCCCGGCCTGCTGGTCCTTCGAGCGCCAGAACTGCGCCCGCGCCGCGGGGGCGGCGAGGAGCGCGGTCAGGGCCAGCACCGCGGCGGCGCGGCGGACGGCGGTCACGGCATCCCCCCCTGCGCCGGCGGCGCGGCCTCGGGCCCGGTCGCCCGCCGCCCCTTCAGGAACAGCTCGGTGGCGCGGTCGATGGGCAGGTGGACGATCCCGCGCTCCCTGTCCACCCAGCCGTAGGCGCGCAGGTGCTGGAGCCGCGTGGCCCGGTCGCGCTCGCCCCGGAACGCCAGGTCGAACGGCGCCTGCTCGACCAGGCCGATCTTGGACTGGCCGATCTCGGGGGGGATGGGGAGCACCGGCCGCTCGCCGACCTTCGCCGCCAGGTACGCGGAGGTGATCCAGCCGGCCACGAAGAAGACGAGCAGCGCGCCGACGCCCACGCCGATGATGGTGCCGGAGGAGATGCGGTCGTCCTCGGACCGGGGGTGGCCGTGGTGTTCGCTCATGCCGCTCACCGGGGCTCGTACGCGAGCGAGTCGTGGAGGTAGGGATCGTTCACCGGCACGGGGGCGACGCCGCGCATGCGCCAGACCGTGAAGGCCACGGTGGCGCCCGCCACGCCGACGAGCGCCGCGACGTCCACCGCGGAGAACCGCGGCGCCTCGGGGAAGAGCTGCGGCATCACCACCCAGTAGACGTCCACCCACTGGACGACGAGCAGCCAGCCGGCGAGTCCCGCGAGCAACGCCGGGTTCCGCTTCAGGTCGCGGGAGAGGAGCAGGAAGAAGGGGACGCCGAACTTGCCGATGGCGAGGAGCGCGAACACCGGCGCCCACCCGTGGTAGATGCGCGTCACGTACCAGGGCACCTCCTCCGGGATGTTGGCGATCCAGACGAGGAGGAGCTGCGAGAAGGCCATGTAGGCCCAGAAGGCGACGAAGGCGAGCATGAACTTCCCGACGCTGTGGAAGTGGTCGATCGTCATCCAGCCGCCGAACTGGGTCCGGTCGCCGCGCGTGGCGGCCCCGGCGACGGCGATCACCGCGAACGCGCCCATGAAGCTCCCCGCGAACCAGTACAGGCCGAAGATGGTCGAGTAGAACTTCGCGTCGAGCGACATCATCCAGTCGAAGGACGCGAAGCTCATGGTGAGGGCCAGGAGCGGGAGCGCGCCGGCCCCGAGCCGGCGCTGCCAGCGGGTGAGCACCGTCCCGCCCTCCGTGTCCTGCCGCACCGACCAGGCCCGCAGCAGGTGCGAGATCAGGATCCAGCAGAAGAAGTAGACCGCGGCGCGCAGGAGGAAGGCGCGGAGGTTGAGGTAGGGCGCGCGGTGCACCAGCGCCTCGCGCGTCTCGCGCGGCAGGGCGCCGAGGTCCCCGAGCCACGGGAAGAGCCGCCCCGCCCCCAGCGCGATGGGGACGAACCCGAGGACGTAGAGCGGCAGCGAGAGGGGCACGCTCTCCACGAACCGGCGCAGCACCACCGGCCACTTCGCGCTCGCGGCGTGGAAGACGGCGAGGAGGATGAGGGCCCCGAGGACGATGCCGAGCCCCCAGCAGTAGGCGACCAGGTAGGAGAACAGCGCGCGGCGCGCGTCGAGGAACAGCGCGGCGGCGAGCGTGAGGAGCAGGCCCGCGGCGCCGGCGAGCCCGGAGATCGCCGCCAGGCGGCGCCCGCCGGTGAAGGCTGGGACGTTCATCGGGCCTCCCTGCCCAGCCGCTCGCGGACGTCGGGCGGGACGTCGTCGAGGTTGGCGTGCTGGCTGAGCTGCAGCGCCCGGACGTAGGCGACCACGGCCCAGCGGTCCTCGGTGGAGAGCTCCCCCGCGTACGAGGGCATGAGCCCGAATCCCTGCGTCACCACCCGGAACACGTACCCGTCGGCCACGTCCCGGTACTCGTGGAGCGAGGGCGGCCGGCGAAGCGACATGTTGAGGGCGACCTGGCTCTGGCCGTCGCCGAGCACGCCGTGGCACACCGCACAGTGGATGTCGAACGCGAGGTGGCCGCGCGCCAGCAGGGCGGCGTCCATCGCCACCGGGATGCGGGCCAGCGGCTTCCCGTCCCCCCCCAGACCCGACTCGACGGCGGGGTCGCCGGCGCCGTGGTAGGGGACCGTCCCGGCCGGCGGCGCGCGCATGGCGAGGCCGTCGCCGTAGTACTCGCTCTGCTGGTACGCCTTGTACTTGCCCTGCCGCTGCATGGGGTCGAGCCGCGGGCAGGCGGTGAGGGCGAGGAGCGGCAGGGCGAGGGCGATCCGTCTCACGGCGCCGCCTCCTCCGGGACGATCGACACCTGGCGCGCGCCCATGCGGCGCAGCTCCGCCGCGACCGCGTCCGCCTCGGCGGCCTCCACCTGGGCCGAGAGCCACAGGCCGTCGACCGACGCCGACCGGAACGCCTCCACCTCGAACACCGGGTGGTGCACGCGCGGGAAGGCGAAGTAGCCGAAGAGCAGCGCGGCGAAGATCCCGACGGCGGAGAAGAGGACGCCCAGCTCGAAGGTCACCGGGATGAACGCGGGCGGGCTGTGCGGGGGCCGGTTGCCGAGGTTGATGGGGAAGTCCACCCCCACCGTCCACCACTGCAGGAGGTAGCCGGAGAGCGCGCCGGTGACGCCCGCCACCAGCGCCACGATGGGCACGGTCGAGCGCCGGAGCCCGAGCGCCTCCTCCGCGCCGTGCACCGGGACCGGGGTGTGGAGGTCGAGCCGGGCGTGGCCGCGCCCCCGCAGCCCGCGCACCGCGTCGAGCAGCACCTGCTCGGCCGCGAACTCGCCGAGGACGTAGCTCTTCATGACCCCGCCACCTCGTGCCGGCCGTGCGCCTCGCCCTCCAGCTCGCGGCGGAGCTCCTTCACCTCGAACACCGGGATGGGCGGGAGGAAGCGCAGGAAGAGGAGGAAGAGCATCCCGAAGGTGCCGATGGAGCCGATGAGGAGGCTCCAGTCCACCCAGGTGGGCCCGTACATCTTCCAGCTCGAGGGGAGGAAGTCGCGCGTCAGCGAGACGACGACGATCATGAACCGCTCCAGCCACATGCCCACGTTGATGAGGATCGCCGCGACGAAGAGGACCGCCGGGTTCCGCCGCAGCCTCGGGAACCAGAGGAGCTGCGGCACCACCACGTTGCAGAAGAGCTGGAGGTACCACCAGCCGCGGTACGGTCCCGTCCACCGGTTCCAGAAGGCGAAGGCCTCGTAGGTGTTGTGCGAGTACCAGGCGAAGAAGTGCTCCATCACGTAGCCGTAGGCCACCATCAGCCCGGTCGCGAGCGTCACCTTCGCCATGTTGTCGAGGTGCCTGGCGGTGACCACCTGCTCGAAGCCCAGCAGCTTGCGCGCCGGGATCATGAGGGTCAGCACCATGGCGAACCCGGAGAAGATGGCGCCGGCGACGAAGTAGGGCGGGAAGATGGTGGTGTGCCAGCCCGGGAGCTGGGAGATGGCGAAGTCGAAGCTGACGATGGTGTGGACGGAGAGGACGAGCGGCGTCGCCAGGCCCGCCAGGATCAGGTAGCCGATCCGGTAGTGCTGCCAGTGGCGCGCCGAGCCGCGCCAGCCGAAGGACAGGATCCCGTAGACCACCCGCCGGGCCCGCGACGCGGCGCGGTCGCGGAGCGTGGCGAGATCGGGGAGGAGCCCCAGGTACCAGAAGAGGAAGGAGACGGTGAAGTAGGTCGAGATCGCGAACACGTCCCAGGGGAGCGCGCTCTTGAAGTTGGGCCAGATCGAGAGGGTCGACGGGTACGGGAAGAGCCACCAGGCCATCCAGGGCCGGCCCAGGTGGAGGATGGGGTACAGCCCCGCCATCATCACCGCGAAGAGCGTCATCGCCTCGGCGAACCGGTTGATCGACGTGCGCCAGCGCTGCTGGAAGAGGAGGAGGATGGCGCTGATCAGCGTCCCGGCGTGGCCGATGCCGATCCACCAGACGAAGTCGGTGATGCCGAAGGCCCAGGCCACCGGGATGTTGTTGCCCCAGGTGCCCACCCCGACGAAGAACGTCACCCCGATGGCGACGACGAAGAGCCCGGCCAGGCCTGCGCCGAGCGCGACGAGCAGGAACCATCCCCGCCCCTTCGGCGAGAGGACGGGCCGGAGCAGGCTGTCGGTGAGCTCGCGGTCGCCGGGCCGCCCCAGCAGGACGGGCAGGGGCTCGAGCGGGTCGGCGGGTTCCAGGGTCTCTGCGGTCGTGCTCATGCGAGCTCGGGGTTCGGGTTCCGGAGACGCGCCAGGTACCCGGTGCGCGGGCGCGTGCCCAGCTCGTGCAGGAGGTCGTAGCGGCGCTCCCCGGCCACCAGGCGCGAGACCCGCGAGGCCGGGTCGGCGAGGTTGCCGAAGACGATCGCCTCGGTGGGGCAGGCCTGCTGACAGGCGGTGACCACCGCGTCGCCGCCGATCAGCCGGTCGGGCCCGCCCGAGCGCACCTGGATCCGCGTGCGCTCGATGCGCTGCACGCAGTAGCTGCACTTCTCCATGACGCCGCGGGCGCGGACGGTGACGTCCGGGTTCTGCGCCATCTTGAGGGTGGGCGCCACCTGCCCGTGGTAGTCGAGGTAGTTGAAGCGGCGGACCTTGTACGGGCAGTTGTTGGAGCAGTACCGCGTGCCGACGCAGCGGTTGTAGACCATCTCGTTCAGCCCCTCGTCCGAGTGGACGGTGGCGTTCACGGGGCAGACGTACTCGCAGGGCGCGGCCTCGCAGTGCTGGCACATGAGCGGCTGCGAGACGGACTGCGGCTCGTCGGCGGTCCCGGAGAAGTACCGGTCGATGCGCAGCCAATGCATCTCGCGCCCGCGGAGCACCTGCTCGCGCCCCACCACCGGGATGTTGTTCTCGGCCTGGCAGGCGACGGTGCAGGCGGAGCACCCGGTGCACCGCGTGAGGTCGATGGCCATGCCCCACCGGTACGGCACCTTCGAGTAGTCGTAGGCCGGGAGGGCGCTGGCCACCGGGCCGCGGTGCTCCGCCAGCTCCTCGCCGTGCCGCTCCAGCTCGTCCAGCGAGAAGTCGAGCGCGATGGTGCGCCCCTCCATCGAGAAGTGACCCTGGGTGATCGCGAGCGCGTGGCGCGCGCCGGTGGGCCGGAGCTGGACCCCGCCCTCGAACCACGGCGCGTCCGCGCGGCGGAGCGCGCCGGCGTCGAACCCCACCCCCCTCGCCACCGGGCCGCCCGCCCGGCGCCCGTAGCCGAGCGCGACCGTGACGGCCTCGTCGGCCTGCCCCGGGACGACCAGCACCGGCCCGCTGACGGCTCGGCCGCCGTGCGAGACGGCCACCACGTCGCCGGACGCGACGCCGAGCCGCGCGGCGGTCGCGGGCGACAGGTGGACGGCGTTGTCCCAGGTCACCTTGGTGATCGGGTCGGGCAGCTCCTGGAGCCAGGCGTTCTCGCCGAAGCGCCCGTCCACCACCCGGGGATCGGGAACCAGGTCGAGCTCGAGCCCCTCGGCGGGCGGCGGGACGTCGCGGACCAGGGCGGCGACTCGCCCGGGATCGACCGTCGCGGCCTCCGGCGCCGCGGCCGATCCGGCGACCACCCCGGCGGCGAGCCACTCCTCCCAGCGCCGGTCGAACCCGGCCGCGCCGGTCCTCGCCTGCCACCCGTCGCGGACGTGGCGCCACGCCCCGCGGTCACCCTGCTCGACGAAGGCGGCGAGGAGGTCGATCTCGGTGGCGGTCTCGTGCAGCGGGGAGACGAGCGGCTGCACGATGGAGGCGGTCCCGTCCCGCGCCCGCAGGTCGCCCCACGACTCGAGGACGTGGCTCGCGGCGATCACCCAGCCGGCGCCGCGCGTGGTCTCGTCCTCCCGCTGCGAGAGGACGAGCGCGTTCGGGATCCCGGCGAGCAGCCCCGGCAGCTCGAGGTCGGCGGGGGCGGTGTAGGCCGGGTTCCAGGCGGTGACGACGAGCGTGTCCACCTTCCCCGCGCTGATCTCGGCCGCCAGGCGGCGCAGGGCGGCGGGCCCGTCCTCGGCGTCGAGGAGCTGCGGGGCGCCGTACCGCACCGTCGCCCCGGCGTTGCCGAGCGCGTCGTTCAGGGCGTGGGCGAGCGCGTGGACCGCGGGCGGCTGGCGGAGACCGGCCACCACCGCCGAGCGCCCGCGCGCCCGCGCCAGGTCCTTCGCGACGGCCGCGGCGATCCGGGCCCGCGCCGGATCGGCCGGGGGCGCGCCCAGCGGCGCCAGGGCGGCGAGGCCGTGGGACCCGGCGAGCGCCGCGCACACGGCCCGCGCGAAGCCGAGCACCTCCGACGACCGCATCCGGATCCGGTGATCGGCGAAGCCGCCCGTGACCGTGTAGCCGGCCTCGGCGACGTAGAGCCGGTTCATGGCGGGCGGCGCGCGCCGGGAGGCGAAGGCCCGCGCGTTCCGGATCGCGTCGCCCTCGCCCCCGAGGAAGTCCGCGCCGAGCGAGAGCACCACGTCGGCCTGCGCCAGGTCGAGGCGCGCCTCCAGCGGCCGGCCGAACGCCGCCGCGGCGCCCTCGCGCGCGGCCCCCTCGCCGACGGGGGCCCAGGCGTCGAACCGCGCGGCCGGGAACCGCGCCAGGATCTTGCGGCGGAGGTCGGCGACGGTCGGCGAGCTGGTCGGCTCGCCCAGGAACCGCAGCCGGGCGCCGCCGTCCTTCTCGAGCCGGCCGCCCAGCTCCGAGAGCTCGGAGAGGAGCGCGCCCCAGCCGAGCGACCGGCCGCGGCGGCGGAAGCCGCTGAGGCGGCGCGGCTCGTAGAGGTCGAGCAGGATCGCCTGCTCGAGCGCGGTGGTGGCGCCCAGGCTGGAGGGGTGGCCGGGGTTGCCCTCGATCTTGGTCGGCCGCCCCTCCCAGCTCGTCACCACCAGCCCCACCCCGTAGCCGCCGCGCGACGCCGCGGTGGCATAGGCGGAGGGCACGCTGGGGGTGACCTGGCGCGGCCGCTGGACGTACGAGACCACCCGCTCCCGCGGCGGCTTGCACGCCGCCGTCCCCGCCAGCGCAGCGGAGGCGCCGAGGAGCTGGAGGAAGCCGCGGCGGCCGAGGCCGTCCGGCGCCTCGGCGGCGCCCTCCGGGAACTCGCCGGCCGGCTCCGGCGCGCCCCGGTCCAGCTCCTCCAGGCTCCGCCAGCGGCGGCGGTCGAGGGGCGATTCGTCCTGACCGTAGATGGGGAGGCGCCCTAGCGATGGCATGTCGTGCAGCTCGTGCGAGGGTGGACGTCGTACTTGCGGGCCAGCTCCTTCCCGAGCGCGGCGGGATCGCCCTCCGCCTGCCAGGCGAGGTTCGTGACCTGCTCCAGCGGGCGGAGGTTCGGGAAGGGATCGCGGTGGCACTCGAGGCACCAGCCCATGGTCAGCGGCTGCACCTGCTCGACGGCGGGCATCTGGTCGACGCGCCCGTGGCACACGGCGCAGCCGACGCCCTTGTTCACGTGGATGGCGTGGTTGAAGTAGACGAAGTCGGGGAGCTTGTGGACGCGGACCCAGGGCACCGGGCGGTTCGCGAACCAGCTCGCGCGCACCAGGTCGAGGAGCGGGCTCTTGTTCCAGACCTGGCTGTGGCAGTTGAGGCACAGCTCGGTGGGCGGGATCCCGGCGCTGGGCGCCTGGTCGACGCTGGTGTGGCAGTAGCGGCAGTCGATGAGGTCGTCCTGGACGTGGTGCCGGTGGTCGAACTGCACCGGCTGTGCGACCGGGTCGAACTGACCCGTGCCGTACGGCACGCGCGCGTAGACCATCAGGGCGCCGATTGTCCCGGCGGCGCCGCCGGCCAGCACGACGAGGACGAGGCGGAAGAGGCCGTTGGATCTCGGGGAGAAAAGGGCGCTCATCGCGTGCGCGCAGCGCCCCGTGGTCGGACTTCTGCAACCACGGCACGTCCCGGGGCCCGCGTTGGGCCGTAGAGTGTTGTGGTTCGACGCGCCGCGAAAGGTCTCGAAAGGGTCCCACCGGTGGGGAATTCACTGACAGCGTCTGGCCTCTCGCCCTTGTGGGGCGCGCCGGCGCGCCGGCGGAAAAGTTCTCGCCTACACTTCCGGCCGTGCCCGTCTTCCGCCTCCCGGCGCGCGAGATCGCCTTCCCGGACCCGGCCCACGCAGAGCCCGACGGCCTGCTCGCCGTGGGCGGCGACCTCTCCCCGGACCGGCTCCTGGCGGCCTACGCGGCGGGCATCTTCCCGTGGTTCAGCGCGGGGGCGCCCATCCTCTGGTGGTCGCCCGATCCGCGCCTGGTCCTCCTCCCCGAGGAGCTGCACGTCTCCGCCTCGCTGCGGCGCACGCTGCGGCGCGGCCGGTACCGCGTGACGAGCGACAACGCGTTCGGCCGCGTCATCCGCCGCTGCGCCGGGCAGCAGCGGCCGGGCCAGGACGGGACCTGGATCACGGCCGAGATGATCGCCGCCTACGAGCGGCTCCACGCCCTCGGGTTCGCCCACAGCTTCGAGGCCTGGGACGGCGACGACCTGGCGGGCGGCCTCTACGGCGTGTGCCTGGGCGGCGCGTTCTTCGGCGAGTCGATGTTCGCGGACCGCGCCGACGCGTCCAAGGTCGCCTTCGTCCGCGCGGTCGGGTTCCTGGCCGGACTCGGAGTCGGCCTCGTCGACTGCCAGGTGCGCACGGAGCACCTGCAGCGCTTCGGCGCGCGCGAGGTGGGGCGCGCCGAGTTCCTGGGCCTGCTCCGCCGCGCGCTCCAGGCTCCGTCGCGCCGCGGGCGCTGGGCGATGGACCCGCCCCGATCACCCGGAGCGTAGGCCGGCGCCCGGGCCGCTCCCCGGAGCGCCCATGCTCAGACCAGGTCGAAACGCTCCGAGTGGAGCTGCCCGTGGGGCACGCCGAGCCGGAGGAGCGCCCGCTCGACCGCGGCCATCATCGGCGGCGGTCCGCAGACGAAGTAGCCGTGGCGCCCTCCGCCCGGAACGTGCCTCGCCAGCAGCGGCTCGGTGACGAGGCCCGTCTCCCCCGCCCACGCGGCCGGAGGCCGCTCCAGCACGTGCACCACGCGCAGGTCGAGGCGCTCCGTCAGCGCCGCGATCGCCTCCCGGAACGGCGTGGCCTCCCAGTCGGCGGTGCCGTAGACGAGCAGGCACGGGCGGCGGTCGCCGCGATCGGCGAGGGTCCGGAGCATCGAGAGGCAGGGGGCGACGCCGATGCCGCCCGCCACGAACACGTAGCCGTCCGCATCCGGGAAGCCGTCCACGCCCATGGTCCCGTAGGGCCCGTCCACGTAGGCCCGGGCGCCCGGCCGCGTGTCGAGCGCGCGCCGCGTGAAGTCGCCGACCGCCTTGACGGAGACCTCCACCCGCGGGTGCTGGTGCGCGCTGTTGGAGAACGAGAACGGGTGCTCGCGCCCGGCGAACGGCGAGCCGCCGAGCGTCACCCAGGCGAACTGTCCGGCGCGGAACCGGAACCCCACGTGCCCCTGCGGCTCGAGCGACAGCGTCACCACCCGGCCGCGCTCGGCCCGCACCTCGCGCACCACCCAGGGCCGCGCCGCGAGCGTCAGCGGCTTCAGGACGCGGACGCGCACCAGGAGCCCCACCCATGCGAGCGTCCAGGCGATCCAGAGCCAGCGCGTCACCGGCGAGGCGAGCAGCCGCTCGGCCCGCGCCGCGTGCCAGAGGCCGAGGAGGACCGCAGCGGCCGCGGCGGCGCCGTGGAGCCGGCGCCACGCCTCGTACGGCAGCCGCAGCCGGCGCCGCCCCCACGAGGTGAGGGCCACGAGCCCGAGCGCGTAGAGCGAGACCACCCCGGCCGCGTAGGGCCCGGGCGCCTCCCAGGGGAGGAGCCACCGGCCGAGGCCGCGCAGGTCGTCGGAGAAGAGGACGAGGGGGTGGAGCAGGGCGAGCCCGAGGCATACCGCCGTGACGTGGCGGTGGAAGGCGTAGACGAGGTCGGTCCCGAAGGGCGGCGCGAGCCACTGGAAGCGCGCGGTGAGCACGAACTGCATCGCGAGCGTGGACAGCGCGAGGAAGCCGAGCGCGGAGGCCAGCTCGGCACGGAACGTCCCGCCCGTCGAGGCGGGGACGGCTGCGAGCCAGAGGAGCGGGTAGAGGGCGAGGAGGACGTAGAGCCCCAGCCAGAGCGCCGCGCGGGTCAGGTCGCGAAACGAGAACCTCACCCGGCGATGCTCCGGACCAGGGCGAACAGCACCGCGGCGACGAGCAGGATGCCTGCCACCGCGACCGCCGCCGCCGCCGCGAGCCGCTGCCGCATGGCCGAGGGTCTACCACGGCGCGGCCCGTCCGGGACGCCGCGCCCAGGGGCCGCGGCGCCGTGGCGCGGGTCCTCCGGGGGGAAGCGGCGGGCGCTGGTGGAGAAGGCCCCGCTCCGTTATCCTTGTGGCGTGGCCGCGCGCCGGAGGCCCGCAGGCGCCGCAGCAGCCCGCGCCCGGCGAGGCCAGGAGGCCGCCATGGCCGCCATCGCCCGGATCGCCCTACTGCTCGTCTCCCTGGCTGCGCTCGCCCTGCCGCCTCCAGCCCTGCCCGCCGACGACGCGGTCCCGGCCTCGCCGCGCAGCTGGCCCCAGACGCGCGACACGTCGCTGGGGAGGCTCACCCTCTTCCAGCCGCAGCTCGAGGAGTGGGACGGCGTCCGCGTCACCGCCCAGGCGGCGTTCACGGTGGTGCCGCCGGGCACGGACCAGACGCTGTTCGGGTCGGTGCAGATCTCCGCGGCCACCCGGGCGGACCGCGCTGCGGCCACGGTCTCCCTCGACGACGTGAGGATCGAGGCGGTGACCCTGCCTTCTTCACCGCAGGCCGCCTCCCGGTACGCCGCCGCCTTCCGCGGCATGCTCCCGCACTCTCCCCTGACGGTCCCGCTCGAGCGCTTCGAGACGGCGCTCGCCGTCGAGCGCGCCGCGCGGCAGGCCCGGGCCCAGCCGCTCGGGAACGTGCCTCCGCAGATCGTGTTCTCCTCCACGCCCGCGGTGCTGGTCATCGTCGACGGCCCCCCGGCCTGGCGCGAGGTGGAAGGGACGCCGCTGGTGCGCGCCCTCAACACGCGCGCGCTCCTGCTCCGCGGCGGGGACGGGACCCTGTTCGTCCACGTCCTCGACGGGTGGATGCAGGCCCCCGCGCTCGCCGGCCCGTGGACGGTCTCCGGGCGCGCGCCCGACGGTGCCGACGACCTGGCGCGCGAGCTCTCCGCGGCGGGCGCCGTCGACCTGCTGTCCGGCCCCGCCGGCGCGGCGGAGGACGAGGACGGGCCGGGCGAGACGTCGCTCGCCGAGGGCGCGCCGCGGCTCGTGGTGGTGGACCGGCCCACCGAGCTGATCGTGACGGAGGGCGCGCCGGCGTGGGCGGCCGTGCCGGGCACCTCCCTCCGCTACGCCACCAACACCACCGGCAACGTGTTCGAGGACGCGAGGGCGCGGCAGACGTACGTGCTGGTCTCGGGCCGCTGGTTCCGCGCCGACTCGCTGGCGGGCCCCTGGACGTACGTCGCGGGCCCCGAGATCCCCGCCGACTTCGCGCGCATCCCGGACGACAGCCCGAAGGAGAACGTGAAGGCCTCCGTGCCGGGCACGGCACAGGCCCAGGAGGCGGTGGCCGCCGCCGAGGTCCCGAAGACGGCCCGCGTCAACCGCCGCGACGCCACCTTCCAGCCCTGGATCGACGGCGCGCCGGACATCCGGCCCATCGAGGGGACCGAGCTCCACTACGTCGCGAACTCGCCCACGCCCATCATCGAGGTGAGCCCCACGCAGTGGGTCGCGCTCCAGGACGGGGTCTGGTTCGGCGCCGCCCAGCTCGCCGGTCCGTGGGTGGTCGCCACCCAGGTGCCGCCCGTCATCTACACCATCCCGCCGTCGAGCCCGCTCTACTCCGTCACCTTCGTGAAGGTGTACGACGCGGACGAGGAGTGGGTCGAGGAAGGCTACACTCCGGGTTACATGGGCACCTACGTGGCGCCCGGTCCGGTGGTGGTGTACGGCACGGGGTACTGGTACCAGCCCTGGATCGGGCCGGGGTGGTGGTACGGCGAGCCCTGGACCTACGGCTTCGCGGTGGGGATCGGCTGGACCCCGTGGCTGGGCTGGGGGTTCGGGTTCGGGTTCGGCTGGGGCTGGGGAGCGTACGCGTGGGGTCCGGGCTGGGGCTACGGCTGCGCGCCGTGGTGGGGAGCCTACCCGTGGTACCACGGCGTCGCGCCGAGGCCCGTGCCGGTGCCGCCGGGCCACCCGGCGCGCCCGCCTCCGCGGCCCCCGCCGGCCTGGGGACCGCGCGCCTGGGCGGCCAACTCCTCCAACGTCTATCGCCGCTGGGGCACGGCCGCGGTGCCGGCCCGCTCCCCACCGGCCGCGTCGCGGCCGCCGTTCGCCTCCGTCGGCCACTCGTACAACTCCCGGACCGGGGGTCTCTCCGCCGGCCAGGCGGCGCCGATCCCGAACGCCTTCCGGCCCGCGATCGTCGGCCGCGGCGGCGCGGGTGCGCCCCCCCGCGGCGGCTGGGTCACGCCCGGGCGTGCTCCCGTCCCCTATCGCGCCGGCCGGGGGTGGGGCGCGGTGCCGTACCGGGGCCCGCCCACCGCGCGCGGCGCGCCCGGCGCGCCCGGGTTCCGGGGCGCACCGACCGGCGGCGCGCGCCCGGCGCCGGCTGGCGGTGGCCACGCGACCGTGGGAGGCCATGCCGGTGGCGGCGGCCACGGCGGCGGACACCGGTGAGCGACCGGATCCGGCGCGCCGCTCCTCCAGGACGCGGCGCTGGCCCGACCGGGGGAACGGGGTGCCGGACCGACTCCGGCGGCCCGCCGGGCGCCCGGATTCCAGTTGGCGGCGACCCCGTTACAATAAAGCCCCATGGCGGAGCGGCCTCGCCCCGGCAGCGACACGGGAGTCGTCGTCCCGAAAACGAAGACCGAGCGGAAGACCAAGCGGCCTCCACGGTACCGCGTGCTCTTCCACAACGACGATTACACCACCCAGGAGTTCGTCACGGAGGTGCTCATCTCGGTCTTCAGCCACGACACGGAGACGGCGCATCGCATCATGCTGCACGTACACATGCACGGAGTGGGCGTGGCCGGTATCTATCCGTGGGAGATCGCCGAGACCAAGGCGCAGAAGACGATGTCCCTGGCCCGCGAGGCCGGTTTCCCCCTGCTCGTCACGGTCGAGCCGGTGGAGTAGGGAGTCGAGGTGCAGGAGACGAGATGGTGACGGTGTCCAAGGAACTCCAGCAGACCCTCCAGAACGCGGTGGCCGAGGCGCGCCGCCGGCGGCACGAGTACGTGACGCTGGAGCACCTCCTCCACGCGATGGTGAAGGACAAGGTCGCCGCCGAGGTCCTCCTCGCCTGCGGCGCCGACCTCGAGAAGCTGGAGAAGGACCTCGAGGACTACCTCGACCGGACGCTCGAGTCGCTCGGCACCTCGCAGGATCCCGAGCAGACGGCCGCGTTCCAGCGGGTCCTGCAGCGTGCCGCGTGGCACGTGCAGGGCTCGGGGCGCACCGAGCTGAACGCGGGGGACGTGCTCGTCGCCATCACGCGGGAGCGCGGCTCGCACGCCGTCTACCTGCTCGAGAAGCAGGGCGTGCGGCGGCTCGACATCCTGCAGTACCTCTCCCACGGCATCGGAAAGGAAGGCGAGGGCCCTGGCGAGGAGCCCGGCGAGGAGCAGGGCGAGGAGGGTGGCCCCCGGCCGGTCCGCGATCCGTTCAAGACCTTCACGGTGAACCTGGTCGAGCGCGCCGCGCAGGGGCTCATCGACCCGCTCATCGGCCGGGAGGCCGAGATCGAGCGGACCATCCAGGTCCTCTGCAGGCGCCGCAAGAACAACCCGGTCTTCGTGGGGGACCCGGGGGTGGGCAAGACCGCCATCGTCGAGGGGCTGGCGCTCCGCATCCACCAGAAGAAGGTACCCGCCGTCCTCGAGAAGGCCGCCATCTACTCGCTCGACATGGGCGCCCTCCTCGCCGGGACCAAGTTCCGCGGCGAGTTCGAGCAGCGGCTGAAGGGCGTCATCGCCGGGGCGAAGAAGACGCCGCACGCCATCCTCTTCATCGACGAGATCCACACCATCGTGGGCGCCGGCGCGACCACCGGCTCGTCGATGGACGCCTCCAACCTCCTCAAGCCCGCCCTCGCCTCGGGCGAGCTGCGCTGCATCGGGTCCACCACCTACAACGACTACAAGCAGACCTTCGAGCGCGACCACGCCCTCGCCCGGCGCTTCCAGAAGATCGAGGTGGGCGAGCCGTCGGTCGAGGACACCGTCAAGATCCTCAAGGGCCTGAAGAAGGTCTACGAGGAGCACCACGGCGTGGTCTACACGCCGCGCGCGCTCAAGTCCGCCGCCGAGCTGTCGGCCAAGCACATCAACGACCGCAAGCTCCCCGACAAGGCCATCGACGTCCTCGACGAGGCGGGCGCGCGCGACCGGATGCGCCCCGACGAGAAGCGCCGGCGCCGCATCACCGCGCGCGACGTGGAGCGGATCGTCGCCAAGATCGCCAAGATCCCGGAGCGGACCGTCTCCACGGACGACAAGGCCGCCCTCGCGAACCTCGAGCCCGACCTGAAGAAGGTCATCTTCGGGCAGGACCAGGCCATCGACGCCATCGCCGGCGCCATCAAGCTCTCGCGCTCGGGGCTGGGCGCGCCCGAGAAGCCCATCGGGAACTTCCTCTTCTCGGGCCCCACCGGCGTGGGGAAGACCGAGCTCGCGAAGCAGCTCGCGCGCATCCTCGGGGTCGAGTTCCTGCGCTTCGACATGACCGAGTACCAGGAGAAGCACACGGTCTCCCGGCTCATCGGCGCGCCCCCCGGCTACGTGGGGTTCGACCAGGGCGGGCTCCTCACCGACGCGATCCGCAAGACGCCCTACGCCGTCCTCCTGCTCGACGAGATCGAGAAGGCGCACCCCGACATCTACAACCTGCTCCTGCAGGTGATGGACCACGCCTCGCTCACCGACAACAACGGCCGCAAGGCCGACTTCCGGCACGTCATCCTCATCATGACCACCAACGCGGGCGCGCAGGAGCTGTCGGCGCGGCGGGTGGGGTTCGGGGCGGAGGGAACGGGCCCCGGCAACGCCAAGAACGCCATCGAGCGGGCCTTCTCGCCCGAGTTCCGCAACCGGCTCGACGCCTGGGTCAGCTTCGACAGCCTGCCGCCCGAGGTGGTCCTGAAGGTCGTCGACAAGTTCGTGAAGGAGCTGGAGTCGCAGCTGGCCGAGAAGAAGGTGACCATCGAGCTCAGCGCCGAGGGGCGCGGCTGGCTCGCGGCGCACGGCTTCGACCCGAAGATGGGCGCGCGCCCCATGGCGCGGCTCATCCAGAACGAGCTCAAGAAGCCGCTCGCCGAGAAGATCCTCTTCGGCGAGCTGCGCGAGGGCGGCAAGGTGCGGGTCGAGGTGGACGAGAGCGGCGAGCGGCTGAAGCTCGCCGTGGTCGCGGCCACGCCGGTGGCCGACCCGGCGTGACGCCGGGGCCGCCGCCGGGCTCAGCGCCAGGTCCAGACGCCGATGGCGCCGGGCTCCGCCGGCGTCGCCGCGGGCCCGACGGCCATCCAGCGCCTGCCGTCGGCGTCGACGCCGAATCCGAGCAGGCCGCCGTCGGCCGCAACCGTCGTGAGCCGGAGCAGCGCGTCGTCGTGCACCGCCGTCAGGATCGTCTCGGCGAAACCGCCCGACGGGCCTCGCTCCACGGCGGTGATCACGTAGCGATCGTCCGTGTCTCGCCCGAGCGTGAACAGCATCGGGTTCGAGCCGTCGGGCCGGATCGTCCCGACGGTGCCGCCGTTGATCCCGAGGTCCTCCGCCCCGGACCACAGGTACTCCTGGGTCACGGGATCGCGGGTGAGCCGGGCCGTCCAGAGGTGATGGGTCCAGTCCAGGCCCGTCGTCGTCGTGTACAGCGCGGCGCCGGCGTCTGCGGACGCGGGCGCGAACCAGAGGTCCGCCCACGCGACGTCCGCCCCGTCGGGGCGCGGCGGCTTGGGCACGTTCAGCCACTCGGTTCCGCCTGCGGGGAGGACCGCGAACGCATCGGCGCACGAGAGCCACCTCGATCCATCGCCGGCGACGGCGAACGGGGGGTGGTCGGTCCAGTAGAGCGACACGCCGGGGGTGCGCTCGGTCGTCCAGCCCGACGTGGTCCGGTGCGCGACGATGACGTCGGCCGCGAGCGCGACCACGACATGGAGGGTTCCGTCGGGCGCGATCGCCGGCCAGACGGGATGGCTGCCGTCGAGCGCAACCCCGGAGACGTCTTCCTGAAACCACGAGCCGCTCTCGTACCACACGTGTTCCACCGCGATGGGATCGCCGTAGCGGATCCCGAGCACGTGGGGTCGTCCCTGGCCGTCCACCACGATCGCGGGGGCGGCGAGCTCGCCGACGTCGAGCACCCGGTCATCCCGGTGTTGGAGCGAGCCGGCGGTCGTGGTCGCGACGTAGACGACGGACCCGTCCGTGCCAACGCTCCGCGAGACGAAGTGGAACGCGCCGGCCGTGCCCGGCGCGACCGCGACGGCGTCCGCCAGGACGGCGCTCGACGCCGAGAGCGTCGTCCCGGCCGCCGTGGTCCAGTCGTAGGCGGGCACGTGGACCCAGGGCGTGGCGCGGGTCGCGTCGAGGCACGGGGGCGTGGGGCTACCGAGCGGCCACGTCTGCAACCGGTACGTCGTGCCGGGGAACGGCGGCACGGCGGGATCCCGCCAGGCGGTCGCATCGGATGCGATCGGGATGGCGACGTCGTTCCGGCACACGCGGAGCGGCGACCCAGCGCCCGGGTTCGTGAAGGTCAGCAGCGCGCCGGCCGCGTCGACGATCACCTGCAGGTCGGCGGGCGCCTGCCTCGGCACCGCGAGCGCCTCGGCCTGGACCCGGTCCGACCACTCGCCGTTCAGGCCGGTCCGGGCCCGGTACGCGTAGCGGTGGCCCGCCTCCACGCCGGCGTCGGTGAAGAGCCCGACGGTCGCGCCCGCCACCTGCGCCCACTCCGTGCCGGCGGCGTCGCGCCGCTCGACCTCGGCCGCGGTCGCGACGGAGGTGCCCCGGTCGACGAGGACGTCGATGGCCGGCGCGCCGCCCGGGTCGAAGCCGGACGCGACGGCCAGCGCCGGCGCCCGGATGCCGCGGTGGTAGGGCGCGACATTCGACGCGGTAGAAGCCCCCGGCGGCGCCATGGACACCGCGAACACCTGGAACTCGACGTCCAGCAGCTCGGGCGCATCGGCGGTGAAATCGAGCCGGATGGACTGGACCCTGAGCGGGAGCAGGCCGTCGTGGAGTCGATCCCATCGGCCGCCGGCGAGCCGCCCCAGCAGCAGGTAGCCGTCGAAGTTCCACGCCGGCTCGGGCGCCGCCCACGAAACGTCGATCGCGTCGAAGCTCACCCGGGTCACGGTGAGCGCGGACGGCGCCGCGGGCTCCTGGTCGCCGACGACGGGCGGCGCGTCCGCGCCCTTCGAGCAGGCGGCGAGCGCGAACGCGGCGGCGAGCGCGCGGCAAGAGCGCGTGATGGACATGGCCCCCTCCCGGAGCGACAGCCCGTGAAGCCTTACACATCGTGCGGGCTGGCTCAAGCCGTAGGAGCGGCGGTGCGGCCCGGCGCCGGCGACGCCCAGGAGCGCCGGCAGCTCCGGGTGGGCGTCGCCCGGGGGGAGGGGCGCCCGCCGCTACCGCTCCAGCTTCGCCAGCTCCCTGGCGAGCTGCTTCGCCTGGCGCCGGAAGCTCTTCTTCTCCATCCAGCGCGCGTGGTGTCCCAGCGCGGTGGTCACCACCCGCAGCACCTCGAGCCGCGCGAACCACTTGTGGTCGGCCGGCACCAGGCGCCAGCGCGCCCGCGCGGTGTCGGTGCGGGCCAGGGCGTCGTCGGTCGCCTCCACGTAGCCGTCCCAGCGGCGGCGCGCCTCGATGTCCGCCCCGGAGATCTTCCACTGCTTGTACGGGTTCTCGAGCCGCTCGCGGAAGCGCCGGAGCTGCTCGCCCTTGCTGACGGCGAGGAAGACCTTCACCAGCTCGACGCCGTCGTCGACGAGCATCCGCTCGAACTCGACGATCTCGCGGTAGGCGCGGCGCCACGCCACCTCCGGCGCGAGCCCCTCGACGCGCTCGACCAGCACGCGCCCGTACCAGCTCCGGTCGAAGATGGTCAGGGTCCCCGGCACGGGCAGCTCGCGCCAGAAGCGCCAGAGCCAGTGGCGCCCCTGCTCGTCGGGCGCCGGCGGGCCGACGGGCACGACCCGCACGCCGCGCGGGTCGATCTTCTCGGTCAGGCGCCGGATGGCGCCGCCCTTCCCCGCCGCGTCGAACCCCTCGAAGGCGATGACGGCGCGGCCGCCGGTGTGGAAGAGGCCCTGCTGGATGCGGAGCATGCGCTGCTGGAGGTCCTCCTGGCGCCGCTCGTACGCGCCCTTCGAGGCGACGGCGGGGAACCGGCCGCTGCGGAGGAGCTTCGACAGCGAGGGATGACCCATGGGACCTCCCGGCCGGGCGCCGGCCGACCTCGTCACCCTGCCCGGGTGAAGTACAGGTTGACCGCCGCGCCGCAGCGGGCGCAGGCGTGCCGCGCGACGCCCACCTCTCCGCCTCCATAGCGCACCACCTCGCGGGCCGCCGGCTCGGGGACGAGGCGGCCGCCGCAGGCGCAGCGCCGCCGCGCGACGTGCCGGGCGGCGTCCTCCGGGCGCTGGATGGGGAGCGGCGCCTCCGGCGTCTCGCCCGGCACCATCCGGAACTTCGAGGCGAAGGCCCGGCGCCGGCGCCAGAGCCGGAGGTTCCGCAGGTCCCGGCGAAGGCCGCCCTCGGCCGCGCGGAGCACGAGCGCGGCCGCCAGCACCACCCCGGCGATCGTGCCGAGGAGCCACCCCCATCCGCCGCCGCCTTCCCGGGCGGACGGCCGCGGCGCGAGCACCGCGAGCGGGATCCCCACGCCGGCGAGGTCGCGCATCCTCCGCAGCGAGGCGAGGTGGTCCGGGACCGCGGCGGGCTCGAGCCGCTCGCGGAGGGTCGCGTAGGTCCAGTCGATGGCGATGGCGCGGCCCTTCACGCCGATGGTGCGCGCGAGCCGGGCCGCGGGGGTGGCGACCACCCCCTCGCTGGCGCGGAGGTCGGGCGGTCCGGGCAGCTCGATCCGCACCGCCTCGTGGATGCGGACCGGGTGATCGACGCCGAGCGGCATCTTGCGCAGCGGCGTGGACGGGTCCCGCAGCTCCGGGTCGATGGCCGTGGCGAGGAAGTCGCGTTCCTCGTCCGCCGAGAAGGGCGGCAGCTCGTAGGTCTCCACCAGCGTGAGGTCGTCCGCGTCCGGCGCGTCCGCCACCCGCAGCGGGGCCGCGACCCGGATGCGGGGGTGCGCGTGGGCGTAGTAGCCGAGGTAGTCCTTCTGGAGATCGGCGAGCGGCTGGCTCGCGAGCGTGTGCCGCATGGCGACCGCGCGCCGGCCGGTCAGGTGCGTCGTCACCTCGAGCTGCACCGGCCCGCCGAACCGCTCGACGCGGTACCTGTTCAGGACGTCCAGCTCGCCCGGCGCGGGATCCGGGATGGCGACCAGCCCGCGCGTCCCCGGGCGGACGATCAGCGCCCGCCGGTACGCGGGGGGCGGCACGTCCGCGATGCGGCCGTGCTCGAGCGACCTGGTCGGCTCGAGCCAGCGCTCCACGCCGTCGACGCGCGCGTGGACGATCACGTGGTCGAAGGCGAACGGCGAGGGGAGCCGCTCGTCCACCGCCGCGCGCAGGCGCGTGCTCGCCAGCGCCGGAGCGGCCTCGACGCCGAGCGCGCGGAGGGCGGTGACCAGCAGGAACGACTTGTCCTTGCAGTCGCCGAAGCGGCGCGCGAAGACCTCGCCGGGCGGGTGCGGGCGGTGCGAGCTCGGCCCCATCTCCATCCCGAGGTAGCGGACCTCGTCCTGCACGAACCGGAGCGCGGCCCGGGCGCGGGCCTCCTCCGTCGGCAGCCGCTCCCAGGCCGCCACCTGGCGCGCCAGCGCGGCGGAGCGGGGGGCGGCGGCGTAGAGCGCGGCCGCCCACTCCGCGACCGCGCTCCAGCTCGGCCACTCGGACAGCTCCACCCACGGGAACGGATCGAAGCCCTCGGGGAGGTCGCCCTCGGGCGCGACCGCGGGGACCGCCGCGCGCTCCCAGACCCGCTCCACCAGCCCGCCCGCCCGGGCCAGGCGCGGGGCGAGATCCATCCCGTGGACCTTCACCTGGAGCGGGCGCCCCTCGGGCCACAGGAGGCGCGCGCGGATCCGGCCGGCCGGGCTGGTGTAGGCGAGGTCGAAGGCGTGGGCGAAGCGCCCCGCGAAGACCGGGTTGACGCCGCGGATGGTGTAGGCGAACTCGATCGCGTCGCCTGCCCGCACGTCCTGCAGGAAGACGACCGCCGTGAGCGTCCCGTCGAAGAGCCGCCGGTCGAGCTCGCGCTCGCGCTGGACGATCCGCACCTCGTCGGCGCGGAGCGCCGGCAGGCGGCGGCCGCCGCGGTGGATCCAGACGCCATGGAGCGCGAGCCGCTCGTAGGCGGGATCGAAGTCGACCCGGATCTCCGAGCCGTCCTGGACGCCCTGGACCGTGCGCAGGCGGCGCACCACCCGCCGGTACCGCTCCGGCGCGGTCCCGGCGGCGCGAACCTGCTCGTCCACGAGGACCAGCTCGACGCCGGCGTCCGCCTGGCCCTGCTCCGCTCCTCGGGCGTCGATCGCCACGGGCTCCACCCACGCCGGCGTGGGCGCGAGCTCGAAGGGGCCGGGCGCGGCGGCCACGGCCGCGGCCATCGCGATGGCGAGGGCGTGCGGCATGCGCAGCCAGGATACCCGGTGCCCGCCGCCGGAGGCGCGACGCCGATGACGCACCGTGTATGCGCGTGTGCGCGGCGCCGGCGCACGGACCGCCCGCGGCGGCACGCCGCGCCCTCCCCGGCTACACTCCAGCCGCCGGCCCCATGGACCCCCTCCCCATCGACCCGCTCCTCCCCCAGATCGTGGCCGCGCTCCGCGCCGGGCCGTCGCTGGTCGTCGAGGCGCCGCCCGGCGCCGGCAAGACCACCCGCGTCCCGGCCGCCCTCCACGACGCCGGGATCGCCGGCGGGGGCGAGGTGGTGGTGCTGGAGCCGAGGCGCCTCGCCGCCCGGCTCGCCGCGCGCCGCGTGGCCGAGGAGCGGGGCGAGCGGCCCGGCGAGACCGTGGGCTGGCAGGTGCGGTTCGAGGAGGTGGCCGGGCCGCGCACCCGCATCCGCTACGTCACCGAGGGTCTCCTCACGCGGCGCCTCCTCTCCGCGCCTTCCCTCCCCGGCGTGGGCGCGGTGGTCCTCGACGAGTTCCACGAGCGGCACCTTCCCGGCGACCTCGCCCTCGCGTTCCTGCGCCGCCTGCAGCGGACCACCCGCCCCGATCTCAAGCTGGTGGCGATGTCGGCCACCCTCGACGCCGCGCCGGTGGCGCGCTTCCTCGACGCCCCGTCGCTCCGCTCGGAGGGGCGCCGCTTCGAGGTGGCCGTCGAGCACCTCTCGCCCGAGGAGGCGGCGCGGCCGGAGGCGCGGCTGGAGGCGCTGGTGGTGCGCGCGGTGCGCCGCCTGGCGCGGGAGGGGCTCGAGGGCGACGTGCTGGTGTTCCTCCCCGGCGCCGCGGAGATCCGTCGCGCCGGCGACGCGCTGGCGGAGTTCGCGGCCGGCGCCGGCGTCGACCTGCGGCCGCTCCACGGCGATCTGCCGCCGGACGAGCAGGACCGCGCCGTGCGGCCCGGTCCGCGCCGCAAGGTGATCCTCTCCACCAACGTCGCGGAGACGTCGGTCACCATCGAGGGCGTCGTGGCGGTGATCGACTCCGGGCTGGCGCGGGTCGCCTCCCACTCGCCGTGGTCCGGGCTGCCCACGCTGGAGGTGCGCAAGGTCAGCCGCGCCTCGGCGGCGCAGCGGGCCGGGCGGGCCGGACGGACGCGGGCGGGGCGCGCGCTCCGCCTCTACACGCGCCACGACCACGACGCCCGCCCGCAGTTCGACGTCCCGGAGGTGCTGCGCGAGGACCTGGCCGAGACCGTGCTCTCGCTGGCGGGCCTGGGCGTGCTGGAGGGCTTCGAGTGGTTCGAGGCGCCACCCCCCGCGGCGCTCTCCGCCGCGCGGACGCTCCTCGCCCGCCTGGGCGCGATCGACGCCGGAGCCCGGCCGACGGCGCTCGGGCGGCGGTTGCTGCGCTATCCGCTCCACCCCCGGCTCGGGCGGCTCGTGGACGAGGCCGCGGCGCGCGGGGCCGGCGAGGAGGGCGCGCTCCTCGCCGCCATCCTCGGCGAGCGCGACCTCCGCGACCGCCGCGCCCTGGAGGGCGGCGCCGTCCCGCCGACCGGTCCGTCGGATCTGCTCGAGATCGCGCATGCGTTCGAGGAGGCAGCGCGCGCGCGGTTCGACCCGGACCGGCTGCGGCGCATGGGGATCGTGCCCGGTGCCGCGCAGGCCGTGGACCGGACGCGGCGGCAGATCGCGAGGCTGGCGGCGAGGGCGACCGCGACGCCGTCCGCGACCGCGACCCCGACCTCGAGCTCGGCCGCGACTCCGCCCGCGACCGAGATGGCCCTCCTCGCCGCCACCCTCGCCGCCTACCCGGACCGCGTCGCCCGGCGCCGTGCGCCCGGGTCCGGCGAGATCGTCCTCGCGGGCGGGGGCAGCGCCCGGCTCGACCCCGCGAGCGTCGTCCGCGAGGCGCCGCTCCTGGTGGCGGTCGACGCGGAGGAGCGCCGGGGCGATGGCCGCGGCGCCGCCGGCCGCCCGGAGGCGCGGGTCCGGATCGCGAGCGCCGTCACGCAGGAGCTCCTGCTCGACCTGTTCCCGGACGCGCTCCGCTACGAGGAGGCCGTCGCCTGGAACGCCGGCGCCGAGCGCGTCGACGCGGTGGAACGGCTCCGGTACGACGATCTCGTCCTCGAGGAGACCCGGGCCGCGAAGGCCGACCCGGAACGGGTCGCGGCGCTCCTCGCCGAGCAGGCGCTGGCGCGGGGGCCGCGCGCCTTCGCGGCCGAGGGCGAGCTGGACCGTCTCCTCGCCAGGCTCGCGTTCGCCTCCGGGCAGGCACCCGACGCGGGGATCGCCGCGCCGTCCGAGGACGACCTCGCGGCGGCGCTCCGCGACGCCTGCGCCGGCCGCCGCAGCTTCGCCGAGCTGCGCGAGGCCGACCTGGGGGCCGCGCTGCTGGCGCGCCTCGACCCCCGTGCCCGGGCCGCGCTGGAGCGGCTCGCGCCCGACCGCGTCACCCTCCCCGGCGGCCGGAGCGTGCGAGTCCAGTACGACGCGGGGAAGCCGCCCTGGATCGAGAGCCGGCTGCAGGACTTCTTCGGCATGGCGCAGGGGCCGGCCGCCGCAGGCGGTCGCGTGCCGCTCGTCCTCCACCTGCTCGCCCCCAACCAGCGCGCCGTCCAGGTGACGACGGACCTCGCGGGCTTCTGGGACCGCCACTACCCCGCGCTCCGGCGCGAGCTGTCCCGCCGCTACCCGCGCCACGCCTGGCCCGAGGATCCCCGGACGGCGCAGCCACCGCCGCCGCGCGCGCCGCGGCGGAGGTGAGCTCCGCCTCCCCGGCCCCCTACACCTCGATGAGCATCCGCTCCGGGTCCTCGATGCACTCCTTCACCTTCACGAGGAACGACACCGCCTCGCGGCCGTCGACGATGCGGTGATCGTACGAGAGCGCGAGGTACATCATCGGCCGCACCTCGACCCGGTCGCCCTCGCCCACCACCGCGCGCTTCTGGATCTTGTGGAGGCCCAGGATGCCGGACTGGGGAGGGTTGAGGATGGGGGTGGAGAGGAGCGAGCCGTAGATGCCGCCGTTCGAGATGGTGAAGGTCCCGCCGGAGAGGTCCTCCATGGTGATTCGGTTGTCGCGCGCCTTCTTCGCCAGCTCCCCCACGGTCTTCTCGATCTCCGCGAACGAGAGCTGGTCGGCGTCGCGGATCACGGGGACCACCAGGCCCTTCCCGCCGCCGACGGCGACGCCGACGTCGTAGTGGTCCTTGTAGACGATGGCGTCCCCGCGGACCTCGGCGTTCACCGCGGGGAAGGCCCGCAGCGCCTCGATCGACGCCTTCACGAAGAACGACATGAAGCCCAGCTTGACGCCGTGCCGGGCCTGGAACGCCTCGCCGTGCTTCTCGCGGAGCGCGAGGACGGCGGACATGTCCACCTCGTTGAAGGTGGTGAGGATGGCGGCGTTCTGCTGCGCCTCCAGGAGCCGGCGCGCCACGGTCCTGCGCAGCGGCGTCATGGCGACGAGGCGCTCGCGCGGGCCGGGCGCCGGCGCGCCCCTCGACTCCGCGCCGCCCGGCGGTGGCGCCGCACCCGGGGTGACCGGCGGCCGCGGCGCCTCGAGCGCGCGGAGGACGTCCTCCTTGCGCACCGCTCCGCCGGCGGCCGCGGCGGCGCCTGCGAGCCCGTGCTCGGCCGCGAGCCGGCGGGCGGCGGGGGTGAGGTGCCGGGGCGCCCCCTCTCCCCGGCCGTCTGCCTCGCTCCGCGGGGGAGAGGGAGAGGCTTCCACGTCACGCTTCGTCGCTGTTCCCTCACCCTGGCCCTCTCCGCTCCGCGGGGAAGAGGGGGAGGTGCTCCCGGTGCTCGCTCCGTTCCCCCCGGCTGCGGCCCGCGGCGCCGCGGCCGGGGCGCCGCCCTCCTCCAGCTCCGCGATCACCTCGCCGATCGCGACCGTCTCGCCCGTCCTCCGCAGCACCCTCCGCAGCACGCCGGTGGCCGGCGCCGGGACCGCCACCGTCGCCTTCTCGCTCTCCACCTCGACGAGGGGCTCGTCGGCGGCGACCGGCTCCCCCTCCCGCTTCAACCAGGCGCCGATCGTCGCCTGGGTGATGGACTCGCCGAGAGACGGGACCTTGAGCTCGATGGCCATGGTCGAGTGGCTCCTGCTCCTACGGCGCCGCGCGTGCGTCCGCGGGCGCGGTGCGGACCGCGGGCGCGCCGAGCGCCTCGCGGACCAGCTGCTCCTGCTCGAGCTTGTGGCGCGTCGCGGAACCCGCCGCCGGGGACGCCGACGGCGGCCGCGAGACGAGCCGCAGCGGGCCGGGGAGCTGCGGCGCCAGCTTCTGCGCCACGAAGTCCCACGCGCCCATGTTGCTCGGCTCTTCCTGGGCCCAGACGATCTCGGCCCCCGGGAACCGCCTCAGCTCCGCCGCCACCTCCGGCGCGCGCAGGGGATAGAGCTGCTCGAGGCGGACCAGCGCCGTGGAGCTCGCGCCCGCCGCCTCGCGCCCCGCGAGGAGATCGTAGTAGAGCTTGCCGGAGCACAGCACCACGCGCGTCACCCGCGCCGGGTCCGCGTCCACATCGCCGATCACCGGACGGAACCGCGCGTCGCTGAGGTCGGAGAGCGGCGAGACGCAGCGCGGGTGGCGCAGCAGGCTCTTGGGCGACATCACCACCAGCGGCTTGCGCCACGGCGACGCCACCTGCCGCCGCAGCGCGTGGAAGTACTGCGCGGGCGTGGTGAGGTTCACCACCCGCCAGTTGTCCTCCACCGACAGCTCCAGGAACCGCTCCAGGCGAGCCGAGGAGTGCTCCGGCCCCTGCCCCTCCATGCCGTGAGGCAGCAGCAGGACCAGCCCGGAGAGCCGGTTCCACTTCGCCTCCCCCGAGGAGAGGAACTGGTCGACGATCACCTGCGCGCAGTTGACGAAGTCGCCGAACTGCGCCTCCCAGACCACGAGCGCATCCGGCATCTCCAGGCTGTAGCCGTACTCGAACCCGAGCGCGCCCGCCTCGGAGAGCAGGCTGTCGCGGATCTCGACGGCGCCCTGCCCCTCGCGAAGGTTGGCGATGGGGGTGTACGGCGTCCCGGTCTGGAAGTCGTGGAGGACGGCGTGGCGATGGGAGAAGGTGCCGCGCCGGGTGTCCTGGCCCACCATCCGGACGCGCGTCCCCTCCCAGCCGAGCGTGCCGAGCGCGAGCGCCTCCGCCATCCCCCAGTCCAGCGGCCGCTCCCCGCGCCCCATCTCCGCCCGGGCCTCCAGCACCTTCGCGAGCTTGGGGTGGACGGTGAACCCCTTCGGCAGCGAGACGAGCCCCCTCGCCACCTCGGCGAGCTCCTCGCGCGACACCGCCGTCGGCGGCGGCGGCGCGGCGCCCACCGGGCCGCCGCGGTACCTCGTCCAGAAGCCGGAGGTCGCCTGCGGTCCCGGCTGGACGGCGATCCGCGCCGACGCCTGGAACGCCTCGTCGAGCCCGGCCCGGTACGCGCGGGCCATGGCCTCGACGTCCCCGGGCGCGACCACGCCCTCGCGCACCAGCTGGTCGGCGTACTCCTGGCGCAGCGTGGGCTTGCGCGCGATGGCCCGGTACATCACCGGCTGCGTGAACGAGGGCTCGTCCCCCTCGTTGTGGCCGTGGCGGCGGTAGCACCACAGGTCGATGACGGCGTCGCGGTGGAACCGCTGCCGGAAGTCCACGGCGAGCAGGACCGCCTGCGCCACCGCCTCGACGTCCTCGCCGTTCACGTGGAAGATCGGCACCTGGAGGATCTTGGCGGGCGCCGTCGGGTACACCGACGACCGGGCGTCGCGAGGCGCGGTGGTGAAGCCGATCTGGTTGTTCACCACCACGTGCACCGTCCCGCCCACGTCGTACGCGTCCAGCTCCGACATCTGGAGCGACTCCTCCACGATCCCCTGCCCCGCGAACGCGGCGTCACCGTGGATCAGCACGGACACCGCCCGCAACCGCTCGAAGTCGCGGTAGCGGTCCTGCTTGGCCCGGACGCGCCCCTGCACCACCGTGTCGATCCACTCGAGGTGGCTCGGGTTGAAGGAGAGGGAGAGGTGGACGAGCACCCCGTCGGGCGTCTCGCGGTCCGACGAGTAGCCGAGGTGGTACTTCACGTCCCCGCCGCTGGCGTTCACGATGGCGGTGTCGCGGAACTCCGCGAAGATGTCGCGGATGGGCTTGCCCACGATGTTGGCGAGCACGTTGAGCCGGCCGCGGTGCGCCATGCCGATGACGACGTTGCGGACGCCGTGGCCGACCGCGCGGTCCACCAGGAACTCGAAGAGCGCGAGGAGCCCCTCGGCGCCCTCGATGCTGAAGCGCTTGGCGCCCAGGAAGCGCGTCCCCACGAACTGCTCGAACATCTCCGCCTGGAGGATCTTCTCGAGGAGGAGCCGCTTCACCTCGGGCGCCAGCGAGAGCCGGTTCCGGGTCCGCTCCATCCGGTCCTGGAGCCAGCG